>Ga0066395_10000608_pt1 | contig 13295 bp, 13 predicted proteins | sample PanSoiPlot1MoBio_FD_61218 | JGI IMG/M metagenome (GOLD analysis project Ga0066395, IMG submission 61218) | Tropical forest soil microbial communities from Panama analyzed to predict greenhouse gas emissions - Panama Soil Plot 1 MoBio | ecosystem: Environmental > Terrestrial > Soil > Tropical... | reverse complement strand
CGCCGGTGCCGCGCTGGTTCCGCCGCTGTCAGGCGATGAATGATTCGGCGCCTGGTCCATACCGGCCCCAACCTTAATTCACAACCGGCGCTCGTGCCAGGGGCGGACGGCGTCAGCGTTCTGACGGCTACCGGGAGCGGAACGGGCGCTTCGCCTTCGACCTGACCGGTTGGCCGACGCGGTGAACCAAGATCCACGATGCGAGCAGCAGAGCGGCCACGATGACTCCGGTCATGACCGGTTCATCGCCGGCTGTGGCGCTGGACTTGAGCCGGGCGCTTGACAGCGGCGCCCGTGCGGCGGAGAACGCGAGGACGCCATGACGATGAAAGATCGCCTGCCGCTAGTGGCCGACCTGTTGATGGAAGCGGCCCACGCCGACAATCGGCTCCACGGCGAGGAGAAGGACGCGGTGAAGTCCCTGCTGTGCGGCATCCTGGAAGTGCCGACGCTGCCGATGGACGTCGCGTTCCACATCGACGAATTCGACGCCAAGAGCTTCGACCGCCGTGCGGCGACCCAGGCGTTCGCGAGCGATCCGCCCGAGCTGAAGAAACGCCTGCTGGAGCTGATCGCCGTCGTGCATGCGGCCGACGGCGAGATCGACTTCGCCGAGGACGCCCACCTGCGCGCCGTGGGCGAGGCGCTGGGCCTGGCGCCCGAAAACTTCAAGGACCTGGTCGTCGACGTCGTCGAGGAGATCGACATCGGAGACGACATGGACCGCCTCCGCTACGGCTGATCGGCGGCGGCGATGTCGGCGTCGAGCGCCGCCGGTCCGACGGTCGCCGGCGTCCCGCTGGTGTTCCTGCTGTTCGCCGCCACCCTGGCGGGCGTGCTGTTCGCCCACGGGCGCGCCTGGGCGGTCGCGCTCATCGGCCTGGCGGTCATCGCGGTCGTGCGGGTCGGGTTTTCGCAGTTCGACCTGGCCGCGCACGTGGCGCAGGAGACGCCCAAGCTGCTGAACCTGTTCGGGCTGCTGGTCGGCTTCGCCGTGCTCGCCGACGACTTCGATTCGTCACGCGCGGGCGAGCGCCTTCCCCGCCTGTTGCCCGGCGGCCGGCTCGGGTGCTTCACGCTGCTGCTGTTCGTCCTGCTGATGTCGGCGGTCCTCGACAACATCGCCGCGGCGATGATCGGCGCAACGATCGCGGCGCGCGTCTTCGACGGCAAGGTGTACGTCGGCTATTTCATCGCGATCGTGGCGGCCGCCAACGCGGGCGGCGCCGGCAGCGTCATCGGAGACACGACGACCACCATGATGTGGCTGGACGGCGTGCATCCCGTCGAGCTGCTGCCCGCCGCCATCGGCGCCGCCGTGGCGCTGGCGGTCTTCGGGACCGTGGCGGCGTTCCAGCAGCACCGCCGGGCACCGCTGGTTCCCGCCGCCGCCGCCCCGCCGCGCGTCGACGGCTGGCGCCTGGTGATCGTCGCCGCGGCGCTGATCGCGCTCATCGCCACGAACGTCATCACCAGCCTGCTCCTCGGGGACCGCGCGGATCGCTTTCCGTTCATGGCCGTCGTGCTGTGGGCCGTGCTGGGGGGCGGCGCGCTGCTGCGGCCGATTCACTGGCGCCTGATCGGCGCCCAGGCGCGCGGCAGCGTCCTCTTGATCGCGCTGGTTTCGGCCGCGTCGCTGATGCCGGTCGACCGGCTGCCGGCGCCGGGCGTGAAGACGACCCTGGGCCTCGGATTGCTGTCCGCGGTGTTCGACAACATTCCGCTCACCAAGCTGGCGCTGGACCAGGGCGGCTACGACTGGGCGCTGCTGGCGTTCGCGGTCGGCTTCGGCGGATCGATGCTCTGGTTCGGATCGTCGGCGGGCGTTGCGGTCGCCAGCCGCTTTCCCGAGGCGCGGTCGACCTGGGCCTGGCTGCGCCACGGCTGGGCGGTGCCGGTCGCGTTCGTCGCGGGCTTCGCCGCCCAGTATGCCGTCGCGGGCTGGAATCCGTGACCTGATCCGCCGGCGCGCGAACGTTCACCACTTCGCGTTGCGAGCCATCTCCAGCGCCTTCTGCGGCCACCAGGCGCCGGCCGCCGGACCCTTGTTGCAGGTTCCATCCGATTCGCCCGGCGGCTTGAGCCACAGGAACGCGTCGCACAGCGGCTCGCCCGTGCTGGTCGTCGGCGGCGTGCCGAGCGCGCGCCCGTCCGGATTGCACCAGTTGCGTTCGTCCTTCTTGGCGAACCCGGTGGGCGGGCCGTTGCCGTTGCGGCCGGTGTCGATGATGAAGTGCTTGCCGCCGACGCGGGCCGAGATGTCACGTCCGTACCTCAAGAGGTCGGCCGTCCACTGGTAGTTGGAGACGTTCAGCGAGAACCCGTCGGTCTTGTCGATGCCGGCCGCCACCAGCAGCGGCGCGATCTCGGCCGCCGGCATCCAGTTGGAATGGCCCGCGTCGATGTACACGGCCGCGCCCGGCAGCGCGGTCAGCGCATCGACCGCGTAGCGCATCATCTCGATCCGCTCCTGACGCTTCTTGGCGTTCAGACAGTCGGACATCTGGGGTAGCCCGTCGGGCTCCAGCACGAACACGGCCCGGCGCGATCCGGTGCCGCGCGCGACACCGTCGATCCATTTGTGATAGCGCGCGACCGTGCCCGCCCCGCCCGCCGAGTAAAGGCCGCAGTCGCGGTAGGGGAGGTTGTAGAGGATCATGACCGGCAGCGCGCCGGCGCGCGTCGCGGCCAGCACGCGGATCTCGACGTCGACGGCGATGTTCTGATTCCAGTTTCCCATCCACGAGGCGACAGGCTGGCGCGCGATCTTGTCCAGGGCCGCGGCGTCCGCGGGGCGCGCCGCGCGCCACTGCGCCGCCGTCTGCTCGGCGTTCGATTCCGGCGCGACCGCGAAGTAGACGTCGCGGAACGGGTTCTCCCCCTTCTTGCGGGGCGACGTCATCGACGTACGGGTCTGGCCGTCCGCGCCGGAGCCCGGGATCGTGCGCGGGCCGGGCGGGATCACGCAGCCGGCCGCGGCGGCGGCTGCTGCGAGGAGGATCGGCGTCTTCACGATATGACCAAGAGTCGCATGGCCCCCTTCGTGGACCGCAATCGTGCGCGTCGCGAAATGGCGCTACTTCGGCGCGGGGACGAGGCCCGTCATCATCTGAAGCGACAGCCCGGTCCACGACTCCTGGTAATAGGTGCTGCCGGCCAATTCCGTCAGCGTGGCGACACCGACGTAAGCCTGGTCGCGCAGCGTCGCGTACGTCGCGCCCGTGGCCATGGCGCCGACGCCCGCCGGCCCGTTGAACGAGGCGGCGCGCGGGCCGCCGGTCGTGACGTTGGTCGGGTGCGGGTTGCCGTTCAGGTCGTAACCGTCGACGAGATTGGCGGCGCCGATGCCCGCATAGAAGCCGGTGATCTTCTGCAGGTAGGTCAGCGCGCGCGGCTCGGCGTTCCAGCAGTAATCGGCCGCCACACGGTACGGCGTGCGGCACGAGTCCAGCTGGTGCCAGGTCGGCATGCCGGGGCTGCCGGACGGCGCCATCGGCGTCCCCGTGTTCGTCGACCAGGCGGGGACGAGGCCGTTGTTCTGGTTGCCGTTCTGCGCGGTCAGCGTCTGCTCGATGACGTCGTAGCTGGTCTTCGCGGCGTTGTTCCAGTTGGTGGTCTGGCCGGTCACTTTTCCGAAGACCTTGTAGTAGGCCGGCGCGAAGTACGAGATGTTGATGACGAGGGGAGAGGTGGCGAACCCCATGTCGCCGGGCAGCAGCACGTCGTTGTGGCTGTGGTCGACCTCGTACTGCCAGATCTTTCCGATCTGCGTCTTCGCGAGGTCGATGTAGTTGGCGGAGAGGCTGCCCTTGCCGCCCCAGCGCGCGTCGGCGGCGATCAGCGCGTAGGCCATGTCCTCGTCGGCGTCACTGGCGGCGCCGGTGCCGAGGACCTGCGTGCCGTCGGGGCTGATGTACCAGTTCATCAGGCCGTTGCTGTCCAGCCAGTGCTGGCTGTACTGCCACAGCTTGTCGAAGGTCGGCTGATCGTTCGCGTAGACCGACAGCAGCATGCCGTACCCGATCCCTTCCGAGACGGTCGAGTTGACGACGGCGCCCGAAGAGTTGGGGCGCTTCACGCGCAGAAAGCCGTTGGCGCCGTCGCTGGTCAGGAGGTCGGTCTTCCACTTCGCGTAGGCGGCGGCCGCGTCGGCGACGTTCGCGCCGGTCGGCGGCGTGCAGTTGCCGGCGCCCGGGATGACGATCGCCGGGCCCGTGCCGGCGCCGCCGGAAGATCCGCCGCTGCCGCCGGTGGCGCCGCTGCCACCGGTGCCGCCGCCCGAGCCGCCGGTCGCGCCGCCGCCCGTGCCCCCGCCGCCGGATCCCGCACCTCCGGCCGTGCCGCCGGACCCGACGGTGCCGCCGCGCCCGGCCATCGCGCCGCCGCTGCTCGCGCCGCCCGTCCCCGCAACGCCCGATCCGCCGGCGGAGGTCCCTCCGCTTCCGCCACCGGCGGCGCTGCCACCTCCGCCCGTCGTGCCGCCGCTGCCCGATCCCGCCGAGCCGCCCTGGCCGCCTCGGCCCGCCGTCCCGGTCTGGCCGGCGGTCCCGCCGCTGCTGCCCGGTGGCGAGCACGCCACGCCCGCTGCGTAAAAAGCGAACGCGAACAAGAATGAGGCGCGCACCGGCGCTGCGGAGGGCACTCGCATCCGGGACCTGCGATCCTATTCCCGCTGACGGGCGTTCGTGCCCAAAAAAAGCACTGTAAGGCCCGGCCTCCGTCCGGCGTTCTCCCGGCACAGGAGGGCACGATGACGAGGCGTATCGTCTGGCTATTCGGGATCGGTCTGGTCGGGCTGGCCTGCGCCTCGTACGGCGCGCCGTTCGCGCCGTCCGAGCGTGCGGGGCTAGGGACGGCCTGGGGAGAGGACCGCGCCAGCTCGGTCCGGTGGGTGTCGTTCGAGCGTGAGGATCCGCTGCGCCCGGTCGAGGTGGTGGCGCTGCACTACGACGACGCGGACGGCGTCCGGGCGGCCGCGCGCGAGCCGGGCTTCGCCGCGCCGCCGGAGTGGGGCGGGCTGCGGGTGCGTCTCGTCGACGCGTGGGGCGCGCCTCTGCCCGCCGTCAGGAGCGGCGGGCGCACCCACGTGGTCGGGCGCCGCGGCGAGCGCTACTCGATCGAGATTCAGAATCAGACCGCCACCCGGGTCGAGGCGGTGGCCACCGTCGACGGGCTGGACGTGTTCGACGGCGGCCCCGGCTCCTTCGACAAGCGGGGCTACGTGCTCGACGCGGGGCAGACCTACCGCATCGACGGCTTCCGCCAGAGCCTGCACGAGGTGGCTGCGTTCCGCTTCGGCGACGTCAGCGAATCGTACGCCGCCGCCATCGGCGACGACGCGAACGTCGGCGTGATCGGCGTGGCGTTCTTCGCCGAGCGCCGCCGCGACGCCGATCCGTTCCCGGGCGGGTGGTGACCGGGCAGTGGGCGGCATCGAGCCCGAGGTGTTATACGAGACGCATGACGTGGGGACGCGCCGCCATCGGGGCGACCGTGTTGGGCGCCGCGCTTGCGGTCGGCGGCTGCGCCCGCAAGCCGGCCCAGAAGGCGGAGGCGGGGCAGGTGGCGGCGGCGCCGCCCACGACGGAGGAGGGGTGCCGGGCGTGCAATGGCGACTTCGGTCCGCATGGAATCGATCCGACACCGAAGTGTCTGTGCCGCACGAAGGACGGCGGCAAGAAGTGTCGCGGCAAGGACGACTGCGAAGCCGAGTGCGTCGCGGACGGGGGCGAGCGCGAGGTGACGCAGCCGGGCCCGCCGCCGCGCGGCTTCTGGCTGGGTCGCTGCGCGGAGTTCCGGGCGACCTTCGGCTGTCACAGTTTCCTGCCGCCGAAACCCGCGCAGCCCGTGCGCCTCGACGTCGCGCTCGAGCAGATGTGCGTCGACTAGTCACCGCATGAACGACGATCCGTTCGCCGATCCGGCCGCGGTCTGCGCGACGCTCGGGCCGTTGTTGCTCGACGAACGGCGGGCGCGCATCGACGAGGCGGCGGCGGCGCGCCTGGGCGGCCTGCGGCTGGTGATCGAGAACCTGCACGACCCGCACAACGGCGCCGCGGTGCTGCGCAGCGCGGAGGGGTTCGGGCTCCAGCGCGTCGACGTGATCGAAAGCGTCGAGCCGTTCCGGTTCTCCAGCACCGTGACGCAGGGGTGCGAAAAGTGGCTGGACGTCGTTCGCCACCCGACGCTGGCCGCCGCCGTCGCGGCGCTGCGCGCCGACGGTTTCGCCGTCTATGCGGCGGTGCCGGGCGCGACCGCCACCGTCGACGATCTCGACTTCGGCCGTCCCGCCGCGGTCATGATCGGCAACGAGCACGAAGGCCTGACGGGCGATGCGCGCGCGGCCGCGGACGTCGTCTTCGGCATCCCGATGCCGGGCATGACCCGCAGCCTCAACCTCTCGGTCGCCGCCGCGCTGATCGTCGAGCGCGCGGCGCAGCTGCGGCGGCGGGCCATCGGCCGCGCCGGCGATCTCGACGAAGCCGCCGTGCTCGCGCTGCGCGCCCGCTTCTACGCGGCGTCCGTACGCGGCGCCGACGTCGTCCTGGCCCGTGCCGCCGGACGCTGACCGGTGCTAAGATCGCATGACGATGAAGGCCGACGAGCGTTCTTCTGATCCGGTGATCGATGCCTACAAGAAGGACATCGACGTCACCCTTCTCGAAGAGAGCTTGAAGAAGACGCCCGAGGAGCGGGTTCTGGCGATCATGGAGATGCAACGGCTAATCGAGGAGATGCGGCGGGGGAACCCAGCGCTCAAGGGGCAATGACCGACTTCAAGGCGCTAATCGAGCGCCTCTCTCGCGCCAATGTCGACTTCATCATTGTCGGCGGCGTCGCGGCCGCCGCGCACGGAGCGCTCCGAACGACATACGCGCAGCCAACGCTTCGTACCCGCCACCCGCGGTGATTTCCCCCAGCAGATCGAGGTCGCCCAACGTCGTTCGCAGGGTGAAATTCAGACAGTTGGCCAGAGTTCGTGGAGATCGATGCAGCGACAGGTGGCGCCGAACAAGGAGATCTCGACCTGAAGCTCCAGCAGCTTTTCGAGCTCGGCTATCGCTTCGAAGTCCTTCGGGCGCCCGGCTGCCCGCTTGACTCTGATGAGCTCCTGCAGAAGTGACTCAGTTGCTGGTCCTGGCCCGGCGTTCGTAGCGCGCGCGGGCGAAGCGCCAGACCAGCGCCGCGGTCAGCAGCGCGGCGGCGGTCGCGGTCTGCGTCGCGCCGACCGGGAGATCGCCCTTGAACGAGACCATGTAGCCGCCGACGCCCGAGACCGCGCCGAGCAGCGTCGCCAGCACGAACACCAGGCCGATGCGCGCGGTCAGCGCCAGCGCCGTCATGGCGGGCAGCACGCTGAACGCGAACACCGGCAGCGCCCCCAGCGCGCGCGTGCAGAGCGCGACCGAAAGACCGACCGACAGGAACAGGAAGGTGTTCAGCGGGCGCACCGGCATCCCCTGGACGCGCGCCCCCATCGGATCGTAGCCGGCGAACAGCAAGGCCCGCCAGAGCACCAGGTGTCCGCCCAGCAAGACCACCGTCGCCGACGCCACCAGCACCAGATCGCTGTGCTGCACCACCACGGCGCTGCCGAACAGGATGGCCGCCAGGTCGTGCGCCTCCTGGGTGATCTTGTCGCCGACGATCACCGCGCCGGCGCCGCTGGCCAGGAAGACGAAGCCGAGCAGGCTCTCACGCGTCAGGTGCAGGTGGACCGGGTTGGCGACGAACACCAGCGTCGCCAGTAGCGACGCCGCGATCGCCCACAGCACCGGTTCGAACAGCAGCGACGGCGCGACGTGGGCGGCGGGGCCCGCCGCGTGGCCGGCGGCGTGGCCCGTCGGATCGACCAGCGCCGCGATCCAGAACGACAGCGCCACGCCCAGCGCCGCCGCCTGGGCGATCGCCGACGACGCGAACACCATGCGCCGGAGCACCACGTGGACGCCGATCGCGCCCAGCAGCGCGCCTGCCAGCCCGCCCACCCAGATCGCGTCCTTGAAGATCGCCAGGTTCGCCCACAGCTCGGCCCAGGTCGGGCCGGCGCCCGCGCCGCTCACGGGGTCGCCTCGCCGCGGCCGATGAAGCGGCCGTAGATGTGCACGAATTCGGGGAGGGCGTGCATGCCGGCCGCGGTCGACGACAGGGCGACGCCGTGGTCGCGATCGAGCAGCAGCGCCCGATCGGCGCGCTCCAGCCCGTCCTCGACCAGGTGGGTCACCATCACGACGGCCGCGCCCCGCTTGGCGCGCAGGCGCTCGATCAGCTCCAGCACCTGGTGCTCGGCGGCGGCGTCCAGCGCGTTCGTCGGCTCGTCGAGAAAGATCAGATCCGCGTCGGTCGCCAGCGCCCGCGCGACCAGCACGCGCTGCCGCTGGCCGCCCGACAGATCGCGGAGCTGGCGCCGCTCGAGAGCGCGCGCGCCCGCCTCGTCCAGCGCGGCCTGCGCGCGTGCCAGGTTCGCGCCGCGGCTGAGTAGCGTGACGTTGCTCGCCCCCTGCAAGCCCATCAGCACGAAGTCGACCACCGAGATCGGGAAGATCGTGTCCAGCGTCGCCTGCTGCGGTACGTAGGCCAGCCGCAGCGCGGCGCGCCGCTCGACCTTGCCGCCGACGGGCGGCACCAGCCCCAGCGCCGTGCGCAGGAAGGTCGATTTGCCCGAGCCGTTGGGGCCGATCACCGCCCACAGCTCGCCGGCGCCGATGGTCATCGTCAGCGGCGGCAGGATGGCGGCGCCGTCGTACCCGACCAGCAGCCCGTCGGTGCTGAGCAGGCGTTCCCCCGGCGCGAGACGCATCGCGCGCCAAGATACCATTCACATCGCGCGAAGATATCTTTCGTGTCAATCAACTTGGCAAAAGGCTTGGCGTTTTCTTGAACCGGCGCGATCCGGCGATAGACTGCCGGAATGCCGGCCGGACCGTCGCTGGATGATCGCGACCCGCGCGCGTCGCGCCGGGGCGGCGGCAGCACGTCGAGGCGCACGGTGCGATCGATGCCGAGCCGGGGCGGTGGCGGTGATCGGCCGGCCTGGCGGATCTGGCTCGGCCGCGCGATCAAGGCGGGCGTGCTGGCGACGTTCATCGGCGTCGCCGTCGTCGTCGGCATGTTCGCGTACTGGGGCAGCGACCCGAAGATGCCGAACGTCAGCCGCCTGGACGAGTACCACCCGAAGCAGGTGACGCGGATCCTCGATCGGAACAACGTCCCGATCGGCGAGCTCGGTTCGGAGAAGCGGACCGTTGTCCCTTATTCGGCGATCCCGAAGGTGATGGTGCAGGCGGTGATCGCCGCCGAGGATGCCGACTACTTCAAGCACGGCGGCGTCGACTACATGGGGATGGCGCGCGCGTTCATCACCAACGTGCTGCGCGGCCGGAAGGCGCAGGGCGGATCGACGATCACGCAGCAGGTGATCAAGAACCTCTTGCTGACGCCGGAGCGCACGATGAAGCGCAAGGTGCAGGAGATCATCCTGGCCCACCGGCTCAGCGACAAGCTGTCGAAGGAAGAGATCCTCGGGCTCTACCTGAATCAGATCTATTACGGTCACGGCCGCTACGGGTGCGAGGAGGCGGCGCGCTACTTCTTCGGCAAGTCGATCCGCGACGTCGATCTGGCCGAGGCGGCGCTGCTGGCCGGTTTGCCGCAGAGCCCGGAGCGGCTGTCGCCGCGCAAGCATCCGGAGGCCGCAAAAGCGCGGCAGCGGTACGTCCTCGGCCAGATGGCGGACCACGGTTACATCGCGCGGAAGGAGGCGGAGCGGATCGCCGCCCAGCCGATCCGGCTGGCGCGCGAGACCGCCGCCGCGCGCGGCGTCGCCGCCGAGGAGGTCGACGTCGTCGCCCACACCCTCGCCGAGAAGATGGGCGAATCGGCCGCGTTCGAGGCGGGCACCACCGTATCGACGACGCTGGACGCGCGCCTGCAAGAGCTGGCGCGCACGTCGCTGGAGCACGGGCTCGAGGATCTCGACGCGCGTCAGGGCTTCCGCGGGCCGTCGGGCCACGTGACGGGCAAGCTGCTCGACGTCCAGCGGCGCGAGCTCGGCAAGACGTACCAGAAGTTCCTCAAGGGGTCGGAGATCGTCGAGGGGATCGTGATCCGGTTCGAGAAGGACGCGACCAGCCCCACCAATCCGAAGCTCGGCAAGCTGTACGTCGACGTCGGCGCGGGCGCTCCCAGCGCGCCGCCCCCGCCGGAGCCTGCGGGTCGGCGGACACGGGCGGCGAAGGCGCCGCCTCCGCCGCCGCTGGAGCCGCCCACGCGCGAAGGCGTGGTCGATTTCAGCCTCGAGCCGCGCTACGCGAAGGGGACCAAGCCAGTCGCAGATCGCTTCAAGCCCGGCGACCTGGTGCGCGTCCGCCTGGCCGAGGATCGCCCTCACACGGAGGATGGCCCGCTGCCGCTCGCGCTGGAGCTGGGCCCGCAGGCGGCGATGGTGGTGATGGATCCGACGACGCGCGAGCTCCTGGCGCTGGTGGGCGGCTACGACTATCACGCGGGCGGCTTCGATCGTTCCCAGCGCGCCCACCGGCAGCCGGGGTCGGCGTTCAAGCCGGTGATCTACGGTGCCGCGATCGAGGCGCACCGGATCACACCCGCGACGATCCTGAACGATGCGCCCGAGGTCTACGAGCTGTGGAAGCCGCAGAACTACGAGAAGGAAGAGTTCCGCGGGCCGGTGCGGGTGCGCACCGCGCTGGCGCAGTCGATCAACACGGTCGCGATCAAGGTGCTGTCGGAGGTGGGGCTGGATCAGGCGCGGGCGTTCGCGACCCGCGTCGGCGTCACCTCGCCGATCGCGCCGGACGTCGGGCTGTCGCTGGCGCTCGGATCGCTGGTGGTGACGCCGGTCGAGCTCGCCAACGTCTACGCGACGTTCGCGAGCGGCGGCATCGTCGGGCAGCCGGTGTCGATCCGCGCGATTGGCGGCGAGGCGCTGCCACCGCCACAGCTGGCGCCGACGCTGAAGCCCGAGATCGCCTACGTGATGGTGTCGCTGATGCGCAGCGTGATCGACGAGGGGACCGCGCACGGCGCCGTCGCCGGCAAGCTGCGCCGCCCGGCGGCGGGCAAGACCGGCACCTCGAACGGGCAGCGCGACGCCTGGTTCGTCGGCTTCACGCCCGATCTGCTCTGCGCGGTCTGGGTCGGCTTCGACGACATGAAGAAGCTCGGGCGCGGCGAGGCGGGCGGCAAGACCGCGGCGCCGATCTGGGCCGACTTCATGTCGAAGGCGACGGCGGGGCGGCCGACCAAGGATTTCGCGCAGCCGCCCGGCATCGTCGTCCAGCGCATCGACAAGGCGAGCGGTCTGCTCGCGGCGGCCGGGCAGGAGTCGGGAACGCTGGACGAGGTGTTCCTGGACGGCACCGCCCCGACCGAGCACGCCGCCGCCGGCGGCGGCGAGGAAGCCAGTCCCGACAAACTCCTGATTCAGTAGTCAGGTCGGGCCCTCTCCCCGACCCTCTCCCGCAAGCGGGAGAGGGAGGAAGAATGAGGCCTCAGGTCCCCTCGCCCCGCGAAGCGGTAGCGTGGATAGACGGTTAGGGTGAGGGGCCCTCAGCGGCCGGCCTTCGCGACGGATTTGATCCGGGCGACGACGCGGTCTATCTCGTCGGGCGTGGCGCCGGCTCGGGTCAGCTCGGTGCGCAGCGCCGCGATCGCCCGATCGACGCCCGCCTTGAAGCCGGCCTCGTAGCCCGCCTCGCGGCCGGCCACGAACTCCGGGCTGCCGGCGTAGGTTCCGGTGTTGCGTTCCGAAGCAGGCACCACCTCGCGGCGCTCGGGAATGGTGCCGGTCGGATCCAGGTTGGTCGGACCGTCCTCGAAGGACTCCGGGGTACGGTCTTCCGGCCGCCTTGCCATCGGGTCAGCCTACCGCTATTCGCGGATCGGCGTCGCCTTGAGCGCGGCCTTGCCGTCCTTCACGTAGACGCTGAAGCGGACCGTGCGGCAATTGTGCTTCGCGACCAGGCTCGCCTTGTTCTCCCGCAGCTTCTGGAGGAACTTGTCGCGCGTCAGCCCGACCGTCGATTCGCCGCAATCGCGCTTCTTGGCGATGAAGTCGTCGAAGATGTTGCGGAAGTGCGCCTCCTCTTCCTCTTCCGCATCGTACGGCACGACGCGCGTCGCCTCGTTGTCCACCCCCGAAGTTTCGCCGTTCTGACTCGGCAGCGACTGGCCCCAGGCAGACGGCTTGGTCGCGCCCGGCAGCGAAATGTCGTTGCTCCCCGACGGGCTCGACGCGGATGCGCTGCCGCCGCTGGGGCCGAAGCCGAGGGCCGCAGCGTTGAATGGCTGCGGCTCTGCGAAGCTGGGGGCAGGCGGCGGCGAGAAGCTGGGCAGCGGCGGCGCCGCGAACGAAGACGGCGGCGGCGGTGCCGAGAATGACGGCGGCGGCGGCGGCGCGAAGGCCGGCGGCGGCGTGCCGCCCGCGAAGGCCGAACCAGCCTCGGGCAGATCGAACGTGCTGCCGCCCGACGGTCCCAGGATCGCGTTCAGATCCTTGCCCGCGATGTCCGACCGTTGCGTCGGCGCATGCGTGTAGTGCTCGACGGCGGCGTTGATGTCGCGCGCCAGACCGCCGACCTTGCCGCCGTAGTCTCGGTCCTGGATCTTGGGGATGTCCCCCGACGCCAGCCGCTGCAGCTCCCGCCGCAGGCGGCCGATCGGCGCGTCGACCTCCAGACGCTGCAGGAAGAGGCCGATGATGATCGCCCCGAAGACGACGGTGATCAGCGGCAGCCAGTGGAAGTTGCCCCACTTGAGGTCGTCGGACGTCGCGTTCGCGAACAGCGCGGTGATGCCGCTGTTGGCCGGGTGCTCGCCGATCAGCGCGTAGTAGGCCTGCTGCTCGCCGGCCTGGCCCGGGAACGGCGCCGCGACGACGATCAGGTCCTCTTTTCCGACCGTCATCTTGATCGGCAGCGTCCGCTTGGCGGTCTCGATCTCTTTCGCGTGATGGGTGATCAGCTCGGGCAGCGCGTCCATCTCGCCGGGCGCGCGCGACGACGCGATCACCTTGCCGCGCAGCAGGAGGGCGATGTCGACGTCGAGGTTCTTCTTCAGCCGCTCGACCAGGGCCGGGCCCGTCTCGGCGCCGACGTAGACGGCGCCCACGATGCGGTCGCGGTTCTTCGACAGCACCGGCGCCGCCGCCAGACGCTGCAACTCCCCGCCCACGCCCCAGACGTCGTCCGACAACCAGCCCCGCAGGGCGTCGCCGATGATCTCGGCGCCGCCGATGTTGTCGCCATATTCCTTCTCGTTCTCGCCGACGCGCGCGA
>Ga0066395_10000605_pt1 | contig 13319 bp, 11 predicted proteins | sample PanSoiPlot1MoBio_FD_61218 | JGI IMG/M metagenome (GOLD analysis project Ga0066395, IMG submission 61218) | Tropical forest soil microbial communities from Panama analyzed to predict greenhouse gas emissions - Panama Soil Plot 1 MoBio | ecosystem: Environmental > Terrestrial > Soil > Tropical... | reverse complement strand
ACCAACGTCAACGGGATGGCCGACGGCCTCAATTACGGGATCTGGACGAACGGAAGCGGCGGCAGCATCACCGTCTTTCCGAACGCGCGCGCGTTTTCCGCGTCCTGGAACAACAGCATGGATTTCCTGGCTCACGTCGGCCTGGATTTCCCCGGCAACAAGAGCTACACCGCCTACGGAACGGTCACGGCCCAGTTCGTCGAGTCGAAGACGGGAACGTCCGGCGGCTTCTCGTCGATCGGAATGTACGGGTGGATGCACAGCCCCTGCGTCGAGTGGTACATCAACGAAGACTCGTTCAGCAATCTGGCGCCGCGGGGCAGCGTCACCGCCGTCATCGACGGGGCCACGTACTACCTGTACACCAGCACGACGAACGGAACGGGCGGCGCCAACGCCTGCGAGGCCGGACACACGGGCAGCTGGACCAACATCACCAGCACGCGCGCGTCGGGGCACCAGTGCGGGACAGTCACCGTCAGCGATCACTTCGCGGCGTGGGCGAAGCAGGGCTGGAACCTCGGGAGCCTGGCGTCGGTTCACATCAACGTCGAAGTCGGCGGCGGGATGGGAAGCATCCAGTTCCCCGTCGCCGACGTGACGACGACCAGCAAGTGAAATCAGGGCCGCGGTCCGGCGGCCCGGCTCAGTCGCCGGTCGGGTAGAAGAATTCCTCGCGCGTGATCTTGCCGTTTTCGATCGTGAACAGGCCGACCTCGTCCATCGTCGTCCGCTTCCCGGTCGGCTTTTCCGTGACGTCGAAATAGAAGCGCACGGCGAACCGGTTCTCGTTCGGGAATGGCCCCGACACCTCGGCCTTGTGGACGACGTGGCTCTCGCCCCAGCTCTTTCCCTTGGCCTTGATGGCGTCCAGCCCCTTCGCCGTCTTCTCACCGCCGGGCGGCGGTGCCGCTTCCACGCTGACGGCGTTCTTCGAGTACAGCTCTTCGAGACAGGCGTCGAACTTGCCCTGCTGACAGAGCGTCACGTACCTCTTGGCGATCTCCTGCGTGGTCATGGTTCCTCCTTCGTATCGGCCGCCCGGACGTCGGGCGCCAAGCGCACGCAAACGTGGGGCGCGCCGCCGTTTAGGGAAGGGTCTCGAGCGTGATCGGGATGGATTTGGACGCGGGCTGGTTGCTGCCGGCCGCGACGGCCGTCACGGGAACCAGCACGTTCGTCTCCGGATAGTAGGCGGCGGCACACCCGCGTGGGATCTCGTAGGGGACGACCTTGAAGCGCGCCGCCCGCCGGCGCTCCGCACCGAAGTGGCTGACGATGTCGACCAGCTGGTCCGCGGCGAGGTTGCGTTCGCGCATGTCGTCCGCGTTCATGAAGATGACCCGCCGCCCGCCGAAGACGCCGCGATAGCGATCGTTCTCGCCGTAGATCGTCGTGTTGAACTGGTCGTGACTGCGCACGGTGGTCAGCAAGAGGCGCCCGTCGCCGAGGTCGTGCCGCGGAATCGGCGTCACGGTGAAGTGCGCGCGTCCGGACTTCGTCGGGAAGGTCCCCTCGCGCGGCGCGTTGGGCAGGTAGAAGCCGCCCGGCTCGCGCACCCGCTTGTTGTACTGCACGAAGCCCGGGACGACGTGCTCGATGTGCTCGCGGATGCGATCGTAGTTGTCGATCAGCGCCTGCCAGTCGACCGTCGATCGCTTTCCCATCGTCGCGAGCGCCATCCGCCCGACGATCGCCGGCTCGCTCATCAGCTGCTCGGAGGCCGGGGCAAGAACGCCGCGCGACTGATGCACGACGCCGGTGGTGTCCTCGACGGTGACGAACTGCTCGCCCGATGCCTGCACGTCCTTCTCGGTGCGGCCCAGGCAGGGAAGGATCAGCGCCTGCTCACCCGTGATGAGGTGCGCGCGATTCAGCTTGGTCGCGATCTGCACGGTCAGCTTGCACCGCGCGATCGCCTCCGACGTGTAGTGGGTGTCGGGCGTCGCGGACAGGAAGTTGCCGCCCAGCGCCACGAACACTTTCACTTTCCCCACGTGCATCGCCTCGATGGTCTGGACCGTGTCGAAGCCGTGGGCCTCGGGCGGCGAGAAGCCGAACTCTTTTCCGAGCGACTTCAGGAACGCGGGGCTCATCTTCTCCCAGATGCCGACGGTGCGATCGCCCTGCACGTTGCTGTGCCCGCGCACCGGACAGACGCCCGCGCCGCGGCGCCCGATCTGCCCGCGCAGCAGCGCGAAGTTCACGATGCTCTTCACGTTGGCGACGCCGTTGCCGTGCTGAGTGATCCCCATCGCCCAGGCGCAGATCATCCGTTCGGACCGGAGCGCGATGGCCGCGCCCTCGGCGATCTGCTCGCGCGTCACGCCGCTCTCCTTGACGATCGTGTCCCACGCGGTGGCGTCGAGATCGCGCACCAGCGCCTCGAACCCCTCGGTGTGATGGGCGATGAAGTCGTGCGCCAGCAACGTGCCGCCCGCCGCGCGATCCCGCTCCAGCATCTCCTTCATGAGACCCTTGAACAGGGCGACGTCGCCGTTCACGCGCACGGGCAGGAACAGAGACGCGATCTGCGTCCCCGGGCCCAGCATCGACAGCGGCTGCTGCGGGTTCTTGAAGCGGATCATCCCGGTCTCGGGCAGCGGGTTGACGCTGACGATCTTGCAGCCGTTCTTCGCCGCCTTCTCCAGCTCGGTCAGCATGCGCGGGTGGCACGTGCCCGGGTTCTGACCGATGATGAAGATGCAGTCGGCCAGCGCGAAGTCCTCGATCTTCACGGTCGACTTGCCGATGCCGATCGTCTCGTTCAGGCCGAGGCCGCTCGATTCGTGGCACATGTTCGAGCAGTCCGGCAGGTTGTTGGTGCCGAACTGGCGCGCGAACAGGCCGTACATGAACGCCGCCTCGTTGCTGGCGCGCCCCGACGTATAAAACGACGCCTCGTTCGGCGACGCCAGCGCGCCGAGCTCGCCCGCCACCAGCGCGAAGGCGTCCGGCCAGGAGATCGGCTCGTACCGGTCCGCGCCGCGCCGGCGCACCATCGGCTGCGTCAGCCGGCCTTGCTGGTCCATCCATAAATCGCTCTGCTTCAGCAGGTCCGCGATCGTGTGCTGCGCGAAGAACGCGGGCGTGATGCGCGCCCGCATCGCCTCGCTGGCGACGGCCTTCGCGCCGTTCTCGCAGAACTCCGCGGTCTTGCGATCGTCGTCCGGATCGGGCCAGGCGCAGCTCGGACAGTCGAAGCCGTCCTTCTGATTGAGGGCCAGCAGCGTCCGCAGGCTGCGCTTGACGCCCATCTGGCGAACGCCGCGGTTGACGGTCTCCACGATCGACGACAGACCGGCGGCGCTGCGGTCACGCTTTCCGGTCTTCTTCGGGAAGTCATCGGGCGGCGGTTCGGCGCCCGCGACGCCCTTGGCCAGGTGCGCGTCCTTCACGGCGGGCTGGATGTCCGCCTGATTTGGCGCGCTGTTCTCGTCCTGCGGATGGTCGGCCACGCGTCCTCCCAGGGTTGCCCCTGATCAGGGCAAAAAAGCCCACACAATTGTCGGAAGATAACCACACTTCTAGCCACCTATACCCGCAAACCAAAAGGGAGGCGGATCATGGCTGGACTTTTGAGCAGGGAGCGAACCGTCGCCGGTCCGGGGTTCAACCGCTGGTTGATCCCGCCGTGCGCGCTCGCGACCCACCTGTGCATCGGCCAGGCGTACGCGCTGAGCGTGTTCAACCTGCCGCTGACGCGACAGCTGGGCGTCGCGAAGTCGATCGCCGGCGACTGGCGCCTGACCGACCTCGGGTGGATCTTCACCATCGCGATCTTCGTGCTCGGCGCGTCGGCCGCGCTGTTCGGCAAGTGGGTGCAGGCGGTCGGCCCGCGCAAGAGCGGCTTCACCGCCGCCCTCTGCTGGGGCGTCGGGTTCCTGATCGGCGCGCTCGGCATCCGATCCCATCAGCTGTGGCTCGTCTATCTCGGTTACGGCGTGATCGGCGGATGCGGTCTCGGCATCGGCTACATCACGCCGGTGTCGACGTTGATCTCGTGGTTCCCCGACCGGCGCGGAATGTCGACCGGGATGGCGATCATGGGGTTCGGCGGCGGCGCGCTGATCGCTTCGCCGCTGTCTGACTTCCTGATGAGGCACTTCGCGTCGCCGACGTCGACGGGCGTCGTCCAGACCTGGGTGGTGCTGGGCATCGTCTACCTGGTCTTCATGATGGGGGGCGCGTTCGGCTATCGCGTGCCGCCCGAAAGCTGGAGGCCGGCGGGCTGGGTGCCGCCGCCCGAGAAGGCGAAGGTGCTGATCACGCAGCACAACGTGACGCCGGGCGACGCGATCCGGACGCCGCAATTCTGGCTGTTGTGGGTGGTGCTCTGCTTCAACGTCACCGCCGGGATCGGCGTCCTCGGCCAGGCGTCCGCGATGATCCAGGAGGTGTTCAAGGATCGCATCACGCCCAGCGCCGCGGCGGGATTCGTCGGCCTGCTCAGCATCTTCAACATGGCGGGGCGGTTCGGCTGGGCTTCGTTCTCGGACAAGATCGGCCGCAAGCCGACGTACATGGTCTTCTTCGCGCTGGGCACCGCGCTTTACGCGCTGGTGCCGCTGACCGGCAAGGTCGGCAGCGTCGCCCTCTTCGTGGCCTGCTTCTGCATCATCCTCAGCATGTATGGCGGCGGCTTCGCCACCATCCCCGCCTACCTGGCCGACGTGTTCGGCACGAAGTACGTCAGCGCCGTGCACGGCCGGCTGCTGACCGCCTGGTCGGCGGCCGGCGTCCTCGGGCCCGTGCTGGTGAACTACATCCGCCAGTTCCAGATCGATCACGGCATCCCGAAGAACCAGGCCTACAACATCACCATGTACATCATGGCGGTGCTGCTTGTGATCGCCTTCTTCGCCAACCTGGCGGTGAAGCCGGTCGCGGACCGTTACCACGAACACGCGGCCCCGGTTGGCGGGCCGGGCGACCGCCGCGTGCCCGCGTAGATAGAGGAAGGAGCGACGACATGACCACGGAAAGCGCGCGATCGGAGCCGCACCCGAAGAACGGCATCAAGCTGGCGCTGGCCTGGCTGGCCGTGGGCGTGCCGCTGATCTGGGGCGTCGTGATGACGCTGAAGAAGGCGATGGCGCTGTTCGGCTGAAAGATGGCGACGTCGGCCCGATCACTGCCGATCTGGTCGCACGCCGGCGCGCGATTCGTCGAACGACCGGTCGACCGGCGCGGCGATCCGGGCGCCGCGGGCGCGCGTGCCTCCGACCGCGACCTCATCGTCGCGGAGGAGCCGCTGGAGATCCGGATCGGCGGCAAGAGCCTGATCGTCACGATGCGAACGCCCGGCGACGATCTGGATCTGGTGGCGGGGCTGCTGTTCACGGAGGGTGTCATCACGTCGCTGGACGACGTGGCGTCGCTCGCCCATGCCGGGGAGAGTGCCGGCCGAGATCGCGACAACGTCGTCGAGGTCACCGCGGCTCGCGGGCACGTGCTGCAGGCGGCTGCCGCGCGGCGCGTTCTGCGGGCGACCGCCGCCTGCGGGCTGTGTGGGAAAGGGAGCATCGCCGCCGTGCGCCGGCGGATCCGGCGCCTCACCGACGACACGCGCGTTCCGCTCTCGGTGGTGCTTCGATTGCCGGAAGCGATCCGCGCGGCGCAGCCGGTGTTCGCCGCGACCGGCGGCCTGCACGCGGTCGGCCTGTTCACGCCCGCCGGAGCGCTGTGCACCGTGCGCGAGGACGTCGGCCGGCACAACGCCGTCGACAAGGTCATCGGCGCCGAGCTGCGCGCGGGTGCCGTGTCGCTGGCCGGCACGGTGATGCTGCTCTCGGGCCGGGCCGGCTTCGAGCTGGTTCAGAAGGCGGCGCTCGCGCGCGTCCCCGTCCTCTGTTCGGTGTCGGCGCCGTCCGCCCTGGCCGTCGATCTGGCCGAGGAGGTCGGGATGACGCTGGTCGGCTTCGTCCGCGGCGGATCCGCGAACGTCTACACGCACCCGCGCCGGATCGTCTGATAGGCCGCCGACGATCGGCAGAGGTCGCGGTATTCTCGGGGGCCGATGGCGCGCGAGACGCGATACCACGTGGTCAGCCGGATCGCGCGCGGCGGCATGGCGGAGATCTTCCTGGCGCTGCAGAAGGGCGAGCAGGGGTTCCAGAAGCCGGTCGTTCTCAAGCGGATCCTGCCCAGGCTGGCCGCGGATCCGAAGTTCGTGCGGATGTTCGTCGACGAGGCGCACATCGCGTCGACGCTGAACCACAGCAACCTGGTGCAGGTGCTGGACCTCGGGAAGTCGGGCGACCAGTACTTCCTGGTGCTGGAGTTCGTCGACGGCTGGAGCCTGGAGCAGATCCGGCGCCGCGCCCTGGCGGCCAAGCTGAAGCTGACGGTCCCGCTGGCGCTTACGATCGTCGGCGCGCTCTGTCGCGGCCTCGCCTACGTCCACACGCGCGAGCGCAAAGGGAAGCCGCTCGGCATCGTTCATCGCGACGTGACGCCGCAGAACGTCCTCATCAGCCAGCAGGGTGAGGTGAAGCTGGCCGACTTCGGCATCGCCAAGGCCGTCGGAAAGACCGAGAAGTCGTCGACGGGCGTCATCAAGGGAAAGTTCGCGTACATGTCGCCCGAGCAGTCGCAGGCCTTGCCGCTCGATGGGCGCTCCGACCTGTTTTCGGTGGGCACCGTGCTGTACCTGCTGGTCACCGGGCGCAAACCGTTCGACGGGCCGACGGACAGCGACGTCATCATGCAGGTCCGTCGCGCGCGGCCAGACAAGCCGTCGTCGCTGGTGCGCGACCTGAACCCCGACGTCGAGCGGCTGATCAACCGCGCCCTGCGCGCCAATCCCGGCAAGCGCTGGCAGAGCGCCGAGCAGATGGCGGACCGGATCGACGCCATCCTCGTCAAGCTGGGACAGCCGAGCGGACCGGCGCCGCTCAAGCGCTGGCTGGAGACGCTGAGCGCGCGTGACGGCGCCCGACCGCCCGTCCCCGACGCGGCGGCCGCGTCGGATCCCAGCATCGCCGTCGAGCTCGGCAGCCTGGATCTCGAGCTCGAGGAGGTCGCGGCGACGGAGGTCGAGGAAGAGGATCGCGCCGCCGGCGTGGACACGCGCCCGCTTCGGGCGCCCGCCGGCGTGCACAACGCGCCCACGCGCGCGGCCCCGACCGACCAGACGCCAGGCCCCGTGATCCGGTTCAAGCGCTGGGCGCGGCGGATGGCCATCCGCGCTGCGCTGGTTCTGGTGATCTTCGCAAGCTTGGGCGCCGGTCTCTATTTCGCGCGGCCTCACCTGCCGGCCTGGGCCAGGCGGCCGATCGACGGCCTGCTGAAGAAGGCCTCAGGCCTCGGGCTCCGGGCCTCAGGCTCGGAGTGACGGTTCAAGAAATGATCGACTGGACGCCGCGCGATCCGGCGCGGTTTCGGGCGGCGCTCGAAGGCGTTCCGCCGCCCGCGCGTGACGCCTGCGTGGATCGGGCATTCGGGCTCGGCGAGCTGCCGCCGGACGGTCCGGCGCTGCCCAGCGGGTGCGTGCCGTACCTGCCCTGTCCGGTCGATGCACTGCTGCGGGTGGTGGAGCACGCGCCCGTTCGCGCCGCGGACGTGTTCGTCGACGTCGGCTCGGGTCTGGGGCGCGCCGCCGCGCTCGTGCACTTGCTGACGGGCGCCCGCGCCGTGGGCCTCGAGGTGCAGCCGGCCTTCGTCGCGGCCGCGCGCGCTCTCGCGACGCGCCTGCGCTTGCCACAGCTGTCGTTCGTGGAGGGCGACGCGCCAGAGCTCGCGGCCGCGTTCGCCGACGGTTCGATCTTCTTCCTCTATTGCCCGTTCAGCGGCGAACGTCTGGACAGGTGTCTCGCCCACCTCGAGCCGATCGCTCGCACCCGAACGATCACGATCTGCTGCGTCGACCTCCCGCTCCCCGCGCGCGATTGGCTGACGCTCGCCTCGGCGCCGTCGCCGCAAATCGCGATTTACCGCAGCACGCCGGCTTCTTTCCGGTGTTCGACTACAGCAGCCTGACCATTTCAGGTTGCACGCAGCGGGCGTGGCCGCGTTAGCTAATATCGAATGGCGATCGATCCTCGTCACGGATTCCTCGCGGGCGGGGGTGAGATGGGGGAGCGCATTCGCGCCATGGATTGGTCGAAGACGCGGCTCGGGCCGACCGACGGCTGGCCGCAGAGCCTGCGCAGCGCCGTCAGCCATCTGCTTCCGTCCAAGGCGCAGATCGTGCTGTTCTGGGGCCCCGATCTCATCACCCTCTACAACGACGCCTATCGACCTTGCCTCGGGAGCAAGCACCCGGCCGCGCTCGGGGTGCCGGTGCGCGAGGTGTGGGCGGAGATCTGGGAGACGACGCTCAAGGCTCTGTTCGATCCGGTGCTTGCAACGGGCGAGGCGTTCTGGGGGCAGGACTGGCCCTTCTTCATCGAGCGCCATGGCTACCTGGAAGAGACGTACTTCGACGTCTCCTACGATCCGGTGCGCGACGAGTCAGGAAACGTCGGCGGCGTCTTCTGCATCGTCAGCGAGACGACCAGGCGTGTGGTCGGCGAGCGCCGGCTGCGCCTGCTCCGCGATCTCGGCGGGATGGGTCAGCACGCGTCGAGCGTCTCGGCCGTGTTCGTCTCGGCGTGCGAGGTCCTGACGCCTTACGCAGAGGATCTCCCCTTCTGCTTGTTCTACGATCGGGCGCGGGACGGCCGCGCCGCAGAGCTCGTCGCCGCATGCGGTATCGAGGCCGATCATCCTGCGGCGCCGGCGCAAATCGGCGTGACGGACGATCGGTCGTGGCCGCTGGTCTCGGCGCTCGAGATCCTGGACGCCGCCGACCTGCCCTGGGTCGGTCTCTTGCGGGCCGGGTGCTGGGCCGAGCCGATCAGGCAGGTCGCGGTGGTGCCGTGCGCGTCGGGCGGGGAGCCGCCGACGTCCTGGCTCGTCGCCGGTGTCAGCCCGCGCCGCCGCGCGGACGAGTCGTACCGCGACTTTCTGCGCGTGGTCGGATCCACTGTCGGGGCGGCCCTGGCGGCGGCCCGGCGATCCGAGGACGAGCGTCGACGCGCCCAGCTGCTGGCCGAGCTCGATCGCGCGAAGACCACGTTCTTCAGCAACGTCAGTCACGAGTTCCGCACGCCCCTCACGCTGATCGCCGGGCCCATCGAAGATCTGCTGCAGGACGCGGACGAACCGCCGGGCGACGCCCAGCGCGAGCGGCTGGAGATCGCGCGCCGGAACACGCGGCGCCTGCAGAAGCTGGTCAACACGCTGCTGGATTTCGCGCGCATCGAGGCAGGCCGCGTACAGGCGAGCTACGTCCCCGTGGACCTCGCCGCGCTGACCGCCGATCTGGCGTCCAGCTTCCGATCCGCGGCGGAGCGGGGCGGGCTGCGGCTGATCGTCGATTGCCCATCGCTGAGCGAGGCCGTCTACGTCGATCGCGAAATGTGGGAAAAGATCGTCCTCAACCTCGTCTCGAACGCGTTCAAGTTCACGCTGGAGGGGAGCATCACGGTCCGGCTGCGCCGCCGCGACGGGCACGCGGTGCTGCAGGTCATCGACACCGGCGCGGGCATCACCGCGTCCGAGCTGCCGCGCATCTTCGAACGCTTCCACCGCGTCGAGGGGACGAAGAGCCGGACGCACGAGGGGACCGGGATCGGCCTCGCGCTGGTGCACGAGCTCGCGAAGATGCACGGCGGCGACGTGCACGCCCAGAGCACCGAGGGGCGCGGCAGCACCTTCGAGGTCGACGTCCCGTTCGGGACGTCGCATCTCGCCCGCGAGCGGATCGGAGCCAAGAGCATGCTGCCGACCACGGCGGTCGGAGCCGACGCGTTCGTGGAGGAGGCGCTGGGCTGGCTGCCCGGTGTGCCGCCCGCCATCCCGGCGCCGGCGCCGGGGCCACGCCCGCGGCTCGTCTGGGCGGATGACAACCGCGACATGCGCGAGTACGTGCAGCGGCTGCTCGCGGGACGATACGAAGTCGAAGCGGTCGCGGACGGAGAGGCGGCGCTGGCTGCTGCCCGCCGGGCCCGGCCCGATCTCGTCCTCTCCGACGTGATGATGCCGGGGCTCGGCGGTCACGAGCTGACCCGCGTCCTGCGCGATGATCCATCCCTGCGCGACGTGGCGATCGTGCTCTTGTCGGCGCGCGCCGGCGAGGAGGCCCGCATCGAGGCGCTCGACGAGGGCGCCGACGACTATGTCGTCAAACCGTTCAGCGCGCGGGAGCTTCTGGCCCGGATCGAGTCGCGGCTGCAGATCGCCCGGCTGCGGAACGATGCCCTCGCCGCCACGCGGGCGGCGGAGTCGGCCCTGCGCGTGTCGGATCGACGCAAGGACGAGTTCATCGCGATGCTGTCCCACGAGCTTCGCAACCCGCTCGCGCCGCTGCGCAACGGCCTCCAGATCTTGCGCATGCAGCACGAGCAGGGGGTCGACGCGAGCCGGACCCACGACATGATGGAGCGGCAGCTCGGCCACCTCGTCAGGCTGGTCGACGACCTGCTGGAGATGACGCGGATCAACCAGGGGACCCTCGAGCTGCGGCGTGAGCGCGTCACGCTCGCCAGCGTGCTGAGCGCCGCCGTGGAGACGAGCGAGCCCCTCATCCGCGAGGCCGGGCATCGCCTGGAGGTCGCGGTGCCTCAGTTCTCCGTCTGGCTGGACGGCGATCCGGTACGCCTCGGTCAGATCGTGTCCAACCTGCTCAACAACGCCGCTCGTTACACCGAACGGGGAGGCCACATCTGGCTGAGCGCCGACTTGCGGCGTGACCACGTCAGTCTGTCGGTGCGTGACAGCGGTATCGGATTCGCACCCGAGGCCGCCGCTGGTTTTTTCGAGCTCTTCCAGCGCGGCTCGGGTTCCAAAGGTCTCGGGATCGGGCTGACCATCGCGCGCCGCCTCGCCGAGATGCATGGCGGGACGATCCGGGCGTCGAGCGAGGGGCCGGGGCGCGGCGCGTGCTTCACGGTCGATCTGCCGGTCGCCGCCGCTCCGGGCCAGCTCGGTCGCCAGCGCGTCTTGATCGTGGACGACAACGAAGACGCCGCCGACAGCCTGGCCATGCTGCTGGAGGCCTCCGATTCGGAGGTGCGGATCGCGCACTCCGGGAAGGAGGCGCTGACGATTTTCGACGAGTTCGCTCCGGCGTTCGTGCTGCTCGACATCGGCATGCCGGACATGGACGGCTACGAGGTGGCCCGCGCGATCAGGCGCCGCCACGCCGAGCGCCACCCGATCCTGGTCGCGTTCACCGGCTGGGGCCAGGAGGCCGACCGGGTCCGCGCGCGCGAAGCCGGCTTCGACCACCACCTCGTGAAGCCGACGGACCTTCGTACGCTGAAGGTCATCCTCGGCGTTGCGCCTGGCGTCCCGCCGTCACTGGCGGACCGTGGGGCGTGACCGCTTTCAAGGCATGACGGTGATCGCGAGCGCGATGCTGGGATCGCTCTGGCTGTAGAGGTAGTAGCCGTCGTCGTAGCCGACGTAGACGTCGGAGCGGGCGTACCAATCCACAGGCCAGGACTCCGGGTACGGGTCGACGATCAGGAACGACGAGCCGCCGTACGAGAAGCGCGGGTACCCTTGATAGATGACGGGCTGGCGGTAGATGCGGAACGGATGCTCCGGCCCGAAGCGCCGCTCGTAGCGTCCGCGCGGAATGTAGTAGCCGCCGTAACCGCCGCGCTGGCCCCAGCCGCGATGCTCGCCGTGCCAGTCGCGCGCGCGGTGGTCCTCCCAGCGGTCGTGGCGTCCCCAGCCGCCCTGGCGCTGCCAGCCATTGCCTTGATGCCACTCGCGCGCTTCGTGGGGCGCGCGCCCGGGAGGCGCGTACATCGGACGCGCGGGCGCGGGGCCGCCGCGCCAGGCTGCGCCGCGCGGCGGGGGAGGCGGCGGCGCCGACCCGCGCCAGGCCGGACCCGGCCCGCGCTGCGGAGCCTGCTGTCCGCCCCAGCCCGGGCCGCGCTGTTGCGGCTGCTGCTGAGGCTGCGGCCCGCGCCACCCCGAGCCGCGCTGTTGCGACTGTTGTTGCGGCTGCTGCTGCGGATGTGGCTGTCCGCCGCCGCCGCCGCCGTGCCATCCGTGCTCGGCCCGCGCCGGCGACGCCAGGCCCATCGCAGTCAGCAATACGCAAAGGCGGAATGTCGTCCGTGACATCATTTCGCGCATCGTTCTACGTAATCACCGACAGACATCACTGTCACGCGCTGTTTTACGCGCCGAAGTGGCTGATGTAGGCGCTTGGCACCCGCCGCGGATCTGTATCGAAGGGCGCTCGCGCTCGTACGATCAAGCATGAAACTGTCCGCGCCAAGACACGTGACCTGGTGGATCGCGCTCATCGCCGGCGGCGTGGGCGTCCTCGAGCACTATCGCGTCGTGCACTTGCCGTTCGTCGGACACTACGCGAGCTTGCTGATCGTGGGCGCCTGGGCGCTCCTGGTCCTGGGGACGCTTCTGAAGGGCCTTTGACGGCGAAATTGTTGACCTGATTTGGAGTCGCGAGCGGACATTAGAAGCTAACCTGACTTAGGAGCCTCTCATGGACGTGAGGAGATGGGGGCGATTGACCGCCCTCCTTTGTACCGTCGCCGTCGACGGATGCAGCAAGAGCGCGCCGACGGATGGATTGCCGGAGTGCATGACGCTGCGTGCGTGCGGCAGCACCACGCCGGCGCCGGCCACCGAGGTCCCGCCGGTCCATCGCAGCACGGCGCAAGCGTGCAGCCCGACCGCAGCGGCAGCGAACCCGGGCTGGCCGTACGATGCCACCGGCACGCCGTGCACCAGCGACGCTCAGTGCACGACCGACGCGGGGCAGACGGGGACCTGCTTGCACGGCGCCTGCACGGTCGACGGGTGCTTGACCGACGACGATTGCGCGGGCGGCGGCGTCTGCGTCTGCTCGTCGCCGGTGCCGAGCAGCGCGGTCCAGAATCGGAACACCTGCACCCACGGGAACTGCCGCGTCGACGCCGATTGCGGCGCGGGCGGTTATTGCGTCCCGAGCGGCGGCGTTTGCGGCCTGGATGGCTTCTTCTGCCACACCCCGGCTGACACCTGCGTCGACGCGGCGAAGGATTGCGGGACGTCGTGCGGGGGCGGCTGCCACTACTTCTCTGACAAGGGGGCGTTCGCCTGCCTCGCGCCGATCTGCGGCGGCTGCTGATCTCACGCGTGGGAGTGGAACAGCCGCGAGCGGATCCGCTGATCGATGACCTCGACGGTGAACGGTTTCACGAAGTGGTCGACGAAACCGGCGGCGCGGGCCCGGCGGACGTCGGACTCCTGTCCGTAGCCCGTCAGCGCGAAGGCTGGGGCCTCGGCGGCCGAGGGCAGGCGGTGAGCCTCGC
>Ga0066395_10000601_pt1 | contig 13350 bp, 8 predicted proteins | sample PanSoiPlot1MoBio_FD_61218 | JGI IMG/M metagenome (GOLD analysis project Ga0066395, IMG submission 61218) | Tropical forest soil microbial communities from Panama analyzed to predict greenhouse gas emissions - Panama Soil Plot 1 MoBio | ecosystem: Environmental > Terrestrial > Soil > Tropical... | reverse complement strand
CGCCCCGGCGCGGAAGGCGTAGCGGGCACAGGCGTAGGCGATGGTCGGCGGCAGCGGCAGCGTCGCCGCGTTGTAGTACGCCCCGCCGATGGTCGCTCCCGCCGGGATGTTGGCGCTCATACCGTTCAGGCTGACCACCCCCGGGAAGCGGGCGAGCCCCGTCCAGTTACTCCCGAGGGACGCCCGGTCGAAGCCGTCGGCAGCGAAGACCGGCGCGGGCGTCGTGCTGCCCCCGTGGAGCATGGCGGGCCCGGCGAAGACGGCAGCGCCGCCTGGCTGCTCGAGGGTGGCCGGTCCGCCCCAGGCGCGCGTGGCGAGCACGAGCAGCGCGTAGATGGTCCAGATCACCAGCCCGCTGGTCAGCGGGCCCCGCAGCGCATCGTAGAGCGCCTGGCGGGCAATCTGGCGGTACTCCCGGGTCACTGGATCTCCGGCCCCAGGCTGTAGGCAGCGTTCACGCTACAGGTGGCGCAGGCGGTGACGTTCGTCCGGTACTGGCAGAGCGGATAGACGACCGAGACGGCAGCCGCGGAGACCGTCAAGTTGTTCGACGTGCCGGTCACCAGGGCCCAATCGGCGGCGTTGCCCGTGCAGTTGATCTCGAGCTGGGCGGTCGCCGTCCCGGCCCCGTTCGTGATCGTGACGACCAGGGTGCGGTACTTGGTCTGCCCGAGCCGGATGCTGTTGGCGGACGCCCCGGTCGCCGCCTGCGCGGTGGCGAGGGTGCCCGAGAGCGCCGTCGATGCCTCGTAGATCGTCGCGCCCGCCAGCCGGGGGAGCAGCAGCGCCAGAGCCAGGAGCAATCGCATGAGAGCCTCCTACTGCACGAGAAAGGTCGCGGTGAGGTGGAAGAAGCTCACCTGGGTTCCGTCGGTCACCGAGCGGGCGGCGGCGCGCACGCCGACCAGCGCGCCCCCTGGCAGCATGTCCGTGATGTCGTAGGGGCCGCGGAGGTAGGTCTGGCGGTCCTTGCCCTCGGAGCGGATCGTCAAGGGTTCGACCGGCGTGTGCATCTGCGCGTCGGCGGCGTAGACGCAGAGCCGGGCCTCGCCGACGGCGTTCGCGTCCACGGCGTAGATCGTCCCGCCAAAGTAGGCGAGTACCCGGTCGTTCCGCTGGACGAGCACCGGACGCGGGATCACGACCCCTCCCGTCGAGTACGCCCACTCACTGCTCGTCCGCAGCGTCGGGACGAAGATGAGCGGCACGCAGAAGACGCGGCGGACGGGCTCATCGAGAACCGGGATCGCCATTGGTCTCGGGCGGCTCCGGGGCGGTCACCGCCTGCTCCTTGGCCTTCCGCAGCTCGGCATCCTCCACCTCCATGCCGGGGCCGCGGACCAGTCCCACGATCTCGTCGGTCGGCACGCCGTCCCGCCGCAGCCGGTTCACCATGAGCTGCACGCAGCGGATCCGCTGGATGGCGTCTCCGCCGCACGGCGGGGGCTCCTCGCCGGGGAAGCGCTGCCGCCAGCGCTCACTCAGCCGGGCGTAGCGCTCGGCGATGAATGCCGCCTCCTTGTCCGAGACCGCCCGCCGCCAGCTCGGCTCCGTCATAGCTTCAGCTTCCCCTTCCGGAGATCCTGGATCTCCTTCACGTCGCGCTGCTCCTGGCCCTTCTCGCGCCGGGCGCCCCGGATCTCCGACATCACCTCCTTGCGCTGCTCCTCCTTCGGGAAGGCTTTGAGCGCCGGGCCGATGGTGCCGAACAGCCGGTCGAGTGCCGCCATCGTCTCCTTGGCGCGGGCGCGGCGCTCGGCCACGTCCTGCGCCGGGTTGTCCGTCCGCTTGCCGCGGACGACGGGGAGCGTGATGTTCAGGTCCTCGAGCTTCTGCTCGGTCGGCGAGAGTTGACGGGTCGGCGAGATGTCCGCCGGGGAGAGCATGCGTCCGAGCGCGCCGAGCGGGGATGCCACCTGGCGCTCCTCGCCGGTCGCCCGGAGCTGGGGCGGGATCGCGCGCGACACCACCGGGAGCTGGGACTGGATCTGCTCCCGGATCGTCTGCGGCTGGCGGAGCGTCGGGTCCTCGGCCCGGCGGACCGCCCGCAGCGCCCCGGAGAACGGGATCAGCCCGGAGAGCATGCTGGCGGCGTAGCGCTTCGCCCAGCCCGCATCGTGCGTGGTGCGGAGCACGTCGGAGAGCGACTTGATCGTCCCCTGGTCCACGAAGGCTTGCCCGGCCCGCATCGCCATGTTCTGCGCCATGTCGGGCGAGAAGATCGACGTGTTCGGGTTCTTCTTCGTCTGCTCCCCGTAGGCTTCCATCGCGTTCGCCACCATCGCGGCGGGGAAGGCGAGCGGCTGAAGCGTGTCGTAGCCGATCCAGGTGTTCCCGATCTTGATGGAGTTGGGCTTCCAGCCCTGGCGCTCGAGCCGGTCCCGCTCGGAGGGATTGCTCGGCCCGTTCCCCGAGAGCCGTCCCTGGGACGCCATCCAGGCGAGCCCGAGCAGCCCGAGCGAGCCCATGAGCGCTTCGCCGCGGGCCTGCACCCCGAGGCGGCGTCCGAACACCTCGTCCGAGCCGCGGATCGGCTCGTAGAAGCCCGCGGGGGTCATGCGGAGCCCCTGGCGGAGGATCGCGAGCGGGGTCTGGACGAAGGGCAGAATGAACCGCCCGGTCCAGTGGATGTCCCGCAGCGCTTTGAACGCCGTCTCCGCGGCGCTGTGCTCGTGGAACACCCGGCGGACGGCAAACTTGCCCGCGTTCTCCCGCAGCGCCTCGGTCGGGTTCGCCACCAGCTCGGCGGTGCGGTTGACGATCCAGGCGTTGCGCTCCGCCCGGCTCATCCCACGGGTACGGCTCCCCTGCGCCTGGTTCCGCGCCTCGGTGTACGCGCCCCCGTAGAGGTCCATGTTGTAGGCCAAGATCTGGGAAAACTTGTCGGCGGCGTCGAGCGCCCGGGTGACGTACTTGGCGGGACCCGGCGGCTCGTACATGCCGCGCGCACTCGACTCAGGCAGCACGCCGTCCACGAGATCGAGCGCCTGCGGCCCGTTCGCCATGATCGACCAGAACTGCGAGAGCGCGTCCCCCATCCCGGCGTAGACGCCGCGGAGCTGGTGCGGCAGCTCGCCCGCGTACACCGTCCGCCCGGCCTGCCCGCCCAGCCGGTCGAGCATCGCCGCGAACGGCGTGGTGATCGGCGTCATCGCGAGATGCACGGTGTTCGAGACGGCGTTGCGGATATGGGTCTTCGGGTCGGAGAGCAGGTTCGTCACAAAGTAGTTTTGAAAGAAACTGATCGCCGCTTTCTTCCGCTGGTCCGCCGGGAGATCGCGCCATTCTTTGACCCGATCCCGCATCGACTCGTAGAGATCCTGGAGCCCGCCGAAGCCGAAGCCGAGGGTGACATCCTTCTTGCCCTTGCCCCCTGCCGGGCTCGCAGGCGGCGGCTCCTCGGGCCCGCCCAGCTCGGGCGGCACGCCGAACAGATCCTCGGGGGCCTGCGGCTTCCGTCCGGTGGCGGCTTCGTGCTCGTAGGCTTGCTCGAGCGCGTCCTGGTAGTAGCGCTGCTCGGGGGTGAGATCCTCGCCCTGTGCGTCGAGCCGGGCGATCTCGTCCCGCACGCCCTTCCAGTCGCCCTCCTGCCGCGCCAGGTTCATGCGGTGGTCGGCTTCCCCGATGGCCTTCACCCGCTGGAGCGCCTCGCTGTAGGCCCCGCCTTTGCGCCCCCCGGCGAGCCGGGGCTTGATGGCGGCGAAATCCTCGAGCGTGGCCCCCTCGGCGCCGGGTCCGCCGCGGAGCGCAGCGGCGTAGCGGTCGGCGAAGACGTAGGGGTCCTCCTTCGCCTGCTTGAGCAGCTCCTCCCGCGTGGCCTTCTGCTCCGGGGTCGTGCTGCCGGGGAGCAGCGAGCCGGTGGTCTGCTCGAGATCCTGCCGCCAGCGGGGATCGTTCAGGTAGCTTTTCGCCTGGTCCTCTGCCGACGCTTCCGAGCCCCAGCCCGTGCCGAACGGCTGCCAGGTATCCTTCGCATCGAGGTACTGCGCCTGGTACACGTCGCCGTCCGGCATGGTGTGCCGGACGATCCGGTAGCGCGTCCCCCGGGCGATGCCTTCCACGCCGACCTTGACGCCTCGAGCGCGGTCCGCGGCTTCGCGAGCGCGCTGCTCCTGAAGGTCGAGCGCGGCGCGCTGCTCGGGCGTGTGCTCGGCCCCCGGTGCCGGTTCAGTCGGAGCCGGTGTCGTTTCCGCTAGAGGGGCTTCCGTTCCAGCCGGAGCCGGAGGCGTTTCAGCCGAAGCCGGAGCTGGAGCAGCCGGAGGCGCAGCAGCCGGAGCCGCAGCAGCCGCAGGCGCCGCAGGAGCCGCAGGAGCGGGCGGCGGGGGTGGGGGTGGGACATTCCCTCCTCCTGCGCCTGCGGGAGGCTCTGGCGGCGTCTCCGGCCCTCCTGGGGGCGTTCCTGGCGGGGTCTCAGGCGCCGGAGGTGTCTCAGGACCCCCCGGCGGAGCTTCCCCCGGGGGAGCCGCCTCCGGGGCCTGCGGTTGCGCCGCTGCCTGGGCAAGCTGCGCCTCGGCAGCCGCCCGCGCCTTCTCCTGCTCGGTGGCGAGCTGGGCGGCTTCGGCAGCGCGGCGCTGGGCTTCCTGCTCGGCAGCCGCGGCATCGGCTCGCTTCTGGCGGGCGAGCGCGATGCGGCGGAGCAGCGCCCGGGCATCGTCGCCCTCCTGCATCAGGAGCTTCCGCTCCTTGCCCCGGGCGCCGACGGCGCGCTTGTCCGCCTCCATGGCGGCGTTCTTGATCCGGTCCTCCAGCTCGGGGGCCGTGTCGGCGAGATCGGGCGGCAGCCCGGTGCCCTTGCTGGCGTCGATGACGGTATCGCCCTGCTCGGTCGCCCGCTCGGGCGGCTGGGTCTTCTCGAGCGGGTTCAGGCGGCTGTCAGGCTGCTTCGGCTGATCGTCCTTCCCGGCGAGCCGCTCGCCTTCCCCCGGCTCCCGCGTCCGCTCGCCCTGCGTCTCGGCAGGAGCAGGCGCTTCCGCCTGGGCACCCACTCCGCCTTTGCCCGGTGCCGGAGCATTCGTCTCCTCCCAGGGCTTCGCCTCCACCTCGGGCGTGATGTCCTTGACCGAGGAGACGTTCCCCGTCGCCTCGCCCTGCGGACGGGTCGGTGGGATCACCGCCACCTCGCTCGGGCCACGCACCGCGACGGCACTCTGCTGCTGAAGGTCCCGCGCCTTCTGGAGCCGCTGCTGATACTCCTGCTCCTGGCGGATCGACCCGGCGATGTCCCCCGGGTCCCGCGGCGGCGGCGTCACGAGCTGGTAGCCCTCGGGCACCTGCTTGAGAATCCCCTGCTCGACGCCGCTCCCCGGCAGCATGCCCGTCACCAGCGCTGCCTGCCTGCCAGTCAGCACGGGGTTGTCCCCGTAAGCCCGGGAGAGCGTGGCAGCCGGAACGCCGCCCTCGTCGGCGAGCGCCTGGCGTCCCGACGCAATGTCCTGCGCCTGGCGGTTGCGCTGGTCGTACTGCCGGATGCGGCCCCGGCGGTAGAGCCCACCCCCGGCGCCTGCCTCGGGCTGCACGAGCACGAAGCCTTCACCCCGGGGCTTCACCAGCCCGGCCCGCATGCCCTCGGTGACCGGCATGCCGAGCACCTTGCCCATCTCGGTCTCGGTCAGCACCGGCTCCCCGGTGACCGTGCGGACGGGCGCCGGGCGTCCGCCTTCTGTCCGCCCGAGCCGCTGATCCTGCTGGTTCACCGGCTCCCCGGTCGCCGTCCCCGTCGTGCCCTGCACCCCGGCGGTCTCGTCCGGCTTCGGCGCGCCTTCGCCCTGCCCGAGCCCCGGCTTCTCGTCTGCCCGGGTGGCGAGCTGGCGCTGCGAGCGGAGCTTCGACATGAGCGCGAAGCCGCCCGCCGTCGCTGCCGCCGGGCCAGAGGCTTCCGACATGGTTTGCAGCGCCTCGCCCGCGGACGGCAGTTTGCCCTCCTGGATCGCCTTCTCCGGGACGGCGGAGGCAGCCAGCGGCAGCGCCTCGCCGCCGAGCTTGGCAGCCGGGGTGACGATCTTCCGAACGGTGCCCGCTACCCCCTCGGTCGGCTTCACCGGCCCGGGGATGCCCTTCGGCAGAAACTCCGTCGAGACATCCCGGGAGAAGCCCTTGCTGGCGAGATTCTCGGCGAGCGTGCCACCCGCTTCCATCACCTTGCCCACGAGCGCATTGAAGGCTGCCCAGCCGCCCGCCTTCGCCACCATCTTCGCGGAGACGGGCTCGCCTGCCTGGAGATCCCGGATGATCGAGTGCTCGGCGCCGGAGAGTGCCAGGGCGCCCGTGCCCCCGATGATCGGGGCGGTCCAGAGCGCCGGATCGGTCGCCACCTGCGTCACGATCTCGGCACCCTTCTCGACGGGTCCCCGGGCCACGAACGGCTTGCGCGTGCGGTACGACTCGGCAAGCTGGTGCAGCTCCGGGGCCATCGTCATCGGCCCCATCACCGACTCGGCTCCGGCAGCGAACGGCCCGAGCCCCTCTACCGCGGTGTGCTTGACGCTCTCCCAGCCGCGGCGGAGCTGGCCCATGTCCGACTCGCGCGTGTCGGCTTCCTCCTCGGCCTGCGCCATCGGATCGGGGCGGGTCTTCTCCGGGTCGATCCCGCCCATCTCCATCTTCTTCGCGACCCGCGGCGGGACATCGAGCCCCTGGTACTTGGGCGCCCGCGCCTCCGGGGTCTGGAGCCAGGCGTTCAGGTACTCCTGGCGCTTCTGGCTCTTTTGCGCGTCATCGTAGCCCGCCGCGTCCATGTCGGAGAGCACGTCGGACCAGGGGCGGAGATTCGCCATGGCTCACTGCCAGATCGACACGTCGGGCCGCGCCTTCCCGGCGGGTGCTCCCTGCGGCTTCGTGTAGGTCTTGCGGTGCTCGGTCGGACGCGCCGGGTTGCGGTCCCCTTCGCCGACCCGCTGGTCGGTCTGCTTCGGCGGCTGGTCGGGCTGCTTTTCCGACATGCCCCCCTGCGCGGTGCCGTGGCCGGTCGGTCCTCCGGGCGCCACAGGGGCCGCGGGCGCGGCGGGCGGGGTCTCCGGGATGACGTTCCCCTGCTCGTCCGTCTGCGGGAACACCCGCTTGAAATCGAAATCCTTGGGCAGGTAGGCGCCTTTCAAGAGCTGCGGCAGCGAGGGGTGGCCGACCAGCGCTCCGGCGAGCAGCGTGATCTCCTCCTCGGTCGCGTCCCGGTTGAGCCCCTTGTGCAGCAGCGCCTTCGCCTGGTCGTAGCGCGCCTGGGCGGCTTGCGTGCGGCCCGTCCCGCCGCCTGCCCGCTGGCTCGGGGGCTTCTCAAACATCTTGCGGCGCCGCTTCGCGATGTCGAGATCGGTCGGGTTCTGGATCCCGTCCTGCTGGAGCGACTCCTTGGCGAGGTTCCACTCCCGCTCATCCTTGTCGGGGACATCGTACTTGTGCGCGATGTCCTGCCGCTGCTGCTCCTCCCGCTTCAGCCGGTCCGCCCGGAGCCGTTCGATCTTGTCCCAATCAATCGGGCGGTTCTCGCGCTTCGCCTGGTCCGCCTCCTGGCGGTAGATCGGGTCGTCGGTCGTCTGCGCGGCTTCCTTCGGCGGCTTCTGCGGCAGCCCGCGGAGCCCGGCGGGTCCCTGCTCCATGAAGCGGGAGATCGCCTCGCCCGGATCCTCGACGTTCCGGAACGCCGGAGAGACGGCTTGCAGCCGCTTGGTCAGATCCTCCTGGCGCTCGACCATGCCGCGTTTCCGCGCCAGCTCGGAGAGATCGTAGCGCTTGCCCGGCCCCTCGTAGACCTTCTTCGCGATCCCGGCGAGATCACTCAGGAAGCCACCACCCCCGCCCTCGGCCACATCCTGCTGGTTCGGGGTGACCTTCGGCTCGGCAGTCGGCTGCCCCTGCTCGCTCGGCTGCTTGCTCTCCTGGACGGCTTGGTCGGTCTGGTTCCCGAGCCGGGCACTCAGCTCGGCGTCTTCCTGGGCGGCTTTCTCCTGCTCGGCGGCGTACTGCGGGTCGATCACGCCCCGGAGCCCGCCCTTCATGTAGTCGGTGACCCCGCGCTTGATCCCGCCTGCGAGCTGGGCGAGCCCGGCGGCTTCCCGCTTGGCGCGGTCCACCTTCGCCCAGCCGGTCGGATCCGTGGTCATCCACGGAATGTTGATCCGGCCCAGCGCCCCGGTCGGTACGTCGATTGCCATGCCTTACCCCGACTGCGACCAGTAGCCGCCCCCGGTTGGGCTCATGTAGTTCCCGGAGAGGAAATCAATGGCTTCCGCCTTGCGTCCCTGGAGGTAGCGGGTTCCGGCTTGCACCCGGCTCCCCGGCGTGCCGCCCGTCATCCCGGCTTCGTAGCCACCGCCAGCGCCGCCACCACCTTCGCCGCCCATGGCACTCGAGCCCCCGCCGCCCGTCACCTGGCCCCGGGCGTACTTGCCGAGGTAGCCGCCCCAGCCACTTGCGCTCGAGTCCCCCTTGAAGCCCGCGGCGAAATCCGAGCCGAAGCTCGAGCCCCCACCGCTACTCGCGGCAGGCGCAGCGGCACCACCACCCGTCGAAGCTCCTTCCGCAGCACCCGCACTCGCCGCGCCCGCACCACCGGCTCCGGCTCCTGCCCCAGCACCCGCTCCGGCTCCGGCACCCGCTCCAGCTCCGGCGGCAGCGGCACCACCCGCGTAGCCCCCGGCGATCAGCTTCACCACGTCGGCGACAAAGTTGGCGACTCCGGCGACCCCGACGGCTTCCCCGCGCTGGCGGGCGACCTTGCCGTAGCCGACGGGATCGGTGGTCTGCATCATCGCGGCGGGCTGCCCTTTGGACGCCTGCGCCTGCTGCGAGGCGCGCAGCGGCGCGGGCGTGGACTCGGGGGCGTTCTTCGCCCCGAGCCCCTGCTGCTGGCTCTCGCTGCCCGAGAACGCCAGCTCGGCCAGCGCCCCCTGGTGCTGCGGCGCGGGCTGCCCCTTCGGAAAGTAGATCTGCCGCTCCTGCGGCGTCACCTCGTCGGTGGGACCTACGATGTCCACGCCTGCCGGGGCTTGCTGCCCCAGCTCTTGCAGCCGCTTCACCTCGTCCGGGTTCTGGTAGGTGTCGTAAGGGTACGCCATCGCCGCCTCAGAGGATCGCCCCGGCGATCATGCCGACCTTCTCCATCGTGCTCGGCATGGCGAGCCGGGCCGCGCGACGGCTGGCTGCCCGCGACGCCTGCGCCTGGCGGGCCGACTCCGCGTAGTTGAGCAGATCCTCGTACTGCCCGCTCTCGAGCCCGGTGATGTCGCCCATCCCGGCTTCGACTTGCCGCTGGCGGGCTTGCTCCGCCGATACGTCGTACTCCCGGGCCGACTCGTCCAGCCGTCCCTCGCCGAGCGAGAGCTGGCCGGTCTGCGAGGCGAGCTGCTCCAGCTCCCCCTTGCGGGCGAGGTTCTGGGTCGTGATCTCGCGCTCGATGTCCGCCGAGCCCTGCTGCTGCTGGCGCTGGATCTGAAGCGCCCGGGCATCAGCGATGCCGGAGCCCTGGAGCCCGCTCGCCGCCATCTGCGCGCTGGCGTCCGACCGCGCCTGCTGCTGGGACGCAGCCAGCGTGTCCTGCATGCGGCCCCGCATCGAGGCTTCCTCCTCGGGGGTGAGCCCCTTCCCGAGGTTCGACATCGCGTACTCCTGGAGCTGGGAGATCTGCGGGTTCCACTCCTGCCGCTGCTCCTTGTCGGTCTGGTAATCCACCGGAGCCCCGGCAGCCAGCTCCTCCTCGTAATGGGAGGTTAGCTCCTTCTGCGGCTCGCCGAAGCCGAGCGTGCCGCGCTCCTCCCAGGCGTTCCGCATGCGCTCGGCGGGCGGGTACGGGCTGTCCACGCTCCGCCCCTGGGAGCGCTTGTAGAGCTTGCGGGGGTTCATGTAGCGGCGCGGGTCGTCGGGGGCCATCTGCGACTGGAGCTTCTGCCCCGCGGCCACCTGCGCGTTCTTCGCCGCCTGCTTGCGCTGCTTCGGCGTCATCGTCGCCGGATCGCCCGCAGGACCCCCGGCACCCGGCGGTCCCTGGAAGCGCCCGGGGTCGTTGTTCGCCGCTGGCTGCGCCCGCTGCTGCTTCTTCGATTGTGCGAGCTGGTGGAGGGATGCCTTTGCCATGAGCGCCTCAGTCGGTGGGTTCGACTTGCACGAGATCCTCGGGGATCACGGTCTCCGGGAGCCGCTGGAAGAAATACGTCATGCGATGTAGCTCCACCGCCCGGTCGTCATCGTCGATGAACGCGATCTGGTGGTACTGCCCCCGGCAGAGCAGCACGAGCCGGTAGAGGTAGAGGAACCCCGCCCCCCAGGTGGCGCTTTTCGGGACGATCTCGAGCGGAACGTTCGGCGGCACGGGATCGCGGAACACCGGCCACTCAAACTCGCTCGTCCGCACCTCGGTGGTGAGCGTCTGCTTCATGGGGCCGAGCGTCGAAGGCTCGTGCGGCGAGAGCCCGCCGATCAGGAGGGCCAGGTGGAGGAAGCGTCCGAGCGCAGCGAGCCCGAGCTGCCCGCCCGGGTTGAACCAGAGCGTGCGGTACTCGAAATGGTACGGGATAATGGTGAAGTCAGAAAACCCGTTTGTGATGAAATCATATACATAGTCCATGCCGAGCACGCCGCCGTCCCGGGTGCCGACGAAATTCACCTCCTTCATGGAGGCGAACAGGTAGGCGTCCCCCAGCTCGGGTTGCGCGACGGTCGAGCAGCTCATGTGGTTGTGGTCCCCGATCACCTGCGCGGCGAGGGTCCACTTGGCCCAAAAGTGCGGCGAGCCGTTCACGTCGGCGTCAAACTGGTAGGTGAGCACCGCGTCCGGCTCGCTCTGCGGCGCGTAGTCGAGCGGCCAGAACAGGCGGTACTGGCGCCGGGCCCGGTAGAAGACGGCGTGCGCGCGGTTGCGGAACAGGTTGTAGGTCGAGTCCCACAGCCGGTCGATCTGGCGGCTGATCCGCTGCGACTGGAAGCCGGTGGCGACCCCCTGGAAGCGGTCGATCATGTAGACGCCATCGGCGCCCGGGAAGATCACCTCGTTCTGGTCCACCACGAGCGTCTGGTGCGACTCGAGCCCGATGCCGCTCTGGTCGTGCTGCTGAAAGTTAACCGGCTCGACCACGAGATCGGGCGGGTTCCCCTGGATGCGCCAGATCGAGCGCTCGCAGAAGATCAGCATGGAGTCGTAGAAGGCGGCGATCCCCTTCGGCTTGTCCCCGGAGTCGAGCCCGACGAACAGGAAATTATCGACCGGCCAGCTCTCCGGCTTCACCTGCGCGCGGAGCACGTCCGGCCCGTCCGACCAGACGACTGCCCAGGCTTCGAGTCCCACCTGCGCGATCCCCATGAGTCGCTGCGCGTGCGGCCACTCGACCACCACCTCCATCGTCTCGTAGGGAGGATAGTTAATAAACTCGTCCAGTTGGGTCCCGAGCGTCGTGTCCGCCCCGATCATGTTGAAGCTCGTCACCGACTTGTCGAGCCGCGCGACGAGGTACCAGACCCCATCGCCCCCGCAGCTCGTGCGGTAGAGCCATTTCTGGTCAATCCGCGGGTCGAGCGGCATCGGGATATTCGACACCGTGATGCCCCCGCCGCCCGTCGCCGGGAGCGTGAAGCGGGGCGTCTCGGTGCAGGCTTCCGACTCGACAAAGCTCCCCGCCTCGGTGGAGACGTAGGTCAACCGGACGCTGTAGGTGCCAGGGACCATCGCGCCGACGGTGTACTGCGAGAGCGTGGGCGACGTGGCAGGCTTGCGGAGCCCGACCCGGGAGATCGTGAGCACGTCCACGAGGCAGCCCGCGGAGAGCGCCCAGGGGAGATCGGGCGTCACCTGCATGAGATAGCCGCCGCAGCTCGAGATGGTCCGCAGATGCGCCTGGCCCGCGCTCGACTCGGAGATGTCGGTGAGGAGCACCTGGCGTCCCGGCAGCAGCGGCGCCACGCCCGACGACCAGACGACGGTGCAGTAGAAGCCGTTGTAGGGCCCGTTCGGGTTGAGCATCCGGTCCACGGTGTTCGAGTCGGTGTGCGCGTAGCGGAGCGGGGGAAACTGCGGCTGCGCGAGGCACGAGCGGTTCCCCATGTGCGCCGCGGAGAGCTTCCCGAGCCCGATGGGCCGCGACGGCGAGATGTAGCCGGGGCAGGTGTTCGGGAGGAAGCGACACGCCGCTCCTGCCGCGGGGGTCGGGGTGACCGTGGTGGACGGGTCGAGCGTGATCTGCTTGGTCGCGATGTTGATTGCCGCCACCTTCCCGTTCTGCGTCCCCATCGTCGCCGTCGGAAAGTTGATCCAGTCGCCCACCACCAGCCCCTCGATGCTGGCGAGCGTGAAGATGTTGGCGCCGCCGACTGCCGAGATCGTGGTCGCCGGGATCCGGGTGTAGAGGTTCAGCGGACGGCACTGGCGGTTCCCCTGGATGTGCAGGGTCAGCTCGCCGGTCGTGTTCGAGACCGCGTTCACGAGCAGCGGGAAGGAGCCGTTCCGAAAGTGCGGCTGGAACATACCCCCGATCCGCCGTCCCTGCGTCCAGGGAATGGCGATCAGGAGCGCGTGGTAGGGGATCTCGTAGGGCGCAGCGGGCGTCACCGTGAGGTCCCCGAAGCCATCGTTCGCGGTGATCGTGAAGGTGAGCACCGCCCCGTAGTGCGGGTCCCCCGGGGTGAGAATCTGGATGTTGACGATGGTCCCCGCCACCATCGAGTCGTTCCAGTCCCGCCAGTTCTCGTTCTCGAGATCCGGGAGGGTCGTGGAGCCGGTGTGCATCTGGCCCGAGGTCACGTCGCACACCCCGTTCAGGAGCTTCGACCCCGCGCGCTTTCGCATCACCGAGCCGTAGTATTCGACGTTCTCCGCGGTGGCGGCGTAGAGGTGCGGGCTCTCGTCGGGAAACTGCTGCTCCCGGTCGTAGAGCCCTTGCCAGTCGGGCGGAAACTCGAGCGGTTCGATCTGGAAGCTCACCAGTCCACCAACCCGATCAGATCCGAGCCGAGGTGCTCGGTGTTCTGCCAGGAGCCGAGATCCACGTCCTGCATCATCTCGGAGCGCATCGCCTCCGCCTGCTGGAGCCAGCGGTCGGTGTCAGCATCGCCGACGGAGAGCTTGAGGCGGGAGAGCGCGTAGGCGACCAGGCAGTCGATGTGCTCGGCGACGACGGGCTCCACGAGATCGCCGTCTGCCGAGAGCCGCTCGCGGGTGTACTGATACCAGAAGCGGCCCGTGGCGGACGTGTTCAGGGACGGCACGAGCTTCAGGATCTTGCGGCGCATCTGCGTCACGACCACGCCCGGCGGCGGCGGGATCGACACCGACGGCGAGAGCCCCATCGTCTGGCTCACGACGGTGGTCACGATCCCGTAGTAGTCGCTCGGAATCAGGATCGGGCTCGCTGCCGTGCCTGCGTTCGACCCGGC
>Ga0066395_10000598_pt1 | contig 13386 bp, 22 predicted proteins | sample PanSoiPlot1MoBio_FD_61218 | JGI IMG/M metagenome (GOLD analysis project Ga0066395, IMG submission 61218) | Tropical forest soil microbial communities from Panama analyzed to predict greenhouse gas emissions - Panama Soil Plot 1 MoBio | ecosystem: Environmental > Terrestrial > Soil > Tropical... | reverse complement strand
CTCAACGCGCGCGCACCCACCTGGTTTGGCTGCACTCACATCTTGTATGCCGAATATGCACGCCAGAAGGAGCACCACGCATGTACCAGCCAGGCGACCAGATCAGCAGCGGGACGCTGCACCCGGACCACCTGATCCCCGCGTTCATCGGCGCCCTGCCCGAGGCCCAGCGCGCACCGTACCAGGAGCGGTGGGACGCCATCGGGCGGGGGATGGACACGTGGGAGGCCAAGGACTGGCTCCTCGAAGACCTGTACGACGCCCTCAACGACCTCGCGCCCGAGGGCTGCTACTTCGGCGCGCACGAGGGCGACGGGTCGGACTTCGGGTTCTGGCCCATCGACGCCGACGACTGAAGGGGGCCACAGCTGTGCCAGCCGAAGGAGTACCACCCGCATGCCCCGCGCCTACCAGCCCACCCCGCACGCCCTCACCGTCACCAACGCCACCCGCTGCGCCGACCTCGTGCGTATCGCTGGCGCCGTGGTCCTCTCGCCTGACCTCTTGGAGCGCGGCTACGCCGACCTCTGGTACGCCTACGCCCACGCGGAGCGCACGGCGCGCGCGCTCCGCGCGAAGGGCCGCTGCGAGGCGGCGGGCAAGTGGCAGGAGCGGGCCGACTCCTACCGGATCGCCCGCGCCGCCCTCTGGGCCGAACTCGTCCGGCGGGGGCTCCGCACCGAGGCCCCCTACGTCGGCGTCCGCCTCCTCCCCAACCCCGCCGGGTGACCAGATGGCCCACGTACCGCACGTGCCGACCGGGCGGTGGCTGGCCCAGGTGGGCTTCCTCCTGGTCCTGCTCGGCTTCCCCCTCCTGCTCGCCACGCGCGTGCTGCCCATGCCCGACACGCTGCCCCTGTTCGTCGCGTACACGCTGGGGCCCGTGTGCGTGCTCTACGTCCTGAACCAGCTGGCCGCCGGGCAGCCCGTCGGCGGCGGGCCCGCCTCCAAGGCGGACGTGGACCGCCCCTGGTGGGGCCCGCGCAGCAAGTACGAATAGCCCTCGCGCAAAGGAGTACCACCGCATGCTGTTCCGCAACGTGTCCCGCACGACCCTCGTCCTGGCCGCCGCCGAGGCGGGCGTCCGCCTCGTGGACCTGCGCGCCCAGGGGCGCGGCTACCGCGCGCGCCTCGGCCTCCTGCCCGACCCGCTGCCGGACGGCCGACAGCTGTGGCAGCGCCGCTCGGCCAGCTGGTCCCGCCCGAACCGCCGGGTGGCCGCCGTCTGCTGGCACGGCCACCTCGCGTTCTTCGCCCGCGTCTTCGACCTCGCCCCCGACGCCGTCGTACGGGGCGGGCGCGGCTCGTCCTTCGAGTACCGGGGCGCCCGCGAGTTCCTCGCCCGCTTCGAGGCGACGGGCGACGCGAACATCGGCTCGTCCGCCTACCCGAACCGCTACCGGGACGCCTGCTTCTGCGAGCGCGGGCAGGTCGCCCTCGCGTACAAGGCGGTCGCGCGGCTAGAAAGGAGCCTGGCCGCCAGGGGCCCTGTTGACAAGGGCTGACAGATGTGCTAAGCTAGTGACAGAGGTTCGCCTCGACGGTCGCCCCCTGGCTCCGAGCCCACAGCTGTGCCGGTTGTGGGCCGGAGACCAGCGGGCGGGTGTCGCAGTCGCACCCGCGCAGCACCGCCCGTAACCCGGGCACAAGGAGTACCACCCAGATGGCTTCACGCAAGTCCGCTCAGGCGCAGCCCGCCCAGCCCGCCCCGGCGCCCGTCGCCCCCGAGGGGGACGACTTCGACGCCATCGTCGCCCGCGCGGAGGCGGCCATCGCCGCCCGCGAGGCGGCGACCCCGCTGGCGGAGCGGATCGCGCCCGAGCAGGTCGAGATCGTGCGGCAGCCCACGCCCGCCCCTGCACCGAAGCCGGGCCGGGCCAAGAAGGAGGCCACGGCCGTGGCGAAGCAGCCGGGTACCAGCCTGTCCCCCGTGTCCAAGCCCGCCGTGCGGGAGCCCGCCCGCACGGAGATCCGCGAGACCATCAACCTCATGGGCGTCGCGGTGCCGTTCAGCGTCTTGCTCAGCAACCGCACCCTGTCCGAGTTGGAGGCCGTCGTGACCAAGGGCATCGAGGCCGTGTTCGCCGTCGGCCAGGCCCTGACCGAGATCAAGGTCAGGGAACTGTGGCGGGAGGCGAAGGACGCGAGCGGCGCCACGTACAAGGACTTCGACGCCTACGTGCGGGCCCGGTGGGACATGGGCAAGTCCCGCTCCGGCCAGATGATCGACGCCAACAAGACGGTGCAGCGCCTGACGGCGGCCAACGTGCCCGCCGCCCAGATGCCGAAGAACGAGGCCGCCGCCCGGGAACTGAAGGTGGTCGCCCAGACCGGCTCGGACGAGCAGGTGCGCGAGGTCACGCGCCTCGCCACGAGCGGCGGCACGCAGGCGATGACCGCCCAGTCGGCGGCCGACGCCACGAGCCAGGTGATGGGCACCGCCAAGCGCACCACCTCCTCGGACACGACGGCGAACCGGGCCGCCCAGAAGGCCGGCAACGCCCCCGCCGCTCCGGCCACCCCGTCCGCCGCCACGGCGGGCGTCACGGCGCTGGCCCGCGGGCCGGTCGGGTCGGCCCAGTCCAACCCGACGCCGGTCGGCGCGACCGAGGGGCGCGTCCAGCTGGAGGAGGCGATCATGGCCTTCAAGTCCGGCCGGTTCCTGCGCACGGACACGGCCGACCTGGGCACCGTCGCCCTGGTGCGCACGCTGCGCCAGATGTGCGAGGCCTGGCTCGCGGGCTCCAAGAACTTCGTCGAGAAGCCCGCGACCAAGCAGGACAAGCCGGTCGTGGACAAGGTGCTGGCGGCCATCGAGGCCCGCATGCCCGCCCCCGCCGACCCCCGCCGCAAGGGGGAGAGCGCGGCGGACTTCGCCAAGCGGGTCAACGCCAGCCCCGAGGCGTTCAAGGACGACGTGGTGCAGTGGGCCAAGGACATCGCCAAGGTGCCCGCGACCAAGGCGGAGGCCGAGGCCCGCGCGGCGGCCGCTGGAACGCCAGCGCAGGGTCAGCCCGCCGCCAGCACGGCGACGGAGTCGGCCGCTGCGCCCGCCGCTCCTGCCCCGAAGGGCCGGGCTCGCAAGAGCCCGGCCGTCCCCGCCGCCCCGGCCGTCTCGGCCGAGGCGCAGGCGATGGCCGACGCGACCGTGGCCGCCCGGCCGGAGACCGGCACGCAGCAGCGGCGGCGCGCCGCCAAGCAGACGGCGGCGTGACGTGCTCGCCCAGCCTGAGCCGGGCGAGACCTGGCGCAGTCGGGGGCGAGCCGGGCACACGCCCTACCACGTCCGCGTGGTGAAGCGCACGCGGGGGGGCAAGGTGGTGTTCGACACCGCCGACGCCCCCTCCAAGCGCATGCGCTCCCGCCTGCACACCCTGAGCCTGGAACGCTTCCTGGCCGACTACGAGAGGAGCACCGAGTGACGAACCTGCACGACATGGGGCGGGCCCTGTCCCGCAAGCCGCCCGCCGACGAGTACAAGCCGATGCTCGCCAAGGAGGAGGTGAGCCGGGAGTTGCGCCAGGCCATCGACCTGCTGCGGAACCAGCGCCGCACCTACGACGAGATGGCGATGCGCGCCTCCCGCCGGGGCGACGACCGGGACTACCGGGACTACAGCAGCATGGCGAACGGGCTCTCCTCGGGGATCAGCGCGCTGCGCGACGCGCTGTTCCACCTGGTGGGCGAAGACATCTGACCCGGCGCCCGGACCCACGGCCGCCGGAGTTGACAGCTGTGGGGCCGGGCGCTCCGCTGAAAGGAGTACCACACGTGTTGGACCTCGAGGTGAACCTGAGACCCATGACCGAGTTACGCCTGCTGCACCACGTGAACGGGCGCCTGGCCGAGGCGCTCCGCATGGGGCTCGACGCCCTCGTGGAGATGGGCGACCAGGACGAGTACCTCGTCCCGTCCGTCTCGCGGGGCGGGACCGGCTACCGGGTGACCGTGAACCGGGAGACCGCGCTCCTCGAGTGCGGGTGCAAGGCGGGGGAGCACCTCCCGTTCTGTATCCACCGGGCCGCCGTGACCCTCTTCGTCTGGCGGGCCCAGGGGCTGGGCGTGGAGATCGGGCCGGACGGCGTCGTGTACCGCGTCCACCGGGAGCGGGCCGACCGCCTGGCGTACGAGCCGATGCACTACCCGGCCCTCATCGCGGACGAGCCGCCGCTCGCCGCCTACGAGGGGGACGTATGATGCGGGTCGGCATCACGGCCACGCGACAGCTGGACGACGCCGGGCGCCAGAACATCATCGCCGCCCTCAAGTGCCTGGAGCCGCCGGGCGACAGCATCGTGGTGGGCGGCTGCTACGGGGGCGACCAGTTCGCCCTGGAGGTGGCGTACTTCATGGGCATCGACGCCCACGTCGTGCTGCCCGAGGACCAGTCCCAGGTGGACGACGACTGGGTGAACTTCGCCGCCACGTGCGAGGACGGCGGCCCCTACCGCCAGCGCAACGAGCGCATCGTGGCCCTGGCCGACTGCGTGTGGGCCTTCCCCAACCACGACTCGCAGCGGCGCGACCCGCGCTCGGGCACCTGGATGACCATCAACATCGCCCGGCGCGCGAAGAAGCCCGTGCTCGTGCGGCCCCAGGTCACGTCGCGGCCTTGACGCGCGCGATGGCTCCTGGTTTGGCTGCATTCTCATCCTGTATCCTAAATGCAGAGGTGAGAATTTTGCCGAGCCGCACCTGGCAGCGCCTGCACTGGGACGCGATCCTGGCCCACGCGGCGGTCGCGCGGGCCGTGAAGCGGGGGGACTTGGTGCCCGAGCCCTGCGAGGTGTGCGGGGAGCGGGTCGCCCTCGCCCACCACGACGACTACGAGCAGCGCCTCGTCGTGCGCTGGCTCTGCGACAGCCACCACCGCTACTGGCACCTCGCCCACCCGGTCGACCACGTGGTGCCGGCGCCGCCCCCCAGGGTGTCGCCGGTCACCGCCCGGCCGCCGACCCGGGGGCGGATGTACCGCCGGTACAAGCAGCCCATGGCCGTGCGCCTGCGCGCGCACGGCGCCACCTACCAGGAGATCGCGGACACGCTGCGCGTTAGCACCGCGACTGCTTTTTCCTGGTGCAAGTCCAGGTAGCACAGCTGTGGAAGTGTAAGCCTCGAGAAGGGGGTTGACAGACTGCCAACTTCCGTGGTACCATAAGAGTGGGGGGAGTTAGACCCTCCCCCCGAGCCGAAAGGAGTACCAACCGGGATGCGTTGCGCGGAGTGCAACAAGTTCGTGTCGTTCGGTGAGCCCGAGGTCGAGGCACTCGACTTCGGGGCGACGGACGACGGAGACGGGGTGACGGCCGAGGTGGAGATCTCCCTCCCCTGCGCGGAGTGCGGGCAGGCGCTCCGCGGGGGGACGCTCTACGCCCAGGCGGATGTCGACCACACGTGCGACCTGGCCGCCGTCGTCACGCACCAGCTGAAGACGACGCCGCTGGGCCGGCTGGGGACGGACGACGTGGACCGGGCCGTGGCCGACCGGGAGTTGGAGGTGGACGAGGTCGAGGCCGAGCCCGTCGAGGTGGAGCGCGGCAAGAAGACGTTCTACGGCGCCGACGTGCGCTGGCGGGTGACGTGCAGCGCCTGCGGGGAGGCGTTCGACGTGACCGACCAGTTCGTGGACGAGGCCGCCGCCTTCGAGGAGGCGTAAGCGGGTGAAGCGGCGGTTACCGAGATTCGAGGTCATCGAGGTGCGGGCCGGGGCGAGGAGGCATTTTCTGGCTTACGACCACCTCGCCAAGGTCGTCGTCTTCCCGCCCAACCTCCTCAGCTACGACCAGGCCGAGGGCCTGGTCCGCCTGCTCGCGGCCAGGGCCAGAGAGGAGGGAGCCACCCTGTCCGTCGAGCGCGAAGACACCCCACCAGTCAAGCCCCCGAAGGGGTCAAGGAGTACCACCGATGGTCCAGTCCATCGACCGTAGCGACGAGGGCCCGCAGCAGATCTACGACGCCGCCGTGCAGTGGCGGTACCGCCCGCCGGACGAGCGGTACGTGGACCTGCCGTCCCTCTACGAGAGCACGCTCGCCCGGTACCGCCGGAGCCGGGTCCACGACAACCAGAACCTCAACAGCCTGTGGGTCAACTGGGTGGAGGAGGGGCCCCTCGCGGGCACCCTCTACGCCGCCCGGCTGGAGGACGAGGCGCCCGCCGTGTTCACGAACTGGTCCTTCGCCCAGTACGTGACCTGGGTGGGCGGGCCCAACCTCCCGTGGCTGCGGGAGATGCCCGCCTCCATCAGCGCCAACGCCCTGAACGACAGCATCCGCTGGCGGGGCCGGGTCCAGCCGGACAGCCTCTGCAAGCTGTACGTCGCCCACCCCACGCCGGACGAGCCGGGCGGGTTCATGCGGGCGGTCACCTCGCCCACCTACGGCCGCATCTACGACCACCAGGTCGTGCGGGCGGTCATGAACCTGAACGAGCAGCACGCGGGCCGCTGGGTCGTGCCCGGCGCGCTCGCGGGGGCGGGCATGGCGGACCTGTACACGGAGGTGACGCCCCAGTCCACCACCCTGTACGCCAGCGACCGGGACTGCTTCCTGTTCATGGTGGACGAGCGGAACCCGGTCGAGGTGGACGGGGAGTTGTACTTCCGGGGGTTCATCGTCTCCAACAGCGAGGTGGGCAAGGCCAACCTCGTGATCAAGACCTTCCTCTTCAAGGCGGCGTGCATGAACCGGGTGATCTGGGGCGCGATCCAGATCAAGGAGTTGCGCATCCGCCACACCTCGATGGCGCCCGACCGCTTCATCGAGGAGGTGACCCCGGTCCTCGCCGCCTACGCCAACGCCTCCGTCCGGGGCATCCAGGAGGCCATCGGCGTGGCGAAGCGCAAGACCATCGCGGACACCGACAAGGAGGCGGCCGAGTGGCTGCGGGAGCGGGGGTTCACCCGCCCCGAGGCCGTCACCCTCGCCGCCCTGGCCGAGCGGGCCGACGGCATCGGCTCCTCCGGCGACCCGACCAACCTCTGGGACCTGGCGATGGCGGGCACCGCCTACGCCCGGGAGATCCCGAACGCCGACGCCCGGGTCGAGTTCGAGGAGAAGGTCGGGGGCCTGCTCGACCGCTATTCGGGCGTGGCCGTCCCGGCCCCCGCCTGAGCCCCAGGTGTCCAAGGGCTGACCAGGCGTCAGCCCTTGGACACCACCGTCAGCCAAGACCACAGCTGTGTCAACCCAAGCGAGGAGTACCCACGTGACGAACCGCAAGGACGAGATCAAGTACCGCGTGAACCGCCGGGGCGAGGTGGTCCACGCCGAGGTGCGGCCCCTGGGGGACACCACCCCCCCGGTGGGCCCGACGCCCCGGGAGGCGGCGCGCCGGAACACGGTGGCCGCGCTCTCCGCGGAGGCGCTGCAGCGCAAGGCCGAGGCCAACCTCCAGCGGCTCGCGGGCCGCCGGGCCGCCCGCCAGCAGGAGCGGGAGGCGGCGATCCACGCGGCGGCCGAGAAGGCGGGCCCGTGGGAGGACTTCCTCTCCTTCGAGCCGCTGCGGGCCGGGGACATCGTCGTGCCCGAAGAGTTGCAGCGCATCCTGGACCAGGACCGGGCCATCGGCTACGCCCTGCGCTTCGACTGGCGGGCGTTCCAGGCCATCAGCGTCAACCGGCACACCGTCGTGGAGGCGGACGGCACGGAGCGGGTGGAGTTGACCGTGACGGACGGGCAGCACCGCCTGTACGCGGCCCAGCTGTGCTTCGGGGACGACCAACTCGTGCCGTGCCTGGTCACGAGCCTGGACAACCTGCCCCAGCGGGCGGCGCTCTTCATCACGCTCAACACCGAGCGGTCGGGGCTCAACTACAACGCCCGGTTCAAGACCCGCCTCGTCGCCCTGGACGACGACGCCACCCGGGTGGAGCGCCTGCTCCTGGACTTCGGGCTGGACTGGACCCGGCCCGGGGAACTGCGGGGCCAGCCCGGCAAGGTCACCGCCACCAACACCCTGGAGGGGATGGTCCGCCAGGCCGGGCTGTCGTCGGCCCGCTACGTGCTGGGCGTGCTGAAGGAGTGCTTCGGCAACGACCCCCTGGCCTACCGGGACTACATGCTGGCCGGGCTGTGGCAGTTCTGCATCCGGTACGACCCGTACCTGAAGCGCGACCGCCTGGTGGAGCGCCTCAAGGCGGTCGGGCTCGAGGCGCTCACCGACTCGGTGCCCGAGTTCAAGACCAGCATCAACTCCTCCTCGGCGGCGGCCGCCTGCGGGGCGATCCACTACGCCTACAACTACCACCTCCCCGACAAGAGCGCCCTGCCCCCCTTCTCCTCGGACGCCACCTCCCGCTACGCCGCCATCATCCGCCGGGCCTCCCGCGACTGGGTGGTGCGCCACGAGGGGCGCCAGCCCAACGGCGTCCGCTCCGGGGTGTACGCCCCGGGCGGCCAGGTGCCCGCCACCGGGTCGGGCAAGCCCGCCATCCCCGCACGCCCCGTCCCGCCGCTGGCGGCGGCGCCCTCGGGGGAGGGGGACGCCTAAGAAAACCCGCTGCTAAAACTTGACACACGTGGTACCATAGTAGTGGGGGTCGACGACGACCCCCGCGAAAGGAGTACCGCGTGTGCCGGTGAAGAAGATCCCCGTCGAGCAGCGCGCCAAGCCCCAGGCCAGGCTGGCGCGCGACCCCAACTGGATGTCCGTCCTGGACATCACCCGCGAGTACGGCATCAGCCGCCAGACGGTCTACGCCCTCTGCCAGTCCGGCCGCCTGCCCTACTACCAGGCCTACAACGGCAGGCGCCTCTTCCGCCGGGACGAGACGGAGGCCGTGATGCTGCCCTACCGCAAGCCCGCCAGGCACCCCAGCGTGGTGAAGCTGGACCCCCTGCACGGGTACGAGGGGCAGATCGAGGAGTTCCCCCGGGGCGCCTCGCGCCAGGGGGAGCGCAAGCGCCGCTACGAGGTGGCCGCCGAGGCGGACGGGGCGTAGACTCCGGCCCACCTCGCTCCCCTCGGGAAACCAAGGGGCCCGCCGTGAAGCGGGCCCCTTGGCGGAGTACCACACCATGAGTCCCCGGAAGCCCCCCCGTGAGGGGCGGCGCGTCAGGGCCTAAAGGAGTGGACGCGAGCCGGGTACCAAACCGTCCCGCACTTGATTCTAACGCCGACCGCGACGAGGAGTACCGACCGTGACGCAGGAGCCGACCGACAACGGGCAGGCCGGGCAGCCGTCCGCCCAGTCCACCCCGTCCGCCCCGTCCGTCCTCACCGTGCGCATCAACCGCGACCAGGTCATCGAGCGGCAGGGGCGCCAGTTCGTCCTCTACGCCGGGCTCCTGGACGCCGCCCACCGGGTGGGCCTCCAGGGCATCTCGACCGACCTGCTGCAGGCCCCGTCCAAGGAGAACGGCGAGACGTGCATCGTCCACGCCGTGGCCCGCTTCGCCTGGGGCGCCTTCGACGGCATCGGGGACGCCAACCCCGGCAACACCGGGCGGATGATCGTCCCCCACCTGATCCGCATGGCCGAGACCAGGGCCAAGGCGCGCGCCCTGCGCGACGGCCTCAACGTGGGGATGGCCGCCGTCGAGGAGTTGACCAGCCTGGACGAGGCGGCCCCCGAGCCGCGCGACGCGAGGGACCAGCGACAGGACCGGCAGGACCGCCCGGCCGCCCCCCGGCCGGTGCAGGCCCAGGCCGCCGTCCCCCAGCAGCAGCGGAGGGTTGACACAGCTGTGTCCCCCGCCCAGTCCCCGCCCCCGCAGCGGGAGCCGGACTACGGCCAGGACGAGCGCGCCAAGTACCTGCGCCTCGCCGCCACGGCGCAGCGGCTGGGGGTGCCCGAGGTGGTGGTGCTCCCGGACGGCGCCTCGGAGCAGGAGATCGTCGCCCTGCGGAACCAGCTGGTGGGGCGGGTGAACGAGGCGATCAAGCAGCAGCGGGAGGCGGGCCAGGCGGGGCCACGCTGATGCAGCCGGACGAGGCGGCGCTCTACGAGCGGTACTACGAGCACCTCTACGCGGTGGCCTACAAGTACGTCCAGCACCGCGACGACGCGGCCGACCTCGTCCACGACGCCTTCGTGCGCTTCCTCGACGCCCGCCAGCGGGGCCTGTACCGGGAGCAGGGGCAGGTCGAGGCGTACCTCACGACGCTCCTCCGGCGCCTCGTCCTCGACAAGGTGCGCCGCAAGGGGCACCGCGCCGAGGTGCCCACCGGGCTGGGGCAGGGGGCCGACCCGCTGGCCCTCATCGCCGCCCGCCGCCCGGCGGACGGCGGCGACCCGGAGGCGGCCGCCCTCCTCGACGAGCGGCGGCGCACCGTGCGCCGCCTGATCTCGGCCCTGCCGGACAAGGAGGCGGCGACGATGGTCCTGTCCGGCGCCGAGGTGGGCTACGACGAGGCGGCCGCCGTGCTCAACTGGACCCCGATGGCCGTCAAGTCCCGCCTCTGGCGGGCCCGCGCCATGGCCGAGGTCCTGATCTACACCGACCCCCGCTTCGCGGCCGTCCGCCCCGCCCGCCGCAAGCGCCGCCGCCTGCACCCCAGCTGCCTGCCCCTGGAGTACCAGAACCGGACCGACGCCGACGCCGACTGACGCCGAGAGGGAGCCCGCCGTGCGCACGCGCTACCACGAGAAAGCGAGTAGCTTCACCGCCACGTCCCTGTTGCAAGCCCTCGCCTGCTCCGACCCGCGCTGCGTCTGCCAGCGCAGCACCGAGCGGGGCGGGGGGCTGACCCACTGCCCGGCCCACGCCGACTTCCACCCCAGCCTCTCCGTGACGGAGCGGGACGGGCGCACCCTGTGGCACTGCCACGCGGGGTGCGACCGGCTCACGGTCACCAAGGAGGTACTCGACAAGATGGGGGTGCGGTGATGGTCCTCCGCACCGTCTACGACTACGGCCCCGCGAAGCACGTCCGCCTCGACTACGCGGACGGGCACAAGGACATGCGCTGGGAGCCCACGGGCGTGCGCATGGCCGACCTCCCCCTGTGGAACGCCGACCTGCTCGACCAGCCCAGGTTCGCTGAGGACCCCGTGCTCTTCGTGGAGGGGGAGAAGTGCGCCAACCGCTGCGTGCGCTTCGGGTTCCTCGCCGTGTCCCTCCCCGGGGGCGCCAGCCAGCGCGACTTCGGTCACGCGCTGGAGCCGCTCAAGGGGCGCGACGTGGTCCTCCTGCCCGACGGCGACACGCCGGGGGAGGAGTTGATGTTCGCCGTGGGGGAGGCGCTGTTCCTGGTGGGCGCCGCCCGGGTGCGCTGGCTGACCATGCTGCCCAGCGACCACGACATCGCGGACTACTTCGACCGTGACGCCGAGAAGGACATGCGGGGGGCGCGCCGCCTCCTCCAGTGGGCCATCGAGCGGGCCGATGTCATCTTCTGAGGGCCCCCCACCCAACGGCCCGGCGCGAAGACTCACCGTCGAGGAGATCCGCGCCCGCCTCCACGAGGTGTCCGACCTCCCGCCCGAGCCAGGGTCGGGCGGCGAGGCGCAGCCGGACCGCCGGGCCACGGCGACGGCCGTGGACGAGGGCCACGCCGTGTCGGCCGCCGACCTGCTGGAGCCGGGGCCCCGCACCTGGCTCGTCGCCGGGATCATCCCCGACCGCTGGCCCACGATCCTGTACGGGGACGGCGGGGTCGGGAAGACGACGCTCTCCAACCACCTCGCCTGCTGCGTCGCCCTCGGCCTGCCCTGGTTCGGCAGGGAGACGACCGTCAGGAACGTCCTGGTGGTGGACGCCGAGATGGACCAGGACGAGTTCGCCGCCCGCGTCTGGCCCATCGCCAGGGGGATGGGCCTCAAGGCCCCGCCCCGGAACGTCTACTACTGGAACCTCCCCGGCCCCCTCGGGGACGACGACGTGCTCGAGCAGCTGTTCGGGGAGGTGACCTCGACCCAGGCGGGGCTCATCATCGTCGACAGCCTCACCCTCGCCACGCACAGTTCCGACCAGTTCATCGCCAACGACCTGTCCACCGTGGTCTTCAAGATCACGAAGTGGCGCATCGCCACGCTCTACCTCGACCACCACGCCCGCATCCGCGGGGGGGACGGCGACTCCCGGGTCGATCCCTACGGCACGGTCATGAAGCGCAACCTGGCCCGCAGCAGCGTCTACCTCCAGGCCGCGGGCCCCGGGCTCGTGCGCCTCACCCCGAACAAGGTCACGTTCGCGGCCCAGTGGGAGCCGTTCAGCACCGAGGTGCGCTTCGAGGGGGAGCACCCCGGCCAGACCATCACGTACCACCCGGTGGCGACCAACGACCCCCGCCTCGCCCAGGCGGCGACCCGCACGGTGGACGACGAGATCATGGACACGATCCAGGACTTGATGGAGGGCGAGCCCGACGAGTACGGCGGGGGCGTGAACGTCCCGACCATCACCAAGAGCATCCAGCGCACCGTCAAGTCCATGAACCCCGACGCCGTCCGCATGCGGTGCATCCGCATGGCGAAGGACCACCGGCTCGTGCGCCCCGCGACCGGCCTCTACGCGATCCCGTACCTGCTCCGTACGCCGCCGAACGAGCCTAACGGGGGTGGCTAACAGGCCCTACGCTGTTCGTTAGAACGGGCTAACGAACGAACAAACCTATAGGTTTGTTCGTTCGTTAGCCCGTTCGCCCGAGGAAAAGGAGTACCGACCGTGACCGAGAACGAGACCGACGACATCCCCCGGGTGTGCCTGCTCTGCGACGAGCGCGTCGTGGTGGACGGGACGGACTGGTGCCCCGACTGCTGCGCCCGCTACCCCTACCCCCTGCTCAAGGCGACCCTCGACCACTGGCAGTACTTCGCCATGCTGACCACGGGGGAGACGGTCTCCTTCCAGGAGGCCGACATCGCGGGGGACTGGGTCACCCTCAAGGGGGCGAAGTTCCTGCCCCGCTACGCCGACCAGCTGAAGGAGCAGCTGCTCCTCGGGCGGGGGATCGTGGTCCGCGTGGACCAGATCGTGTGGGTCGTGGACGAGGACAGCTGAGGTGGGCGGCGTGCTGCCCGAGCAGCCGGTCGAGCGCACCGGCGTGGACGCCGTGCCGCCCCACCCCCACGCCTCGGAGATGCCGCCGGGCGTCCACGAGGCGGACCTCCAGGAGCACTGCGAGGCGGTGGCCCGGGCCTACGGCTGGCTCGTCCACCACGCCGCCGACAGCCGCCGGGCCGACCCCGGCCTGCCCGACCTGATCATGCTCTCGCCCGTCCAGCCGGACGGCGGCGTGACCCTGGTCATGCTGGAGTTGAAGACGGCCAAGGGGAGGCTGACCGACGAGCAGGAGCAGTGGCAGCTGCGCCTCGCCCTGGTGCGCCGCGTCGTCACCGGGGTGCTCCGTCCGGCGGGCTGGCGCACCTACGTCGCCCTGGCCTGCGACCCCTCGGAGGCCGTGGAGAGGAGGGCTTGACACAGGGCTGACAGATGTGTTATACT
>Ga0066395_10000597_pt1 | contig 13390 bp, 10 predicted proteins | sample PanSoiPlot1MoBio_FD_61218 | JGI IMG/M metagenome (GOLD analysis project Ga0066395, IMG submission 61218) | Tropical forest soil microbial communities from Panama analyzed to predict greenhouse gas emissions - Panama Soil Plot 1 MoBio | ecosystem: Environmental > Terrestrial > Soil > Tropical... | reverse complement strand
AGCCTTTGTGAATGCGGGCGGTCTTGCGTTTCCTACGGGCAAAGGCCTGGCGCCTGTCGCGCAGGCTCCTTCCGCAATCGTGGTCGGCGGGACGATGATCACCGCCACCATGATGAATCCATCCGCCATCTCGGTCTTCCCGTGGCCGGTCGGAACCGTCTTTCAGTTTCACGGCCTGACCGCCAGCAATGGCGATGTCTCGTTACTGAACGACAAACCGTTCACGGTGCTCAGTGCAACCGATCCTTCGGATAGTCACCAACTTTGCAAGCCGGGACAAAGCTGCAACGTCACCTTCGGCGTACCCCAGCTCGGTCCTGCGCAGGGAAGCTACACGATCTCTGCTGGAAACGGGCAAGCATCGGCCCTGCTCAAGGCGCAGATGAACGTCATCGTGAATTCAGTACTGACGCAGATCTCAGGCACTACAACACTGACCGTGCAGTAAAGCGTCCGTTGGTAGCGAACCATCCGGGTTCCCGCACGTGCTCATCATGCAGCCGGCGCAGGCGCGCCGCCATAACGTTTGGACGCCCCAGATATCCCACGATTTCTTTCGGATTGCTGCGGTTGACCACCGGCAAGCGTCCGATATCGTTGTGCAGCATCTTATCGGCGGCCTCGGAAAGGCTTTCGTCCGGATAGGTGACGATCAGTTTCGTCGAACCGCTCTCGATTACGGTCGCTATGCCGCTCGGCTCGCGATCAAGAGCACGAAGGATGTCTCCCCGCGTGATGATAGCTTCGAGACGGCCTTCGTCATCGACCACCAGCAAGGCCTCATGGCGCGAGACCTCGGGATCGCGGCGCGCAATTCGCTCCGCCAAATCACCGACCCTCATCTTCGAGGGAATTTGAGGTGGCTTGCGTTCCATGGTTTCCGCGACTTGTACGTGGTGGAGAATATCGGTCTCGTAGTCCTGATGAATGCGCAGGCCGCGACGCGCAAGCTTCTCGGTCATGATCGACGCGTGCGGCATGACCAGCATGGCAAGGCCATCGGCGATTACGCTAACCAGCATAAGCGGTAGCACGGAGTTGTAGTCGCGCGTGATTTCGAAAGCAAAAATGATGAACGTAAATGTCGCCCGCGACGCAGCGCCGAATACCGCCCCCATGGCGACAAGCGCGAAAGCTCCCGGAGAGACATGGGCCGACGGAAAGAGATAGTTGATGATCATCGCGCATGCGCCGCCCAGCGCCGCGCTGGACATGAACATGGGAGCAAGCAAACCGCCGGATGTCCCTGAGCCAAGAGAAATCACCAGCGCCGCCGCCTTGGCGATCATCACGATGAGCAGCAGTTCAAGCCCGAGACGTGCGTTCAGGATGTCGCCAATCGTGTCATAGCCGACGCCGAGCACGCGCGGCACAAAGTATCCGATCACGCCGAGGCCCAACGCGCCGATCGCCGGCCACCATAACTCGTCGACAGGCAACTTTTCGAACTGATCTTCGATCCAGTACAGCGCTTTGCTGAAACCAACCGCAGCCACTCCGCAAATGCCGCCCAGCAAAAGATAGAACGGCAAGGCACGCGGAATGGCGAAATCCATCGGCCCCAAAGTGAACATCGGACCGCTGCCCAGAAGTTGCAGGTGTACAGCCGTCGCTAACGTGCTGGCGATGACCAGCGGGATGAACGATCGCGATTTGAATTCGAACAGCAGGAGCTCGATGGCGAGAATCACACCCGCAATCGGCGTGTTGAATGTCGCCGACATACCAGCGGCAGCGCCACACGCGAGCAGCACTTTTCTCTCCGCAGCGGTGGTGTGGACAATCTGTCCAACGAGCGAGCCAACCGCGCCTCCGGTTTGAATGATGGGCCCTTCCGCGCCGAATGGGCCCCCGGTGCCGATTGCAATCGCCGCGGAGATCGGCTTCAGAATCGCGACCCGCGGCTGAATCCTGCTGCGATTGACGAGCACGGCTTCCATCGCCTCGGGAATACCGTGTCCTTTGATTTTCGAACTGCCGAACTTCGCCATGAATCCGATGACGATGCCACCGATCACAGGAATCACGATCACCCATAAGCCGAGGTGATTCAGCCGTGCGCTGGTGAAATCGGCGGAGATGCGATGGAAAAAGAAGAGATTGGTGAAGAATCCGATCAGGCGATAAAGCAGGAATGCCACCACTCCAGCGACCAGGCCGACACCAGCAGCCAGCGCGGAAATCAATACCATGCGGAACTGTGCCGGCGTGCCGAGGATATCGACGCTCGGCGCGTCAGTTGACCCGGCACCGTCGATTGGTTGGGTGGAAAAACCTGGCTTCGAACTCTCCAATGGCATCTGAATCCTTTCCGCACGGGCCGAACGCCCGCGACGGGCAGGATCAAGCCAGACGTGCCGGCGTACGCCGTTTTCTTGCGGCACCCGCCACGCGCAAAATATGCGTGAGCACTGCCATCAGCGCTGGGCCCGCGGTGCGCAACTCCGCTTTGTGGTCCAGAGAAAGTTCGCGCAGCACTCTCTCCCCCTTCGGCGTCAGATTCAGCAGGACTTCGCGCCGGTCGCGTCCATCGCGCTTGCGCTGGATGTAACCTGCACGAGCCATGCGGTCCACCAGTTCGACCGCGCTGTGATGTTGAATCTGCAACCGCTCCGCCAATACGCCGACCAAAGGTCGCGCCCCGGCGGGCAGTCCCTTGAGCGCAAGCAGCAACTGGTGCTGCCGAGGCTCAAGGCCCGCTTTACGCGCTGCGTCTTCACTGAAACGCAGAAATCGGCGAATCTGGTGTCGGAACTCCGCCAGCGATTCGTAATCCGAGGGAGAAATATTCTCCATACGCGGATTATAACGAACGCTCTATATATCGTATCACGATATAGATAATTGCGCGTGAGCGAGGACTTACGTTCGACTGCAGGGGTCAGAATTCAGATGGCAGACGAAAGTAACTCGGCACGCGGCAACGCGACCGCTGGCGCGGCTTCAGGGCAAGGGATCAACAGAGTGCAATCGACTACTTCGCCCGCGCAACCACTTTGGCAGTCGCCATATTGTCGAAGCGGTCATACGCGTGAATCACCACGACATGATCCGCGCCCGCAGCTGACGAGGTCGCGAGGCCGGCGGCCGGCTCGACGGGTGGCACCGGAATCCGGAAGTCGTAATCTTCCGTTTTCGAATCAGATAGTTGCCCAAGCGGTTCCACGAACTGCGGATCGCCTCCATCAAGCGAATATTCTGCGCGCTTGATGGGCGAGTAAGCATCGGCCGCACGGAAATGAACGTGCACCCCATCGCCTTCATTCACCGCGCTCACGTTGACAATTGCCGGGGGCGTGTTGTCGACCTCGAACCGCGAGCTTTCGCGCTCGGACGAAAGTGCCTCACCGGGCGAGTGCGATGGCGCATCCGACGCTACAACCCGCACGGTGTATCCCCCGTCCGGCAACAAGCTCTGATCGAAAGTGATGTAGCGATCGGTCAGATTCGTCTTAAGCAGCAACCAGCGTGATTGGCCATCACCGCGATAGTAGACCGCATAGACAAGTTGGTCGTCGTTGTCGTCATGCGACGACCACCGGACTCCGACGGAATCGCGGTCGCGCATGCTCGGTGGCGGCGGATCGAAGCGCACCTGGCCGGGAGCGAGCGGCTCAGAATTGTTGGCCTTCGGGACCGACTGGTATCGATACCCGGGCTGCACGACGATGTCGTCGATCTCGGGCGCGACATTTTTCGGCAGGTAATAAACCAACACGCTGTCGACGCGGGGCAGGGGAGTTCCTTTCAGCAACACGGTCTTCCACTGTACAAATCGTGCGGGCGGCACGCCGAGTTCCTCGCTGTCGGCCATGTTCACGGCCGTCCAGGGACTCCAGTTTCGATCCGGATTATCGATGTTGCCGCTGCGCGCGAACAATTGCACGTTGCCTGTCGAGCGCAGGTTGGCGCGTCCCCACCGAGAAAACAGATGGGCGTCGAAGACATCGCTTTCGTAGATGCCTTCCGTCTCTGGTCCAGGGCCGAGCAGGAAAACCTTTCCTAGATTGCTCGAGGAAGCATATAGAGCTCCGCCCGGCGCAGGGGCGAAGGAGGTGATTTGGGAGGCGCTAGCCTTTACGAGATCGGTGTAATCGTCGATGTCGTTGATTGCGAAAATGTGGCCGCGATTGCCCGTGCCGGCGATCAGACGTCCACTCCGGTCGAAGCCGAGCGCGTACACCAGATCGTCGTGCGAACTCCACATGCGGGTGGGCGAACCGTCGGGAGCAATACGATAAATCTCAGAGCCGCCAGTCGCACCGCTGCCGGGAGCGGGGAACGGTGAGAGCGTTGCCCCGGATATCGCGCCAGAAGGAGCTACTCCGGCCGGTCCGGCCGTGGGTCCAGTGGCTGGCGCTGTAGGAGCTAATGCGACCTGGGGCGTCGGGGCGCTTGATCCCGGACGCTTTTCGCCGGCAGCGGCGGCGAAAATGTTTCCCGACGCATCGACTGCGAGTGCGGTAATTTCTTTCTTCGGAGCGCTGTAGAGGACGAAACCATCTCCGGTAGGTGAGATGCGGTAAACCAACCCACTGCCATCCGAGCCCGCGATCACGTTTCCTTTCGCGTCCACCGCCAGCGCTCGAATGTGGACCTCGTCTGTTTTGAAAAACAATGAGTGCTGGCCGGTCGAAGTGACCTTGTAAATCTCCCCGTGATCGCCAGTCGCGACGTAAAGGTTTCCAGAGTGATCGAACACCAGGTCCCAGATGTATTTCGTACCCGGATCAAAATAGGGGGTCGCGCTCCACGAGGGTGCTGGAGGCTCCGCCCCCGGCGCTGCATTGGCGGGCGCGGGCGGCTTCGTTTGCTGAATTCGATAGACCTTCCCATCGGGCGCTGTCGCGGCAAACACCGTGTTGCTCTTGTCCACCACCAGCGCCTGCACCTGCAATTCCTGCGGCTCAAAAATCGGCGTGCTCTGTCCATCGGGCGTGACCCGGTAGACGCGCGCGGGCGATCCGGCAGCGACGTACGCATTACCTGCATTGTCGGAAGCGATTGACCAGATGTAGGTGGAGGCGGTTGTGGTGAGCGGCCGGAACATCGGGGCGAGTTCAAGGCCGCCATTGCTGCGAAGCGCGATCCCTCTCGGCGTGCCCTTGACGAGATCCTCAAACTTGGATTGCTCCCAGGTGCGGGTACCTTCAGCGAAAACCAGGGTGGAGAAAAACAGAAAACAAAGGACAGCCGTCTTACGAGCCAAGGTTGAACCTCGATTCACGATGTGCGTCTGGAATCTTCGAGCGTATCACGGGACGCGGTGGTCGAGCCTGATCCAGAAACGGACCGGCGATCCACACCGCGCTAAGCTCGGTCAATAGAAATGTTGCGAGGCGCACCACTTCCAATTGCGCCTACTTTACGTTGATGGTGAGCAGTTGCCCGCCCGAAACGACATAGTCCAGCGGATCGGTCGACGCTTCATTCACCGACGACTCGCCGAGCACCACCATCTCTTGGGTGCCGCGCATGTTGTCCATCACATTCATGACGGAGAGCGGCAGCGTGGGCATCACTTTGTCAGCGACCATTGCTTCCGGGTCGGCCTCGAGCAGCGAGACGTACACGCGGTTGTTCGCGTGCTCCTTGTTGAGCAATGCGATGGTCGAGAGCAAGCCTAGCTTGCGATTCGACATCGGCAAGCCGCGCCGCATGCGGTCGAGCGTATCGCCATCGCTCACCAGGATGCGCAACGTTCCGCGCGAGGCTGACGTCGGAATACGAATCGGAATCTGCCGCACTAGCCGTTCGCCGCGATAGGGCCGCAGTACGGTCTCTACCGTGATCTCGTCGCCGGGCCGCGCTTCCGTCACATCAGTGCGAGATGCTTCGAGGCGCGCCGAACGCCGCTCCCGCACCAGATCGAAATCGAGCTTCACACCCTGAATGTCGGGATTGTCGAAGGGGTTCTCGTAGATGCGTCCGAATCGATCGCCGATGCTGGCCGCGGCGAGGGCTGCTGCCGGTTGACCACCATCCATCGGCGCAAACATGTTCTGCAACGTCACGTCTGGAAAGCCCTTTACGGAAAGAATTCCATTCATCCGGTACGTGATTTCCTCACCGTATTCATTCGTGCCACGTAACGCGTTGAACACGGTAGCCATCATGGCCACCGGACTCAGGCGCGCATTGTTCAACACTTCATAGTGGAACTCTTTGGTCGAGGGTCCGCCGTGAATGGTCAGCGTGACCGGAATCATCTTGGGATCTTTTCCGAAGACGCCCAGGATTCCGGTGTGACGATCTTGCACGAATGAGCCAACCGGCTCCGTGGTGTTAACGATCTTGAATGCGTTATAGGGCGAGGGCAGTGTAGCGACAACGTTCGCCTTGTTCATCGGCAGGTCGATCTGCCCGAACTGCATTAGAGGGTGGCCGCACGCGAGGAGGCGTTGCGGATCGACATACGTAACCGTGCAGGTAGCAGCGATGTCCATGTCGCCCCGCACAAGAACCGCGCTCACCGCCGATCCCGCGACCAGCGGCTCGGGTTGTTTAACATCGCTTGAAGAGCCGACGCCCATCGCCGGAGTAATTCCAACGGCGGCAAATTGTGGACCGAAGCGGCGCAGCGTCTCTTCGGAAAATCCGTTGAATACGAGCGGCGTATCGATCGGCTTCAGATAGTTGGCATAGTCGCGCGACAGTCCGGGCTCATCGCCGGGAGCCGCAGTGCGGCTCACCTGCGTGCTGGCAACCGCGTCAGCGGAAGCGGGGGCAGCGCCAGGGCGGGTGTCGAGCGCATCAATCTCCATCATCTCGGCGATCGGCGTCACACCCGCGATCGGCTCTTTTGAAAACTCGCCGATCCGGAACGCAAGCGCCCCGGCGAGTTTGCCATCGAAATACACAGGGCTGCCGCTCATGCCGGCAACCACACCGGTGTACTCGGGTTTCGAACCCGTCAGACGCACCAGTATCACGTTTCCCTTGGGACCGTTCGCGTTGCGCAGTACGCCCAGGACTTCCACGTCCATGGGCTCTGGCTTGGTCCCTTGGAAAACTGTGTAGGCGATGCCCTTCATGCCGGCGTGAATTTCCGACAGGGGCATGAATTCAGCAGACTTATTGTTGATTTCTGATGTGGCCCAGACGACAGAGGACGCGAGACACAGCAGGGCGGCGCGAGCGAGGACAGCTTTCCTCATGGATTGCCCCGGAGGTACCAAAATCTTTTTTGCCTTTGACTCCGCGTGTTGCGCTTGTTTTTGCTAGGAGAGGAGGCGTTTTTACCGCCCGCAAAATATCCCAACCGCAGAGCTCTTGCATCTATACTAGCACAGGATGTTTTGAGGCCCTCCATGTTTTCTAGCATTTCTAGCGGTGAAAACCGCTTTTTTTCAGTTTTGTCTAAGCAGTTTCTCTTAATTACGGCAGCCGTTTTCGTGGCGGTTGTGCTCGCTCCGGCTGCGCCCGCCCAGAGCACCAGCCAGCAGCCATCTTCGAATCCCAACAAGCAGGATGCCCCTCCTGAGGCTGGCGGCCCGCAAAACGATGTCGGGCCGTACGTTGTTCCCAAGAAAAAAGAAGAACCGCCCCCGCCACCCCCCGAAAAGCCGAAGAAAATCGAAGGAATGCCGGACTATTCGCTCCGGGTCGACGTGCCTTTGGTCAACGTGGACGTTTTGGTCACTACAAAAGACGGGCAGTTTATTCCTGGGCTACACCGAGAGAATTTCAAGGTCCTTGAGGACGGCGTTGAGCAGAAGATTGCGAATTTCAATCAGACCGAGGCTCCGATCACGGCCGTCCTGCTGATTGAGTTTGCGTCCACGAACTACAACTACATGTACGACGCGCTCAATGCCTCGTACGTTTTTGCCAGCGGACTGAAAAAAGAGGACTGGGTTGCGGTCACTGCCTACGACATGAAGCCTACGATCCTGGTCGACTTCACGCAGGACAAGCGGGCCGTCATGGGTGCCCTGAACATGCTGCGCATCCCCGGCTTCTCGGAACGCAACCTGTTCGACGCCCTATTCGATACGCTCGACCGCCTGGACCGCGTTGAAGGAAAAAAGTACATCATCCTGGTTTCGTCAGGCCGCGACACCTTCAGCAAGCTGAATCTCGACCAGATGCTGAAGAAGATCAAATCCACTCACGACACGACGATCTATGCGGTCAGTATCGGCCGTGAGTTGCGCGAATGGATGGAGGCGCATGGATACGCGGGCGGCATCACCGAGACCGACTGGCTCCAGGCCGACAACCAGATGAATACCTTCGCGCGCATGACCGGTGGGCGCGCCTATTTCCCGCGCTTTGAAGGCGAGTTGCCAGAGATCTTCCACGCTGTCGCTTCCGACATCCGGAACCAGTACTCGCTCACCTATCACCCGACCAACAACAAGCTCGACGGGACGTACCGCAAGTTGAAGGTTGAATTACAGGGACCCGACGGCGGGCAACTCAAGGTCAAAGACCAAAAAGGCAAAGATGTGAAGGTCGTGGTCTACGCCCGCGAGGGATACACAGCGAAACATACGGTCGAGTAGTTCGTACCTCGTTAACCATCCATTGAAACGCACATTGCCGCTTCTCCCGAGCAGCTCGGGCCTTCGCTTGCCCCAGGTTTTTCTGGAAACTGAGAACTGGCAACCGGCAACTGATTTCAATGCACATGGAAAAATCGATCCAGTGCAAACATCAGCCCCACGCCTAAAAAGACCACCAGCGCCATTTTTACGCCCGGCTCTTTGTTGACCTCGGGCATCAGGTCCGACGCCGCAACATAAATCGTCACGCCGGCCGCGAGCGGCAACCCATCGCTCACCTGGTGCCGAAACACTGCCATCGTGAGGACGCCGGCCATAGTCGCCGCGCCAAGAATCGCCGATGCCCACCACGCCACCGCGCGACTGCGCCCGCTCGCAAGCATGACCGACGAAATCGTGAAGCCTTCGGGGATCTTGTGCAGAAACACCGCAAGAAAGATGATCCACCCCAGCCAGTTCGAAACCAGGAAACCTGACGCAATAGCGATGCCGTCAAAAAAAGTATGGATACAGAGTCCGAGCAGCACCGAATAGCCTTTGTGTGCGTGCAAGAACTCGTCGTGATGCGTCTCTTCACCGAAATGGAAATGGGGCGAGAGGGTGTGCTCGAAGAAATGGACGATCAGGTATCCGAGAAGAACCAGAAACGCTGCGCTCCGTCCCTTTAGTTCCAGGCTAGCGGGAACGACTTCCACGAGCGCGGTGGCGAGCATGAATCCCGCGCCCAGCGCGATGAAATATTTCAGATAGCGCCGCTCCCAGCTACGCTGCACAATGATTGCGCCGCCGAAAACATTGGCGACCGCCGCCGTCAGACCCAGCAGAAGACTGGTTGTTATCGGATGCATCGGCTTGGCAAGGTTAACAGGTCAACCGGTCATGTTCTAGCGATACGGGCACGCAACCAGAACAAGAGACTGGAAACAGGTTTTCATCCACTGTGGCGTATGTGCATGACGTCGCCGTCCTGCACGATGTAATCTTTGCCTTCCAGTCGCAGCGTGCCCTTGGCGCGGGCATTTGCTTCCGAACCCGCTTCCAGCAATTGTTCCCAGCGGATTGTCTCCGCGCGAATGAAATGTTTTTCGAGGTCTGAATGGATCGCGCCGGCGGCATTCACTGCGCGCGTGTGGATCGGAATCGTCCAGGCGCGGCATTCGTCCTCGCCAGCCGTAAAAAATGAAATCAGCCCGAGCAGATGATAGCTGGTGCGAATCAGCCGGGCCAGTCCGCTCTCCGTCAGGCCATAGCTCGAGAGAAATTCCGCGGCATCCTCGTCGCTCATCTCGGCGAGTTCTGCTTCAACCTTGCCGCAGATGGCGCTTGCGCCCGCATTCGGCCGGGCTGCAACGTCAGTCAATTTGTACTTCGCAACCGCGGCCTTAAGGTCTTTTCCCAACTCCGTGCTCTCGCCGATATTCAGCACGTAGAGCATCGGCTTCTCGCTCAGGAACATGAAGCCACGAATCCTTTTCTTGTCCTCTGGCGTCATCTCCATTTCGCGCAACGGCTTTTCGGTTTCGAGATGGGCCTTTGCCTTGATCAGCAACTCGTTCTCTTTTTCGAGATCGGGCGAGCGCATCTTTTTCAGGTCTTTCTCCAGGCGCTCAAGCCGTTTTTCAATTTGTCCGAGATCGCTGACCATCAGGTCGAACTCGACATTCTTGATGTCCCGCAGCGGATCGATCGCGCCCACGTGCGGAATGGAGGGGTCGTCGAACGCACGCACCACGTGAATCAGCGCATCAACCTGACGAAGGTGCCCGATATAGGCACTCTCCTTGAGTGCATCCTGGCCGATTGCACCGACATCGACGTACTCCACCGATGCATGCGTGAGCTTTTTCGGATGATACAGCGCAGCCAACTCGTCGAGGCGCTCGTCGGGAACCTTCGCCACCCCGACGTGCGCTTCCCGAGGATTGGAAAATGCCTGTTCCGACAAATGCGCCTTTGTCAGGATGCGGAATAACGATGTTTTGCCTACCTGCGGCAGGCCGATAATGCCAGTTTTCATAAAGTCAGTTGTCAGTTCCCAGTTGTCAGTTCTCAGCTAGAAGCCGATAGTTCCGCGCGAGAGAGGAACCCGAATCTAACAGGATAAATCATGGGACCTGTCAGTCACCGGGAACGAGCATGCATCAATCATGCTAGGCTCAATCCAATGCTGTTCCGTTCCGTTTCGGTGGAAGCGAAGTCGACCCGCAAATGGCTGCTTGTGCTGTTCGTCTGCGCAGGTTGCAGCCTTGCAGTAGGGCAGATTCAGTTCCGACTGGCTCCACGAAGTACGATCGAGAAGCGCTTGAAATCCTTCTCGACCAGAAACTCGGAGCGCGAGGCACTGATCCGCAAGTGGTTTTCCGAAGAAGGCTGCACCGGCCCGAATCTCACAGAGGAACCCCTCGATCGCAAGCTTCCTCCTAACGTGATCTGCATCTTGCCTGGGCAGACCGATCAGACCATCGTGGTCGGCGCGCATACCGATCATGTGGATGAGTACGGAGACGGCGTCATCGATAATTGGACGGGTGCGGCGCTTTTGCCCAGCCTCGTGTACAGCCTGAATAGTCACCCGCGCCGGCATAGGTTCGTCTTTGTCGGCTTTTCCGCGGAAGAGAAAGGCCTAGTCGGCTCCGGGTTTTATATCGAGCACCTTCCGCCAGACCAGCGCACACGGATTGACGCAGTTGTGAATATGGATTCACTCGGCCTGGGGCCCACCGAAGTGTGGGCTTCGCACGCCGACAAGACCCTGCTCGATGATCTCGGCCACATCGCAGCAGCGATCAAGCTTCCAATCGCTCCCATGAACGTCGACAAGGTAGGCAGCGCCGATTCGGAGTCCTTCGTTCCCTACCGGATTCCCCGCATCACGCTGCACTCCGTGACGCAGGAGACCTGGCCGATCCTACACTCCATTCGCGACAAACTCGACGCGGTCAAGATGAAGGATTACTACGACAGCTATCACCTGATCGCTGGATATCTCGCCTACCTGGATGGAAATTTGAAGGCGCCGCGCGCAGTCGCGAAATCGACAGCAGAAACGAAGCAGTGAGGCGGTCTGCCGACCGGCGCGTCTACTTCAATGCCCGCGCTGTACAGTAGGTCGCTCCCAACCCTAGGAACAGCACTGCCGTCTCGAATCTCACCGACCATACGTGAAGCCGATGAAATTCGATTAGCAGAGGACTATCCAGTGGCAGGTTGTCGATCACTCCCGCTTGTTCGCGGATCGCATGCATCTTCGTCGAGATCGCGAACTGCGAGATCACAGTCAGAAGCAGCATGAGCACAATCAAAATGTGACGAACGGCAAGCATCCGGGTATTCCCTACTGTCAACCGGTTGTACATCATCGACGTCACTAGGAAGGCAATGCCCGAAATCATACCCATCCAGTGCAAAAGATCGAGCGAGCGACCAACGATCGCTCCAGCCAGATGACGTGTCGGCAAGACACTGGGCGAGAATGCTGTCGGAGCGACGACGAAGGCGAGGAAGATCACCCCGCCGACCCATACGACGAGCGAAAGAATCATGACGAAGCGGAGAAATGACATGCCGGGATTATAGGCGTAGTCCGAAGAGCGCAGCTTCGTGCGACGTGTGAATGCTTTTCCACAGGATGAACCACCACTGGCACTTACTCAAAGGGACATCGGAATTTATTTTCACTTCTTCCCATGCATCTGCTCGAACACATGAGAGCGATGAGAGGCTCGATGACTCCGAGTGAGGCGAGCTTTCTCCCGCTGCAGATGGCCGTCTTCTGCGTTCAATGTGAACTGATCAGCGAAAATAACACTCCACACTGCCTCGCCTGCGGCAGCAACGCCGTCCTCAGTCTCTCTCGTGTACTGGGCGGTTCCCTCCGTGGACAGCAAACCGCTCACCTCATCGCCGACGCCGAACTCGATCAACTTGTACGCTCGCTTCTGCAGACAGTGCCAGTTCTGCCCATCGAGCCGCAACGTGAAGCCGGACTCGCCACCGCATACTCGTTCCTCGGGCGACATCATCTTCGTGTGCGACAGGGCGGACCCATCCATGCAACCACAGCATCGCGACGTCGGACTCCCGATCTTGGTGAGTTGGACCTCGAGCCGGGTATCAACATCATTGCCGAAAAAGCTGTCGCACTCACCGGAGCGACCGGGGCCGCGATCGCATTGCGCAAAGGCACCGAGATCGTCTGTCGGGCGCGCACGGGGCGTACCGCTCCGGACATAGGGGTCCGCCTGCAGACCGATATCGGCCTCTCCGCCGATTGTGTACGAACAGGTGAAGTTCTGCTCTGCCACGACACTGAATCCAACCGCCACGTGGATCTGGCGGCGTGCCGACATCTCGGAGTGCGTTCGATCCTGGTGGCACCGCTTCGACAACTTCGTCGCACCTTGGGTGTCTTCGAAGTACTCTCGTCGAAACCACATGCCTTCGATCAGGAAGATGTCGCCACCATGCAGTTCCTCTCGGGAATGATGGTGGCCGCTATCTCCCGTCTCTGTAGCCTGAAAGATTGTTCGCAATTGCCGGCGGCCAGCAACGAGTAACGAACCGGGCTGTTCCACCTTCCTCTTTCCATCGACTAGCCAAGATCATTACTGAAGTTTCGTATGTCACATAGTCGCGGACGCCATCCGGATACAATGACATCGACTTACTAAGTCCAAAAAAGGAGTGCTTAGTTGAAGTATCTTGCGGTATTGATCCTAATCGTCGTGCTTTTCGCTGGATGGCAATTTTCGAAACCCTTAGTTGCCAACTATTTGCTTCAAGATGAACTCCACGACTTGGCGGCGCAGGCCGGAACCCGGATCGGACTGTTGAGGCCAAATTCCGACGACGATCTGCGAACGCTGGTTGTGCAGAAAGCCGCG
>Ga0066395_10000585_pt1 | contig 13521 bp, 15 predicted proteins | sample PanSoiPlot1MoBio_FD_61218 | JGI IMG/M metagenome (GOLD analysis project Ga0066395, IMG submission 61218) | Tropical forest soil microbial communities from Panama analyzed to predict greenhouse gas emissions - Panama Soil Plot 1 MoBio | ecosystem: Environmental > Terrestrial > Soil > Tropical... | reverse complement strand
GGCCGTGCAGGCCATTCTGAACACGAACTGCACGGTCTGCCACGCGGGGGCCACGCCGCCGGCGGGTCTGGACTGGACCAACGTCCGCGCCCAGATCGGCGTCCCGTCGTCGCAGTGCGCGACAAAGAACCGCATCACCTCGGGCGACTCGGTCCACAGCTACATGGTCGACAAGATCATGGGCGCGGCGCAGGACGGGGGCTGCTTCACCGGCCAGCGGATGCCGCGCGGCGCGCCGCCGCTCGCGGCCAGCGACATCGCGCTCATCGCGGCCTGGATCGACGCCGGGACCCCGCTCTGACCCGTCCGGCCACGTTTCGAAGGGGCCGCGCCGGGAATGGCGCGGGTCGGTGAGCGCGCATCTTTGACCCCGCTCTCGAACACCACGACAATGAAGGGATGCGCCAGCTTCATGGCGGTCGTGGGTTGGTCGTCGTCCTCCTCCTCGCTGCCTGTGGGAACGGCGGGGGCCGAGCTGGAGGCGGCGGGGCCGGAGGCAGCGGTGGCGGGGCAGGGGGATCGGCGGGAGGCGGCGACGGCGGCATCAATTGCAACGCCGTCACGACCGCGTGTGGCGGCAGCGTCGTCGGCAACTGGAAGATCACCCAGACCTGCCTCTCCGCGAGCCAGGATCTCTCGAGCACGTGCCCGGGTGCCTCGGCGGTCTACGATTACACGCTCAGCGGCACGCGGACGTTCAACAGCGATGGGACGTATAGCTTCTCCGGCACCCTCAGCGCCGTGGTCCACGAGCACTTCCCGAGCGGGTGCATGCCCTTCGGGTTCACCTGCGCCCAGCTCGAGCAAGCGGCGATGGACGCCGGAACGGGCAACTGCTCGACGGACGCCCAGGGAGGTTGCAGCTGCGACCTGGTGACTCCGGTGACCTCCAGCGACACGACCGGCACCTATACGGCCTCGGGCGGAACGCTCACCACCATGCAGGACGGAGGCACCTCACTGGCGTCCTATTGCGTACAGGGAAACCTTCTTTATCAAAGCTTCGAGCAGCAGCCGGATGGCGGCACGACGGCCATCGGCATCGTCGTCTCGACCAAGCAATAGCCTGACCATCAGGAGGGCTTGCAGCCTGTTATAGTCGCGGCGCGAAAATGATCCGGACGAAAAACGGGCGCGCGGCACCGGCGCTGGCGGCGGGGATGGGGCTGGCGCTCATCCTCGCAGGCTGTGGATCGAGCAACAGCGGCCCGAGTGGCGCCGGTGGCACGAATGGCGGCGGCGGGACGGGCGGGACCGGAACCGCCGGCTGCTCGGCGATGAGCTGGCTCGACGACGGCACGTCCCAGTGCGCTGACTTTCTGTCGGTCACGCGTTCGACCAAGAACGGGTTCGATCAGGTGGCGGTCGTCGGTACGCAGACGACCAACGTCGGCCTCACCTTCAAGGTCATCGTGCCGGGCGGAGGTGCGATCGAAACAGGGAAGGATTACGCCTGCGACGGCAGCTACATCGTGTTCGTGTACCAGGCCGGCGCCCTGCCGTCGCATACGACTCAAAGCTGCACGATCAATGTCAGCGCGCTCGGTGGCGCGAGCACGCCCGCCTCGGGCACGTTCTCGGCGATGCTGATCGCCTCCGACGGTACGACGATGAAGCAGATCTCGCAGGGCGCGTTCTCGGCCGTCCCGACCATCGCGAACTAGGCGCCTGAGTCATGTCTGCCGGGATCGAAGCGATGTCGCCGCGCAAGCGGGCCCTGATGGCGTCGGGGGCGCTGCGCCGCAAGCTGCGCGCGCATGGACACCGGCTGGATCCGCTCGTCCAGGTCGGAAAGGGTGGGGTCACCAAGGGCGTCCTCGCGCAGGTCGCGCAGGCGCTGTTCGATCACGAGCTCGTCAAGCTCCGCATCGGGACCGAGGCGCCAGTCGATCGCTTCGCCGTCGCCGACGAGCTGGCCGAGCAGCCGGGAACCCAGGTCGTGCAGATCCTCGGCCGCACCATCCTCCTTTACAAACGCCACCCGCAAAAGCCGCGCTTCGAGGGCAAGAAAGACGAGGCCGCCCGACCACGAGGCGGTCGGATCACCGGTCGTGGAAGACGGAGTCGAACCGCGTCCCGAAGTAGCCGCCCCAGCTGATCTTGTTCGGTACGGGCGCCGCCACGCGGTAGCGCGTGACCAGGCCCTCATCGGTTCCAGGATCGGCAGAGTGCCGCGGCACCAGCAGGTCCAGGCAACCGTCGCCGTCGAGATCGCCCACCCAGGGTGATCCGGGCGCGAAGCCGCCGGCCGGCATGCCCCAGGCGTGTGCCTGGCGGCGCGCGCTGTCGATCACGTAAAGCTGCTGATCGGCGGGGTGACCCGTGAGCGGATCCCGCAACGTGTTGGCGTTGAAGATCACCTCGTCGATCCCGTCACCATCTAGATCGACGGCGACGTCACCGGCCATGGCGAAGTCTCCCGCGTCGCCCTGCCAGAGTATCTGGCCGTCGCGCCCCGACAGAAGCACGCGCTCGGCGCCGATGTAGTCCGGGAACGTGCCGCTGAGAAATACCGCGAACACGTCGGGGACGTCGTCGCCGTCGAAAAAGCCGATGGCCGGCGTGGTGTAGGACTCGGAGCCCGCGAAGGTTTGCTGCCAGATCACGTCCTTGGTCGATCCGCTGATCACGACGAGGCGCCCGTCGAACGTCGCCACGATGATGTCGAGGCGGCCGTCGCGATCGAGGTCGGCCAGCGCCGGCGGCGCGATCATCCCTTTGCCCGATCCGGTCACCAGCATGCGCGCGCCCCCGATGTCGCCGGCCATCACGGCGGATAGCGACGTCTCCCACAGCGCGCCGGTCCACGTCTCGCCGCCGGTGCCGAACAGGATGGTCGGCGAGGCGGCCCCGTCGTCGGGCAGCAGGATCGGCGACATGTACGTCGGCATCCCGTCGGGCACGGTGGCGGCTGCCACGATGGTGCCATCAACCGAGCTCAGCACGCCTAGCTGGGCCGCGGGCTGCGCCTCGCCCGGCGGAATGCCGTCGCCACCGCCGTTGGCGACGAGCAGATCCGGCAGGCCGTCCCCCGTCTGGTCGGGGATCACGATGGGCGTGTAGAAGTTGTAGAAGAGACTTTCGCGCACGGGGTTCGCGTCGGTGAAATTCCAGAGCACGGCGCCGTTCGCCCCGTCGACGGCGATCATCGTCGTATCCCGCCCGCCGACGAACACGTCCTTGATCCCGTCGCCGTTCACGTCGAGGAAAGCCGGGCTCGAGTAGAGCTCCGCGTCCGCCGACGTGTGCCACCGAACCGCCCCCGTCTTCGCGTCCAGGGCCATCACCTCGCCGAACTTGGGCATCTCGTTTCCGCCGGCGACGACGACCTCCAGGCTGCCGTCGCCGTCGAGGTCGACGGCACGCGGCGCATAGAAGATGGAGTTCGCGCTCGGATGCGTCCAGACCGGGCTGGGCGGCGGCAGGCCGGCGATGCCGCCCGGGCCTGCGCACTTCGAGAGGGCGTGCCCATCGTCGCAGCCGACGACGGCGATCCACAACGCCGCGCAGAGGAGGGCTCGTGTCGCTGGGTTGCGAAATCGCATCGATGCCGATCGCCTGATGAATGTCCCGGGCGAGCCGATCCCATGGGAGACGATCTTCGTGACTGAGGGTGGCGTATAGTCGCGCCGTTGTCGGCGGCACGTTCCAACGGCGGCGGCAGGCGCGGCTTGGCAGTGGCGCTGGCCGCGGTGGCGCTGGTCAGCCTCGGCGAGATCCAGCTGCGCGAGCGTCTGCTCTATGCGGACGCGTCCGAGATGGAGTTCGTGCGCGCCAACGTGGCGGGGATCCTCGAAGGGCGGCCGGTCTCGAAGGGCTGGCAGCAGCGGGTGGTGGCGCCGCTGGCGGTGGCGGCGCTGACGCGGATGACGGGGAGCGACGTCGCCGCCATCCGCCTGCTGGAAGACCTGCTGGTGACGGCTGCGAACCTCCTGCTCTTCGTCCTGGTCCGGCGGCGGGGATGCCGCCGCGCAGACGCCTTCCTCACCGTGGCGCTGTTCGGCTTCGCGCACCTGCTGCTGATGTACCGGCTCGAGTACCCGTGGGACGGCGTCGATGTGCTCATCTTCATGGTCTTCGGCGCGGCGGCCGCGCGCGGTCGCAGCCTGGCGTCGCTCTGGCCGCTGCTGCTGGTGGGCACGCTGAATCACGAGACGGTGCTCTACCTGCCGCTCTGGTACGTGGTGGCGGGGCCGCGCCGGGCGCGGCTCCGCGCCGCGGCGACGGGCGTGGCGCTCGGCGCGGCGATTCTGGTCCTTCGGCAAGCGCTCTACCGAGGCCGCCCCGACTTCCCCGTCGATTCGTTCGGGCCGGCGCTGCCGCTCATTGGCAATCAAGGCCACCTGCTGCACAACCTGGGACAGGCACTCTTCGACGACTGGAGGCGCGGCCGCATCTTCATCGCCGCCACCCTGCTCGGTGCCATCGCGCTGTTCGTGCGCCGGGCCCGCCGCGGCGCCGACCCCACCGCCGCGATCTGGTCGCTGCTGGTCATCGCCACGGTCTTCTGCTTCGGCTACGTCAACGAGACGCGCCTCTACCTGCCGCTGCTCGCCTTCTGGGCGACCTACTTGCCGCCCGGCAGCCTCTGGCGCACCGACCAGTCGCACGCGTCGGCAGAGCCCGATGCACAGCGAGATGTACGATCATGACGACGCGTTTCATCGAACGCGTGATCGACGCCACGCGGTCCTGGGCGTCGACATCCGACAGGTGTGACCGGGTAGGGCTCATGAGATCAAGTCGCGAGCCGTTTCGCCCGACTCAGGGCTCCACGCGATATGAGCCCGCTCAAAGCAAAAGCCGTCCTCGTGTCCCTCTTCGTCCCGCTGGCGCTGGTCGTGACCGCCGCCGGCTGCGGAGGTGGTTCGAAAGCCGGCGGGGGCGGCGGGCAGGGCGGGACGACATCCGGCACGGGCGGGGCCAACGTCGTGTGCAAGACGACTGGTACCGCGTGCACTTCGAACGCGCAGTGCTGCTCGAACGCGTGCGATCCGGTGATGGGGACATGTAGCGCGTCGGTAACGACCTGCTCGGGTCCCGGGAGCTCGTGCGCGGTGGCGACCGATTGCTGCAATCTCCAGTGCGACACGACGAAGGGCACCTGCTCGACGGCGTCGAGCTGCGTGGCGGACAACCAGAGTTGTTCGAGCTCCGGCGCCTGTTGCAGCGGCAACTGCAGCGGCTCGACCTGCCAGCCGCTCAACACCGCCTGCGCCACGGCCGGCAACCCCTGCGGCGTGGCCGATGGCGGCGGCAACAACTGCTGTTCGGGGCTCTGCAGTGCCGGCAAATGCGTCCTCGGCGCGTCGTGGTGCATTCAACCCGGCGACGTCTGCGCGCGCGACAATGATTGCTGCAGTGGCTTCTGCAACCGTGCGTCGGGCGCTACCACGGGCACCTGCCAGGAGCCGCTCACCATGGGGGCCGGCGCGTGCTCGCACGACGGAACGTTATGCAACGGCGACTGCGGCGCCTGCTGCAGCAAGGTGTGCGCACCCTGGGCCCAGACCGGCGTGAAGATCTGCCAGCCTGGCCTCGGCTGCAAGATCCTGAACAGCCTCTGCACGAGCTCGGCGGAGTGCTGCGGCAGCGACAGCGGCACCGTCAGCTGCAACCCGGTGACAGGTCCAACGGACATCAGCATCGGCGTCTGCGCGCAGAACCACGGTAATCAGGTGCCGGGCGGCATCTGCCGGTTGACTGGCGGCCCGGCCTGCACCAACGCGCAGAGTGACTGCGCGTGTCCGGTGGACCCGAAGGTCCAGTGCTGCGCCTTCGACCGGCTCGGGCTGCCGCGCTGCCTCGGCACCGGCAGTTGCGGCGCCGACGGCGGCACGGGCACCGGCATCTTCAATGGCACCGATCCCAACTGTTGCCGGAAGCCGGGCGACACATGCGCCACCTCGGCGGAGTGCTGCAACCTGATTCCTTGCGTCCCCGACTCCACGGGAACGTACCGCTGCGCTGGCAATCCGCCGAACGACGCGGGCGTCGTCTGCGTTCCTAGCGGCGGCACCTGCTCGGCGACGGGCGATTGCTGCGTCGGCTACGTCTGCAACATCGCGCCGGGCGCACCGAGCGGCACCTGCGGGACGCCGCCGAACCCAACCGATGGCGGCACGTGCGCTTACCCGGGCCAGAACTGCGGCACGACGACCCCCTGCTGCGGCGGTTCGTCGTGCATGTACGCCCCGACCAACACCGCGTGCAGCGGTCAAAATAACTGCACGTGCGAAGTGACCGTCGGCTAGCTCACCGGCCCCGGCGTCACATCGTGCGAGCGCCGCGCGCGCGAGTTCAGCGCTCGGTGCGGACGCAGGTTATGAGCAGGGGCTCCGCCTCGCTACCGCGTATGACCAGTCGTTTCGGCGGCGAGCGCAGGCTGGGGCTGTCGCCTCCCTGATCGATCTCGTGCGCGCCGTTGCCGCCGACCGTGACGAGCTCGCCGGTCTCGAGCACCCCCTCGGCGTAGCGCAGCGGCCTCCAGAGGCCAAGCCAAGTCATTGGCAGGAGGCCCCAGGATTCCAGGACCTTACTCAGCTCGAGATGATTTCCCGGGTAGACGCCGCCGGTCACGCCCACGCGGTCGTGAACCAGAGCCACGAAGCCAGGCCCAGCCGTGTCGACGCGGGCCGTGCCGCTATCGTCCTCCAGCAGGAAGGGACAGGCCTGGCGCACATCCAGCAAACGGCGCAAGAGCGATGGCGACCCGATGGAGAGTTCGTCCACGACGAGCTCATAGACCACGCAGCGTCGGCCGCTGAGCGGAGCCTCCAGCACCTTGGCGTCCCGCTGAATGCGCCCGGTCACTCGTATGGGACCGTGCGCCTCGCTGATCCAGGTGCGCCGTCGTGCCGCGAGCGCGCGTTCGGTGCGTCTGGCGCGACGCCTGGCGCGTTTCCGCGGTGAGAAGTAACCGGCCGTGACCGCCATCGCCATCACCCCGAAGGCGATGAACAAGCCGACCTCCACAGGCGCGTTCTAGCAGGGCACGCGGGTGGCGGCGACCCAGCGGACCCATCACCTGGGGATCAGCGGAATTCTCGGCTGAGCGGTAACGGACGGTCGTCCGGGCGGTTCCGTCGGCCGAGGAACGTGGGAGGAAGCACGTCGTTCTCTCCGCGGAAATCACGGGGCAATTTCTGGGCGAGGAAGGTGGGTGGAAGAATTTCGTCCCGATCGTAGCGGGCGGCAGTCGCGGCCCTGGTCGCCGGGCCGATCGGCGGGAGAACGCCGGAGGTGTGCTGCCTCTCTACCAGGGCCAGCAGTTCGTCGAGCTGCGTGGTGCCAAACAGCCGCCAGTCGACGCTCACCCCATAGCGTCGGAGGTTGGCGGCGCGTACGAGGCGGCGCTCGAAATCCGCCAGCTCGGAAACCCCGTAGGTGCGCCAGTCGACGTCCACGCCGAATCTGTCGTGCAGGACGCGCGCCCGCCGAGCACGCATCACCCAATCGTCGAGCTCGGTCAGGCTCGCCTGGCGCCAGTCAACCTCCAGACCCAGGCGTCGCAGTTCGGCGGCCGCGTCCTGGCGTCGTTGTTGCGTGTCGTCTGACACTTCCTGTCGCGGACCCTGGGCAGATGCCCAGGGCGGCGCGACCGTCCCCATGATCGAGAGGACCGCCAACCCGAAGCTGACGCGCGCAGCGAGAAACGACTTCGCGCCCGCCATCGGGTCAATGAAATCAGCTCCCGGGCGTCGGATCAAGTCCGGCCGCGCGTGTATGCGCGATCACTGGCACTCGTAGATGACGCGGCACGAAAGTGCACTGAAGGCGGTCGAAAACTGTCCGGTCGTCGTCACGAAGCATCCGAAATTAACCGTGGCGCCGCTCGCCACCGTGAACAGGCCGGTGTTTGTGACCATCCACGTGTTGGTCCCGAGGGCAGCCCTCGCGAACCCAGCGTCGAGATTGTCGGTCGGCCGCGAGTTCAAGCCATTTTCATTTTTCAAGGCACTCATGGAAGCGTCGCCGGTTGGTGAGGCGGTGTTGGTCGTTATTTGTGCGCTCACGTGCACGACGCAGGTCAATGCGCGAGGCGCGACCAAGAAGGCCCCGAAAACCGTGGCCACCGCGGAAGGCGCCGGATTGAACCCCACGCCGGAGCCGGTCAACAGCGTGACCGCCGCGAAGTCCGCGTTCACTTGCGTCGCGTCCGCGACGCTTCCGTTCGCGAACGTGAACGGGACTGCGCGCACCGATATCGGGATCAGCATCGCCAGAGCGAGGATGAACATGCCCAGCCTGCGCGGACGAGGCTGGCGCAGACACCTCACGGCGACGATCCCGAGCAGCGCTCCCAGGATGAGAACACTCCAAAAACGGAGCGCAGGAACGCTGGCGACATGTCCCCAAACCAGCTGACCCCATTTCTGTCCCCACATGGCCGTTCTCCTTTTGGTTGCGCCCGCCACTGATTTGCCGGCGGCACGACGGGCCTGATTGCGCTGGCTTGCAGGCAAGATCGGCACCATTGCGTCGCCAGCCCACGAGAGTGCAAGTGTTCAATTGCAGTGGCGGCGGGCGGCAGCGGGTCGGCGACGAGGCGGGGATTCGTTCGATTTCCGGTTTCAGCACTCCGACTATCGGAGGGCTCGTAGCTGCGACCCCAGCGAGACACGGAGTCGAGCGGCCGTATCATCGAGCATCCATGCGAACCCACGTCACGTTTCGGCATCCGGCCAATTTCGTGCCGGTTTCGGATGAAGACGGGATCCTGTCGGTGACGGGTGCCAGTTGGTTTGTGCAGCTCCTGAGGCAAGTGCCCGATCTGGCTCTTCGCGATGATCTCTGTCAGGAGGATTGGGGGATCGTCGCGTTCGCCGAGCGAGCGGAAAAGAAATTCTGGATAGGGCTGTCCGCCGAGGAGGAAGGAGCGTGGGTCGCTCACTTTCATCACGGCTCGTGGGCCTGGTTCCAACGCGTCAGTCCCGCGGGCGATCGCGAGCTAAGGCGTCTCACGCAAGATTTCCACCACGTGCTGGTGAACGAGGCAGCGGTCAGCGAGATCACCTGGTACCGCGAGGACGACATGATGAAGCAACGTCAGTCTGGTTCCGCCAATCCCCACGAGGCCTAGGCTCCAGCTTGCGAGGACTGCCGGCGCGCGCCGATAATCCTCCGCCATGCTCGCAGGTCTGTCGTTCGTTCTGGCGCTCGCCTCGTCCGTTGCTGCGGACAACAGCCCACCCTCGGTGCTCGAGCAGCGGGCCTGCGAGCAGCAGTTCCGGGTGTTCGCGAAGTCGATGGGCAGCAGCGAAAAGCAGTCCGCAAAGGATCTCGGGGAATGCGCCGGCGCGTTCCGGCAGGCCCGGGCGGCATCTGGCATGGACGAGGGACAATACGGGCGCTGGTTGCAATGCGTGGCCGGATCGGCCACCACGTCCGGTGGTCCGTGCGACAAGATCCTGATGGAGGCCTTCGCGCGGAAGGCTGGCGGGTTTCTGGACGAGGACAAAGCCCAGGAACGCGCCGCCTTGGCCGCGCTGGCGCTGTTTCGCACCAAGGGATTGGTCAGCGACGCCACCCTCAAGGAGATCGAGGGCGCCTCGCGCGACGGCCGGCACATGTCTCTGACCGACACGCTGGAGGACGCATTGCAGATGCTGCGAGAGGGGCGGGTGCGGGCCGGGACCGATCTCGCGGTCTACCCGCGCCTGGCGATCACGTCGAAGGGCGACCCGCCGCCGGAGAAGGGCGAGCGAGCGGCCAACCTCGCGTTCGTGGACGCGCGCTCGGGCAAACGCGTCGTCCGCTTCTCTCGGCTGACAGCCGGCATGCTGTTCTACCGGGTGCGGAACGGCGAGATCGCGAACGCCCTGACGTGGGTCGGCCAGAAGCCCGACGCGCGCAGCATCGAGGTGCCGTTCGAAGCGACGGAGTACTTCAGGGCTTACGATTTGCTGGGCAAGGAGTCGATGAAGGATCTGGAGACGACGGGAAAACGACTTTCGCCCGCGCTGAAGCGCATTCCTTTTCTGGTCCAGGGCAAGACCAGCATCAGTTATGAGCGGTGGGTGGCGCTGGCCGCGGCGTTTCGCGCGCGCGGGCTCGACAAGGCCAGCGCTTTTTCCGGAGAGCTGGACGGGATACAGACGCTCGCCGATCTGGAGAAGGTCCTGGGCCGCTGAGGGCGGCCGTACGCGCCGTCGAAAAACTAGAAGGTCACGCGCGTGGCGCAGTCACGCGCCACGCCGTGATCGGCGATGAGCTATAAGCACTGGGATGGATGCCATCCAGTTCATTCAGGAGCTCGAGACCTTCAAGGCTGACAGGCTCTTCCCGATCGTCGGCGCGGGACAGACATCGCTGACCGACGGCACGCCCGGCGATGCGAAGAAGATGCTGCAGGTCGCGCTGGCCAACGAGATCAGCGTCAGTGAGGTGGCGGCCGCGTGGATGCCGACCGCGCCCGAGATTGACGTGAAGCTCGCGCTGGCGCGACAGGCCGGAGACGAGGCCGGCCATTTCAATCTGGTCGCGGATCGGCTCGGGGCGCTCGGATTCGACGTCGCCGAGTTCGCGATACCCGACAATCCGCTGTTTCAGTATTTGAAGGGCCTGCCCACGACCGTGGAGCGGGTCGCTGCGGGGCTGTTCACGCTGGAGTCGATCGCCTACGCCGTCAACGAGAACTTCATGAAGTTCTGCGAGCTGCGCGGCGATGCGGAGACGGTGCGCATCTACCGGGAATACATCCAGCCAGACGAACGCGCGCACCAGCAGCTGGGGCAGCGGCTGCTGGCCAAGTACGCAACCACGCCGGACCTCCAGCGCGTCGCGCGCGAGACCGTCGGCAAGGTCCTCGAAATCGCCGCCGCCGGACGCGCGAAGGCCGCCGAGCGGATGGGCACCGCCTGCTTTCCCGGCTGCTAGATACCCTGATGTTTGGGACCAGCAGTCGTCGCCCAACACTGAATCGATCTTAAAGATGCGATGCACGACCCTTTGAGGTTTTCGCTTGGGATACAGTCCGCGCCATGCGCAAGGCCAAAGGCAACATCCACGTGTTCACGTTCAAGGACGGCATCCTCGCGCGCGCGGCGCACGATCTGCGGATTCAACTGAGCGAATTCGAGATCGGGCTCGAGGGCGAGGACATCTACGCCGAGCTGCCGCTCAAATCGCTGGTCGTCGACGGGCCGGTCGAGGGGGGCGAGGTGCAGCTTGATCAGTACGACGCCGGCAAGAAGGCCGACGTGCAGAAGGCAATGAACGATGACGTCCTGCACACCGCGCAGAACCCCACAGCGCGCTTCAAGGGCAAGGCCGCGCCGCGTGGTGACGGCTTCTCGGTGAGCGGCGAGCTCGAGCTCAACGGCAAGACCGCGGCGCTGGCGTTCGACGTGCGTAAGGACGGCGGCGCGTATCGTTCGTCGTTCGAGATGCAGCCGAGCAAGTGGGGCGTCACCCAGTACAAGGCGCTGCTCGGCGCCATCCGCGTGAAGGACGTCGTCCGCATCGAGCTGTCTCTGCAAGAGATTTGATGCCGCGCTGATCGGGACGGCGCGGCCGCGTCGCGTGTATCGCAGGCCGAATGGTGGTCGGATGCCTCACGCAGTCGCGGGTCGCGCCGGCAGGTGGCGGTCTGGCGCGTACGCCTCGAACGAAAAGGCGCCCATCATCAAGACGCCCCGCTGCGGGAAGGGGACCCCGCCCATCGAGGCCTGCACGGCCAGCGGCCCAGGCGCGCCCAGATCGCGCCCCGCGATCGCCGCCCGCGCCTCGGGTACCATCCAGAGCCGCCGCGGACCGGCCTGAAACCACTGGCGGTTGGGCACGTGGCCCCACAACCGAAAGCGCCCCGCCGCGAGCATCAAGGTCGACATCAGCGACATCATCGAGAGCACGAGGTTGCTTCGGAACAGCGTCGCCGGCATCAGCGCCATCATCAGGTTCATGAAACGCGTCACCGGCGTGCTTGCGATCTGCATGCTCCAACGGAGATCGGCGGCCGGCACGCGCACATCGAGGGACGACGCCCCGGTCCACTCGATCTCGATCGGCGTCTCGACCGCCTTCGAGATGGCGGCGCCGATGAAGCGCGGACAGGACAGCTCGGGCGCGACCGACGTGTAGACCGTCCACACGCCCGCGGACGATCGGTGCCAGACCGACGTGTAGCCAGGCCCGAACGTGGTCGCCGGAAACCGGCGCAGGCAAAGCAGGTCGCCGGACGCGAACGGCAACCCGATGACGGCGAACCCCGCGACGTCGTCGCGGCCCGGGCGCGCGCGCGGAGGCCGGCTCGGCGCGCGGCGCATGATCTCGGCTGGCGCGGATGAAGATGCATGGCGGTTCAGGTTCATGGCGCTTCCTCCTGGCGTGTTCCGAGGCTCCGATCGAACTTTATGACGTCGGTGTGGCGCGGCCCATGACCGGTCGTCCGAGTTCTTTGCCTCGGCGTCCAAAGCCGGCGTCTCGGCGCGCGCACTCCCGCGCGCTTCTGATTGGACTATCCTCGGAGAAAGCACGCAGGCCGCGACGCTTTCGTCCTCCGCCCGTCCGATTCAAACGTGAACAGGCACAGTCCCATGGCGATCCGGCGCGCGCTCGTCGCCAGCCTCGTGCTGGCGGTTGTCTCCGCCGGCTGCACGCGCTACCGGCAGCGGGCGCGGGCGGCGAAGGCGCTGGCGGCCCAGAGTGCGATCCCGGTCGCCACGACCGCCCGGAAGCTGGACGCGCCGGCGCCCCGCTTGCGGATGCTGGTGGCGCCAGGCGGGATCGCCTTCGACGACGCGGCCTGGTTCGCTGCGAAGGACGAGCACGAGCAGGAGCGCCTCGTCGACCGGACGGACGGCGGCGCTCTGCTCCCCGTCGTTCACGAGCGCCTCGTGTCGCTCGACGGGTGGAAACTGCCCGAGGTGCCCGGCGTGGAGCCCGGCCGATCGATCCGGGAAATCGCGAAGGCGCTCCAGCTCGAGCCCCGGGAGACCCAGGATGACGAAGCCTTCTCGCCTCGACAGGTAAACATCTATTTTCATCGCGAGACGCCGTATTCGTTGGTGCGGCGCGTGCTCGAGACCGTGGCGCAGGATTCCGATCCGCGGGTGGTGGTCACCGGGCCGGCCGGCGACGGCGTGCTCCGTCCCGGCGTCTTCGTGGGAGCGGGTGAGGGCGGCTGTGCGGTGCCCGTGGTCCAGATTGGAGCTTCCGGCGCCAGCGTGGGGATTGGTGCCTCCACCGCCGGCTTTCGTTGCTCCGGCGGCGACGGGACAGGCCAGCCCCTTCGCTGCGGGCCGGAGAGGATGATCGTCTCGCGGGCGGGCGCCTGCCCCTCCGTGCCCAGGCGCAACGGACAGCTCGACGGTCCCGCGCTGACCGCGCTGCTGGAGCGGGTAAAGGCGCAGTTGCCGACCTGTCCGTTCGACCCCGAATCCCCCGACGAACGCGACGCGGACGCGGAGAGGTCCAGGCGCAAGGATGCCCTTGGCGCGATGTTACGGGCCGAGCACGAGTACTACGCCACGCACATGGTGCTCGTGGGCGGCGGCCCCGATGTCAGATGGCAGGAGATCG
>Ga0066395_10000577_pt1 | contig 13623 bp, 9 predicted proteins | sample PanSoiPlot1MoBio_FD_61218 | JGI IMG/M metagenome (GOLD analysis project Ga0066395, IMG submission 61218) | Tropical forest soil microbial communities from Panama analyzed to predict greenhouse gas emissions - Panama Soil Plot 1 MoBio | ecosystem: Environmental > Terrestrial > Soil > Tropical... | reverse complement strand
TATGAGGCACGGCGTTCTCCTAGCTGACTCGCACCGTGACGAGCGAGCCAGCGGCTTGAATGTGACTGATGGCGTCCACCGCATCGCGGAGCGCGAGCGATGGCGTGGGGAGGGGCAGTGTCGGAGCGGCATCCTGGGCAACGCCGACGACATTGGGACTGGGCAGGGCGACGGTGACGAGTGCCTCCGTCAGGCTACTACCCTGGATCTGCCAGAAAATCCCTGTTGTGCCCCAGAGGCTCACGGGCACCTGCGTCCCCGTCCCTGGGGGCAGCGTGTGCGTCATGGTCAGCGTATCCCCCTCCACCGCGCTATACCAGACCCCACCGCCTTCATCATAGATCGTGAGCCAGTCGAGGGGTTGCCCGCCCGGTGTCTGGTCCGTGCCCCCGCCCGGTGGCGTCGCGGCCAGGAGCGGTACCTCCGCATCGATGGAGAGATAGACCACGGTTCCGGTGGCATCGTGCAGCCGCCAGTACTCCACGGTCTGGGGGCGCGTGCTGACTGTCAGGTGCCAGGCGGTCCCCTCCACATCGCGCAGCGTGACGGGCTGACTCCAGCCCCAGGGGGAGTTGGCTGGCGGGGCGAGCGTCACCAGCGGCATGCCGGCCACGCCAGGCGAGACATACACCGTCGCACTGACATCATTGAGGAGTTGCAGCCAGCCGAGCTCGCCCCACGGACTTTGATCCATGGTATCGGGCCAAAGTTGTGCTGACCATTGCAAGGCGCCCTCGTGCACGCGCCAGAACCAGCGGGCACCCGTCGGATCATTGAGACAGACCGCCGTCGCCATGCCCCCATAATCGACGGGGGGCGTGCTGCTCACGGCAAACGCCCCGCCACTCACGCCGTAGTGCCAGAGGACACCCGCGCTATCCCCTAGGGTTTGCGGTTGCGCCGTCCCCAGACCCCCAGGATTGGTGGTCGAAACCACGAGCGTGCCACTGGTATTCGGGTACGCGTACCACAGCATCGCGGCCAGGTCGTACACGCGCAGCCAGCGATAGGGACCACCCGACGGTGTCACGTCGGCGGCGCCCACTGGTTGCGTCGCGGTGAGCCGCTGCGCCCCGCCACTGATCGAGAGCCACCAGGGCACGCCGCTGCTGTCCACAAGCCGCAGGGCCTGATACGCATGGCCAGGATCGAGCACGAGGTAATCCGAGGTCACCGCGCGCAGCAGCGTACTCACCACGGCTTCGGCGCGACTGTCCACGCTGAGGCTCCAGAGGCGGCTGCCAGCATCAAGGAATTGGGGATCGGCGGTCGTGCCGGTGCCGCCTGGGGACGTCCGCTGTGGGAAGAGGGTGTCGTCCTGGAGGGTCAGAAACCACGAGGTGCCGGTCTCATCGGCCACACTCAGCCAGTCGAGGGGCGAGCCGCCCGGTGTCTGGTCGGTACTCCCGCCGGGTGGTGCGGTGGCGATGGTGGGGACTTCGCCCTCGATCCACAGGTCGTACACGGTGCCGGCCCGGTCGCGCACGCGCCAGTAGCCAAAGGTCGTCAGGCCGGGAGACACGGTCGTCACCAGGGCTTCACTGCGGCTGTCCACACTGAGCCCCCAGCGGTTGCCGTGACCATCCAGCACATAGAAGGGGTCCGCCGTGCCGTAGCCCTGCGGCGGCGTCTGGGAGACGGTGAGGGTATCAGCGGCAACGGTGACGTACCAGGGCGCCGCATTCTCGTCGAGGACCGTGAACCACCTGAGCGTGTGCGGGCCTGGAGAGAGATCCACCCCACAGGGCGGTGCCAGGCTGCACACCGGGACTTCTCCGTCCACGGTGACGGCGTACCACAGGCCCTCGTCGCTCACCAGGCCCCAGTAGCCGTAGGGAGTCGTGACGGACTGCGCCGACGCCACAAAGACGTGCTGCTCGTTGCGGCCCGTACGCATGGTGACATGCGGCTGGTTGTACAAGAGGAGATCGGCCAGCCGGGCGACGCTATACCCCGTGCCCTGCGGGGTCCACAAGATGTGCATCCCGACCTGGCGGGCATAGGGGTCCGGGAGCTGCAAATATCTTTTTAAGCCGTAATCTTGAAGTAAAACGTCAAGATCAATGCCTTCGGCCTGTAACATCAAGGTCATGGTGCGGGCAATGTCGCGTTGTTCCAACCACACGGCAGTTTGGGACGCGATGGCGGCAAAGAGATCGCGCTGGAGCGTGTCGGCGCTCGGATCGGTGTCCCAGAGACTCGGCGGAAGCCTCCTGAGCATCCGGGAGAGAATATCGCCGGTCGAGATGGCAAGGGTGTCGGCCATACTAGAGCCGTCCCATGAGCATGAGCAGGACCAGCATCACCAGCACAATCGCTATGACGCCCGAGGGGTAATAGCCAAATGAGTGGTAGTTCCAGGCTGGGAGCCCCCCGAACAGCAACACGATGAGCACAACGGCAAGGATCAGTCCCATGGGTCTTTCCTTCCCCGGCGGTTACGCCCGCACGACCTGCACGGCGATGGCCCCCGGCATCACTTTTTGCCCGATGGCCCCGCCGATGGCGAGCGGCGGCGCGGTCGTCCATGCCACGGGCAGCGTAAACACCACATCAAACACTTCCGCCACCGCCGCATCAATTCTGGTAGTCAGTTGGGCATAGGACAGACTCTGGCCCACACCCCACTGGTAGAGCGTCTGGTAGATTACGGTGGCGATGGCCGCTTGGGCTCTGACCAGGTCCGGCGTAGGGCCGACCGTGACGGTCACATTGACGTTGACGGTGAGAATATTGGCGGAAACCACGCCCGCCGCGTTGCCGCTCGGCACCCAGCCGCCGACTTCCTGCCCGAGTCCGTCCAACTCATCCTGCACGTCCTGAATCACATCCGTTTGCGCGCCCACCGTGAGACTGCGGCCATCGCAGATATAGGCCTGGATCGTCCCTGCGCCATAGACCACCTGGCTGGACATGACGTGCATCTGCCCATCGGCGCTGACGGTATGCGCCACGGCCCGCTCGACACTATCCTGGGTCCCGCGGCCCAGCGCCAGGAGATACGAGCGCAGATCCTGCCGGTAGGCGTCATCACTCGCCGGTTCGCGGCCATTCGCAACCATGAGGGGATTGGCGATATGGTCAATACCCGTAACGGCACTTACCTGCGTGTTGATCTGGCCGGCGCCCACATTGCCAATGACCCCAATCTGATCACAGACCACAGGGACGGCGAGCTCGTCCTGCCCCACTGTCTCGATCCCCCCTTGGGTAAGGCCGAGTTTGAGGACATGCGAGGCGTCGAGACTCGCCGCCACCGTGACCACGACGGCTGTCGATGAGCCCGCACTGCCTGACCTCAGGGTGTAGGCGCCCGCCGTAGTCACGCCATAATCGCAGCGAAAGCCGGTGTAGGCCTGCTGGTTGCTAGGATACACCGCCGTCAAGGCGCGGACGGCGGCCTGGATCGCGGCCGCAATGCCGGTCGCGGTGGTCTGCGTGCCCAGGAAGATGGTTTGCGCGCCATCACTATCCAGGTTGAGGGTGAGATGGTCATTGGTCCCCCCGGTCAGGCTGGTGGCCGGGGCCTGGCCACTGATGCTGCGTCCCGAGGGCGTGAGGACGAGATCCCCCAGGGAGCGATAGAGGACCTGGGTGCCATCGGCGAGGGTGGCCTGCACCACAAGTGGGGCAGGCAATGGGATGTCATCCACCCAGGTCGCAAGGGGCGTATAGGTCACCAGGTCCGAGGCGGCCTGACCGACATCCCGCGCCAGGCCCATATCCCGCCCGCGGATATCGAGATCAATCCCTTCAGCAGCATGGATGAACCATCCTTGCACCGTCGTATAGAGGGCGTAGTACAGATCGGCGAGACTGGCGGAGTCGGCTTCGAGCAGTTGGCGCACCACCGAAATGTTGTTGATGTCATTCACAATGTTGCCAGCCAGCACGTAGCTGACTTCGTTCGCAAGGATCTGGTCTTTTGGCACGATTGTTAAGGGCATTAGCGCTTTACTTTACAATATGTTATACTTACTCATTGTCGGGTTACCGCCTAGCTAGCGGTCTTAAAAGTCTCTTGTGCCTGTTCACGAGGGAGCCCGACACATCCCCCATTGCCGAACAGGAGGCATCTGATGGCGAAGACACCAGAAGAACGTCGAGAATATCAACGCCAAGCTCAAGCGCTTTATAGATTGCGCCATCCTGAGAAAAGCCGTGCGAGCCTTCGAGCTTCGTATCATAAGCATAGAGAGAAACGTCGCCAGGAACAGAAGGCGGCCTATGCCGAAAATGCGGAAGCTCGACGGGCGCAAGCTGCCATATATCGTGAACAGCATCGTGAGGAACTTGCCCGCAAGGCTCGAATAAAGCGTGTAGCAAATCTGGAACAAGCGCTCGAACGTGAGAAACGGTCTCGCACTACACATGCGGAATCTCGCCGCATCTATGGGCAGAGGTATCGAACCAGGCTTGGCGCAAGCCTGGCAGCGCGGCGGAGAAGCGCTTATCAATCTAATCCTGAGCCCCATCGCGCCCGCGCTCGCACTTGGTATCATGGGCATGCTGAAGAAAGCCGAAAGCGAAGCAGGGTCTATCATGAGGAGAATCCTGAAAAAATGCGCGCCATAGCGCGAGCATGGCGACAGGCCAATCCTGAAAAAGTACGTGCGGCCATTAAAGCGAGACGCGCCCTTAAAAGGGGAGCATCTGTCAATGATCTTACGCATGAGCAATGGCTGGAGATTCAAGAAAATCAGCACCATCGCTGCTGCTATTGTGGAAAGCGCTGTAAGGGGAAATTGACTCAGGATCATATTATCCCATTGTCGAAGGGTGGCCCGCATACGCTCCACAACGTTATTGGGGCCTGTTCCTCATGTAACAGCCGTAAAAAGGCTGGACCACCGCCAAAGCCTGTGCAACCTCTCTTATTGACTGTTGCCAAAAAGAAAAAGCCGCGAAAAATATCATAGGCACTAACGAACGACCACCCTTTCAATAGAGGCCCCACTAATAGCCGTGGCTCCAAAGACAATTTGCGTGACCCCACCTTGGGTCAACATGCGGGCTCCGGACATAGCCGCAATGCGCGGGTCTTGGCGAATGGTGCGTTCGAGTGAGCTCAGTACTTGGATTTCGAGAGGAAGCGTCGCTACCAGCCCGAGTTCCTCGGCCAAATAACTGCCAATTCCAGGAGAGTATTCGAGCTCACCGATTGGGAGATTAATGTAGTGGATAAGCGAGGACCGTAAGTTGTCCAGCCCGGCAATGCTCACCGCATCCCCCCGTGCCGGATCATAGACCAGCGCCCCGTCCTGGAGGAGCAGATCCCGCCCAAAGAGTTGCTCTTCGAGGCTGACCTGGCGTCCGGTGATGGCGCTCACATCGGCCAGACGACTGCGCAGGGGCAGCACGGCCTGGGCGCTGGGCTGCGGCACTTTCAGGCGGTCACCCACGACCAGTTGGCGACGGGTGGCCTGGCCTGGTCCCAAGAGCAGGTAGAGCGTGCCGCCGGGCGGGATCACGTCCCAGTCGTGGTCCAGTGTGTAGGTCGTCTGGTCATGCGCCATAATGCGCCGCCGCTCCCCTGCGGTCGCCCCACTGGTGAGGACCAGCGTCAGGCCGCGCTGACTATCCGGCACGAGGGCGAGCGCCCCATTGGTCACGGTGCGGGCCGTGGCGCTGCTCACGGTCCCGGTCAGCACCACCGGATTCTCCGCACTGCGAATGGCATAATGCGAGATATCTTCCGGTACCACCTCCCAGGCCGGATCGACCACCAGCGCCGTGGCCGTGTTCTGGAGAATGCGCCGACTTTGGCCCGCCCCAATCCCCCCCACAATATCGACACGTTGTCCCTCGTAGGCATTCACCGGCCACGTCTGGCTCGTATCACTGAGGCTCCAGTGCGTCGCGCTACTGACGCGTCCGCGCAGGAGGGTGGTCGGCTCCTCGAGGAGATAGGGATAGGTGAGGCGGTTCACCAGCGCCAGGCTCTGCCAGTCGACGCCCACCCGGGCCGCGATGCCTTGCAGGCTGTCGCCCGGCGTAATGATGGTCTCCTGCATGTGCTGGTCGCCGCTGATCTGCGGACGACTGGAGCCTGGGGGGAGCAGGGCCGCCAGGCGCGCATCCTGGGCGTCCAACTGGTCGGCAAAATAGTCCGGGAACGCCAGCAGATGCGTACAGGCGTCTTCCACCCCCCGCAATAGGGCGATCGCGTCATTGGCGGCGGCACTGCCGGCCTGTTCCTGGCCGCCGTGGGCGAGGCCCAGACCGAGCACTCCGCTGGCATCGCCGGGGGTCAGGTCGGGATCCGGACTCACCACCACGGCAACGTGGGCCGCATCACTATGCTGGGTCCCCGACACCAGCCGGTACTGGCCATCCGCAAAGGTCGCGGTGAAGTCGCGGTAGGCGCTGGCGTTGCCTGGGACGGTCGGCGCCAGCGCACGGATCTGGTCCTGGATCGCGGCGGCGATGGCGGGGCCGCTCGTCAGCGTCCCGAGGGCCAGGGTGACCGGGGGCTCGTCATTCAGGCGTAGCGTGAGCAGGTCATTGACACCACTGCTCAGCGTCTCGCCCGCGTTGAGTCCACTGACCGCCCGCGCCTCCGAGGCGATATCGAAGAGATGCGTGAGGTCCTGGGCAGCCTTTTTCAGCGTGGCGACGGAGTAACTCGGCAGATCGAGGGCGGTGCCAAAGGCCGCCCCGACCTGTTGCTTGGCGTAGAGGGGAAAGCGGATCGTCGCGGCAATCCCGCCTACAAAGTCATGCACCGCCGTGCTCAGGCCCTGGACGCCGGCCAGGAAGGGCCGCATCGCCTTGACGGTCTGCTCGTCCAGCATCTTCAGGGCCGTTGCCCGGATCGTATTGAGCCGTTGCACCTCGGCGGTGGCCGCGACCAAGAACGCCGTAGGCTGCGCCAGGAAGGTCGTCAGGGCAGCCGGGGTTGTGGGCAGACGCAGGCCGCCCAGGGCAGCGGTGGCGGGAATGGGAGCGAGGGCATCGGCCAGGTGGCGCTGCACCGGCCCGAGCCCACTCGTCGGATCGGTGTACTCGCGTACAAAGCGATCCGGGATCTGCTTGTTGGTCGAGCCGAGGGCGGGAAACTGCAGCGTGTAGGTATAGAGAAACGGTTTGGGAGCCTCTTGCTGGATATCGACGAGGTTGCGGTGCGGATGAATAATCCAGCCGACACGCCCGGTGCGGTCCTGGGCCGAGGTCGGGGCGGTCAGGTTGAGAAATTCAAGCTGGAGGTCCTGCGCATGCGTGACGCCCGGCAGGGGTGGGGAGCCCTGCGGAAAAAAGTAACTGAAGATCATGTCCTGCAGGTCTTTAATGGCCGCCGCGCCGTCAATGAGACTACTCCCCGGTGGCAGCGGTGGGCCCTGGAGCGCGGGCGACTCTAGACCGACCGTCGCCGCCAGGGTACGGCCATTGTTCCGTACCCCCGCAATACCGGTATGGCCCGTGATCGCAAAATACGTCATGCCAACGCCTCCACCGAGTGGCGTATCCGCGACTGGCCCTTGTTTCGTATAGTACACCGCTGTGCGCACCTCGGTGGAGACGGTGATCCGGACGGGCATGTTGATGAGGCGGTGTTCGCGCAATAAGCGTCCATCGCGGATGCGGCGCACGCGGAAGACCAATGTGTACACCCCAGCGTGAAGTGTTCCGTTTGGAAAGAACGGCTCTGCCGCTGTTTGCATGGATGGATGGACTTGATTCGCTGGCAGAGGCATCAGAGGCCGTCCTTCGAGGTATAAGCGATATCCGACAACTGCGCATCCGTCATGCCGGGCGAGGGGGTCTGCGGTGGCCCGGACACGCCGCCGCCGGTCTGCACATTCGTATGTTGGTGCGCATTGAACAAGGCTATGAAAGCATTGTACAGCGCCAACCACTGATTCCCCAGCACCAGCGGCTCAGAGGCATTCTCGTTGCCGAGCTTGATGGTGACGGGATCAATGACGACCTCAGAGGCCGTGAGCTTGATGAAGGGCGCTTGGAGCGTAATTTCTGCCCCGTCTCGAAATTCGATTCTGTCGCCCAGCTCGGTGCCGATGAGGATGAGCGGTGCAAAGGCCCGGATCGAGTCATCCCGCTCATACTCGATGCGGCTCCCTTCCGTCTGCCCGACATAGACCGTGGGCGCCTGGATCCGCACTTCGCGGCGTTTGGTATCGAGCTGGATATAGTCGCCTTGCTCGGTTTCGAACACCAGGCGGTTGTCACGGGTAATGCGCACGGTCACATCTCCGGAGCGAAAGATGTAGTGATGCGTATGATAAAAGCGGCGCTCGGGTTGGTCGCCGCTGTCCCCGGTCGGGCTATCGTGACTGCCGAGGAGGCGCCGCGCCGGCATCGGCCAGCAGTAAGCATCGGCCACGCTGCGCGTATAGATATAGCCCACATGGGACGGCTGCTCGGCGTCCACGTGCACTTCCGGCAGATAGGGCCCCACGACCAGGATGTGGTTGAGGCGGGAGCCGTCCTCGGTTTCAATATCGACGCGCCACTCGTCAGGATACACGGCGCGCACGACGCCTTTCGACGCGGTGAGGAGGCGACGTTCGCCGTAGCTATCCGCCATCAATGGGGGCAGGCCCGCTTCACGCATGCGCGCATCCTTTCTCAGGGAGTGGGTATCGCAGGTGGCTCCGTGAACCCTTCCAGCCCCTCAATATGCACACGCCCCCGTAGTGGTGCCGGCGGCGGGGAGGGCGGTCCGCCCTGCGCTGCCGTAATCGTCGTGGCACCTTCACGCCACAGGCGCGAGGCATACGCTGCCGACAGATACCAGCCGCGCGTCAACCGGAGAAGGGTCAGATATTGCCCGGTGCGCATGTCAAAGCGGTGATCGACGCCCTCGATGTACGCTTCCCAGGCCCCCTGCTGGTCGCGGCCCAGGAGGCGATGGCCGACGTTCCAGGCCGGATGGCCGCGCACCACCAGCGTGCCGCCAAAGAGCTCGCCGCCCATGTCGTACCAGGCCAGGAGAATTTCCCCCCAGTGCGTGGCATCCCCTATGATATTTTGGAGATCCGCCATCTTTTCAATCGGGGTATAGGCCCCTACCGGCGGTGCCGGCTGATCGGGATCGGTGGCGACCCCGGCGAGCCCCGCGTAGTTCGGCGCCGAGGCTTGCACCTTGCGCACCAGGTTTTGCGTCTCCTGATACGGCGGCACGCCCCCGTACTGGTGCACCGCGCCTGGCCCAGCGTTATAGCCCGCCACCAGCAGGTCGGGGTTATCGCGAATATACGGCAGTGCCCGCATTTGCTGCCAGTAGCGGGCGGCCGCCCGCAAGGCATTGTCCGGGTCCATGGGATCCGTGAGCCCCACCCCTGCGGGATAGGGCGCGACCCACTGCGCGATACCCTGCGCCTGATTGAGACTGCGAAGGACCTTGCCTTGCGCGTTGGGGTTAAAGGAAGATTCCCACCGAATGAGGGCGACAAAATACGGACGGAGCGCGGCTGGGAGCCCTTCTTCCGCCGCGATCTTGTTGGCCATGGGGGCATAGAGCGCTTCGCCGGCGGGGGTCCCGTCGAGCGGCGCGCCCCGTGTGCCAGGGGCGGGCTGGAAGCCGAGGGGCGAGAGATACTGCGACTGCACTTCCATGACGCGCAAGCCGTAGCGCCCGATAAAGGAGGGATGCATGGGATCGGTAATCATCGCCGGCAAGATGTTGTAGCGCAGGTTGGGGTCTTTAAAGAGACTTGTCAGGTTGAGCGGCGATACCATAAAGACGTTATAGACATTCGCCGTCTGTGCCTGGGCACTCAGCGACACGATATCCGCCTCGCTGAGGGTCAGGGTGTGCAGCGTGGGCTCCTGGGTGGTCGGCTTAAAGCGCGTGCCGCTCGCGACCTGGGTATGGCTGAACGGTCTGCCCCGAAAGAACAGCTTGCAGACCCCATCCTCGACGCGACTAAAGAACTCCTGAAAGGTGCGGTCGATATAGAGATGCAGGTAGTTCCAGACGCTACTGACTTCGATGGGAAAATGCACCATGGGCACCGTCACCGGCTCAAAGGTGTTCCAGGTAGCCTCGTTTTTCTGGAGCACGTCGCTGATGGCGAGTCCATCGGGGAGTTCGACCTGCATCACCGGGAGCTTGGTGGCGCCGGGCTGACCAACCGGCACCACCGCGCTGCCACCGACATAGAGAAAATAGTCGAGAATGCGGGAGAGGGTGGCGCGGGGATCCTCCCCGCCCTTGGCCAGATCGGGATGATAAAACAGCGCCAACTCTTGCAGCCCCTTCTCCGCGCTCTCCAGGCTCAGCGTCCCGTAGTGGGGATTGTCGGCCAGCGCCGGATGAAACCACAGCGTGGCGTCGAGGAGCAGGGCGGCGAGCTCGCGCCCATGCACATGCACCATGCGGCGGGGTTGCGCCTCGCCCCAACTCTCTTCGACGGCGTGATCGTCCGTCAGCCCCAGCATGACGATGGGGTTCACATCCGGCAGCGTGGGATGGCCCCGGCGCGTCATGGCGATGGTCACCAGGGTGCGCTTGGGAATGCGCTCATGCCAGCGCCGGCCTTCGTGGTCCGGACGTCCATCGAAGTGCAAGCTAAACGAGCCCACGGCCTCGCGCAGGTCCTTGTGGGTCTCCACGGCGCGCAGCGCGCCATCGGCGGCCTGGCCACTGCTCACGGTGAAGCGGCTGCCACTGGGCGTGAGAAAGCGGATCGTACACTGCGTCGCCGTACTCTGCGGCATCGCGTCACTCCAGCAAGGCGCGTTCCTGCGCCGTCATCGGACCGAGAAAAGGCGTCAAGCTCTTGGCCCAGGCATCCCAGTCGAAGGAGCCAGCCAGCACGGCCTCTTCCACCTGGCTGCGCCGGACGCTGCCACACGCGCCACAAAAGGCGCTGTCCCCGAGCGCCCCGCAGGTGTCACAGGGGAGCATATCCGGTTGCAAGCGCGCCCCACAGGACGGGCAAAAGGCGCTCGTACTCAGGGCATCACACTGGGCACAGGCCTGCACACCGTCATCGAGGAGCATCTGGCACTGTACCCAGAGCCACTGACTCATGGTCAGGGCCTGCTCATTCGGCACGACCCCGCAGCACTGCGGGAACAGTTTGAGGAAGCGCCACCATTGCCGGCTCGTCCGGGCGTCCGCCAGGTGCTGGTGCATCGTCCGGGTTGTCAGCGCGAAATATCGCCTGGAGGAAGGTGTCCACCTCCTGGCGGTGCGCCCCCCAGACCGCCGGCGTTACCTGTGCAAACGTCAGGACGCGTGGCGGCGTGCCATTCGTGCCCGCCACAGCCGGGCCACTGCTCCACCAGAAGTCGGGCGCTTCGACCAGGCATTCCTGCGTCACGGCCTTCGCATAGAGATTCTGCCCATCAATTTGTTCCAAGGTGCGGGCGTACGCGCTCCAGAGCGCTTCGCCCACGATCAACGGCTGGCCGGTGGCCGGGTCCACCAAGGGCGTCGCCACGGTGAGGGCCATGGCGTAGTGCTGGGCAATACGGCGCTGGCCCTCAAAGAGCGCCTCACGCAGCCGGTAGGGCTGCCCGTCAATGGTGTAGGTATGGTCGAGTGGTGCACGCATACTGTGCCTTTCTTACTTGGTGGTGCGCGGCGAGGTCGCTCCAGGTTCGGGCTGGCGTGGGCTTATCCACGGATTAGGCCGGCGTTGCTGCGCCTCGGGCCTGAACGGTACACTGGGCGTCAGGAGGTCGCCGAGCCAGTCGGTCACCTCGGGACCTGCGCCCACCGCCGCGCCGCCGCCAATGAGCGCCGGATTTTGGGAGATGAGCCCACCGATGATGAGAAACGCCCCGATGGAGCGCCGGATAGCTGGATCGAGTTCCTGAAATCCTTTGGTGACGGCATCGATCGGGCCAGCGGCCTCAGCCATCACCCCAATGGTTTTTTGCAGGTTGGTGCGGTATTTCTCCAGGTCCGCAATCACCCCTGTTTCGCCCAACGCTTGGATCGCTGCGGCACGCTCGCGAATGTCAACGCCTTTCTGCGCCCCGGTTTGCTGCCCCGCTAAGAGCTGAGCAATCGTGGTATCTTCCTGCGCCCCCGCCCGTCTGAGCCACGCCTCGATACCGCCCGGCTCGGTGGTGGCAATGTTGCGCAGCCCTTCATATTCCACCCCGGCCTGATAGCGCTTGGGGGTGCGAAACATGAGCTGATAGTAGGACTTGGCGAGATCGGGATTGCCGCCTCCTTGCAACTGCACTTGTTCAAAGAGCCCGCCCAGCATTTCCGGGATCTGCGCGGCATTTTCCAGGGCCGTCTGGCGGTCCCACCAGGAGTCACGAATATTGAGCGCACGCTTCCCGAGCATGACCACGGGTGTGCGCTGGGCCACCCGAGCCGCCGCCTGTTGCCGGAGCGCATCGCTATACTGGTTGCCGGCCTCGCCCACCCCGGCGGCAAACTGCTCATAGGCCGCCCCTGGTGCGCCCCTATACCGTCCACCAAACGACGACATCAGCACGCCCAACGCCCCATACTGGCCTTCCCCGAGCGGCGCAAAGCCGAGACCTCCGACCTGGGCAATCTTTTCCACTTCCGACAAGAAGGGGGCTCCTGGCAGCATGTCGATGCCACGGCCCACGGCCCAGTTGCGCGCCCCGGTGATGCGCCCCAGATCGGGGACGGCATTGGCGCCGAGGAGCGCAAAGGAGGCGTGAAGGGCGGCGGCTTGTCCTGGTTCAATGCCGTAGGCGCGACCGACGGCCATGGTCCGGTCAATTCCGGCAACGCCGCCCGTGGCCCGTCCAATAGTGGTCATCGCCTCGACGGCTTCCTGGGCGAGGAGTTTGTAGTCCCGGCGCAGCCGCGTGATCGTCGCATCGAGGTCCTGATATTGCCCGCCCAACATCGAGCCCACGCGCAGGACGCCCGTCCAGCGCGTTTCGTAGTCCTTCATGCCTTCGGACAGGAGTTGATAGGCGCCGTAGCCGGCGGCCAGACCGCCTACGCGGCCGGCCATGCGACCGCCCCACGCGAGAAAGCCGGGCATCGCCTCTCCGCCCCATGCGCCGGCCCGCTCCAGCCAGTTGGGCGGTGGGGGAGGGGGCAGTCCCGCGGCGGCCGCTTGCGCCCAGCCGGCACGGCGACCGAGCCCGAGTGCCCCAGGGGTACGGATGTCACGCCCCGCATCAATAAGGTCCCACGGTAGCCGCGCCGTGGGCGGCGGGCCTGGAACCTCTGGTATCGGCAGTCCCGCGGCGGCCGCTTGCGCCCAGCCGCCGCGGCGACCGAGCATGATCGCAGAGGGATCACGACGTCTGCGGCCGGCATCAATGAGATCAAAGGGTAATGCAAGCGACGCGGGCGCGCCCATCTGCGCAAAGATCGACAGGAGTTGCGCCTGTTCCATGCCCCACTCGGTCTGTAGGCGCTGCCGCAGTTGGAGATCCGCATGCGCCCACTGCAGGGGCGTAATGGGGCCGGTCGGCGAAATCGCGGCGTGGGCACGGCGGAGCGCGGAGGGGCCAGCGATCCACGCATTGGTCACCCCAGGGATGTCCCCCGCGAAGAGGTTGCCCACCCGCCCTTGCAAGGTGGCCAGGCCCTGCCGGTGTAGGTTGAGTTGCTGCCAGGCGCGCAGGGCATTGGCCTCGCGCAGGGCATAGCCGGGCTCGAGCGGATCACCGGCCTGCACCTCCGCAACACGGGCCGCGGCTCCCGCC
>Ga0066395_10000576_pt1 | contig 13663 bp, 16 predicted proteins | sample PanSoiPlot1MoBio_FD_61218 | JGI IMG/M metagenome (GOLD analysis project Ga0066395, IMG submission 61218) | Tropical forest soil microbial communities from Panama analyzed to predict greenhouse gas emissions - Panama Soil Plot 1 MoBio | ecosystem: Environmental > Terrestrial > Soil > Tropical... | reverse complement strand
GAATCCGATCGCCGTTGTTTTGAGAATCCCTCTCCTCCAAACCGAGTCAATCGGTCGCAGAAAACTGCCCCATCAACCCAAATGTCTACAGGCCCTAGGCGATCAAACGGAGCAAAAGAAATCCAGTGTCGAGGAAGCGCCTAACGCCCATCTTTGCTGTAGCTACGCGACAATGACACTATATGTAGCGTTAGTTTCGCTTATGGTACCGCTCATCTCTCTTGACACGATTAATCGCAGCGGAGTAAATTAACTTTGTCGCCGGTTAACCACGCCGTCGATCGCGTTCTTCTCCATCGGAATGCACGAAGGGAGGTGAGCTGCCGATGATGTCCGATGAGAAAAACTGGGAATGGGCGAGACGCATTGAATCTAAGCAGAGGGTTGCCGAGGCAGCACTTCGGAAGGAGGAAGCTGAAGCCATGAAGGCCCTGGACAAGAGCGATGAATTAAAACCAGGGGAGTCGGGTGAAAACCGTAAGCTGCAATGAGGCATGCCAGAAAATTAGCCCTAGGCTATGTGTTTGATTTCAGGATGGGATTGAGGCCGTGCAGGCCTCTTTTTTTGTCAGTTTCTTTGTTCGATCCAAGGACCTCCAGTGACAACCGAGCGCAGATGCTGTCAAGGATGGCCCGTTACGGTTGCGCCTTGCACAAGCACCCCTCCCAGCCTGGTCACTCCCTGATGGGGCAAGAAAAATCTCTTCCACTTGGCGAATTCTCGGACCTGTTGGACCGCTCCATGGCACAGACGGCCTCAGAGCGACCGTTGACGCGGTAAGCGCAGCATTATATAATGAATTCGTCGCCGGTCGCATTCCGTATAGGATGTATGTGCTCGCAGATGTCCGCGAGCTCCGCTGCCAGCAGGCGCATGCGCCGACATGCTACATGACAACAATAGTGCAGGTCTTCGAGCACTGCGCATCGGGAGGGCGGCGCCGAAAACCAGCCTCCTCTCGGCGCATCGGCACTTGCGAGACAGCCGAAATCAGAACGTAGGCAGGCGGGAAGAGTTGGAAGATCATGTTTCGGACGGACGTTACCACCCCTCGTGCCTTGAAAGAGATCAAGGAGCGCCAAGTCGATATCATCAAAGAACTGAATGGGTCGGGTTACAGCTATGATCAGCTCGCAGCGATTTTCGGCGTGAGGAACGGCGCAGTCCTGCGGCACTATGTTTCCAGGGATAGGGCGCCGCGGGGAGATGGAAAGATATTGCAAGCAATCGACAAGAAGCTAATAGATGAAAAGGACCAACTCGGCGCCATTTTGCCGCGGGAGACGATCAACAGATATATTGCGGCCCATGCGAGCCAGAAGTCGTCTTCAATTCTATACCAGAGAGCAGAAGAATGGCCGCTCCCCGCCGACAATCTAGCGGCTCTATCTCAGATATACCATGCCGCCTTCCAGATCGACCACAATGCTTCCATGGACAATCTCACGAGAGTGCGTGGAAAATACTACGCTTATCGAACCTCAACGTCCGCAAAGGAAGCCTTGTCCCCAAAGGAAGGGGTGCCTGCCGTGGAAGGAGCTTTCGCAAAGGACGGCACGTCTGCAAAGGACGGATTAATAGTCAAATCATACCTGGAAATAAATGTCTCGGAGAAGCCACGCTACGCAAGCTTCAGCCATTCGCATCCGGATCGCTTCTACAATCCGGCTGCGAAATCGGAGGTCCGGCGTTTAAATAAAGCGCCGCGCCGAAGCTCTGGCGTGGCCGTTCATTTGGGAAACTATTTTTACCTGCTCGGGAATACCGAACATGGTCACGCGATTGATTTCTTTGCGCTTCGCGATCCCCTGAATGCGGATTTCTTTTCTATATCCGGTTTCAATCTCTCAACAAATCTCGACAGAATATTGTTCTCGGCGCGAACGATTCTGGTCAAGGATGACGAGGCGGCCGAAAAAGATATCATGAGAATGAAAATAAGCGATTTTGATCAAGAATTAGAAGGATTCGACATTAGGATACTCGAGACTATATCGGGTTATGTTTGCGACAACATCACGATGATGCGCTAGGTTCTGTGGACACTCACCTGAGCCATGTCATGACGGCGACGAGGAGCAGTATGGAAGCAAGCGACAGCGCAGTGTTCTCATAACGTATGACCCTGCGACGGTAATGCTTGATTTTGTTGAGGAGTTGCTCGACCAGATTGTGCTCATCGTAGAGGTGCTTCATTTACTATGGCATCGCGCCGAGCTTCGAAACGCGACAGAGCCATCGCGAAGGTAAAGCCGATCATCAGCGCCAAAAGTCCGAGCATGGCGCTTTCCAACGTGAAAACATTGCCCCCGCCCCGACCCGCCGCGCACCCTCACCAGGGCGCTGCGCCATCGCACCCCGATGGCGGTCTGCGCAACGGCGCCGCTAGAAGGGCTGTGGACATGATGGACAACGCAAGAGCGTTGCCCACCTGCCCACAGCCCCAACAACAGCAGCAGACAGACTTCCTTGCAGCATGATATCACGAGATCGGAACGGCGATATTTCCAATTAAGAACGCGGTCCCGGTGGTCCTACCGACGGGGTCCACTTCACCCAAGCTGCCTTCCAATCTCGGTTGCCGCCAAGATGAACCGCGAAGCCGACCAGAGAGATCGTCACAAGCGAATAGCCGTATAAATCCACCATGGTTGACCGCCTCCCAACCAACTACCGAACGATCCAGTGAGATCGTGGCGCATTGGCTGGTGAGAATTACCACTAACGTTGTGACGTCATGACGATGTTGAGATACCGGGGCGCCTTGATCGCGGCGACGTAGGCGCCCACCATTGCCCGGCCTATTCGTTTGACTAATGTCAATGAACCAATTTCCCTATCCGTCAACAATGGCCTGAAGAGGAGGAGACCGCCGATCGGAGTGCCCTAATTCGTATCGCAGGGATCTGACCTCGAACGGGATGCTTCTTCGTTTCCAGGGAAGAAGCGGCGCTGGTCCGGGCAGCCCATAATGTTCTCAAACTCGGCGTGGAAAAATGTGCGGAACGCGTGATGACCTACCGGCAACTTGCGAATAGGCGGCAGTCCGGAAGGGCTGCAGGCCGTTGCCTGCTCGGTTTTGCTCCACTTTTCGCCCTGCTGCTCTGCGCCGAGCCGGCCTCCGCACAATCGCCTCCCGCACAATCGCCTCCCGCACAGTCGCCGTCCTCCGCGTCAGAGCAGTTCCAGGCCAGGATCAAGGAATTTGAAGGCGTACTCCAAAGTACGCCTCAACAAGAAACATCGCTGCAATTTCAGCGCGCCAGCGAGGTGGATTTTGTAATCGGCAATATGCTGTTCGTGCTGCTTCACGAAACCGGCCACAACCTTATGACCGAACTCAAGCTGCCGATTCTGGCACGGCAGGAGGACGCGGCCGATGTGTTTGCTGTGCTGACCCTGCTCAAGGTGGGATCGCCCATTTCGCATCGCGTGCTGGTAGAGGCCGCAAGAGGCTGGTTCTTCAGCGACCGGCGCGCCAAGAAAGAGGGAGACGCCGTTGTTTATTATGACGACCATGGTCTTGATGAGCAAAGGGCCTACCATATTGTCTGCTTGATGGTCGGTTCCAACCCTGCCAAGTTTGCGGACCTCGCCACCGAAGTGAAGTTGCCGCAAGAACGTCAGACGTCCTGTCAAAGAGACTATGCGGATGCATCATCGGGTTGGGACGCAGTGCTCAAGCCCCATCGGCGCAAGGCCGACCAGCCGAAAACGGAGATCGAAGTGACCTATGGCGACGGCAAGGGAAATCTTGACCAGTACGCGCGGGGATTTCGCTCCCTCCAATTATTAGAGATGGTGAGAGAGCATATAGCGGGAGAGCTGAGGTTCCCAAGGCCCTTTACATTGGAGATGCAAAGCTGTGGCAATATCAACGCCGTTTGGGACGACTCGACCCATAGGCTTACACTGTGCTACGAGCTCGCCGCTGACTTCGATGAACTCTATCGCCTGTACGGCACGAAGTTGCGCAGAGCGCTCGATACAGTACCGATCGAGGATCAGCCGGGCTATGTGCCCGAACCGGATGCCGAGCGGCTCCCGGCGAATTATCAGCGCCAGATGGTATTCTATCGCACCACTGCGGCGCCTGGAACCATCATCGTGCATCCGGCCGAACACTCCCTCTACGTGGTGCAGGGCAAAAACCGCGCGTTGCGCTACAGCATCGGCGTCGGTCGCAAGGGCTTCCAAGTGTCGGGCCTGCTGACAATCACCCGCAAGGATCAATGGCCTGAGTGGGATCCGTCCCCTGAACTGATCGCCCGCCAACCCAATCTGCCGCGCCCCGTGGCGGGCGGTCCGGGCAATCCGCTGGGCGCGCGGGGACTCTATCTCGGCAACACGATCTGCATCCACGGCACCAATCAGCCGCAGACCATCGGCCATTGGGTGCCGTCGGGCTGCTTCCGACTGATCAACGGCGATGTGATCGACCTTTCTGACCGCGTCCCGGTAGGCACCAAGGTTATGGTCCGGCAAGCCCCCGAACTGTGAGTGAGTGTGGCCATGGATATTCTTTCTCTATCACCCCTCCGCCTCGGCGCGTTTGCTGCCGCAGCGCTGATTGCTTTATGTAGTGGGCCAGCGGCGGCACAGACGCTCGCGGCCATCAAAGCGCGCGATGCGCTGCTGTGCGGCGTCAGCGAGGGGATTGTCGGATTCTCCATTGAGACGACCGCAGGCTGGAGTGGCTTCGACGTTGATTTCTGTCGCGCACTTTCGGCTGCTGTGCTGGGGGACGCGACCAAGGTGCGTTACGTCCCGCTCAATGCGGAAACGCGTTTTGCGGCACTGAAGTCCGGTAACATCGACGTGCTGTCGCGCAATTCGACCTGGACGATGTCCCGCGAGGTCGAGCTGAAGCTGCTATTCCCGGCGACCACCTATTACGACGGCCAAGGCTTCATCGTGCGCAAGGCGCGCAATACGACCTCGGCACTGGAACTCGGTGGCGCCAATGTATGTGTCCAGAGCAACACCACGACCGAGCTCAACCTGGTGGATTTTTTCCGCGCCAACAACATGATGCTTCACCGCATCACGTTTTCCGAACCGAGCGATGCCATCAAGGCCTATGATGCGGGCCGCTGTGACGCCTTCACCAGCGACGTGTCACAACTCTATGCGGTGCGGCTTGCACTCGCCGCGCCCGACGACCACGTCATCCTGCCCGACGTGATTTCGAAGGAGCCGCTCGGGCCAGTGGTGCGGCAAGGCGACGAGCAATGGTTCAACATCGTTAAATGGACGGTATTTGCATTGGTCAATGGTGAGGAACTCGGCGTCGCGTCGGGGTCGATTGATGAGGCGTTACGGTCGGAAAGGCCCGATGTGAGGCGATTCGTCGGCACCGACGGAAATTTTGGCGAACAGACCGGCCTCAGTCGCGACTGGGCCGCCCGCATCATCCGCAGCGTCGGAAACTATGCGGAGATTTTCGCGCGCAATGTCGGCGACGGATCGAGACTCGGCATCCCGCGCGGTCTTAACGAGCTGTGGTCCGACGGTGGCATCCTCTATGCGCCGCCGATCCGCTGAACGGGCCCGCGACGGGCCGCTGGCGAGACGTATCCACGTTCGCGGGAGTGAGGAGGAAAGGATCACAAGCCCGCTGGAGAGTGGAGGGTTGGTTTGACCCCTTGCTGTCGCTCAAAAGCCCATATCGTCAAAATCGCAAACCATTACGAGCCGATCGCAGGCATTGGAGAAGTTGAGCTGGGGTGGCAGCTGAGGGGAAGCTGACGCAGACTTGAACGAAATGCCTGCCCGGTTTAATGCCGGGCAGGCTAAAGGCCGTAAGGCTTCGGCGTGGATCAGCATGTACAGAAACCAAAAGCCAGATGACAAGGAGGGTTAACAGGGTTGTTGAACGACCCGTATCCGCACGGCGCGACCGGCCTGTGCGCACCACTCGCGGTATAGACGATCGATGGCGCAGCGTGGCGATGTCTCACTGTCTTCGCCATGGCGGAAGACGCCAGCAACGCCGCGACCCCGATTACCGCCAAGATCGCTTTCGGGTTCGTCCTCATGTTCCTACCTCACGTGCTCCGGTTCTCGTCCCGTCCATTAAATAAGGCGAGGTTGGATGGCTTGAAAGTATGGGCCGGTCACCGCCGGTAATTGGCGGGGGCAACGCAAATGGGAGGGCGCGACGATGACATTTGAGGGCTGGAAAAGGTGGTCGGGTAATCGGCGAAATGTCTGGAACGAGTTGAGGGAGGGTCTGCAAAAGATTAGGACCCCTGGCAACTTGCACGGCATCGAAAGGCCAGTCAGCATAGTCCCCATTTTTTGCCGACCTTGTGCGGATCATTAGTGGCCCGGTCTTTCTACATGAACCCGGGTGCGGGGTCCTTTCCGTGCTTGCATGGAAAGACGTAAAGCCCAGCCTCAACCAGCCGTAGTGCGGTCTCGCGATTCTCGACGGTCATTTTGCAAGTACCACCTTCGCCAGGCGGGCCCCGTCAGCAGGGTAGACCATGGTACAATGATGGGTGAACACTGGAAAACTCCTTTGTTGGCGGTGGCGGCGCCATCGGTTGCGCGCGTGGTATCGCATGGGCCGGCGCGGTTCCGGAACCGAAGCCTTGAGATGTCTCCACGACATTCGCGGTGCGCGACAAATTCGCGCTGCGCCCGGCACGTCTGTAGGGAACACCGGGAACTGTTGTGATCGCGGAACAAACCATCAATGCGCAATTGTGCATATTGGTCGGAGTCAACCACGTGAGCCCGGCCACGATTTGCCGGCTATAGTTCAACCCGCAATGTGGTACAAACCCCTCCTGCCATCGGAGGGGGCAATGCAGCTGCTGGGCTGGTTGATCGTTATCGTGTTGATTGGCGTCATCCTTATCTACATTGTAGTCGACCTCATCGGCAGGGTCGTGGCATTCGTGGAATCCAATCTCCTAACAGTAGCGGTTGTACTCCTGATAATTTTGGTAATCGTGTTACTCAGCCTTAAGCCAGAGTAGGGCCAGCCCAAACATCTCACGGGCAGCCACCTTGCGAGCTGGTCGTCAGAACGATTAGCTTCGCTTCGGTTGGAGTAATCGCGTGGCTCGCTGACAGGACGAGCGAGAAAGGAACGCCAAGAATTAGGTGAAACGTGCGGGTCCAGTCACCGCCACGCCAAACACTAGCGCGATAAAGAGTGCGGCGCACAGAGTTGCGAGGCACCACGACAGCATCGCACCGCGTTCCCAAAGCGCGCCGACAGCCTCGCCGACGGTCTTAAAGAGTGCGGCTATCGACGGTGACTCTACCATGTCCGCTTATCTTCCCATAGTCTTCCCAAGCGCATTTTTCTGGGAAGATGAACGATGAACGCTGCTAAGTATTGGTGCGCTCGGAGAGATTCGAACTCCCGACCCTCAGATTCGAAGTCTGATGCTCTATCCAGCTGAGCTACGAGCGCATGCGGGTGTTTTCGCCGACCGTGCGGAGGCTTGAGCGGACCTCCTTTGCGCGAGCCGGCGGCAACACCCTGGCCGCAACCGTATAGCGTATTTCGCCCTCGCGGGGCCAGCGCTCTTACGGGCGAAGTTGCTCCTGCCTGGAAACGCGCCGGCTCGCAGCCCCTCGTGCTTGGAAACGATCCGAAGCGCTCCAGCCCTCCTGTTTGGCCCCTCTTGCAGAGAAATCCTGCGGCGGCTGCCTGCGTCCGCGCTTGTGCGCCATGGCGGATGCGGGCTTTTCGCTCAATGTTTGACTCTGCGCATGATCTCGTCTGAAAAGCCGGCAGTCCTTCAAGTTTTTCGAGATCCAGAAATCGAACAGGAGTTACACGATGGACGTACGCGCGGCGGTGGCCTTCGCGGCCGGCAAACCGCTCGAGGTCACCACGGTCCAGCTCGAGGGTCCGAAGGCCGGCGAAGTCCTGGTGGAGATCAAGGCGACCGGCATCTGCCACACCGACGAGTTCACCCTATCGGGCGCCGATCCGGAGGGCCTGTTCCCGGCGATCCTGGGCCATGAGGGCGCCGGTGTGGTGGTCGATATCGGGCCAACCGTGACCTCGGTGAAGAAGGGTGACCACGTCATCCCGCTCTACACGCCCGAATGCCGGCAGTGCCCGTCCTGCCTGTCGCGCAAGACCAATCTGTGCACCGCAATCCGTGCCACCCAGGGCAAGGGCGTGATGCCGGACGGGACCTCGCGCTTCTCGCTCGACGGGCGGATGCTGCATCATTACATGGGCACCTCGACTTTCGCGAACTACACCGTGCTGCCGGAGATCGCGGTGGCGAAAGTTCGCGAAGACGCTCCGTTCGACAAGATCTGCTACATCGGCTGCGGCGTCACCACTGGCGTCGGAGCGGTGATCAACACCGCCAAGGTGGAACCCGGTGCGAAATGCATCGTGTTCGGGCTTGGCGGCATCGGCCTCAATGTCATTCAGGGGCTGCGGCTGGTCGGCGCGGATATGATCATCGGGGTCGACGTCAATCCGGCCAAGAAGGCGTGGGGCGAGCGGTTCGGCATGACACACTTCGTCAATCCGAAGGACATCGGCGGCGATCTCGTGCCGTGCCTCGTCGACATGACCAAGGGCGGCGCTGACCAGATCGGCGGCGCCGACTACACATTCGATTGCACCGGCAATGTTACGGTGATGCGCCAGGCGCTCGAAGCCTGTCACCGCGGCTGGGGCGAAAGCATCATCATCGGGGTCGCGGGCGCCGGCCACGAGATCGCGACGCGCCCGTTCCAGCTGGTGACCGGCCGGGTGTGGCGGGGCACTGCCTTCGGCGGCGCGCGCGGGCGCACCGACGTGCCGAAGATCGTCGACTGGTACATGGAAGGAAAAATCGAAATCGACCCGATGATCACTCATGTTATGCCGCTTGTCGACATCAACAGGGCCTTCGACCTGATGCACGCCGGCGAATCGATCCGCAGTGTCGTGACGTTCTGATCTTTGCGTGACGCAACCGATTCCATAAATCCGCTGAGCGAAGTTCCGGCTTCCGTTCGGCATGTCGTTGCGTTAGACGAAGGTTATGGCACGAGGCAAGACATCTGTTGAACAAAAGCGAACGAGCCGGCCGGTCGCGGTCGAGGGGGAAAGATCCGTCGGCATACGCATGCCCGGCAAGCTGCTTGACGCCATCGACGCGTGGGCCTCAACCCACGAAACGTCGCGCACTGAGGCGATCCGACGCCTGATCGAGCGTGGTCTTGCGGCGCCGCCGCCGGTGGACCCTTTCGCCGCGGTTGAGCGCGCCATCGCGCGCCTGAAGGAGGCGCCGGGCGACGACTAAAGCGGTTCCGGAACGATTTGAGTCGGCGCCCTTCGGGCGTCGTCACCCGCGGGCTTGCCCCGCGGGTCCATCTTTTGATGAATGCGCGGATCGAGCCCGCGGGTGACGACTGTGTCAATTAAACGGACCGGGAACCGCTTTAACGCGGGGCTGTTGCGATATGTGATCACGCGGCGCGGCTTGTGCTCGAGGAATCTTAACGGCGGCGGCTCATATGTCCGCGGCAGCTTCGCCGCACGGATAGATCCGAGCGCGCCTTCACACGGCATCTTCCTGAGGATCCGTCGTCAGCCTGTTCCAGTTGGCATTGATCAAAACAACGATCACCGCCAGTACAGCCAGCCCCTCCAGTAAAAACGTGGTGCTCATGAGAGCCTCCACCGGGTAAGCCCCGCATTGGGAAATGCTGGTACCAGGCTAAGGTTCCTGTCCAATGGTCGACCATGCATGCGGCCTTCTGGCGCGTGTGCAGGATGAAGGCCCGCATCGGATTGATCGCGCGAGAAGAAGGGCCGCAGGAACACCCTGCCGCGCCGTGGCGTTGAATTGCTGCGTGCGGCGCATGGTGCTGGCGTCGCATGTGGCCCCGGTTCTACCCATGCACCTCAACAAAGGGGGGCCGGGGTTCTTATCTCGGTGGTCGTGCTACCCATCGCTTCCGTTCTGCATGCGCTGCAAAGAGCGTGTGCTACCCGCCCACACCGCAAACCCCTGGCGCCAGGTGAGCCCGCGCCAAGGCGTTCACTCGACTGTTGCCAGCGACGGAGTCGCCTGACCACCCCAGATCTGTGCCGAAGCCGCAACACCGTTCCTGGAAAACGTCGCAGTCGCCACGCAAAAGAATTGGAATTACTCTACTTTACAGCTTAGAAAGATTCCAAAGCTGCCGAAGTGCACTGACGAGTTGCTTGGGGGGTGGCGATGCAGGGCGGGTCAAATCTCGTACGCGGTTACGGCTTGCTTGTGCTCGGCGGCTTGGCTGCGCTGGCATTCGATCCGCGCTCGGCCCACGCGGCCGATGAAATTCAGCTCTACAACGCGGAGATCGCCGAACTCGGCCAGTGGACCATCCAGCACCATTTCAATTACGCCTTCAACGGCCGCAAGGAACCAGACTTCCCCGGCGGATTGGTGCCCAACCACGCGCTCAACGCCACGCCCGAATTCGCCTATGGACTGACCGACTGGTTCGAGCTCGGCTGGTATGCTCCCTGGGCCGTCGACGAAAATGGGCGCTTTCTGTCCAATTTCTTCAAGTTCCGAACGCTGTTCGTGACCCCCAACGCCGACAAGAGAGATTTCTTCTACGGCCTCAATTTCGAATTCGACGCTACGACGCCACCGTTCTCGGAGACGCGTTTCGCCATGGAGATCCGACCGATCATCGGCTGGCGCAATCCGCAATGGGAATTCATCGTCAATCCGATCTTCGATTTAGGATTCGGCGACCCGGGCGATGTCGATTTCCTTCCGGCCGCACGACTCGGGCGCAAGTTCAGCGAAGACTTCACCCTTGCGCTGGAGTACTACACGGATCTCGGCCGCCCCGGTAAGTTTCTCCCTTTCGAGGAGCAGTCGCATCAGCTGTACGCGGTGGTCGACTTCAAGATTGGCCCCGTCGAGGTCGATTTCGGGCTCGGTTACGGCTTCACGCCAGGCTCGGACCGGTTCTTGGCAAAAACCATCCTGACCTATGCGATCCCGGTGAACGGCAAGTCGCAGGACGACAAGCCTTCGATGAAAGCGCCGATAAACATGAAATCGTCCATGCGTCCGACCTCGGCCACTCAGCTGGCTAGCGATCCGTTTGCCGGGATGCGGTGAAAGCCACCAAAGGCCCTGGGCAGCCTGCTTGCATCTTAAGAACGCGCCAAGGACGCAGATTCCGACACGCGCAGCTCTGACGAACTCAAAGAGCCTGGCACCGGACTTTTTGGCGCCCGTGGAACTTGCACGGCTCTATCATCAGGCGTTTAGCGAATTCGGCGCGCAGGCCCTGTGGAGTCGCCGGCCGAGCGAGACGCCGACAATGGCACAGGCGCTCGTCGTCGCCGAAAGCCTGCGCCGCGAAGGTAATATGAATTCCCGCACCTAAGCGGTCGCAATCGAATTGGCGGTCGCAATCGAACGGGCATGCCATGCCCCTCTCTAGCCCTGTTTAAGAAACGAGATTTGATACAAACCGGATTTCAGTTTGAACTGCGGCCACGGATGCTTACACTGAAGGGGGTCTCAAGAGCTTCGAGCCGTTCGCGGTTCGCCGGAGTTTTGTTCAGGGACGGTTGAGCCAACCAGGATGTTACGCAAGACAGGCTCAAACGACGCCGCAAAGGGCGCGCAACCTCGAGAAACCTTATCCGGTCAGGCCTTGCGCATTCGCGTGCTTCCTTCGATCGGCGACGTCGGGGCGGTAGCCTGGGACGCCTGCGCCGGCGGCGCCGGCGCCAATCCGTTCACCCGGCACGCTTTCCTCTCCGCCCTCGAAGCGTCGAAGTCGGCGACGGCGCGCACCGGTTGGCTGCCGCAGCACCTCGTCGCCGAGACTGCCGAGGGGAGCGTCATCGGGGTCGCACCGTGCTATCTCAAATCCCATTCGCGCGGCGAGTACGTGTTCGACCGCGGCTGGGCGGAGGCCTATGAGCACGCTGGCGGCAGCTACTATCCGAAGCTTCAGATCGCGGTGCCGTTCACGCCGGCAACCGGCCGCCGCCTCCTGGTGGCGCCGGAGGCCGATCTCGACATGACCCGGGCCGCGCTCGCCCGGGGACTTGTCGAACTCACCAGATTGCGTGCTGCATCGTCGGCCCACATCATCTTCATGACCGAAACGGAATGGCGCGCGCTCGGCGAGCACGGATTCCTGCTGCGGACCGACCAGCAATTCCATTGGGAAAACCGTGGTTTCGCGAGCTTCAATGATTTCCTCGCCGCATTGTCGTCACGCAAGCGCAAGACCATCAAGCGCGAGCGCCGCGACGCGGTCGCCGAGGGCATCGACATCGTCTGGCTCACTGGGGCGGACCTTACCGAGGCCACGTGGGACGCCTTCTTCGCGTTTTACATGGACACTGGCTCCCGCAAATGGGGGCGCCCCTATCTGACGCGCGAATTCTTTTCCCTGGTCAGCCAGTCCATTGCGAACGAGACAGTGCTGATCATGGCGAAGCGCAAGGGCCGCTTCGTTGCCGGGGCGATCAACTTCGTCGGCGACGGCACGCTGTTCGGTCGCCATTGGGGCGCGATCGAGCACCATCCGTTCCTACATTTCGAGATCTGCTATTACCAGGCAATGGAGTACGCGATCGCTCACAGGCTGGCACGCGTCGAGGCCGGTGCACAGGGCGAGCACAAGCTCGCGCGCGGCTACCTGCCGAGAACCACATATTCGGCGCACTACGTCGCCGATCCCGGTTTCCGCCGGGCAATCGCCGACTATCTCAAGCGCGAGCGCGCCTACGTGGAGGCCGCCGGCCGTGAACTTCTGGACGCAAGCCCGTTCCGCAAATGCCTTGGTGGCGGGGAACAGGCGAAGCAGGAACTGGCCGACGAGGACGCGGGGTTTTGATGGTTGTCCATGCCGGCCGAGCTCGTCTTGACTGATCACGCCATACCCTCGACATTTCTCGGCCAACCCGGAGACCCCCGATGGCGAGCTACGATCCAAACAACGTGTTTGCAAAGGTCCTGCGCGGCGAGTTGCCGAGCCACAAGGTCTATGAGGACGACCGCGCCTTCGCATTCCTCGACATCATGCCGCGTACGCCCGGACACACGCTGGTGATCCCCAAGACGTCCGCGCGTAATATTCTCGACGTCGCGCCGGACGACCTCGCCCATGTGATGAAGGTGGTCCAAAAGATCGCCAAGGCCGGCATGAAGGTCTTCAATGCAGACGGCGTCACCGTGCAGCAGTTTTCCGAACTGGCCGGAGGGCAGGTCGTATTCCATCTGCACGTCCATGTCATGCCGCGCAAGGAGGGTCTCCCGCTCAAGCCGCCGGCAAGCGTCAAGGAAGACCCGGCCGTGCTGTCGGACCAGGCACTCAGGCTCGCGGCTGCGCTTAAGGAGGGGTGAGTCAGCGGATGGATTGATCATCTCAGCGAATGCGCCGCACCCCTCGCGCTCGATTGGACGCGACCTCGCGCGGGGGCGAGCCCGACAGCACTCTTGTTACCTATAGGGCCAAGGACGACACGGTCGCGCTCGACTCGTAAGGCAGCAACAGTTTGCTCGTCACCACCTTGGCGCGCCATATCGCGACCGCTGTCATCGAGATCAACAAGCTGTTCCGCCTCGTCCGCGACGACGTGCCGGCAGCGACCGGCCGCAGGCTGGAGCCGTTCGTCTGTGGTTCACTGCCGAGCGAGGATTTTCTATTTTGCCGCAG
>Ga0066395_10000574_pt1 | contig 13681 bp, 12 predicted proteins | sample PanSoiPlot1MoBio_FD_61218 | JGI IMG/M metagenome (GOLD analysis project Ga0066395, IMG submission 61218) | Tropical forest soil microbial communities from Panama analyzed to predict greenhouse gas emissions - Panama Soil Plot 1 MoBio | ecosystem: Environmental > Terrestrial > Soil > Tropical... | reverse complement strand
CACGTCAGCTGTGCAGTGAGTTTGTAGGTCCCGGCAGGGAAATAAATTGTCCCGCCACCGTTCAAGGTCGCGGTATCAATCGCCGTCTGGATGTTCGTCGTGGAATCAAGCACGCCAGTTTTGTCGGCGCCGTAGGTCGAGACCACGTCGTAGGTGAGCGTGCCGGTCGGCGGCGTCCCGAACATCACCTGGCCGGACGTCGCGATGTAGACGTTGCCCAGCACCATGCGGCGCGCCAGCTCCGCAATCACCGCACTCGGGTCGTTGATGTTGTTCTGGTCCTTGAGATTCGTTGCCTGCTTCAGCAACGTCATCCAGGCCGTAGAGAGGTCAGGCATTACCGAAAGGTCCCGTTGATGATCAGGTCGGTGCCAGCGACATGCTGATCCAGTTGCCAGAGCCCCCCTGCCTCAAGCGTCGCGCGCGTCTCCTTGCCGGTTCCACAGTCATACGCCACGCAGTCGCACGCGTGCGACGCGCGTAGCACCACGTAGTCGACGATGTCGGATACCATCGTCACGAACCGTCCACCGCTCACGCCGCCGTAACACCGGTCACAGCCCCACGGGACAATGCCGTCTGACCAAATCGCATCAGCCGCGAGCGGCTGTCCGTAGTCAGCGAAACCGTCATACGCCCAGCCGCCATGCTGCGTGGACTTCGGCCATGTCTCCACGCCCACCGGCAGCACCGCATCCACACCCCAGACAGCGAGATGAATCTCATCGATACCTGGTACAGTCCACAGGTCGCCGCCACGGTTGTGCGTCGGGTCCGGCTGTCCGCTGACCCCGTTCCCGTTGTGCAAGACGTAGGCACCGCAGCCGTAGAAGATGCTCATTGCGCGCATCATCGCAAGCTTGGTCGGCTGCACTTCTTCGTCGACAGATGAGCGCGGCCCGATGGGTTCGTTCACATTCGCGCCACAGTGCATGCCGCCGAAATCATGCATCTGCCGCACGCAGCGTTCGCCGTGCTCGCCACGCGTTCTGTCGGGATGAATCGTGCCTTTGTCGGCGCCGTACTGCAGCCAGTTTTCGATCCACTCGGGCGCCGTCATGATGTCGGGCCCTGGAGACGACGCCGCGCGCGGCATCCCCGAGCGGCCGAGAATCTGCAGCATGTGCTTCAACGTCGCGTCGTCGGGGCCGTTCTGGAAACACTCGTTACCCATCTCAAGCGCAAGGATCTTGTGCTCGCGGCCTGGCAGAATGTTCAGCACACGCGACGCGCAATTGATCGGGTCGCGCGGCGAGCCGCCCCACAGCGTGAATTCCGTCCGCATGTTGAATTCGTCGTAGACACAGTCGATCAGCTGGCCCACGTCGCGTTCCCAGTTGGGTAGGCTGCTGTCCATCTGCATCCCCCAACCGGACCAGTCGACGTCGCCCAGGATGCGGATGAAATGGACCCCACGCGCCGACAGCCATTCGAGTGTCTGCCGCAGGCGCATCTGGTCGTTCTGCCAGCCCCACACCGACCAGAACAGCGTCGCTCCCAATGGGCGGAACGGACCGTCGTCGTCCGTCCACACACGGTCGATTATGCGGACGACGCCGCGACGCTTCGTGGTCGCGCCGCCCGCTGTTTTAAAAGTCAGGTTGCAATCGAGTGACGCATCCTCGTCCGTCGGCGTGAAGTAGCCGACGAACATCTTGTAGCCGTCAGCGAAGACTGACCACGTATACGGATGTCCGCTGACAGGACCGGCGATATTGCTATAACCGCCGCCGTCACTGCCGCGTTCATACGACAAGCCGCTGACTTGGTCGACGAAGCGCACCAGAGCACCCGCAACCGGTTCACCATTCGGGTTACGTGTGTAGTGCTCGATGACGATGTGAACCAAACCGTCTGGGCCGACAGTGCCCATATGTCACCTCACGTTCCTGATCGTTTCCTCAACATGTCCAGAATCTCTTGGCGCAGCTGCGGCGGATTCGGATTCGGCTTAATCGTCCCCCTCAGTCGCGCCGCTTCCGCCGCGTCACCAGCCGCTTCTGCTTTCGCCGCAGCCGCCTCGATGCGCGCCGCTGGGATTTCAGGTGTCACCCCTTCTGGGATTCCAGAGACGGCTCTGGCATGCGCCGTACGCTCTGCCGCTGTCCCGAACGCTCTGCCTGGTCCGACCGGTCCATGAAACATGCGACCGGTGTCGGTCGCCCCGTACTTCTGCACCATGGCCGTCAGCGCTTCGTCCTGCGTCAGACGCGGCTTTGTAGCCTCTGCTGTTTCGGCTGTTTCTGCTGCTGGTGCTGCGGCTTCTGCAGCTGCTGCTGGCTCTTCCGACACGACGTTGCGCACGACCGAACGCCACGGCAGTGGCTGCGTGGGAAGCGGAGCACTCGCTGCAGTGCCAGTACTTGTCGCGCCAGCAGCAGGACCTGTCCCGCCGGCTCGCCGCAGCGCTTCATCGCGAAGTGCATCACCCAGAATGTCTTTCGTCGGCGTGATCGGAGGAGTCGCTGGCGGCGCGACCGCGCCTGATGGACCGCGAAACTTCGCCGCATCAGCCGCCATCTCTGACGGCAGCGTCGACTTGAACTGTCGATACGCTCGATACGGAAACGAGAGCGCACCACTAATTCCGCCAGGTCCCTCTGCAGATGCCGCTTTGAACACACTCGGAATGCGATTGACGATCCCAGCCGCGACACTGCGCGTGGAATCGACAGGCACCATGGCGAGATTCGCAAGGTCGAGCAGACCCTGCGGGTACGCGGAGTGCTCAAACATCTTGCCGTTTGCCGGATCGAAAATCTGGTCGGTGATCGACTTGAGAAAGCCGCCCCTGAATGTGTCTGGCTCCAGCGGCTTGCCGCTCTCATCCGTCGCTGGCTCATTACGCGGAAACAGTCCGAATCTCCCAGATTCAGGACCTGTCATCTGCGCCCGAATTTCCATCTTCGGCTGCGGTGGCCGGTTCAACTCCTTTGTGACAAGGTCGAAGAACTGCTGCTCGGTCAATCCAGCCGGCGGCTTGGACGCGATGACCCGGTCCGCTGCAGCGTTGAATTCTTCTTCAGTGGGTGGTGTCGGCATTTACTGACCCTGCTTCGGCAGCGAATCCAGATACCGCTGATACGCGCCAGACCCTCCACCGCCCGGAGCCGCAGTGGGCGCACCCAGATGGCGGGGGTCTTTCGCGTAACTGCTCATCCACTTCTGCAGACCGTTGAGCGACCCGATGAGCGCGTCCTTCGACATCTTTCCCGAGTCGAGCATCTTCGAGTAGTCGCTGATCAGTTGCTGCCCGCCGCGCGCGCCGAAGTGCGCCGCAATCGATCCGCTGGCCACCAGCTTCAGGTCCATCCGCAGCTGGTTGAGCAACTGGTCGTTCTCGGGGTCACCAGTACTGCCGATGTCGCCTCGGAGAAATTCCGCCCAGCGACCTTCGAGTGGGCCGAGCAGGCCTTTCTGGTCAGCCTCTGCAAGCTCACTCTTGATGTCGTCGAAGTGATTGATCACGCCCTTCGCGGTGTACATCCGGTTCTGAATCTGCTGGGGCAGCGGACCCTCGTATGTCGCCCCGGCCGTCTTCGGCACAATCTTCGTAACCCGATTTCCTTCCGCATCGACTGTTTGCACAGCAATGGTCTGAGGCTGACGAAACGGTCTGCCTGTACCGGTAATATCTTTCCCGCTCGCATCGACCATGCGGATTTGACCGGTTGTCGGGTCTCGCTTCTCAAAAGCCCAGCCGCCACCTTCGAGCGGTACCGGCGTCTGACTCACCTTGCCGCCCGTGATGATGTCGGCCGGAATGTTCTCGCCTTTCGGCAAGATGGCGCGCAGACGCGCGAAGGTCTGCAGCGCTGGTTCATTCGGTGGCACCTGGAAATTCGTGAGCGCACTTTCCGTACGCTGCTGCTCCTGATATGCAGGCGTCCCGAGCACGCGCATGCGGCCAGTGAGCGTCGGTGCGGACGTCTCGCCTTCGACTGGCGGTTGATCAGGGGGCTGAGCAAACTGACTCGGCACATTGCCGATCAGCGTCGAAGGCGAGAACCCAGGTTCCTGCGAGGTGCCCTTATAGGTCTGTGCGAACTGTTCCCCAGAAATATCAGAGCCAGGCATCAACGATGGATAGGCTTTCTCTGCAGTCGCCTCGTGCCGCTGTTTCTCCAGATCAGCCTGCTGCATCTTGCGGTACGCATCCTCGACGTCGATGCGACGACCGAGCAGCGCTTCGTTCGCTTGATGCGAGCGCACTTGCTCATTGAGCCGCGCCTGATCGAGACGCTGCTGGATCAGTTTGTTGAGCGCGTCTTCGGCGCCAGCTGCAGCTTGTCCCGGAAGTCCCCAGTCCATGGTCTACTCCCAGTCCTGCCACTCGTTCCAGAAGTTGTCGCCGTAGTTCTGCTGCTGCTCGTCTTGAAATTGTTGGAGCGGGTTCTCGCCACCATCACCACCGTCGCCACCATCAGTATTTGGAATACCTCCGCTCGTATCCCACGGTGGAAGATTCGGCCCCTGATCTGGGAACTGCGGCCCCTGATCTGGCGCATCCGGGTACGGATCAGTCGGCGGATTCAATGTGTCATCGCCGGAATCGTGGCCACCACCTTGGTCGCCGCCGCCGCCTTTGTCGCCACCACCTTTGCTGCCACCGCCGGTACCGCCGCCGCCGCCACCGGTACCGCCGCCGCCACCACTCTGACTGCCACCACCTTTTCCACGGAGTGCTTGCAGCAGCTGCAGTGCGAGACTCGCGTCCGCTGCTGCTTTCTCCCAGACCGACGGATTCAGTTCCTCTGAGAGACCTGGCGCCGGCATCAGACTCTCGCCACCGATCCCGCTGCCTGGCACCTTCTGCAGAAAGCTGTCTGGATTCGCAATCAACTGGGCGCCGTGCGCGGCGAGACCAGCGCCGGCCGCGCGCGCCTCAGGTCCGAGTGCACTCGGACGAATGCCGCCGGTGAAATTCACCATGTAGTTGGCGAGCGGATTGTTCGCGCCGAAATTCGCACCAACATCCTGCACGTTCTGAATGAGCGAGCCGCGTAGCGCTTCATTCGCGCCTTGCCCTGGGAGCGCCGTCGTGAATTTTGCATTCGCAAGGTTCTGCGTGGCCGCCCGCTGCGCGGCCTCCTGCATCACCTGTAGCAAATGAATCTTGTTCAGGTCACGGGTGTTGAGATAGCCGCCTTGGCCGATACGCGCAGTAGCAGCACCAGCGGCTGAGCCCGAGAGCAGCGCCGCAATCTTGTCCCAGTCCGCGTTGCTGAAATCAATACCAGCCATAACTCACCCGAGGAACGGATTGTTCCCAAACAGGTCCAGAACGGAACCGCGATTCAGATTCGCGATAAATTCACCAGCCTGCAGGCCCAGACCCGACATCCGAATCTGCTGGTCGATCTTCGCCAGCTCCAGCTGCAATGCGTTGCGGTCGTCGTTCGACAGGATGTTGCCGCCCAGTTGCAGCAGGTCGGTGATCTGCTGACGACGCGCCATCGCTTGCTGCGCGACAAGATTCCCCGAGAACTGCGCTTCATTCGACCCGGCGTTTTCCATCGCGTGCTGCGTCGCCGTATCGAAGGCACCCGAGTTGAGCAAGCCCTGTGCGTTCATCCGCTCTGCAATCGCGTCACGTTCCTGGGCGAGCGCGCGTTGCGACGCCGTGCGATACGCGTTGATGGCAGGCGCAATGTCGGGATCGTTTGCCGATACCGGTCCCTGTCCGAGCAGCTTGAGAATCTGATCACGGATGGAACTGCCGAACGCACTGTTCGGGTTGTCGACGCCGCCTTCGGTAGCAGTCCCACCGTTATCGATCATCGGCCCGAGAGTCGGCACGTTAGACGTACCTGTGCCGGTACCAGTGGTCATCCCGCCCAGATCGATACCGGGACCACCAACGCCAGCACCACCACCCGCCCCCGTGTTGTCGTCGTAGCCGGGGATATTCATAAATCCCCACGACGCACCGGGCCCGGTGGTACCGCCCGGTGAACTGTTCACGATGAAGTCTTGCGGCACCGGTTGTCCGAATCGGCCGATGCCCGGTACCGCCGAGAAATCGAGCACGTCCCCGTTGCGCGTCACCCCGGGGAAGCGCTGCTGCAGCTGCTGAAACAGAATCCCCGCTGAGGCTGGGTCTTCAGGATTCAGCCCCATGTTCTGGATGATCCGCGCCATCACATACTTCGGGTCTTGCTCGTTCGGGTCGTTGATGCGATTGGTGTCGAACCCCGCCATCGGTTGATAGACGCGGCCCGGTTCATACGCCTGGTTGTACTGGTCCTGCGTGACGCCCGCGCCTTCACGCGTCGTGGCATACGGCTGCGCCGTCGCTTGCTGCGGCGGTGGCGTCGCCGACGGTGGCGTCGCGTAACCTGCGCTCGCGAGGTACGACTGATCAGGAAGCGGTGCCGACGTCGGCGGGGGAGGCCCATACGGCGAGTCGATCCCGTACTGCGACATCGGGTCGCCCTGCAACATCCCGCTCTGCGACGGGTCGTAGGGATCAAACTCGTTGTCGTCTTGAGTGGTGGCTCGTGCCATGGATCACCCGAACAGCTTGCGCCAGTAAGAGAACTGAATGTCGTAGAGGAGACAGAGCACCGCTGTGCCTCCCAGCGTGTAGTCGACGCCTCCGAGCTCGAGCCGGTTCTTCGCAATCGAACCGGCGTTCTGATTCTTCAGCGTGATGTTGTTCACGCCCGCCGGGATGATGAACTTGATCTGAAAGCTCGTTTGAAACGCCGACGGCGCCTTCAGCCCGGTGATGTTGTAACCAGCGGCATTCGCACTGATGCGCGCAATCGTGCAGCCGTCCCACCCACCCGGTGCATAGTCATTCACCGAGCCGGTTAAAGTTACGGGCGTGATGTCACAGTCCTCGTGCAGGAAAAGCCCGCCAGGGCCAGCGACCTTCGTCAGGCCCGACACAATCAGCGACGTCGCCGTCACATCGCCGTGCGTATCGTCCTTGGTGTGCTGCACGTTGTAACCCGACTGGATCTGCGCCATCAGGTGATCGAACTGCTCGATGAGAAACCCCTGCGCGATTTCCCACGGGCCCGCCAGTTCGCCGCGAAAATCTTGAGTCAGCTTCACGCGAAATCCTGGTCGATGCGGTACTCAAAGGTCAGTGCATCAATCGCCCATGCATTCGCAATCGCGGAGGCGTCGCCCAGTTGCACTTGAATCGCCCAGCAAGAACCCATGTGCCCGCTGTCGATGAGCCGTTGAATGCGCGTCTCAGACGCCTGCGGTGTGAGCGACACCGTTGCCGTCGTCGACTCCAGCCCGAAATCTCGAATGAGCGTCTGCGTGATCGTCACGCCCGAGGCGACCTGCGCGTAGAGCGTCCCCTGTCCGACGGTCGCGTAGGCACCCAAGCCCCCGAGCGCAAACGGCTTGCTCAGGACGTAGGCTTGAAACGTCGTGCCGTCGTCAGTCGTCGAGGACGTGTCGCACTTGAGAATCTTGTTGCTCGCCTGGCCACCGACATAGGGCTTGAGGTCGCGTGACATCGACGCGGCGACGGTGTTCGCAAACATCACCGAGCACCGCATCGCGGCCGTCGGTCCACTGTGTCGGGACCACGCGGCACGCTTGACGTCCCACACGATCTTCGTGGTCGGGTCTGTACCGGCAGACCCCGGCGAGGCCGTCGCGAACCACATCCACACTTGCTTCTTGTCGGCGTAGTAGATGCTGTGCGCGACGACCTTCGCCGCCGCGAGTGCTATCGTCGAGGTCGGGCCGAGAATGAGGTCCTCGACAGGAAGGCCGATGTACTCCAGCCCACGCGCTCCCAGCCGATACGGCCCGCGCACGGACATGAAGTAAATCGACGGGTTGCCGGTCTCATCCTCGGCCACCTTGATGGAGTGGTGGCTCACCGCTCCGATCACCTTGCTGAGTGGAAAGACGGAATAGGGTGCAGTGGACACACCGGTCGGCACCAGCTTCCACACCTGGCGCGTCTTGAACGCGTAGAAGGCGCCGAGCACGGGGCCCACCAGACCCGTCGCCGAGCCGCTGTCGTTCTCGTCGAGGTCGACGTAGTTGTTGAGCGGAACGCGTTCCTCGTCCGCAACGTTCGTGCTCCCGATGAGACCGGAGAATTCGATCCGGTTCTGCTTGTCGCTGGTCTGCCAGCTACCAAACCCAAGCACCCGGTTCTGGTCGACGGCGAGGTACTTGTAAGACTTCTGAACGGTGTAAGTGCCCGCTGCCGACGACGCGTTGAAATTCGAGTAGGTGTCGACCGTGTTCGTATCGTCGTAGAACGTCGTGCCGATAGCGGTGGTCGCAATCACGTAGAAGGTGACGTTGTCGCTACTGGCTTCGAGCTCCCAGTGCGTCTCGCCTTCGTTCGCCACCGCCGGAATCGTCACGCGCGCGGCCGCGCCACCACCACTCGGGGTGAAGGCCACCGAGGTGCCCGTGTCCGAGCGGCGCACCGTGATGCCGCCCGATTGCACCGTCCACCGAATGCGGTACCACCGCTGCGTCGCCGCATACGCACCCCCGCCCTGGTCGGCCACCGTCGGCGCCTGCGCCTGCGCGAGACCGGTACGTCTGACCGTGGTCCCGTCCCACACATGCAGCCGGTCCACACCAGACGCATACGCGAGGAAGAAGTGCCCGTTGATCGACGCGCTCGTGACTTCCCACGGGTTGCCCGTCAGGTTGTCCTTGAGCGTCGGTGCGGTCCACGTCGTCGCGCCGGCCAGGCGCCCGACCACCGGCGTCGCCGCGTCGTCAATCGCCCACAACTCGGCGGCGCCTTCGTCGGTTCCTGGCACATGCCGGCCAAGAAAGGAAATCTTGCCGGTGAACGGTCCACCCGCTGAGAAGGTCAGCGGCAGCGCATCGGCGCCGCCACGCTTGTGCGCAAGCGTGGCATTCCACCAGTCGACATTCAGCGCTTCGATGCACTCTTGCTCTTGCAAGGAGAAAGGCGGATCTTGCCCGTTGCGACCCTTCCGCAGATCACCGATCACCATCCGTTGTTTTTGGTTTGCCTGCGCCTGGGCCATCACCACCTCGGGTACATGCCGCCAAGCCTGGACGGCCGGTCACCCTTCTCCAGGTTTTGTGGCTGGTAGTCCGGCCAACTCCACTGCCAGTGCCGAAGTGCCTTAATGCCGTCGTCCATCTGCGATTTCGCAGTGGCCGCGCGCGGGTCCATCTTGCGGAGCCACTCTTCGAAGCAGCCCGCCTCGACAAGCAGCCAGTGATACTCAAGCGGCAACATCGGCGTGTCAGTCGCGAGCGCCATGTCTTCGAGCACGCGCAGTCCGTCGACCAGATACGTGATGGCCGTCTGCGGGGTCGGCCACAGCTGAATCCACTGGTACTTCGCCGAGGTCTGTCCGATGGAGATGCGCGAGAGCTCATTGCCGGCCACGGCCGCATCGTAGAAGCTGACGACACCAGCTGCAGCCGCTGAGATGAACGCGGTCGAAAGGTCGATGTAGTCGGTGTAGGTCCCGAGCGCGACGCGTGTCGTGCCGTTCAAGGTCGCCGTCACGGCACCACTGCGATACCCACCGGTGCGAATGCCTTCAATCGTCGCCGTCTGCGTCGTGTCGGCAGCACTCGTCGACACCACCCACACCCCAGTCGCCGCCGGCTGCGCGCCGACATTCCTGAGCGACACCGGCGCATACGCTTCGGGTACCCCCGAGGCGAGGAGTTGCGGGTCGTAGTCACGAATCCACGCCCACTGTTCCATCCTGAGCACCCGAGGCGTCGTCTCTTCGTGAATCTTGCTGATGCGCGTCAGCCCCTGCGGTAAGGCGTACTGCTGCTGGTTCGCCACCGAGGCAAACGTGAACGTGAAATCGCGCAGCCCTTCAACACCTGGCAGTGCGAGCAAGCGCTGATGCCAGATGTTGACCCACTGGCGCACCCGTGTCGTCACGTCCGAGCCAGGTGCATCGGCGTAATTGAGCCGGCGATAGATCGCCAGCTCGATGTCGTTCAGCGTCACGAGCGGACCCCTATGCGCTGACGAGCGCCGCTGCCGCGTCCCTCTGCGCCTGCTTCCGTTCGGCCATCTGCTGATGCACTTCCTTCAGCCAGAAGACCATCGGCATCAGACCTTGCCGGTCCGACTCGTCGCGATAGGGAAACGAGATGTCGACACGTTTGAGCACACCGAGGTCGTTACGGTGCTCGGTGACGCGGAACGGAATCTGCGTGTTGTCAGACTTCGTCACGAAGTACTCGCCAGCCTCGAGCCCGTTCATCAGCGTCAGTTCCTCGACGGTCTCCGTCGTGCCGTCAATCGGAATGCCGTCGAAGAGCGTGTAAGGGCAGCGGAGCTGTGGTCGCGGGTGGTCGCGCTCACCGGCCGGATTGAACACACTGAACTGCGGCGAGAACGCGTTCTCGGGTTTCAGCGCTCGCTTCATCGCATCAGCGAGTGGGTCAGCCTGCGCCTTCGCCGCAGAGGAGACGGCGGCTCCGACAGCCGCCGAAATCATCTCGATCATTTGCTGATGCGACATCACCAGCTGCGGAGTCGGATCAGGCGGCACCGGTTCCGGTTCCGGTTCAGGCTCTGGTTCTGGAACGGGACCATTTGGCCGTTCGGTTTCAGAAAATTCGTGAGTCATCGCTAACTCCTGACGCGCCGCCTTTTCAGCCAGACGCTCAGTCGTGTTGAAATAGCGGCGCGTCGTCGTCATTGCGTTCTCCTACGGAGCAAGCTGCAGGAAGACGAAGTTGTTCTTCGTCGACACGCCGACTTGCATCATGTGACCGAGCGGCTGCACAGCGACGTCAGCAGCTGCGGTCGTCCACTTGTCGACTGACCCTGTGGTTGTCGCGGAATTCACGACGGGCGCCGTGATCGCTGGCGTGCCGTTGATGAGCACCGATGCCGGTCCCCACGTCTGCAGCCATCCGTACTGCGACGCGGTGATGATGCAGGGCGCGACACCGACGACCGTCGCGGTCTGTGTGGTCGGCGGCAGAATCACTTGCTTGTACGGGTTGTGAATCAGGCCGACGCGCGAAGAACCGGTGAGCGCAATCTGAATCGGGTCTTCAGGAAACAGATTCAGTGTGAATGCCACCGATGCAGTGATGGCCGCATGGCCGAGCACCTTGTAGATGTAACCGTTGCCCGGCGTGGTATCGACCTGCAGATACCCTTCCGAGTAAAGGTTCGCCGCCCCGCCCGTTGCACCAGGCGTATAGGAGAACGACGTAGCGCCGAGTGCTACGACCGGTGGGGTATTCGCCAGATGGTTCGGAATAGGCGCCGCCGACTGATAGAGGTCGCCCGCAACGCCGTCCACCGCGCCCATCTGGCAGTAGCGAAAGACGCGTCCGTCACGCGTTTTCGCACGCGTCCCGAGTGGAAAGAGTTGCGTTGAGGAAGACGTGAAACTGTCTTGCTGGAACGCAACAGGGTCGCCTTCAAACAAAGCCATGAGTTACCTACTTTTCTATGCTGGTCGGTCGCGCACGACGCTAACCGCCAGCAATGGGAATTAGTTGATCCCTGTGAGCACGCCGAGTCGACGCGGATTCGACGAATAGAGGTTGCAGATCGTCATCACCGTGAAGACTTCAATCGTCTGGTTCGCCGGCGCGACCGCTGGACGACCCTTCATCCAGAAGCCCTTCTGATAGGCGAGCTTGATGTATTTGGTGTTGAGAAAATACATGTTGCCCGCTGTGAGCGACGTCGACTTGTCGTACGCCATCGTCAGGTCCTTGAACGTCAGCACTTCGTTCTTGAACCCGGCATCGCCGCTGCGCTTCTCGGTGTAACGCTCGTTGGCCACCAGCAGACCTTCATAACCCTCGAAGGTTGCACGGTCAGTGACAACGAATGACGGATGGACCGAACCCACGCCTGCCGACGACAGGTTGTAGATAGAGCGCATCGCCGCGCGCAGGTTGTCGAATGCGGTCGCCGACTTGGCGCCTGAGGCCTGCTGGTTGCGCCAGAACGAGAACGTCGCGCGATTGATCCCGCCGACGGTGTTGGTGGTCGGTGTCGACGAGACGATGTAGGCGAGACCGCCGATAGCCTTCGACGAATTCCCGGTGCCGTCCGAGAACATGTCGTCGTTCAGCTGCTTCTGCAGCGACATGCGGAGGTTTTCAAGCTTTCCCTCCAATAGGTCGAACTTTCTGGCCGAGCCCTGGTTCTTCGCTTCCTCCAGATAGGACATCACGACGTTGCCCGCGTATTCCTTCCAGTTGAACTGGAATTCGTCGAACACGTCGATACGAGTCGTCGAGATGGTGTCGGTGTCGGTGTAGCTCGACACCGTCGTGTTCAGTGCGTAGTCAATCGCCCCATTGATCGTGGTGCCGCCGTCGAAGGACTTGAAACCTGCGCCTTTCGAGAACTGATCGAACAGCCAGTAGTCCTCGAAAATGTTGTCCTCAGGTTGTCCCCCGACATAGGACGTCCACGCATTGGCGAGGATCTGCCCGATATTCGGTGCCGCCATTTACTTCTCCTCAGGGACGCCAGTTCGCCGCTGCCGCCGCGCGCTCAAGCGACTCGCGCATCGACGCAGGTTTCTTCGGCGTCGTCGTCGTGGCGCGACCTGGTTGCTCGGTCGACGCCGCTGCTTTGGTTTGAAATTCCGCAACGGCTGCGGCCTTGCCGTTCTCTTTGAGGGACGGGAGGACCTTTTCGGCGAGCACCTTGCGCCAGGCATTGCCGAGCGCAATCAACTCCTCCTCGGGCGTACCGCGCCCGGTGGGTTGCTTGGCGTACTCCTCCGCAATCTCTTGCAAGTGATCGCTGAAGTAGGGCCAGCTGTGCGCGTGCTCCACCGCCGCAGACGCAAACGCTTTGCTCTGCTCAACGGCATGTGCTTGCGCACGTTGGGTGCGGCCGGCTTCGAGCTCGCGTTTCAGCGGTTCAAGCTGTTTCGCGAAATCGGCCTGTTGCTGACGCGAACGCCAGTCGTACCACCGCTGCAATTGCTCAGCGGAGTAGACCCGTTGGCCAGCCTCCGTGATCAGATCAGGCTGCGGCTGCGGCTCATTGCGCGTCGCCAGTTGCCGCCCGTACTCGCTGCGGAGCCGCTCGACCACATCGGGTGGTGCGCTCCGCATCAGGTTCTGGAAGAACCCGTTCGGGTCGGTGAACGCTTGACGCCGCCATGCGGCCAGGTCGCGTACCTGTTGCTGATTGATCCCCTTCGCCCAGCTGAGCTCTTTCAGCTGTTCCTCAAATTCCGCCGCACGCTTCTCGGCAGCCTTCCGCTGCTCGATCACTTCGTTGAGGCGTGCATGCGGGACCGGCGGAAGCTCCTTTGCGGGTGCTTGCGCCTGGCCAGCATCAGTGGGCAGCACTGTCGTGGCTGCGGACGAGTCATCCCCTGATGCCGGCTCGGACGCTGCTGACGAAGCGGCGTCCTCGCGACTGCCTTGCTTGAGCGCTTCGCTCCAGCTCGACGGTCGCGCGGGTTTTACGTCTGCAGCCGGCGCACTCGGTGCGGGGCTGCTCGCCGGTGCAGAAGCCGGCGGGGTCACCATCTGCGCGTCGTCACTCATAGGTCCCCACAAACAAAAAGGCTCGTGTCGTCGGTTCTCCCGACGAGGCACGAGCCCTCGCGTGCGCCCCAATGTCTCGCGTGCGCGGCCACCTCGGGGCTGAGATGGTTTCGGCTGGCCTGCCTAGCGCACGCGAAGTGAAGCTACGGTCTCTCTGGCGTCTCCGGTTTCGGCGGCGGGATCGTCA
>Ga0066395_10000573_pt1 | contig 13707 bp, 9 predicted proteins | sample PanSoiPlot1MoBio_FD_61218 | JGI IMG/M metagenome (GOLD analysis project Ga0066395, IMG submission 61218) | Tropical forest soil microbial communities from Panama analyzed to predict greenhouse gas emissions - Panama Soil Plot 1 MoBio | ecosystem: Environmental > Terrestrial > Soil > Tropical... | reverse complement strand
CCGTGACGCGCGGGATCGCGCTCGCGCATTCGCTGGTCGGGCTCGGCGACGCGTACGGCGCGGTGCGGATCCTGGCGCGGCGCTCGGCGCTGGCGCTCGACCGCTCGCTCGGCCTCGGGCTCGACGCCGAACTTGCCGCCTACGACGTGCAGGCCGCGCGCGACGTCCGCGATCCGGCGCTGGAGACGCTGCTGGTGCACTTCGCCGCCGCGGCCGGCGCGCATCTGCCGCCGCCGCCCGCCGGCCAGCTCGTCCTGTCCGACTGGCGGCTGGATCTCGCGCGCATCCGGCCGTTGCTGGGCCTGCAGCGCAGCCACGTGATATCGGTGGGTGAATGACGGGCGATCGCGCGATCCAGAAGACGTTGCGCACCGGCTGGCTGCTGCTGGCGATCTCGCTGCCGTTCGGCGTGACGCTGGAGGCGCTGCACGGATTCAAGGCGCAGGCGTACCTGGCCAGCGACGTGCGCCGAGAGATGTGGCGGCTCGCGCACGCGCACGGGACCCTGCTCGGCATCCTCTGCCTGGTCGCCGCGGCGCTCGGCGAGGCGCACATTCCGGAAGCGATCCGCGCGCGCGTCATGGCGATGATCCGGTGGGGCGCAGTGCTGATGCCGCTCGGGTTCTTTCTGGGCGGCGTCCTCAACAGCGAGGGCGATCCGTCGCTCGGCATCCTGCTGGTCCCGCCGGGGGCGCTGCTCCTGGTCGTGGCGCTGGTGCGCGTGGCGCTCGCGCCGCGCGCCCGATGACGCGACGGAACGACTGGCGGCCGGACATCGACATGTCTGCAGGGAAGCACGATGCGGAATGCCCAGGTCGCCGCGGTGGCCGCGGCCGTCGCGGTCTGTCTCACGCCGGGCGTCGCCCGCGGCCATTTCGTGCTGCAGTCGCCGTCGAGCTGGGTTGACCAGGACAGTAACGGCAATCCCCAGAAGAGCGCGCCCTGCGGTCAGGCGGATCCTCAGATCGCCGCCGTGCCGACCAACGCGGTGACGGCGTTCCAGCCGGGGCAGACGATCACCGTCACCATCGACGAGGCGGTGTTTCATCCGGGCCACTACCGCGCCGTGCTGTCGACGACGGGGCCGGACGGCCTGCCGCCCGATCCCGAGACGACGCTGCCGGGAACGTGCATGGACCTGGCGATCCAGAGTCCGCCGGTCTTTCCCGTGGTCGCGGACGGCATGTTGGCGCACAGCGATCCGTTCACGGGGCCGCAGTCGTTCCAGGTGACGCTGCCGGCTGACGTCACGTGCAGCGGCTGCACGCTGCAGGTCCTCGAGTTCATGCAGGCCGACGTCGGCGCCAGCGGCAACTGCTTCTATCATCACTGCGCGAACATCTCGATCGGGGCCGACGCGGGCGCGGACGGCGCGAGCGACGCGGTCGGCGGCGGCGGTTGCGCCTGCTCGGTCGGCGGCGCGGCGTCGCCCGCGGCATCCCTGCTGCTGGCGGGCTTGCTGATCCTGATCGCGGCCCGGCGCCGAAGCCGCCGCGCGCTGCTCGTCGTCGTGCCGCTCGCGGCCGCGGCCGCCGCCGGGTGCGGCGACGACAGCCCGGCGTTCGTCGGGTTCGCGGTGTCGCCGGGCGACGTCGAGCGCGTCTGGTTGCAACGCGTGGGCACGGGGCCGGCGCAGACCGCCGTCACCTGCGCGCGCGGCGCGGCCGATCCCGTCGCGCGCGCTCTCTGCGCGTCGCCCGCCCCCGCGCTCGGCGGGTTGACGGATCTCTACGGCGCGCTCGGCCTTGCCCCAGGCGCCGGCGATCGGGCGGCGGTGGCGACGCACTCGCTCGGCCTGGCGGCGCGGACGGTCTCGGCGCTGAACCCGCGCGTCGTCGTGTTTCCGCGTTACTCGCCGCTCGACGATGGGCGGATCGCGGCGGCCGCGTTCTCGCGCGGCGAGCCGTTCGTCGAGATGGTCGGCTACGACCCGGCGGCGGACGATTTCAATTTCTACCTGCTGGCGTTCCAGCCGGCTTGCCCGGGCGGATGTACGCCCGCCGATCTCCTGACCGACCGCCTGGAGAGCGGCTGGACCGGCTGGACGCTCTACGCCGACCGCGATCTGGAGGACACGCCGCTCGACTGCACGTCGTGCCATCGCCCCGACGGGCCGGGCGCGCGCCGGCGCCTGCTGATGCGACAGGTGGACGGTCCCTGGATGCACTGGGGCGACTTTCGCGGCGTCACGTCGCCGATCGCTTGCACGGACGACGCGGGCGCGACGACGCTGATCGACGGGACGATCAGCGCCGACGGCGCGGATCTGCTGCGGCAGGTGGACGGACCGCTGGGGCAGCACGCCGGCGTGGCGGTGGTTGATCTGATCGATGCGGCCAGCGGTTACGATCTGTCGTCGTTTCTCTTCTACGCGGCGGCACACGCCGACGGGATCGGCGACATCCCCTGCGCCGCGCCCGACTGTCCGTTCTCGGAACCCGATCCGTTTCCGTCGGAGGCGATCCTCTGCGACCGGCTGATCACCGGGCGCGCCGACGGTGCGGGAGGCGCGTGGGATCGCTACCGCGGCGCCGCGCGGGCGCGCGGTCTTCCGGTCCCGCACTTCGATCCCGACGTGCTGAACGCGGCGGCGCGCGCCACGGTCGCCGCCGACTTCGCCACGTTCGTCGCGACGCCGGCGGCCGGGCAGGGCGGCGACGCGTTCACCCGGCTGTCGGGTTTGTTCGACGCGACGGCGGCGCGCGCGATCGGGTTCGTTCCCGACGATGGCGATGCGGCCGACGCCATCCTGCGCGCGATGTGCGCCCGCTGTCACGGCGGCGGCGCCGACGCGAGCCTGGCGCGCAGCCGGTTCGACGCCGTCGCGCTCGACCGCCTGGATGCGGCGGGCGCGCGCGAGGTGCTCCGGCGCATCGCCTTGCCCCGCACGTCGCCGGATCTGATGCCGCCGCTCCGCGCCGGTGAGCTGCCCGCCTGGGCGATCGATCGCATCACGGCTCTGATCGGCCAGGTGGCGGGCGGCAATTGAAGGCGGCGCGCGCGATCTACGGCGTCGTGTCGCAAATGAACGAGCCGTTGAAGCTGACGCAGCTCAGGTTCAGGCTGGTGTCGCAGCTGCGGTTATTGCCGGTGCCGCAGCAGGGCTGGCCGATCGCGGCGCCGCACGCCTGGCAGCTGTCCGCGCCGCCGTTGGTGCCGGCGACGCACGCGAAACCGGTCGAGCAGGTGCCGGTGCCGAACGGCCCGCCGGGCCCGCCTCCGCCGGTGCGCGGGCAGCAGGCCTGACTGTCGCCGCCGCACGCCTGGCAGGTGCGCGGCGTGGCGGTCCCGCAGAAGTTGCCGGTCGAGCAGGTGTTGTTCGCGCAGCACGGATCGCCGGTGCCGCCGCAGGTGTTGCAGGTTCCCGTCGAGGTCGTGCTCGCCCCCTGACAGATGAGGCCCGTCGCGCAGGCGGCCGTGCCGTTGCCGGCACAACAGATGTCGCCGTCCGCGGCGCCACAGGCGACGCACATCATCGTGCTGCCCGTCCCGCCGGTGGTGGTGCAGCGGGCGCCGGTGCCGCACGTATTGTTGGCGCAGCAGATCCGGCCCGCTGTTCCGCACGCCGCGCAGATGCCGGCCGAATCGCAGACCGCTCCGGCGTTGCAGTTGTTGCCAGCGCAGCACGGATCGCCCGGATCACCGCACACCGGTCCGGTCCCGCCGGCGCCGGTGGTTCCCGCAGTGCCGGTGGTTCCGGCGGTGCCAGTGGTTCCGGCGGTGCCGGTGGTTCCGGCGATGCCGCTGACGCCCCCGCGGCCGAAGTTTCCGGCGCCGCCACCGTTGCCGCCACGGCCGGTCGTTCCGCCGCGGCCGAACGTGCCAGCCTGACCCTGGGCGCCACCTCGGCCCGCCATGCCCCCGGCGCCGGTGGTTCCGGCGGTGCCGGTGGTTCCAGCGGTGCCCGTCGTCCCCGCGGTAGCGTTCGAGCCGCCCCGGCCGCTGGCGCCCGCGCTGCCGGTCGTGCCGGCCGTCGCGCCCGAGCCGGCCGCGCCCGTGCTGCCCGCCCCGCCCGCGATGGAGCCGCCGGTGCCGGGCGCGCCCCCGGCCGCCCCGCCCTTGCCCGACGCGCCCGCGGCGCCGGCCGGCGAACCACCGGCGCCGATCGCTCCACCCGACGAACCGCCGTGTCCGTTCGCGCCCGCCGACGCGCCGCCGTTGCCCCGGTCGATGCCGGCGTCGTTCACGTTGAGCGGCGTGCTGCCGCCGCAGCCGAGGGCGAGCAGGGCGCCGATGACTGCGGCACGCACGATCGACGAAAACGGGCGGGTGGACTGCATGGGTTCTCCTGGACGGGCGAGCTGGTTGAGGTCCGCGGCGCAGGGCGCCGGCCCATTTGTGGCGCTCGCTGCGGCGGCTCGCCGAAAAAACGTCAGGGGCGAATCGCCCCGGCACGGGGCAATTTTCCCGCGGGCACGGGTCGCCGGCGACCGGGATCCGTGGCCGAGGGGTTGGCACGGCCGAAGCACCGACGCTCACGAATGGTGCGTGGTAAGCGGCCGATGCGAGCTGCGATCTGGATCGCCCTTCTCGCCGTCGAGCTCGTCGGTTGCGCGACCTTGAGGTTGAACGGCTGCCGGAAGCTGGCGTCGTGCGGCGAGGCGGCGGCATACGCTTGTTCCGACGAAGCGATCTGCGCTGACCACGACGGAAACACGCTGCACGCCGATCGGACGACGAGCTCCCACGACCCCTGCCGGATCTGCCGCGGCGGGCTGGACTGACCCAGCTCCGCCGAGGTCTCTGGCGCCGTCAGCGGCGTGATCGCCGTCGCCGACGGACAATCAGGCCGAGCGCGACGAGCAGGAGCGGAGCCGCCTGCGCGACGGAGCGGCCGGTGCCGCCAACGATCGCACAGGTGCAGCCGGCCGGCCCTGACTCCGGAGGCACCGTCGAGCCGCCGCTTCCGGTGTTGCCGCCAGTCGGGTTCGATCCGGCCGCGCCCTGCGTGTCGCTCGTCCCGCCGGTGCCGGTGGTTCCGCCGCTGCCGACACCGCCGGTGCCGGTGCCGATCGATCCGGCGCTGCCCGTCGTTCCGCCCCTTCCGGTCGCGCCGCCGGTGCCCTGGTTCGTGCCACCGGTTCCGCCGGCGCTGCCGCCGCTGCCCTGGTTGCCGCCGGCGCCGACCGCGCCGCCGGTGCCCTGGCTCGTGCCACCGGTTCCGCCGGCGCTGCCGCCGGTTCCACCGGCGCCGCTGCCCGAGGCGCCGCCGCGTCCCTGCGTGCCCGCACCGCCGCCGGTTCCGCCCGCGCCGCCGCGGCCGCCGCTCGCGCCACCCGCACCGCCGCCGGTTCCGGTCGCGCCACCCGCGCCGCCCGCGCCACCCGTGCCGGTGCTACCGCAATCCATCTCGGGATCGGGCTGCCCGGCCGACATGAGGCCGAAGAACTTCAGCATCTCGGCTTCCTCGTAAGACATCGAGTGCGTGGCGCCCGGTGCCGTCCAGGCCTCGAACACCTGCTGGCTGCACGAGTTCTTCCAGAACTGGCGGTTCCAGGTCGCCTGCGCTGTCTTGTACCCGGTGTCCATCGACGTCGGCGTCATGGACAGACCGAGGACGTTCGTCCACTCCTTGATCGCCTCGCCCGTGTTCTTGTAGCTGATGGTCGTGTCGGCGTCGCCCTGATAGGTCTGAAGCCGCGGCCGGTGTCCGTTGTAGCCCGGATACATCGCGCGAACCATGTCGCCCCACTGCTGCGCCGTGTGCGTCGTGTTGCCGGCCGCGCAGTTGTTGCTCCACTGATTGCTGTCCGAGTAGCCGTCGGCCCAGCATCCCGCCGGTACGCCCGCGCGCGCCGCGCCTGCCCTGATGATGTCGGGGTAGACGGCCAGCATAGCCTGCACCAGCATCGCGCCGCCCGAGCCGCCCATGATGTAAACGCGGGCCGGGTCGCCGTTGTACTGCTTGAGCGCGTACTTGATCATCAGCGCGACGGCCTGCGTGTCGCCGCCGCCGTCGTGCGTGAGCGACTTCGTCGTCCCCACGTCCCAGCAGTTCCGCCCCGGGTTGTCCGGAAGGACGATGATGAAACCCTGCGCGTCGGCCGCCGCCTTGGCCATCGGGATGTTGCCGATCTGCCCGGTCGCGGTCGACCCGCACGAGTGGCACGACACGTAGATCGGCGGCTTGGCCGCCACCTTGGCGGGTACATAGATGTACATCTGCATGTAGCTCGGTAGGGTCGCGGTGCCCGCCCAGGAGGAGCGGGTCACCTGCGTCTGCGCCCGGGCCGGGAGGGCCGCAAGCAGCGCAAATCCGAGGGAAATCAGACCAACTGTGCGTCCGGAAATCCGATGTCTACACATGTGGGCTCTTCTCATTCCCGAAAACGGCTCAAACGATCTCGCTCCGGAAAGAGCTTTATTGCTGAGCCCAAGGCTCCGATCGATCAGACGTGGGATCGGACGGCGCGGTCATCCAGCTCGTGACTCGGTGCAGCTCCGAGCAGGAGTTCATCGACCGGTTCGCGCGCTTCACCTCGGAGACGGACGTGGTGGTGCCGGCCCTCCCGCACGTCCACGTCGGCACCGCCGGCCAGTTCGTCATCTTTCTCAAGGATCGGTCGGTCGTCATGCAGGGTCGCTGCGAGGTGACGGAGATCCGGTCCATGGCCGTCGAGGCGGGCGGCGCGGCGGCTCCGCCCGCGCGCGCGCTGATGCGCCTGCGCCTGCATGAGATGGACGCGCACAGCGCCGGGATTCATCTGCGGTTGATGGAGCGACGCGCGCCCGCGCCCGTGCCGCCCGCCGCGCCCGCGTCGCCGCGACGGACGCCGGCGCGCGCGCTGTCGCTCGTGCCGCCGGTCCCTGCCACGCCGACTCCCGAGGGCGCGCCACGGCCCGCCGCTTCCGTCGCGCCGGTCGCGCCGCCCAAGCCCGCGCCGCCGCCGTCGACGATGCAGGTGATGACGATCCCGAGGCCGCCGCCGCTGCGAAGCGTGCCGGCGCCGCTGCCGGGGATGGTCCCCGCGCCGACGGCAGCGCTCGGATCGGCGGGCGCGGTCGTCGTCGCCGCAGCCTCGCCCGCGCAGAGCGAGCCGACGGTCGTCTCGCCCACGCCGTCGCCCGAGGCGCGCGCGCCGGGCGCCGCCTTCACGCTGCCGGCGAATCCGCTCAGCGATCTGGACGCGTCCGATCTGGCGAGCTTCATCGAGCTGACGCTGCTGGAGACCAAGGCCGCGGTCCAGGCCGCGCCGATCGCCAACAGCGGGCGCGTGGCCGCGTCCGTGCCAGCCGTCGACGCGCAAGTCACCACGGACCCCGTTCGTGCCGCGCCGGCCGCGTCCCCGCTGCGCGCGCGCGTGAATCTCGACCAGGTCCGGAGCGTGGCCCTTCGTGTCGCCCCGTACGCGGCCTGCCTGACCGTCGGGCTGGTGTTCGGTTTTGCGCTGCGGCCCAGCGCGAAGGTCGCGGTCATGGTCGGCACGCCTTCCGTGGTGACGCCGCCCCCGCCTGTGGTCGCGCCGCCGCCGCCGGTCGCGGTGGCGCCGGCGCCGCCGGTGCAAACCCCCACGACGCGCGATTGTGTGGCGCGCATTACGACGACGCCCAAGGGCGCGGCGGTGCTCTGGGGAGACCTCACGCTCGGGCCCACCCCGATCGATCGCGCGGCGGTCCCGTGCGGTAGCGCGACCGTGACGTTCCGCCGCGAACGCTACGCGGAGGCGACGCGGACGATCGCGGTCGAGCGCGGGCAGAATTCGGTCGTCACCGAGCGGCTGTACCGACCGCCCGCGCGGCTGGTGGTGACCTCGTCGCCGCCCAACGCCCTCATCAAGATGAACAAGCATCGCTTCGGCGCGGCGCCGCGCAAGATCAACACCATGCGCTTCGAGCACGTTCGCATCGAGGCGTCGCTGCCCGGCTACCAGCCGTGGAAGAAGACCGTCTACCTGAAGGACGCGGAGCCGCGGGTCGACATCACGCTGGTGCCGGTGGCAAAGCCGAGCGCGCGACGAGCGGCCGCTCAGCCGGCCGTGCGCACGGCGGCGCCGGCCGCCACGCCGATCGCGGCGCCGGCCCGTCCGCGCTGACGATCGGCGCGCGCGCCACGCGATCGGTCGCGCACGGTAGAGTCCTCGCGTGTCCGATGATGCCGAGCGACAGTACAGCCGCCTGACGTATCTCGCGTGGGGGGAGTTTCGTCGCGCCCGGCGGGCCGCGGTCCACGAACAGTGCGCTCAGTTTCACGCGGCCCTGGGGACGGACTGCACGGCCGAGCAGGCAGCGCAGGCCTTTCCGCCCCGCGCCCGCGAAGAGGCGGCGCGAGCGGCCAAGGCGATCAGGGCCTTCGAAGCGGCGATAGGAGCGAGGACGGGCGCCCCTCCGTCGCACGTCTACCTTCCGGACAGGCAGCCCTGGTGGCGCCGTCGCGACAAGGGCGCCCCGACGTACACAGTCAGTACTTTTGCCGTCGGGATCGAGACGCACTTCACGGGATCGCTGGCTGCCCAGGACGCCGCGGTCGAAGCGGCGGACGCGCTCGGCAAGCTCCTCACCGCGCTCGGTGCCAGGCAGGTCGGAACCAGCTGGATGGACTGACCGAGCGCGGGTTCAAGCCGCGAAGGCCACGAGGCCGGCGGCGATCGCGAGGAAGATCCTGGCGAGGTGATTCGGGAGCCGCATCGGCTCTATCCCCTGTCCATGCAATGGCGGCGGGCGGCGCGGAGCTTCAACCCGGCGCGCCCGAAAAATTGCCACGCGAGGAGGGATCCCGGGACGGGGCCGAGGGCATAGCACCCGTATCCCGTAGGCAGAAAACGAGATAACGGCAGAAATGAGAAGATCGGCAACGGAGGAGGTCTGGTTCCTGACCGGAAGCCAGGACCTTTACGGCCAGGAGACGCTGAACCAGGTGGCCGAGCACTCGCGCCAGATCGCGGCGCACCTCGACCAGGTGTTGCCGGTCCGGGTGGTCTGGAAGCCGACGCTCAAGGCGCCGGAGGCAATCACGGCGATCTGCCTCGAGGCCAACGCGGCGCCCGACTGCGTCGGCGTGATCACCTGGATGCACACCTTCTCGCCGGCGAAGATGTGGGTGAACGGTCTCAACCAGCTGGCGAAGCCGCTGGCGCACCTGCACACGCAGTTCAACCGCGAGCTGCCGTGGTCGCAGATCGATATGGGGTTCATGAACTTGAACCAGTCGGCCCACGGCGACCGCGAGTACGGATTCATCCTGGCGCGGCTGCGGCTGGACCGGAAGATCGTGGTCGGCCACTGGCAGGACAGCGAGGTCAGCGCCGATCTCGATTCGTGGTCGCGCGTCGCGTGCGCGGTCGCCGAGTCGCGCAAGCTGAAGATCGTCCGCTTCGGCGGCATGAACATGCGCGAGGTCGCGGTGACGGGCGGCGACCGGCTGGAGGCGCAGATCCAGCTCGGGTGGGCGACCAACGGCTACGGCGTCGGCGATCTGGTGGCGCGCATCGCGGAAGTCCGGGACGCGGAGGTCACCCGGCTGGTCGAGGAGTACGAGGCGACGTACGCGATCGTCCCGGAGCTGCGCCGGGGCGGCGACCGGCGCGAGAGCCTGCGCTACGCCGCCCGGCAGGAGATCGGGATTCGCGCGTTCCTGACCGACGCCGATTGCGGCGCGTTCACGACGACGTTCGAGGATCTGCACGGCCTTCACCAGCTGCCCGGGCTGGCCGTCCAGCGCCTGATGGCGGACGGCTACGGCTTCGGCGCCGAGGGCGACTGGAAAGCGGCCGGGCTCGTTCGCCTGATGAAGGTGATCGCGGGCGGGCGCAGCGGCGGCGTTTCGTTCATGGAGGACTACACGTATCACCTGGTCCACGGCCAGGAGACGATCCTCGGCGCGCACATGCTGGAGATCTGCCCGTCGATCGCCGACGGCGCCGACGGGAAGCCGTCGCTGGAGATTCATCCCCTTTCGATCGGCGGCAAGGGCGACCCGTGCCGGCTGGTCTTCAACGCGGCGCCGGGCCCGTCGGTCGCCGCGTCGATCGTCGACATGGGCGGGCGGATGCGGATGGTCGTGCAGGAGATGGACGCGATCAAGGCCGAGCACGCGATGCCGAAGCTGCCGGTGGCGCGCGCGCTGTACGTGCCGCGGCCTGACTTCCGGCGCGGCTGCCACGCCTGGCTGCTGGCGGGCGGGGCGCACCACACCTCGTTCAGCCAGGCGGTCACCGGCGCGGAGCTCGCCGACCTGGCCGGCATGCTCGGCATCGAGTGCGTGCGCATCGGAAGCGACACCGACCTCGCGGCGCTGAAGAACGAGCTGCGCTGGAACGACGCCGCGTATCGATTGGGTCTGTAAGCGCGAAAGGAGCACATGCAACGAGCGGTGCTGTTGTTGGGACTATCGGGACTGTTCGCGACGGGTTTTCCGTCGACGCACGCCTTCGCCCAGGAATCGACCGACGCCGATGCCCAGCACAACACGGAAGAGCCGAAAGCAGCGGAACAGCCCGCGCCGGTTCTGACGCCGGCGCCCGCGGTCGTCGCGCCCGCGCCGGCCGCCGTGCCGCCGCCCGCGCCGAAGTTCGGCGATCTCTCGGTGACCGGCTATTTCCGGGGCGGCTTCGGCGCCAGCAACCGGAAGGGGCGCATGACTTGCTTCGCGCTCGCCAACCCGGCGGGCCTGATCTCGAAGTGGAGGCTCGGCAACGAGTGCGAGGTCTGGTCCGAGACGCACTTCACGATGGTGACCTTCGTGGGCGACGACGGCGCGGTCGCGCGCCTGCACGTCATGCCGACCATCTACATACCGATCCGGGACCTCGGTTTTTCTCCGGCCGGCGCCGTCAACTCGCCCGCCGTCATGTCGACCTCGACGGGCGCGGTGCTGTACCTGCCCAATCTGTACGTCGACATCACGGGCATTCCCTGGCTCGCCGGAGGGACGGTCTGGGCGGGGACGCGCTACTACAAGCGCGAATCGATCTACATCAGCGACTTCTTCTACTGGAACCCGTCCGGCGTCGGCGCCGGAATCGAGGACATCAACATCGGCAAGGATCTGCGTCTCAGCTATGCGGCGTTCGCCGTCGACGGCGAGCCGGGCACACCGATGGACATGACGTCGCCGCCGTTTCCCAGCCAGGTCGACTTCGGCGTCCGCAACGACGTGCAGCTGCGCGGGATCAAGCCGTGGGCGAGCGGTGAGCTCCAGCTCGGTGCCCAGGGCATCATCAGTTACAGCAACAATCCCGTCTCCCACAACGGGTACGGCTTCACCTTGCAGTTCGTGCAGAAGGTGCTGGGCGGCGACAACAAGGTCGCCGTGCAGTACGGGCGGGGCGGGGGGACGGGCTTCGGAACGCTGGCGCGTTTTTACTATCCCGACTTCTCCGTCACCCACGATCTCAGCGAATGGCGGTTCCGCGGCCTCGACGTGCTGACGATCCAGCCGCTCGACTGGCTCGGCTCGCAGGTGGCGTTCGTCTACCAGCACGACGGCAATTTCCTCGGCAATCCCGGATTCACGACCAACTGGATCTCGGCCGGCGGGCGCGTGGGCGTCGCGGTCGCCCGCCACGTCAAGGTGCTGGGCGAGGCCGGCTACGACCAGGTGACGAAGAGCAACGGCGCACCCCGACAGTATCTGACCAAGCTGACCGGCGCCGTGGCGATCACGGCGGACCGGGGATTCTGGACCCGCCCGGAGATCCGCCTGTTCGCCACCTTTGCGGCCTGGAACCAGGCGGCGGCGATCGCCGGCGTCGATTCCGGCCGGATCTACACCGACGTCTACACGGACCCGATGACCGGCAATCCGCTCTACTTGAACGGCGCCATCTTCGGCATCCAGGCCGAGACGTGGTGGTAGCGTCGTGCCGCCGCGCCGCGCGCTGACGGCCGGGCTGCTGGCGCTGGCGTCGTGTGGGGGCGCGCCGGCGCCGTCGACCGTCAACGTGTCGGTCGACGCGACGGCCGTAGGAACGCCGCTCGAACGCGTCTGGGCGTTTCACGGCTACGACGAGATCAATGACACGACCACGCCCGAAGGACAGGCGTTGCTCGCCGCGCTCGCGGCCGCGCACACCGCGCCCGTGCACGTGCGCAACCACTTTCTTCTCAACACCGGCGACGGCACCCCGGCGATGAAGTGGGGATCGACGAACGTCTACACCGAGGACGCGGCCGGCAACCCGATCTACGACTGGACGCTGACCGACGGGATCCTGGACACCGTCACCGCGGCCGGCGCATTTCCTTTCGTCGAGATCGGGTTCATGCCCGAGGCGCTGTCGACGCATCCGACTCCGTACCGCAACTCCAGCACCACCGCCCTGAACGGCGGATGCTTCTATCCGCCGACCGACTACGCGAAGTGGGCGGGCCTCGTCCGCGCCTGGGCGATGCACGCCGACGGGCGCTATCCGAACGTCGCGGCCAGCTGGCCGTGGGAGCTGTGGAACGAACCCGACAGCGCGTACTGGCACGGCAGCTTCGCCGACTACGCGACGCTTTACGACTACACGGAATCTGCGCTGCACGCCGTGATCCCGGACGCAGCGCTGGGCGGCCCGGCGGTGGTCAGCCCCGACGGCGACTTCCTGCCGCAGTTCCTCGAGCACTGCGCGACCGGCACCAACGCCGTCACGGGCAGCGCCGGGACGCGTCTGGATCTCGTCACCTTTCACGCGAAGGGCGGCGTCGCGATCAGCGACGGCCACGTCGAGATGGACCTCGGCAACCAGCTGCGGCTTCACCGATCCGGCTTCGCCGCGGTCGCCGCGTACCCGCAATTCGCGCAGACGCCCATCTACATCACGGAGGCCGATCCCGACGGCTGCGCGGCCTGTCCGCCCAGCGACGTCCCCGGCGCCGCGTACCGCAACTCGCCCGCGTACGGCGCGTACGAGATCGCGATGATGAAGCACACCCTCGAGCTGGAGGCCGAGGTGGGCGTGAGGCTGGGCGGCGTGCTGACGTGGGCGTTCACGTTTCCCGGCACGCCCTATTTCGCCGGGTACCGCGCCCTCGCCACCAACGGCATCAACTTGCCGGTCCTGAGCGCGTTCGAGCTGCTCGGCCGCCTCGACGGGACGCGATTGCCGCTGACCAGCAGCGGGGCGCGCGCGCTGGACGACATTCTCTCCGGCGGCGTGCGGGGCGCGCCGGACGTCGACGGCATCGCGACGCTCGACGGGGCCGCCATCCAGGTCCTGGTGTGGAACTATCACGACGAGATCGTCGCCGCCGCGGCCACACCGGTGCACCTGGCGATCACGATGCCGGCGGGCTTCGGCTCCGCCGCGCGCGTGTCGCATCTGCGCGTCGACGAGTCGCACGGCGACGCGTACACCGTCTGGGTGTCGCAGGGCATGCCGCCGAGCCCGTCGGCGGCCGAGATCGCGGCGCTGCAGCAGGCGATGCATCCCGCGCCGCTGGCTCCCGACACCACGGTCGCGGTGGGGGCGGACGGCGTGGTCGCGCTCGATTTCGAACTGCCCCGCTTCGGCGTCTCGCTGGTGACGATCGCGCCGCAATGACGGCCCAAGTTCGCATTTTCTGAAAGATCTCATTTTCTGTCGTGCGGGGGTGATCCTGGGTCGGGCCCGAGGGCATAGACGCCACATGAAGGTCCAATCTGCGTTTCTTGCACTGGCGATCGCATTCGGAATGATTTCAGGGGGCTGCAGCTCCGGGACGGGCGGCGCGGGCACCGGCGGCAGCTCCAGCGGCGGCGCCGGCCCGGGCACCGGCGGCACGACCGGCAGCGGGGGAACGGGACCT
>Ga0066395_10000565_pt1 | contig 13797 bp, 13 predicted proteins | sample PanSoiPlot1MoBio_FD_61218 | JGI IMG/M metagenome (GOLD analysis project Ga0066395, IMG submission 61218) | Tropical forest soil microbial communities from Panama analyzed to predict greenhouse gas emissions - Panama Soil Plot 1 MoBio | ecosystem: Environmental > Terrestrial > Soil > Tropical... | reverse complement strand
GATGTCGAGCCAGAAGCCTTGGCCTTGCCTATTAACAATCTTGCTTCCGATGAACCCAGCAATCAGGCCGAGTATAATCCAACTGATGATGCCCATGGTCGCTCCTCCAGTAAAAAGCCGCTCCTCCAGTAAAAATACTCATCCTCACAATTCGAATCGTTGCAGGCCTGGCCAGAGCAGTGTGTTGACGGGATCAACCGACGAACGCCGCACGCGCTTGCGCCGCGACTTCAGCGGGATTCTTCGGTTCCGCCGGCAGCTGAAGCACCGTTGCTTCCTGGCTGGCGGACAGGACCGTCAGGAGCACTATCTCGCCGTCGGGAAATTCCAGGGCGTCATGATGAGCGGCGACTCTCCCTTTGTTGATCTGCCGAAAGATCGCAGTCTTGTAATGAATGACCTTATCGCGCCATGCAAACAGGGCAGTCGACGAGCGGCGAACTTCGCTGGCAAACGACAACTCGGTCCCGGGCAGTACGCAGACTGCTACATCGTTATTCTCTGATGCGGCAAAACCTGTGGTGCCCGTGCCAAAGTCGCGCGTGATGAGCTTGTCGCCCACTTTCGCCGACCGCGATTTGACGCTCTGAAGGCTATAGTCGCACATTTTCGACCTCCCATATGGGACAGCCCCTCAGCCCAACCGATTACATCCGTTTTTGACCAGAGCACCTCATGCGAGGAGGGTTAAAGCTGTGGCGCACTAAAAGTGTCGCACGCGGAAACCGAGCCGCCTGTGAGGCCTGTCGTGAACCAGTGCTTGCGTTGCTGGGCGCTGCCGTGGGTGAATGAGTCAGGTACCACATAGCCTTGCATCTCTTTTTGCAAGCGATCATCGCCGATCGCCGAGGCCGTTTGGAGCGCCTGTTCGACGTCGCCGGGATCGAGGAACTTGTGTTTCTGTTGAGCGCGATTGGCCCACACGCCGGCGAGGCAATCGGCCTGCAGCTCGACGCGCACTTGCAGCTGGTTCGCTTCGACTTGGCCTGATGCGGCTTGTTGCGCCTCGGTCACGCGCGGCAGTATGCCAAGCTCATTCTGGACGTGATGACCAACTTCGTGGGCGACGACATAAGCCTCGGAGAACTGGCAGGCCTTGTTGTTCGAACAGGCGCCAAACTTCTTCTGCAAATCGTCAAAAAACGAGGTGTCGAGATACACGCGCTGGTCGCGCGGACAATAGAACGGCCCCATCGCCGCCCGAGCGAAAGCGCAGGGAGTTGGTTCGGACCCAGAAAACAAGCGCAATTTCGGGGCGTGATAGGTTCGTCCGGCCGCAGCAAAGATTTCCGTCCAGCGATCCTCCGTGTCGCCCAGAATTGCAGCGACGAACTGTCCAGTCGGATCGTCAGGGGTGCCGGCGGTCACCGGTGGAGCTGGGCTGGCCTGCTCCGATGACCCGCCGCCAAGAACCTGTTGCGCACCATTGAGTAGCACGTTGGGATCAATGCCAAGATACCAGCCGACGAGCGTGACAATGATCACCACGCCGATGCCGAGACCGCCCGCGCCGCCCGGCATACCGCGCGATGCGCTACCCTCGCGATCATCTTCGATATTAGCACTGCGGCGGAAATCATCAGTGCGCACAGCAAAATCCATCTACCTGCGTCCGACGACGCGCGGGCAATCTTATACTCTAGCGAAAGATCGATTATCTCACTTTGATCGAGATCAAAATCGCCTGTCGGGATTTTGAGCGGTCGTGCCTCAATCCTCTTCATCTTCAGTTCGTCCTTCCGCCGCATTTCTCACCTCATGGGGCGCTCGGGCGCTCCACAGCGTTTTATAGATACGGCAAGCTGCGTCGGATACTGCTCCTCGGAGAATGGGGACGACTTCCATTTTACGACGTCGCATTCGTTGGCCCGTCTGGCGCTGATGTCTGGGACGCTGACGAACCATCAAGTTTAGAGGCGGCATCAAGCCAAACTTGGGCGAGCTTCAGGTAGGACACTCGGACGTCCTCGTTTGCTCACCTCGCGTGCCCACTTAAAGCATTCTTCGGCCATCGCTCTATATTCCGCGGCCGTTTTCATGGAAGCGTCCCCAGCTGGTCACTGCAAAGGCATGCCGCCAGTACGGTAGATGGCGACGCAAAGGCACGCGATACCGACGATGAGAAAAGGCCAGTTGCTGTCTGCAGGAACGATCGATCTTGGGAATAGGCGCGGTAGGCCAATGTTCCGCCCACCACGAGGGTGGCGACGCGAGTTCAGCAATCAAAATGGGATCTATGACAAAACGCACGTAACTGCCCGACTCGAAATCGAAAAGACGATTGCGACCACTCGAAGATTTGGTACTCACGGTTTCACAACTGCTGATCTTTTTTAGTAAACAAAGTCCAGTCGTCCATTGTTGATTTCGATTAAACGATTCTGTATGACATGGCGCTGACCTCCAAACTGTCCCTAAAGGTTAGGCTCCTGGAAAGACCGACTTCCATGATGGCCGTCATAGAACCCCCGTGGGTTCCATTGCATTCCAGGTCTTGATGAATAATTGCCTGCCGCTGCGTGATTCCCGATGCTAGCCGTCGTTGCCGTTGGCCCGAATGCGAGCCCACAAGCCAAAGGCAATGGTGGACCCGATCACGAGCGCAATCATCACTGTGTCCCATAAAGGCATTGCGCGAATCGCTCCTTGTACGTTCTGTCGAGACAGAAATGTGTTTTGATCTACGGTGACCGCTAGCTTTTATTTTCCCAACGCTGTGCCATCTGATGCCAGACGCTCGCCATTTTCAGGTACAGCGCGCGTTTCTCAGACTTTGCAGTCGTCTGGGCTAATTGCATGCATTCGGCCGCAAACTCACGAAAGAGCGTCGGCGCATTCAAACCCTCAAACGTAGGGCCATTATTTTCTTTCTGCATTCCGTCGGCTTCGGCGTCGTGAAAACTGCCTCCGCAATATCCCGAACGGTACCGCCATGGCTTGATAATTCAGGCCAATGGTTTGCTTGTTGCGGACACGATGAGCCGGTACGCAGCCGAACTTTGTTTGGCAGATGAAATCAACAAATTGTCTCGATTGAACGGGACTTCAGGCGACCCGTTAGTGCAACTGTGAAGGTGCCATAGGGCGCAAGACTGCCCGCTGTTGCGGGGTGGGGAAACGTACAACCGAGAGCAGCGAACCGGTGGGACGGCGCGACATGTCAAGCGTGCGCGCCGCTCCCATACTCACTTTTCAAAAATGACGAAGCTCAGACCCGTGCGAAAGGGCCGCAGGTGGCGAGTCCAGATAACAGCGCCAAACGCTGTGAGTTGATTTACGTCAGTGCCGTGGGAAGGAGCCTGACGTGGTCCGTCGTTGCGCAAGAATCTGATTGACGCGTCGCGACGCCTCAGTAAGAGCGCCCTGTCGCTCCAAGTGCGTGCCAGTCGACGCGATCCGATTACCCTTGGGATCGAAAATCGTGACCCGATACCGGTCGTCGCTTTCGTGGTGAAGTGCAAGCTCGTATCCGTGATAGCTATGTGTGCTGGTTGTCATTGCGATGCTCACGAAAAAACCACAAGGCCGCTGCCGCCATGAATTCCCGCCGTCTTCTATCGTGCGAGCCGACCACAGGTCGGGCTCGGTGAGGGTACCACATTTCAGAACGAGACACGGCAAGAAGTCCTGGCCATGTCCGCTTTACCCCCGAAAGCGGACATTGCACCAAACAAACCACTTTCTGAGTTTTGCGGCGGTCGAATCCTGACATCCGAAAGAACGACAGGGGCGCACGGCTTGCGCTTGGCGGCCCGGTTCCTCGCTCGTTATTTGGTGAGTAGTCTGAGCGGAAAGTGTCGGGACTTGGTCGGGCGGTGGCTCGACAGTCCTAGTGAAAAACAGCGGCGTGAAGTGCTAAGCTGAAGCCTGATTCATTGCCGACCTTGTGTAGTCTTTTATCGACTGGCACGCGGATTGCTTCGTCACTGGCATGACCGATGAAAATTATTCACTGGTGCTGCTCCAATTGCTCTGTTTGTTGATGTTCTCCTGCGGTGTTGTGCTACTTACGCGGCACCCAGAGTGGTTTGGCGCCTAATAAGACGGCACCTTGGCTATTTTGGCGACTGTATTGCGCAATTGCGCACGCAATCGGTCTGCTCGGCTGGCGCAGGAAGCGGAAGGGGCGGGCGGTCGTGCCATAGCGCAGCATGAGGGGTCAAAACGCAAAAAGTTCTAACTGCCCGACTTGTGGCAGTCGAATGATCCTAATTCGCGAAGGCCTGCGAGTGGGTTCACTTCCTGCACTTCGCATCTACAAATGCCAAGAATGCGGAGTGCCATTGACGGAAACTGAGGACACAAAAGAGCAGCGCTAAGTCCCTCCGCAATAGCGGCGGCTTGGGGATTTTGGCCGCCATCCGCCGCGCCTCGTCTTTGATGAGTAGCTTGGCTGCGCGATGGTCTCGCTCATCCTCAGGTATGGCTGCCGGACTTACCCTTATCGATCCACGCATCTTTTGGACGCCATTCGTGAACCTTCCTGCAGGCAGGACAACTCATCGTTTGCCGCGCGCGCAGGATTACGATATCAAACACGTCGACGTCGCCATCAAAGACACCGCACCTGGCAAAGTGACTGCAACGGTGACGTTCGACAATTTCGGCAAGCAGCGGACGATCGTGCTCGAGCTAATCGCGATCAAAAACGATTGGCGGATTTACGATATCACCTGGCCGCGCGACGGAAAGCCGGAAACATTGCGCGGCTTATTTCGGTTGACGCGGCAAGGCTAGTAGCGGCCCTTAGAAGCCGAAGACCGACTAGGCCGCGAACTCGCACAGGTCCGTAAGCTCGGACGCTGCACCGGTGCTGGAGTCGCCATGTGGTCTCGCCTGTTCGCTCTCGCTTTGTTCCTGCTACCCGCCCCGGCTCTGGCTGACGTCAAAGAGAAAGTCGCGGCCCTCGCTCCGTCGGGAGTAGTACTAGTGGTGGACCTCGAAGGCGGCGAGTTGGTGGCCCAGAACGCTGATGAGCCGTTCGTTCCGGCCTCAGTTACCAAGATCGTGACGGCCTGGCTCGCGCTGGAGGTGCTGGGCGGCGACTACCACTTCGAGACCCGATTCTATCTCAACGACAAGCGTGTGCTCTACGTGCGCGGAGGCGGCGATCCTTTCCTGATCTCAGAGGAGCTGGCGCCGCTCGCGACCGATCTGGTTGCTGTGGTCGGCAAGAAGCCGATCGACGGCATCGTGCTCGACGCGAGCTACTACCCGTCAAATCTCAGCATCCCGGGCATCGAGGACACTAACAATGCTTACGACGCGCTGAACTCCGCGCTGGCGGTGAATTTCAACACGATCTACGCCCTGCGCAAAGGCAACAAGGTGAGCTCCGCCGAGAAGCAGACCCCGATCACCCCGCTCGCGATCGCCCAGTTCTTGGCGCGAGGCCCTAAAAGAACCGGCCGCATTAGCCTGAGCCAGGATCCCACGGTGAGCCTGCAATATGCCGGCGAGCTGATCGCCGCGTTCATCGAGCGGGCCGGCGCCAGCGTGAAGGGCAAGATCTCGACCGGAACGGTGCCGGAGGGATTAAAGCCGGTCTACGTTCACCGACAGTCGCGCACCCTTTCGAAGATCCTCGCCGAGCTGCTCAGCGCCTCGAACAACTACATCGCCAACCAGGTCTTCCTGGAAATTGGCGGGCATCGCCTGGGCGGGCCAGTCAGCCTCGAGAAGTCGCTCGAGGTCGCGAACGAAATGCTCGCCGCCGCGCATGGCCTCGCCGCAGCCATCCATCTCGAGGAGGGCTCGGGCATCAGCCGCGACAACCGCTTCACCGCCCGCGGCCTCGCCAAAGTACTCGAGCTCTTTGCGCCCCACGCCGACCTGCTCCACGGTCACGACGGCGGCATGAACAAGACTGGCAGCATGGACGGGATCCGCACGCTCGCGGGCTACGCCGACACCTCAAGCCATGGCCGGGTGCGTTTCGTGATCTCGCTCACAAGCAACGACGACGCGATGCGATTCCGGCTGCTCCGCGCTATCGAGTCCGGGCTGTAGCCGGGGTTTCGCTGGCAGCATTTCCAATTAGGGCGTGTACTCGTAGTTCGAGGGTCGATAGTCATGTCCGCTTTGCTCTCGAAAGCGGACATCCGTCAGCGCGATGAGCACGTCCGCTTTGTGCCAATAGCGGACTCATGCAGTGCAGCAATTAGACGGTCGGCGCAAGCGAGCAATCCGGTGGAATTTCGAAGGCCCAAGCGGCCTGGCTGTCCCGGCTCGCCCGCGCAGCTGCTATGCCCTCCGCAAGTCGTGGTTCTTCAGCGGGAGCGCGCGGATACGCTTGCCGGTTGCAGCGAAGATCGCGTTGCAGAGCGCAGGCGCCACGAGCGCTGGCGGCGGCTCGCCAACGCCGCCCCAGAATCCGCCGCTCGGCATGATAATGCTCTCCACTTTCGGCGCCTCGCGTGTGGCTATTAGCAAATGAAAGCCGTAAAAAGTTGTTTCCCGCCACAGTCGACGGATAGAGTTTTTATTGCTTCTGATCGTGCCCGCCAAACAAAACTCTCTTATTTTGTTGGTTCCATTGACTTTGCACGATCTGATGCTGAGATCGACGATCTGGCTACTGTCGATCGCTCGCCGGAAGTGACGCAGCAGCCCGCGACGCCACCGATGCATAAAGTCGAGAAGTCACCAATGACGCACAAACTGAACAGTCCGCATGACTGGCTGCTCGAAAAAGCGCAGCACTGGAACACCGACACGCTTTACAAGGCGCTTAGTGATCTAGCCTACCAGCTAGACGGCCAGTCGATTCGCGCCCTGTTCCACTCCGAAATGAAAACTGACGGCTATTTTGAGAACATCACAAAATCACGTGCGGACGCGTTCGATGCTGAATCTTGGGGGAGTCACCGATGGCATACATGACCGGTAGGTGACGGATCCGAAATCTAGGCGCGTCAGGAACGCATGGAGCATTTAGTCTCACTAAATCTCCTTTACGGAATATCTGGCTTCTGTGTCGGCGTATTGGTGGGCATGACCGGCGTTGGTGGCGGCTCGTTGATGACGCCGCTGCTCATTTTGCTGTTTGGAGTTCATCCAACTACAGCGGTCGGCACCGATCTGCTATTTGCCGCTTCGACCAAAGCAACCGGGACAGTCGTCCATGCGGCTGCCCGAACTGTGGATTGGATGCTGGTCTGCCTCCTTATGATCGGAAGCGTTCCGGCGACCGTTGCAACCCTGATCCTACTCTCCAGGTTCGATCTGAAGGGCGTTGCGGCGCAACATGTCATCACGGTCACTCTCGGAGGTGTTCTCCTTGCAACAGCGCTGTTCCTAATTACAGGAAGAAGCATTCGCACACGCTATGCTGATTACCTGAATAGGCTCGACCCGCGCACCGCCCGCCTTTTCACCGTCGCTCTCGGACTAACAATGGGTGCTCTGGTCACCATCACTTCTGTTGGGGCTGGTGCGATCGGAGTAACGGTTCTGCTACTGCTGCACCCGAAGATGCCCGTCGGTCGTATCGTCGGATCGGATATTGCTCATGGGGTGCCGCTAACGCTCGTGGCCGGTGCCGGCCATTGGTATCTTGGCTCTGTCGACTGGAGCCTCCTCGGAAACCTTTTGATCGGCTCATTGCCCGGTATTGTTTTCGGCAGTTATCTCGCAACTCGTGCTCGCGATGCAGTACTTCGCATGACACTCGCCGGCATCCTTGTCATTGTCGGCGTTAGGTTGCTGGGCTGACAAAGATCTGCAAGCGGAGGTTTGCGGGATACCCCCGAAAGCGGACATCCTCGCCGCGCCCATAAAAGGGCGCCAGTAGCTTAGAAATTTTGCGCTAAAGACAGGCCCACTAGGCCATCAAGCCGTCGAAAGATTTCACGGTCTCGCTATCAGAGCGCAGGTGGAACCGTTCCATCGGCGTTGCTGCAACGCGGCTCTTGGCTTTCCACGACTGCGCATCGATGGCGGCGATATGGCGCACGATCAGCGCTGCAACCTCTGATGCATGGGTGAAGGGACCCATGTGGCCGGCGCCGTCGATGACGAGCAACCGGCTATCCGGCAGCAGCTCCGCAAGGCGCTCAGCAATGATGCGCGGCGGTTTTAGTGAATGCGCGCCGCGCATAATGAGCACAGGACACTTGAGGGCTCGATAGGCGCTCGCGGGTGTCGGATTTTCGATCAAGGCATGAAAATCGAGTGGCCCCTTGGGTGCCCAGCAGATCAGAGCGCGTTGCGCCGATGGACGCATTCTCTCCCATGTACCGATACCACCCCAATAATCGACGAACCCAGCAAGAGCTCGGCGATAATCACCGGTGAGAACTCCATCTCCGACCTGCCGCGCAACACCGGCGATTTCAGAGAACGCCTCGGCGCCAAGCTCACCCAACTGTCGCAGCAGGTGGAATGCCGAAGGCTCGTAGAGCACCATGCTCGCGATTTGCGAAGACCGCGCCAGCGCCACATGTAGCGCGACACCGCCACCATACGAATGGCCGACGAGGTGAACCTTGCTCTGGCTCGAATCTATGAGCGCAATTGCCCTGGCCGCATCATCGGCAAGAGTGAAAGCGTGCTCGCCAGTCCACGCTCCGTTGCTCGCACTACCGTAGTGCTCAGGTGCCAGCAACTCATAGTCGTCGCCGAGCGTCTCCGCTAACGAGTACCATTCGTTGGCCCCGGCACCAGAACAATGCAGGGCTATCACCGGCACTCGGTATCTCGCCCGCCGGGCGTAGGCTTCGCTTGTTAGCCGAGTTCGATGGTCGGACAAGACGTTACTCACTTTGTTACGTCGATTTCCGTGCCGCCGCGACGGCACGGCTTAGGTATTGGTGAGCCTGTTCGTGCGCGATTCCCAGCACTTTTTCGGACGAGATCGCTTCGTTTCGATAGTACCTCCGCCAAATGAAGGGAAGATTCTCGTTCATTTGATGCCTCCGGCGGTTGTCGATCCCTCGACATCGACTATCTAGGCGCACTTGAACTTGGTGCTAATGATCGTTCAGCCGGATTATTTGATTGTCCGTCCAAATCTGGGGACAGCTGGCAACTCGTGGCTTCGCGACACCCCGGTGCGACAATCATGTCCGCTTAACTCCCGAAAGCAGACATCAATTGAGCGCTCTGGGACGTCCGCTAAATGCGAAAAGCGGACATTCACCCGAGAGCCTTAGGTGAACATCCAAGCACCATAACCGACGACCTGGTCGCGCGGGCCAGCGGTATCACCGGAGTTGCACAGCGACAGTCGTCGAGCTTTCAAGTTGCGGCGTTTCGCTTCGATAAGGAGGCCAGCAATCGGCAAGTAGCCACACGCTTGCTCCGGGCCCAAACTGGCCCAGTCACCATTTTCTATGGCCGCAGCGGTCGCCGCATCCAAGTGCCGGGCGGTCTCATATCTGTGATAGTGCGACAGGTCGGAGCTGACGACGAGCAATGTGTCTGGGCCGCTCCATAGCCGCGCCAGCACCTGCGTGACCTCGTGCGCGGTGGCGTCACCAACGACGAGCGGTAGCAGTGAGAATGATGGCAACACTATCTGCAAGAACGGCAATTCGACTTCGAGCGCGTGTTCAGGTGCGTGCGCCGCATCGCTTCGTGAAACGAACGGCAAACCAGCAATCTTTTTTAGGGCATCGTAGTCAACCGGTACGCGGCCGAGTGGAGTTTCGAAGGCGTCAACGGTAGGGAGCGCAATACCGCGGATGGCAACATAATGGGCCGGACCGATCAGCACGACACGCGCCAATGTCTGTGCGGTGTCGCGAAGCGTTGCGAAGGCCGCGGCGGCGGGCGAGCCGGAATAGATGTAACCGGCATGTGGTGCAATCAGCGCTTTGGGGCTGGTTTTCAGAGCGGCCTCGGCGTCGGCAAGTAGTTCTACGACCTCCCGCCGCAGTCGATCTGGTTGCGCAGGATAAAAGCTGCCGGCGACTGCCGGCCTCCGGGCAATCATGATTGTGGACCGGCCTGCATCTTGCCCGGCCTCCAGCTGATAACCATGTCCAACTCCGGAAAGCTTAAATCGGACGTCGGATGAATCAATCGATTACCGGATACCCAGCCCGCTATTGGCATGCTCTGCCGGATGGGCGCGTCCAGTGCGATGTCTGTCCGCGCTATTGCAAGCTTCACGAAGGCCAACGCGGGCTGTGCTTTGTACGCGCCCGGCAAAACCAGCAGATCGTGCTCACCACCTACGGTCGTTCGTCGGGCTTTTGCATCGATCCGATCGAGAAAAAGCCGCTCAATCATTTTCTACCCGGCACACCGGTCCTGTCGTTTGGCACCGCAGGGTGCAACTTGACCTGCAAGTTCTGCCAGAACTGGGACATCTCCAAGGCCCGCGATCTCGATCGGATTCAGAACGTAGCCTCCCCTGAAGCCATTGCCGATGCGGCGGTGCGCAGCGGCTGCCGTTCGGTCGCCTTTACTTACAACGACCCGGTCATTTTCCTCGAGTATGCGGTCGACGTGGCGCAGGCGTGCCGCGAGCGAGGCCTGAAAACTGTCGCGGTGAGTGCGGGCTATATCGCGCCGCAACCGCGTGCTGAATTTTTCCACCATATGGACGCCGCCAATATCGACCTTAAGGGGTTTAGCGAGAGGTTCTATAAGGATCTTTGCGCCGGCAAGCTCGCCGCCGTGCTCGAAACACTCGACTATCTCAAACACGAAACCAAGGTCTGGTTTGAGATCACAACCCTGCTCATTCCTGGCGAGAACGATTCACGAGCGGAAATCGAAGCAGAGAGCGATTGGTTGATCAGTCATCTTGGTCCAGACGTGCCGTTGCACTTCACGGCGTTTCATCCGGATTGGAAGATGATGGATTGTCCGCCGACCCCACCGGAAACCCCGCGGATGGCGCGGCAGATCGCGCGCGAAGTCGGTCTTCGCTACGTCTATACGGGTAATATTCACGATCCGGGCGGGCAATCGACTTTGTGTCACGGCTGCGGGGCGCTGCTGATTGGCCGTGATTGGTATGACATCACGGGCTGGCATTTGTCTGCGGACGGTCGCTGCGTCGCTTGCGGCACTCCCTGTCATGGCGTCTTTGAGGCAACCGCGGGCCGCTGGGGTGCGCGCCGCCTGCCACTCAAGCTGCGCACGGCATAATTACATTCCGCGTGTTGCAGCTACAGCTCAGCATAACTCTGGTTTTGCCAGAACTGGCGGTCCAGTTCCGCATTCAGGCAATGTCCGCCTTGGGTCAAAAGCAGACATCGCAGTAGGTCCAAGCAATGTCCGCTTTACCGGACATCGCTGAACGTGATCGCAATGTCCGCTAAGTGCCAATAGCGGACAGATCAGTCGAGAACTTGGTCAGCGCGGGCAATCATGGAAGGCGGAACGGAAATGCCGAGTGCTTTGGCCGCTTTCAAGTTAATTGTCAGTTCGAATTTAGTCGGAGCCTGGACAGGAAGCTCAGCCGGCTTCTCTCCTTTGAGGATGCGGTCGACGTAGGACGCCGCGCGCCGAAATATAGAGCGGGTCGATCAAGCCATCCTTATTTTTCTGGGTTTGGGCGGCTAGCGGATGCCGCGGTTAAGGCTTTGAGAGAGCGCTGGATCGATCGTTGCGCGACTCTCCAGGCTATTGATCGGCTTCGCAGTGGCTGCGCTCCGGCGTGCGGTTACTTTCAAGGTACGACGGCGAAGAAGAGAAAGACCGCGAAAATTGCCAGGTGAATAATGCCCTGAAGCACCGTCGTGCGGCCGGTGCCTAACGTGATCACGCTGATAAAAAGCGTCAGCGCCAGCAAAATTTGATCCTTTTGGCCAAGCCCGAGCTCGAGGTTTTGCCGTAACGCGATGGCAACCACGGCCACCGTGGGGATCGTCAGGCCGATACTCGCCAGCGCCGATCCCAACGCCAGATTCAAGCTCGTCTGCAATCGATTGGCCCGAGCCGCCCGGACGGCTGCCAGTCCTTCCGGCATCAGTACCAGCGCAGCTATCACGATGCCCACCACGGCTTGCGGCACAAGAAGGTACTCGAAGCCGCGTTCGAGCATCGGCGTGAGCGATTTCGCCAATCCGACGATGGCGACCAGAGCGACGACCAGCGCAAGGCCGCTCAACAAGGCTGTCATATTCGAGGGCGGCAGCGCAGCGGCCTTTTCGTCCTTGACGCCTACCGGCAGGAAGTAGTCGCGGTGTCGCACCGTCTGAACGAAAACGAAGGCGCCATAGAGCACGAGCGAAATAACGCCCGCGAACTCTAGTTGCGACGTGCTGAATAGCGGGCCCGGGGCACTGGCCACGACATTCGGCAGTATCAGCGTAAGTGTGGTCAATGCCGCCAAAACGGCCAGTGCAGTGGTCGCACCGTATGCCTGGAAGCCTTGTTCGTAGTGGCGGGCCCCGCCCCAGAGCAGGCAGAGGCCGACGATCCCGTTGCACACGATCATGACGGCGGCGAATACGGTGTCGCGCGCCAGCCCTGCCTTTTCCACCGGCGCCGCGATCATTACAGCCACAATCAAGGCCACTTCGATGACCGTGACCGCGACCGCCAATATAATGGTGCCGAACGGCTCGCCGGTGCGATCGGCCACTACCTCGGCGTGGTACACAGCGGCGAATACCGTCGCGATCAGGACGCCACCCGTGGCGACGGCAATAACGGTACCGGCGCCGACGACAACATTGAGGAGCAGCATCAGCCAAGCCAGCGCAGGCCAGGTCCATGACCACCAAAGTGTTTTTGCTGCTGCCATTGGATGTCGAAAGCTGCGGAAGGCCGCTTGCGTTGAGGGACAAAGGTTCTAGCACAGCTTCGCGCCCAGTTTGCGAGAGCAATAGCTGCTTGCGCGAGCGATGATCGCAATCTGAGCTGGCTGGGCCGCTCTTTGGTGCGGTGCAACGGAAAGATGGCAGCGCAGCGACAAAGGCGAGTCGCTTTGACGTGCCAAATAATGCAGTTTCACTAACGTATAAGTTTCATAACGCGAATAAAATTTGTTGTTTGATTCAGATCAAATCTCTTCCTTAGACTGACAATCTATAAAGCCATCATCTGCCACTTGGAGGGTGCGAGCTAGGAGGGTGGCTCATGGCAGAGGCATTGGCAGAGCCGTTGTTACAGGTATTGCCCGAGGCGCTTATTGACGCGCGGCTGAGCGCCGCTTCAATTTTCGCAACCGAAGCAAATCATCGCATCGCCAATAATCTGACGATCCTCGCCGGCCTGATACGTTCGGAAATCGGAACGTTACCGGCCGATGCCTTGATCGATCGTTTGTATATCAGCCACGCGCTCGAGCAAATTTCGGTGCGCATAGACGCAGTGGGTCGGCTGCATCGGCTTCTGACCAGTGCTGCTTACGGCGAAAATGTCGAACTGGGCGCCTATCTGCGCGAAATCGCCGATGCTGCGACCTGCTCGCTTGTGAATACCCGGTCCTTGGAAGTCCGCTTCATGCTGGAAAACCGGATTATTCTGCCGGCCAAACGCGCGTCGCAGATCGGCCTGTTGGTCGGTGAGGCGCTGACCAATTCGATCAAGCATGCTCGTCCGTCCGGCGAGCCAGGAACGGTTTGGATCACGTGCAGCCGGCAATCGGCCGACCGCCTGATCGTCGAAATAATGGACGACGGAATGGGCCTGGCTGCGGACGTAAATCCGATAAGCACGCAGGGCTCCGGCCTTGGCATGCGCTTGATGCGCGGACTTGCGCGTGACCTGCAGGGCGAACTCGTGTTCGTCAATGACGATCCTGGCCACATCGTTCGGCTCACCGTCCCAGTTCAGCACGCACACAATCATAGTTGATACAGTTGAACGCGCGCCCGTTTGCGGGTCGCGCCGTGG
>Ga0066395_10000557_pt1 | contig 13887 bp, 12 predicted proteins | sample PanSoiPlot1MoBio_FD_61218 | JGI IMG/M metagenome (GOLD analysis project Ga0066395, IMG submission 61218) | Tropical forest soil microbial communities from Panama analyzed to predict greenhouse gas emissions - Panama Soil Plot 1 MoBio | ecosystem: Environmental > Terrestrial > Soil > Tropical... | reverse complement strand
GCCAGCTGCGCCTCCAGCGTGTCGGTGTCCATCTGCACCAGCACCTCGCCCGGCTTGACGATCGCGCCTTCCTGAACGCGAATCTCCTTCACGCGCAGCGCTTCCTTGGCGGAGATGTCGACCAGCGTCGCCTCGATCCGGCCGTTGCCGGACGCGATCCCCTCGGGCAGACGGTTGTGCCGCTTGATCATGTACCGGACGCCGATGAACGCGACGATCACGATCGCCGCGCCAATGCCGATCCACTTCCAGCCCCGCTTCGACGGCTTCTTCACCATGGCCGACTCCTATTGCTTTCCCGCCGGTGGGGTGTTCGCGGTCTCCGGCGACCGTGGCTTCGAAAGCACCTCGCCCCACCAGGTTCGCTGCTTCATCTCCTCCTGCGTCTCGACCGGCACGACCGGCTGGCCCTCGCGCGGCTCCCAGCCGCCGCCCAGCGATTTGTAGAGCGCGACCAGGTTGGTGGCGACGGACGAGGTCGTTTGGGCCAGCGCGTTCTGCTCCTGCAGCAGCGACCGCTGCGCGTCCAGCACGCGCTGGAAGTCGGTCGCGCCCTCGCGGTAGGCGACCAGCGCCAGCTCGACGGAACGCTTCGCGGACGTGACGGCGTTCTGCTCGAACACCATCGCTTGCTGGGCGTTCAGGAATCCGGCCAGCGCGTCCTCGACCTCCTGCGCCGCCCTCAGCACCGTGTCGCGGTAAGCGACCAGCGCCTGCTGGAAGCGCGCATCCTGGACGCGGACGCTGTTCGTCAGCCGGCCGTAGTTCAGGATGGGCCAGCTGATGCTGGGTCCGGCGTTGTAGTTGATGGCGTCGGTCGTGAACAGGTTGTGCGATCCCGGCCCCTTGTTGAGGGCGCGCAGGCCGATCGTCCCGAGCAACGAGAAGCTCGGATACAGCTCCGCCTTCGCCACGCCGATGCGGGCGCACTGCGCCGCCGCCGCCAGCTCGGCGCTGCGGATGTCGGGACGGCGGCGGAGCATCTCGGCGGGCACGCCCACCGCCACCTTGGCAGGCGGCTTCGGGATCTCCTGGGGCCCGCCCAGCAGCGCCTCGATCGTCCCGCTTGGCTGTCCGAGCAGCGTAGCGAGCGCGTTTCGCTGCTGCGAGAGGCTGATCTGGATCTGCGGGATCGTGGCGCGGGTGCTCTCCAGCTGCGTCGTCGCCTGGGTCGGATCCAGCTCGGACGTCGCGCCGTTCTTGAACCGCGACTGGGCGATGTCGAGCCCGCCCTCCTGAACCTTGGCGTTCTCCTGGGCCAGCCGGATCAGCACCTCGGAGGTGCGGATGGCGACGTATGTGCGCGCCACCTCGGCCGACAGCGAGACCAGGGCCGACTGATAGTCGGCGACGGAGCCGAGCAGCGTCGCGCCCTCCGCCTCCACGCCGCGCCGGTACTTGCCCCAGAAGTCCAGCTCCCAGGCCGCGTCGAAGCCGGCCTGATAGCTGAGAAGATTTCGGGGAAACATCGTGATGTCGGAGATCGGTTTGGTCAGCCCGATCGCGGTCAGGTCGGCGGACACTTGCTGCTTCTGCGGAAACTGCATGCCGGTGGCGACGCCGAACTGGGCGCGCGCCTCGACGATGCGCAGCCCGGCGATCTGGAGGGGGAGGTTCTGCCGGTAGGCGAGGTCGACCAGGTGATCCAGGGCGGGGTCGTTGAACGACTTCCACCACTGGCTGTCGGCGGTCTGGGGCGCGAGGCGCGCATCACCGCTGGTCCAGCTGGCCGCGACGGCCGTCTCCGGATGTTTGAAGTCGGGACCGACGGCGCAGCCGGCAATCGCCAACCCAAGGAAGACCGGGGCGCGGCTCATGATGTCAGCCTCCCGCCAGCACTGCGCGCGTGTGGCGCGCGATCACGATCTCCTCGTTGGTCGGGATCACCCAGGCCGCCGTCCGGCTGGCCGCCGTGCTGATGCGCGGCCCGTGCGCGGCGTTGGCGTCCGCGTCCAGCTCGATGCCCAGCCAGGCCGCTTTCCGGCAGACCCGTTCGCGGACGGGCGCGGCGTGCTCGCCGATGCCGGCCGTGAAGACGATCGCGTCCAGCCCGCCGAGCGCCGCCGCCAGCGAGCCGAGCTCGCGTCCGATGCGATGCACGAACAGGTCGACCGCCAGCGCCGCGCGAGGCTCGCTCGACGCGAGCAGCACGGTCATGTCGTTGGAGACGCCCGAGACGCCGAGCAGGCCCGACTGCTTGTAGATGAGGGCCTCGATGGCGTCCACGTTCATCCCGCGCTCCTGCATCAGGAAGAGCATCACGCCGGGGTCCAGCGCCCCGCAGCGCGTCCCCATGGGCAGCCCGTCGAGGGCCGTGAAGCCCATCGTGCTCGCGATGCTCCGGCCCGCCGCCAGCGCGCACATGCTCGCGCCGCTGCCGAGGTGAAGCACCACCGTCTTGCCCGCGGCGGCGCGCGGGTCGTATTGCGGCAGGACGCCCGCGATGTACTCGTACGAAAGGCCGTGGAATCCGTAACGCCGCACGCCCGCGTCGTGCAGCTCCTTCGGCAGCGCGAACCAACGTTCCAGCTCCGGGTAGGTGCGGTGCATCGCCGTGTCGAAGCAGGCGATCTGCGGCAGCTCCGGCGCGCGCGTCAGCAGCACCTCGATCGGCGCCAGGTTGTGGGGCAGGTGCAGGGGCGCGAGCGGGATCAGCGTCTCGAGCTTCGCGATCAGCGCCGCGTCGACGCGGATGGGCGTCGCGTAATCACTGCCCCCGTGCGCGACACGGTGGCCGACGGCGGCCAGCCGGTGGTCGCGGGCGTAGCGCGTCCTGACCCAGTCGACGATCTGGCCGAGGGCGGCCTCGTGCCCGAAGCCGGCGCCCCCCTCCCAGCGCTTCTCGCCGATCACGCGGCCGGACGCGTCCTTGGCGACGAAGGCGGGCGCCGTGAACAGCCCGCTCACCTGTCCGCCCGCGATCAAGGCCGGATCGGCGGCGTCCTCGGCGAACAGGGAGAACTTGATGCTGGACGAGCCGGCGTTGAGGACCAGGATGGCGTCGGTCATCAGCTGATGGCCTTCCCGGCGCTTTCGCGCCGCGCCTGGGCCACCAGCAGGGCCACCGCGCACGAGGCCAGTCGCGCCATCACCGAGTCGGCGCGGCTGGTCAGGATCACCGGCACCTTCGCGCCGAGCACGATGCCGGCGCAGTCCGCCTGCGCGAGCATCGACAGGCTCTTGGCGAGCATGTTGCCGGCCTCGAGATCCGGCACGATCAGCACGTTGGCGCGCCCGGCGACGGGCGAGGCGATCTTCTTGATCGACGCCGCCTCGATGCTGATCGCGTTGTCGAGCGCCAGCGGCCCATCCAGCACGCCGCCCGTGATCTGGCCGCGGTCGGCCATCTTGCACAGCGCCGCCGCCTCGACGGTCGACGGGATCTTCGGATTGACGGTCTCGACGGCGGACAGGATCGCGACGCGCGCCTCCGGGAAGCGCAGGGCGCGGGTCAGATCGATGGCGTTCTGGACGATGTCGACCTTGTCCTCCAGCGTCGGCGCGATGTTCACCGCCGCGTCGGAGATGATCAGCGCGTCGGGGTGGGTCGGGACGTCGACGACGAAGCAGTGGCTGATGCGCCTGGCGGTGCGCAGGCCGGTGTCCCGCTTCACCACCGCGCCCATGATCTCGTCGGTGTGCAGGCTCCCCTTCATCAGCGCCTCGGCCCGGCCCTGCGCGACCAGCTGGACCGCCTGGGCGGCCGCCGCGTGGCTGTGGGACGCGTCGCAGAGCTCGTACCCCGAGATGTCGAGACCGAACTGGCGCGCGACGGCTTCGATCTTCGCGCGCGGCCCGACGAGGATCGGCCGGATCAGACCGCGCCGCGCGGCATCGACGGCGCCGGTCAGCGAGCTCTCGTCGCACGGGTGGGCGACGGCGGTCGCGGCCGGAGCCAGCGGCTTCGTCGCGTCGATCAGCCGCTGATACTTCTCGTGGCTCATTGCAGCTGCGTCCCCTCCAGGCCCGCCAGCTGCGCGGCCCGTCGAAAGCGGTCGTTCTGTTCGGGCGTCAGCGCGCCCCGTGCGCTCAGCAGCGCGCGGGCGGCGTCGAAGCCCCGTTGCAGGACCTGCTTGTCGGGGACGAGCTTGGGCAGCGCGGCGATTGCCCGTTCCTCGTCCAGCGCCAGCACGGACACCTGACGCTTGATCGCGACCTTCAGCGCCGCGAGCGACGGCGCGCTCTCGGGCTTGAGGTCGTTGATCATGCGATTGGCCATGTTGAAGGGGCGCTCGTCGACGGCGCCGTTGCGGGGCCGCAGGTAAAGAAGAAGACGCGCCAGCGCGTCGGCCAGCGTCCCCTTCTCGACGCTCGCCTCGATCTCCCTGCGCTTGAGCAGCACCAGCTCGTCGCGCTCCCACGTCGACGCCTGCGGGCCGCGCCGTCGATCCCCGTCCGGGCCGGCGCCGACGGCCAGCGCCAGCCACGGCGACTCGTAAATGATCTTGAAGAGGCGCTCCTGCAGCTCGTCGCGCAGCGTGCCGTAGTTGTCGAGCACCTGCTCGGTGTGCGTCGAAACCGTCCCCTGGAACTTGAGAAACGCGTTGTCGGCAGCGGCGGGGCGCCGCTCCTCGCGAACCAGCTCGGCCGCCGGCTTCACCCACGCCATCCAGGGATTGAGGTCCGAGTACAGCCAGTGCTCGATCCGGACCGGGTTCATCATGCGCAGGACCCAGGCCGAAAACTCGTTCGACATCGCCTTGACGAACGGCGACCAGAGCCGGTCGTAGAGGCCCTGGTTGATCTTCGAGACGCGCTCGACGATCTCGAACGCCCGCTCGTCCCGGCGACCGTCGTCCAGGGCCAGGACGTCGTCGATCGTGCGCGGCGCGAACTGGATCAGGTAGCGGCCCGCGACGTACTCGAGGCCCGGCATATCGGGCCGCGTGTCCTGGATGATCGCCTCGTAGAGGCCGGGCGGAAGCATGTCGATCAGATCCAGCGCGCTGGCCAGCTCGCTGGTCTCGCGCCGCGCGACGCCCCCCGACACGAACAGGCCCAGGTGGCCGGCCTTCTCGTGCAGGCAGTAGACGATCGTCTGTTCGTTGACCCGGATCTCGTCGTCGCTGTCGTAGAGATCGGCGATCCAGTTCAGCGCCTGCTGGGGCGGCGTGATGTTGTCGCCCCACGACGCGAACACGACGATCGGCGAACGGATGTTGCGCAGATCCACCCGGTGCTTGCGATCGAACGATTCGATCTCGCCCGCCGACAGCTTGTTGCCGACGAACAGGTTCTGGACGATCCAGTCCATCTCGTCCCGGGTCATGAAGTAGTGGCCGCCCCACCACTTCTCGAACTGGAGGTACCGCTCCCGCTCCGTGTCGACCTTGGAGTAGAGGTTGTAGAGCTTGTGCCAGTAGGTGTTGCCGGGGTCCAGGCGGTCGAAGTTGTTGACCAGGTACGCGCCGTCGAACACGCCGTGGCCCAGATCGGCCAGCCACGAGGCGGTCCACGATCCGCCCAGCAGCCCGCCGAGATAGCGCATCGGGTTCTTGCCGACCACGCCCGCCCAGTAGGAGATCGGCGATCCCGCCAGCAGGATCGGTCCGACGTCGTCCGGCGCCAGCGAGGCCAGCATCGCCAGCGCCCAGCCGCCCTGGCAGTTTCCGATCACGAACGGCCGGCCGTCCGCGTGCGGGTGAAGCTCGTTCACCTTGAGCAGGAAGGTGACCTCGGCGGCGCAGACCGACTCGATCGTCTGTCCCGGCTCGGGCTGGGGATGGAAGACGACGAAGTAGCAGGCGTGCCCCTGCTTCAGCGCGATGCCGACCTCGCTGTCGATCTTGAAGCCGCCGATCCCCGGTCCGTGGCCGGCGCGCGGATCGATCACCACGAACGGGCGCTTGTTCGGGTCGGTCGGCGGATTGTCCGGACCCGGCTTGACCCGCACCAGCGCGTAGTTCGCCGGCTTCGGAAACCGCCGCGCGTCCAGGATCGTCTCGTAATCGAAGACGAGGACCGGAGGTTTTCCCGACTGCGCGTGATCGAGGTACTGGTTGCCGCGCTCGCGCAGGACATCCAGGGTCAGGACCACCCGCTGCCAGGCGTCGATCACGTACTCGCCGGCGGCGCCGGTCATCGGCGGCGGCGACCAGGGGGGGAATGTCTCGGGCGATGCGGTCACGATCGCGTAACCTCGACTGCGCAAAGCTGAGGCCTACGGGTCGTCAGGCAACGCCGCGGATCGCGATTAGAAGATCACCTTACAGCGCGACGAAGCGCCGCCCTTTGAGGCTCGCCTGATCGTCGTAGCGCTCCTTGGTCCAGCGCTTCGGCAGCTTCACTTTCTCGCGCTTCACCTTCTTGTAGGGGATCAGCCCGAGGATGTGGGTGAGACAGGCGAGGCGCGCGCGCCGCTTGTCATCCGAGCGGATGACGTACCAGGGCGCGTGCTTGGTGTCGGTGGCCTCGAACATCTTGTCGCGGGCGCGCGAGTAGTCGTACCAGCGCGGCCACGATTCGATATCCATCGGCGACAGCTTCCACTGGCGCAGCGGATCGTCGATGCGCGCGGTCATGCGCCGCTCCTGCTCCTCCTGTCCCACCTCCAGCCAGTACTTGATGAGCTGGATGCCCGCGTTCACGATGAACTTCTCCACGACCGGGCAGAGATCGAGGAAGCTGCGGTACTGCTCCTTGTCGCAGAACCCCATCACGTGCTCGATGCCGGCGCGGTTGTACCAGCTGCGATCGAAGACCACGATCTCGCCGGCGGACGGGAAGTGCTCCATGTAGCGCTGCATGTACATCTGCGTCTTCTCGCGGTCGGAGGGCGCGGGCAGCGCGACGTGGCGGAACACGCGCGGGCTGACCCGCTCGGTGAGCGCGCGGATCGTTCCGCCCTTGCCGGCCGTGTCGCGCCCCTCGAACACGATGATCACGCGGTGACCCTTGTGCTGGACCCACTCCTGCATGATGCACAGCTCGGCCTGCAGCTTTCGCAGCTTCTTCTCGTACGCCTTCCGCTTCATGGCAGGCGTAATGTGGGACCGCCGGCCGCATGATCAAATGCGGCCGAGGCTGACTGCGCGACCGTCAGTCCCGGTCGGCGCCTTCGAGCAGGCGCCGTTTCTCGGCGCGCGCGCTGTCGGCCAGCTGGCCGGCCGGGTAGCGGATCACCAGTCGGTCCAGCCAGCGGATCGCTTCGCTGGTGTTGCCCCGGCGGCGTGCGGCGAGCGCGGCCGCGAACAGATCGTTTTGCTCCGGGAGCGTCGACGGATCGGCGCCGGCACGCGCGTGGTCGGCGGCCGCGATCCGCGCGGCCGCGTGCCGGTGGGCGGCCGCCGGCGCCGCCGCCGGCGCGGGCTCGGGCTCGGGCGCAGGGGGGCAGGCCGGCCAGATGGAGCCGGCCGCGACGCGGACTTCGCTGCCCTCGTGCCGGACGGCGACGACGCCTTCCTGGACGGTCAGGCGCGTACGGACCGTCGGCTCGCAGCGCGACGGCTCGCCGTCCACCACCAGCTGGAACCGCGTTCCCTTGACCTCCACCTCGGTGTCGGGCGTCGCGACGATGAAGCGCTGGCCCGGCTTCAACTTGGCGACCGCGGCCTCCAGCGAACCGCTTTCGAGATCGAACCTCTGCACGGCGCCCAGCTCGGCGACGCGCGTGCGCGCCGACGCGGCGATCCGGAGACGCGTTCCCGTGTCGAGCGCAAGCACGACGTGGCCGCTCGGCGGCGCGCGCAGCAAAGCACCCGGCTCGATGCGATCCTGCACCACAGCCGGTTTCTCACCTCCAGCCATTTCCACCGAGGCGCCGGAGCCTTCCAGCGACGCAATGGTGAGACTCGATCCTGGCGGCACCGGCGCGGGCGCGTGCCTCGAGGCCACCTTGCCTTCGAACTGCGAGGCGAAGGTCTGGAAGTTCTGCCAGCCGATGAACATCGCGACGGCGGCGGCTGCTGCCACCGTACCCGCCGTCAGCCAGCGGACGGCGGCGCGCCGGCGGTTGCGCGATTGCAGCGCGTGCTGGATCTCGCGCATCGTCGCGGCACGATCAGGCAGCGAGATCGGCGCGGGCGTCTCGTGCTCCCGCTGCCGCCGCAACAGCGCCTGCGCCGCCAGACGCGCATAACGAGGGACGTCTCCGCGCAACCTCATGCCTCCCCCTCCGTCCGCTCGAGATCGCTCGCCAGCTCGGGATCGCCGGCGATGCGATCGTGAATCTCCTTCCGCCCGCGCACGAGCCGGCTCTGCGCCGCGGCCGGGCTGGTGCCCATGATATGCGCCATCTCGCGCAGGTCGTACCCGTGCACGTCGTGCAGCAAGAACGCCCAGGCCCGGCCCGCGTCCATGCACGCGAGGTGACCGCGCACCCGGTCGATCGTCGACCGGAGCGAGGCCCGTTGGGCCGGCTGATCGGGCCCGACCGGCTCGAACGACAGCATGTCGGACAGCACGCGGCGCTCGACGCGCCGGTGGCGGAGATCCTTGAAGACCACGTGAGCGGCCAGCGTGGCGATCCACCCGTCGAGCGGACACTCCCCCCGATAACGGTCGACGGTCCGGACGATCTCGATCATCGTCTGCTGGAAAAGATCCTGGTGCTCCGGATCGGATCGCCCGAGCAGCTTGCGCAGGGTCCGTTCCACGACCGGCCGGCTTCGTTCGTAAAGCGCCTCCGCGGCCTGCCCATCGCCGGCCCGCACCGCGGCCAGCAGCTGGACGTCGTCGACCGTGGCGATGCCGGGGACGCTGTCCCCGCGCCCGACGACCAGCCTCAGCCTGGGTGCACCCGATCCCACATCATCAAGAGTACCGCGACGGGCCCCCCATCAGGCTGTTCGCGAACACCGCTGACGCACGACGGCGTCGGGCCGCCGGCCGTCAGCCCGAGACGCAGGTTCCGGTCGCTGGCTCGCAAAATCGCGCGGTTGCGGGGCAATCCGCGGACGTCGTGCACTGGACGCAGGCGTGGGAGATCGGGTCGCACCTCGGCGTCGCGCCGGAGCAATCGCAGTCGCCGGTGCAGGCGACGCAGATCCAGATCGGGCTGAAGCACCACGGTGCCGCGGTGGTGCAGGCGGGGCTGTCAGATCCGCAGGCGTGGCACAGGCCGTCTTCGCACGACGTTCCGGTCGGGCAGGGGAGCGACGTCGCGGTCTCGCAGGTCGCGACGCAGCGCGAGCCGACGCATCTTTCGCTGGCGGCGCAATCGGTCGCCGCGACACACGCGGCGCAGCGGTGCAGCGTCGTGTTGCAATGGGGCAGGGCGGTGGTCGTGCACTGCGTATCGTCGACGCACGGCACGCAGGTCTTCGAACCGCTGACGTCGCAGTGCAATGTGGAAGGTCCGCAGTCGGCGTCGCTCGCGCACGGTGGTCCTCCCGTTCCCGTTCCACCCTGCCCGCCTGTCGGACACATGTGGCCGCCCGTCCCGCCGCTGCCGCCCGTCCCGCCGCTGCCGCCCCTCGCGCCGGTGCCGCCCGCGCCGCCCCTGCTGCCTCCGATGCCGGCGCTGCCGCCACCAGCGCCCGCGCGGCTGCCGCCCGCGCCGAAATCGAGGTGACTGTTGCAGGCGCTCGCAGCGATCGCAGCCACGGCCGCAATCGCCACGCGCGCCGCGACGACACACCCGTGACGCTGGCGCGAGCCCATGCCTGTCTGTACCCGCGCGACGCCAAGATCAGGCACAACGGCACGCATCAAAAAATCCAGCGGAGGCCGGTCTCGGCGAGCAAGCGCAGCGCGGGGATCGTCGCCACCGTCGCGAGATTGCTGCCCCGGCGGATGTCGGTGGCGCCGGCCGCCGCCTCGACACCGACGCCGATCAGCCAGTCGGCGTGATCGGCCATCCGCACCGCCGACTGGAGCCGAAGGTCGCCGCCGGGCAGCCAGCGAGAATGGACCTCGGCCTCCGGATCGGCGCGGACACGATGAACGATCGCGAGAGCGTCGATGCGCGCGCCGAGGCGGAAGGTCGCGTCCGGATCGAACAGCCACGCCTCGACGCCGGCACCGGCGGTGCCGACCGTGTCGGATCCAGGCAGCTCCGGCAGCGGGCCCGTGCGCCCGCTCGCGCCCACGCGAAGCGCGAGCCGCTTGCTCACGAATGCGAGACCCTCGATCGCGCCGCCGAGCGCCGACGCCGGACCTTCCACGCCCAGCGCGCCGACGGCCGCGGCGCCGATGGCGAACCGCCCGCGCGCGCCCGACGGCGCCGCGGGCCGCGCAACCGCCGGCGCCCGGGCCGTCAGCGTCGCGGGCGGCTTTTCGTCGGCAGGTTTCGGGGACGGCGGGGCCGCGGACGCGGGTGGCTCCGGCGGCGGCGCCGTCTGCGGCGGCGTGCCCGTCGGGGCGGTGGTCGAATTCGAGGGCGGCGCCGCATCCGGCGCGGCGGCGGCAGGCGCGCCGGGCTGGGCCGCGATCCAGAGCGCGGCGACGACGAGCCCCAGGGTCCGTCCCCGCTCGGCCGTCGCATCCTGCGGTGAAAAGGCGATCGTGCGGTTCGTCCAGGCGTCAGTGCGCGCCGTGTGAAGGCGGATCGTCGCGCCGAGATGCCCGGCATCGCGCCAGGACAGCGTGGCGACCGCCGCCGCGCGGAGGTCACGCTCGACGCGCAGCGCCCCGGCGTCGCCCGGATCGCCGATCTCCTCGACGCGGATCGAAAGCGAAGCTCCGATCGCCTCCTCGACCGCCGAGAGCAAAGCGACCGTCGCCGGCTCGCGCGCTCCACCCGTCGCGACGACGATGACGAGGATGGCGGCGCCCGGCGTCACGGATCAACCGGCGCGGTGACGGGAATCGGTCTCGACAGGATCAGGCACGCTGCGAGGCGCCGCTTCGACGAGCGCCGTATCATGAGGCCGCGATCCTCTCACATCAGGAGCGGGACCGGGTCGAACGTCTATCTCGAAGAAGGAAGCGAACCGCGGCCGGAGGCCGCCAGCCGCGGTCCGCCGGGTGTTAGCGCTGCGCGACGATCGCGGCGGCCGGGGCGGCCGGCTGGGCATGCCACATCAGCTCGACCGACTGAGCGCCCGTGGTGGCGACGCACGCAACCTGGCCGGCGCCGACGTTGAGCGTCTCGACGCGATCCCGGGTCAGCGGGGTGGCGGCCGCCTGGTTCGCGGTGGCGCAGTCGCCCTCGGCGACGAACACCTTGGCGCCCGAGAAGCCGGAGTAGACCTTGACGACGGCCGGGCCGGCGACGACCGCCTTGGCGGCGGCCTGCACGTTCACCTGGCCGCGGCGGGCGGCGCCCTCGCCCGCGTGGGCGATGCCGGCGAAACCGAAAGAGAGAAAGGAAACGAGGGAGAGAATCTTCAGCGTGGTCTTCATTGTGGCCTCCTGTCTGCTCTGTAAAGCAACGGCAGTGCCAGGTTCGGAGGCCCGTGAATTCAAGGACTTATCATCCTCGTCGGCGGCGATCGGACAATTCGCCCGACGGTCGTACAAACAAATCGACCGGTGCGCCGAAGGCTTCGGATTTTGCGAGCACGACGACCGCGGCCGGAGGCCGCCAGCCGCGGTCCGTCCGCTCGTTAGCGGTTCGCGACGATCGCGGCGGCCGGGGTGGCCGGCTGGGCGTGCCACATCAGCTCGATCGACCGCTCGCCGGTGGCGGCGACGCAGGCGACCTGGCCGGCGCCGACGTTGACCGTCTGGACGCGATCCTTGGTCAGCGCGGTGGCGGCCGTCTGGTTCGCGGCGGCGCAGTCGCCCTCGGCGACGAACACCTTGGCGCCGGAGAAGCCGGAGTAGACCTTGACGACGGCCGGGCCGGCGACGACCGGCTTGGCGGCGGCGGCCTGCACGTTCACCTGGCCGCGGCCCTCGCCCGCGTGGGCGATGCCGGCGAAACCGAAAGAGAGGAAGGAAACGAGGGAGAGAATCTTGAGCGTGGTCTTCATTGTGGCCTCCTGCCTGCTCTGTAAAGCAACGGCAATGCCAGGTGGGAAGGGGCGTCGATTCAGCTACTTATGGTCCACGTCGAAGGCGATCGGACAATTCGCCCGGCGGTCGTACAAGCAAGTCGACCGGTGGCGCGGGCAACTTCGGATTCCAATGCGGTGAATCGCGTTTACCGAGCGAGCGGGACGACCGCGGCCGGAGGCCGCCAGGCGCGGTCAATCGCGTCGCTAGCGCTTCGCGATCATCGACGGGGCCGGCGTGTTCGACACCGTGTGCCAGAGCAGCTCGATGGGGCGCTCGCCCGTGGTGGCGACGCAGGCGACCTGGCCCGCGCCCACGCTGACGGTCTCGACGCGGTCCGCAACCAGCGCGGTTCCGGTCTGGCTCGCCGCCGCGCAGCTGCCGTCGGCGACGAACACCTTGGCGCCCGAGAACCCGGAGTAGACGTGAATCACCGCGGGACCGGCGGCGACCTGCTTGGTCGCGGCGGCCTGCACGTTCACCTGGCCGCGGCGGGCCGCGCCGTCACCCGCGTGGGCGACACCGGCGAACCCGATGGAGAGGAAGGAAACGAGGGAGAGAATCTTCAGCGTGGTCTTCATTGTGGCCTCCTGCCTGCTGTCCAAAAGCAACAGGGATGCCATCCGGTGAAGCCTGTAGGTTCGGGCATTTCCGACCGGCGCCGGCGGCAATCAAACAATCTGTCTGATGGTCGACCGAGCTAGTCGACCGCCGGCGCGCCGCGGCCAGTCGGAACCGGTAGGTAGCGGGTTCTAAGCAGGGCGGCGCTCCGCTCGCCGCGGGGTCCTGTCGCTCCGGCCGCCTCCCCACCGAGACTTTTTCGGCGAGCCGTGGTCTTACGCAAAGTTACCTTGCTCGTCATACGTTCGATCGGGCGCGCTCCCCCCGCCCCGCGCCGAAAAAGTCTCGTCGGGTCCCCTCCAACGCGCCACCCCTCGCTCGCTATGCGCCGCCGGTAGGTCGATCTCAGACTGGCGTTCCGCCGGACTCTGCGTCGGCGGCTTCCGGGCGGAGCGAAGCGGGGCTCTGAGAGGAGCGGGAGGGACGGCTGTTCGGTCGGCCGTAGCGTAGGCGGCCGCTTGGATCGTTGCGGCCGACGGGATTCCGAGCTTGCTCGCGGAGGCCGGCCGAACCGCCGTTCCTCCCGCCCCCGCCGAAGAGGTGAGTGAGCGGAGCCCCTAGCGGTACTGCCAGTCGAACTCGGCGTGCTTCTCGAAATTGCCGTAGACCAGCATGTAACCGCTGCGGTTGTTGCCGTCGATCCAGAGCACGACGTCAGGGACGCCGTCTTCGTCCGCGGAGATCCAGTCGACGACGCGCGCGGCCTTCACCGTGTACCGGATATCGTCCGCGGTGGCGAAGGCGACGACCGTCAGCCAGGAGCCCTCTTCTTCGAGCATCACCTCGACGATCGTCCAGTCGCCAGCTTGCCAGCCGCTCGCCTCCATCAATCTATTGGGCTTGCCGGTGTGCAGGTTTCTCTGGGCGAGCACAAGCCGAACGACGCGCGCGACGGCTTCGGTGTCGCCGCGGTGCACCGACCGTCCGATCGCGCACGCGTCGCGCGCCGTGGAGACGACGAACGGTCGCGATGCCGCGGTGTCCGTCATGATGACCCGGAACCGCTCGTCATCCGGCGCGCCGGCGACGAACGCCGGCGCCGATCGCAGCGCGTGTGTGCCGAGCTCCGCGGACAACTGGAAGAGCCGCCGCTCCGAGATGATCGTTCCCAGTGAGCGACCGTCGCGGCAGGCGCGCCAGGTGATCCGTCCTGGCAGCGCCCTGGCCGCTGCAGCGAGATTCCCGGGACCGTGATCCTTCTCGAGCGCGATCGTCGGCGTCCAGTCCTCGCGGCGCTCGCGCTTGAACGCCGCTCGCACCCACACCGGTTGGCCGTCGATTTTTTCGATGAGCCCGAGGTAGGACTCGTCACCGTGCTGCGTCGCCGAAAACGGAATTCCCCAGGCGAGCGCTGAAGCTAGCAGAAGCGACGATGTCATTCTGCGAGCG
>Ga0066395_10000549_pt1 | contig 13953 bp, 9 predicted proteins | sample PanSoiPlot1MoBio_FD_61218 | JGI IMG/M metagenome (GOLD analysis project Ga0066395, IMG submission 61218) | Tropical forest soil microbial communities from Panama analyzed to predict greenhouse gas emissions - Panama Soil Plot 1 MoBio | ecosystem: Environmental > Terrestrial > Soil > Tropical... | reverse complement strand
ACGGAGGCACAGGAGATGGCGGTGGCCGGTGTCGCCGCGGGTCAGGGGATCTACGAGATCACATTGGTGTCGTCCGGTATGACGGTGCAGTTGGGGAACCGCTCGCTGAACATCACGCCGTTGCGCGTCTCCTAGAGGAGGGTCAGATGAGCTACACCACGATTTCGCAGTGCGTCAGGGGAAGATGAGCGGCTGGAACTGGGACGAGCCGTACCCGGGCGCACCGATGGTCGCCGTCAAGGGGTTCCCCAGGCCCTGCTACCCGCCCGACGCCTCCCCCGGCCACACCCCGTCTGCGGACGGGCCTGACGTGGAGGCGTACAAGCGCACAATCTCCCGTGCGGGACGCTGGAAGTGGCAGGCGTTCGACCAGGCGTACTCGAACGCGTTTTCACATGGAAAGGCTGGTGGCAACGTCGGAGACTCCGGGGTTGCCGGGGTGCAGCGCCAGCAGAACATCACGGCGACAGGCTGGATCGGCAAGGACACGTTCAACCTGTTGCGCTCGATCAAGATCCCGGCTGGGCTTCCGCACGCGGGCGAGATGGCGATGGACGCACGTTCCGTCGAGCTGATCAACGCGGCCTACACACAGTTCGGCGGCAAGGAACCCCAGCCGGGGGGAACCTCTGCCGCCGAAGCAAGGTTGAAGAAGGCGACGGGCGAGATCGGGACGAAGGAGTCGCCTGCGAACTCGAACCAGTGCAAGTACACGGACTGGTACGGGATGGTCGGGCCGTGGTGCGCGATGTTCGCGACCTGGTGCGACCAGCTCTCCGGGTCACCGACGCAGAGCTTCGAGCGCGGCACCGAGTACGCCTACGTGCCCTACATCGTCAACGACGCCCGCCTCGGTGTGAACGGACTCTCGGTCACATCGTCACCGCAACCCGGCGACCTTGTCTGTTACGACTGGAGCTGGGACGGCGAGTACGACCACATCGGGATCATCGAGTCGGGGTTGGACTCGTCCGGCAACTTCACCGCGATCGAAGGCAACACCTCGACATCGAACAACTCGAACGGAGGTCAGGTGATGCGCCGTGGCCGCAACAAGAAGAACCAGGGGACGGTGTTCGTCAGGGTGAGAGAGCCGTGACCTTCAAGGACATGTACACCCGCGTGCAGTTCACGCTCGGGATGGAAGACTCGGTCCCGAACGACGAGACGATCCTCGCCAAGCAGTACCTGAACGAAGGCGTGGTCGACGTGCTCACGCGCACGCGCCCCTACACGCGCTGCGTGCACCTGAACGTGACTGCGAACACCCCGGTGCACGACATGTCGAACGCGATCCTGGCGCTGCTCGATCTCGCAGACCCGAACGGCAGCGGCTTCCTGAACCGGCTGACCCGCGAGGACGCCGTCCAGGCGCAACAGGACGGGAAGCCGGGGTTCGCCTACGAGGAGCCGCTCTTGTGGCTGTCCCCGATCCCGTCGGTCGACACGACGATCCAGGCCTACGGCGTCTTCCGCCCGACCTCGATGGTCAACGACACGGACGACTGCTCGACGCCCAGCCTCGGTGGCTTGGCCCCGGAGTTCCATTCGGCTGTCATCAACTACGCGCTCTGGAAGGGCGGCGAGTACGTGCAGCACGAACAGTCCGGTGGCGGCGAGCGCTGGCGCATGACCTACGAAGGCCAGGACGGGCAGGGCGGCGACATCTCCCGGATCAAGAAGATCCTGACCAAGCGCGCGACGCCGCAGGGGACGATCCGGCGCGACCTGACGCGCAACCTCGGCATGGTGTCGCCGTCGGGGGCCTACCTGGGGGGCTGATGGCGCAACCCGTCTCTGTCCTCGGTGACGTTCGCGGGATCGCGCGCGACTTCTCGATGGACCAGCTCCCGAAGGGCTACGTCTGGGATCTCGTCAACTACGTCCCGTCGCGTAGAGGCGCGAAGCTCGACGGCAGGAGAGCCTGGAAGTTCATCACCGCCAACGGGGCGCTGGCTGGCCCCGTCACCGGAGGGCTGCACGCCGCCTTCACCGCGGGGGGCACCCTGCTGATCTCCGGGGGGCCGAACCTGTACTCGGTCGATGTCGACTCCGGTGCGGCGGTGAACGCAGGCGCGCTCTTCCCGTCCGGCGTCAAACAGAACGGCAGGCTGCTGCACAACCGCGCCTGGTTCGCTGACGCAACTGCCGCCTCGAAGCCGAAGTACGTCACCAGGTCGGGGTCGACCGTGTCCGCGCCCGCGCTGGCATCAGGGGCGAACGCCCCGGTCGGGTCGCTGCTCGCCGTGCACAAGGACAGGCTGCTGGTGGCCGGTGACCCCGGCAACCCGACTCGTATCTGGTTCTCGCCGCTTGAGTCCTCGACCGACCCGTCCTTCCCCGGCCCGCCCTCGACGGGTGCGTGGGACCCGAAGGCGAACATCGACACGTCGCTGCCGATCACGGCGCTGTGGCCGATGGGAAACCAGATCATGGTCTTCCACAACGGCGGCATCGAACGGATCCGCGGCGGCATCCCTCCCGGGACGCTGGTCGACTCGGACATGACGATGGACACGTTCACCGACCAGGTCGGGACCTCCGACCCGACCTCGGTCGTCGGCTGGCAGGAGAACGTGATCTGGGCAGCACCGAGAGGCGTCTACCTCTCCGACGGGGCGACGATGCGCTCGCTGACACAACAAGGTGGGATTGCGGAGCTGTGGCGCTCGGTCTACAACAACAAACGCCCAGGAACCCCGGTCGTCGCCGCTGTCTTCCTCGACATGCTGTTCATCTCGATCTGCATCAACTGGGACATGACCTATCCCTACGATCTGCGCTGCTTCACGCTGGTCTGCGACCTGAACGAGCGCGCCTGGTTCCGCTTCGCGAACATGTGCTCGCTCTGCTCGATCCCGTCCTCGGTCGGCACCGAGGAGGTGTGGTGGGGCTTCGACGGCTACAACTTCGACGCCAGCTACGCGAACCGGCTCTCGCGCTTCTCGGACATGCTCTTCACCGAGCTGGATGTCGTCACGCTGGAGAACCTCGACACGCGCGCGTATAGCTACAGCCCGGTCGACCAGATCGACGGCAACGGGGTCGCGATGCTGCCGCAGATCGAGACGGGCTTCCTGCGGCTCGGCCCCGAAGGCAGGAAACGGTTGCGTCACATCTTGGTGTCGCACACGACCGAGACGGCGACGCCGACAGCGGGGACGGTCAACAAGCTGAAGATCAGCTACAAGCTGCGCCCGTACCCGTTCGCCCCGTACACGACGCTGGCATCGATCCCCGGCATCGATGACTACCGCCGCTACCGGGTCAGGCTGGACAGGTCCGGCTACGGGATCGGGATCAAGGTCGAGCAGACGATCGCAACGTCGATCTCGCGTCTGCACGACATCGCCGTCGACCAGTGGGCGCTTGACCGCGGGCATCTGTGAGCGAAGTCGCGGTTGGTGGTGGGCGCGACCGCCCGGAAGGGAAGCTCACCCCGGTCGAGCGCAAACAGGTCAGCCGCCTCTTCTCCGACCCGACCTACTTCCCGCCTGAGTTCCGCGTCTGGCTCAAGGAGTTCATCCAGAACGCAGGCATCACCGTCACCGCCTCGCAGATCGTCGGCTCGAACACGATCCGCACCGGCCTTCCCCCGGGCATCTTCATCTCCTGCGGCGCGGCCGGTGCCGTCCCACCCGACGCGCTCGCCTGCGACGGCCGCGCCGTCTCGCGCACGACCTACAACCTGCTGTTCGGGAAGATCGGCACCACCTGGGGGGCCGGTGACGGGGCGGCGACCTTCAACCTGCCCGACATGCGTGACCGCTCCCCATTCGGGGCCGGGGCCGCGGTCGGCGCGGGCGCGACCGACGGGCAGGCGTACGGCTCCCGCGGAGGCCCCAGGCACTCGACTTCGCGCGGTGGCGGCGTGACCAAGAGCGGCACCGTCTCAGGCAGCCTGCCGACGAACCCGCAGGGCTTCAACCCGAACCCGTCGACCGGTTCGGCCGGAGCCGCGAGCGGCGACCGCTCGTTGCAGCAGGCGGCGCTGTCGATCGTTGACGGGATCACGGTCAGCGAGAACATCACGGTCGGACCGCCAGGCCTGCTGGCCGACGCTCCGAACTGGGCGGGCGTCGTCTACGCGATCACGACCGGGCAGACGGCGTGATGTCCTGGCCCTTCTTCAAGATTGGAGCGTTATGCCGCCGTCATTGAGAGTGAAGCCGCTACCTGCCACACCGCCCGGCTATCCGCAACACGTCTCGACGTTCGGCCGCTACCAACTGTCCTATCCGCGCGGGCTGACGCTGCCGAAGCCGAAGCCTCCTCAGGATCCCTACGCCGACCCGACGAAGGGCGGCTACTTCGAGGACCCGCCGGTCCCGGGGCAGACGACGGTGCCGCAGCAGGGGCCGTATGACCCGATCGCGGGCAGCTACTACGGCAACCCGATCTACAACATCCCCGAATCGAGCCTTCCCGACACCGGCACGGTCATCCCGTACGGGGGCTGGTCGACCGTACCCGGAGCAACCCAGGCACCAGGCCCGCCCTGGGAAGGGATCGCCCCTCCCGGCCTGACCGGCAACCCGCTCGGCGTGAAGCCGGACATCGAGGACCTGATCAACAGGGACGCCGAGGTGCAGCGGGCGATCACGAACCGGGGCACCGCGCTCGGCACCGCCAATGACCTCTTCAACACCGCGCTGAACAGAGCAGCGGTCGCGCTCGGACTCGGCGGGCGCGGGATGGGCGCGGAGCTGGTCCCGCAGACGATGGGGACGATGGTGACCCTGGACGAGAAGGGGAACCCGGTCAGAAGCGCGCGACCGTTCGGGAGCCTGATCACCCCGGAGACGATCCAGAACGCGATCGCGAACAAGTACTCCACGAACCAGCAGATCCAGAACCAGCAGGATCGCTCGCAGGCGCAGATGTCCGCCGCGCTCGCCGGACGCGGCCTGCTCTCGTCGGGGCAGCTCTCGAAATCGGCTGGCGACATCGACGCCTCGGCGGCGCAGGATCGCTTCAACGCCTTGCAGCAGTTCCTCGGCACCGCCGAGCAGGGCATCGGTGGCATCGCAGACCAGGAGTCGGCGCTCGACCAGGCGATCGCGACGGCGCGCGGGAACGCGGGCGGGCGCGCAGCAGAAGCGCTCAGAGCCTGGTTGCAGGCGCAGTCCGATGTCGAGAACACCCCGACCGCGATCCCCGGGGTGGGTGGCGGCGTCGGCGGCGACACACCGACAGGCCCGCAGGTGCCGTTGCCGCCCTCGATCACGGGCATTCTCCCGACGCCGCCGAGAGTACTGCCGGGAGCTGCCGGTCCGGCGACACCGAAGACGACCCCGATCAAGGTGCCGATGGTTCAGCACGTCTCAACGAGCGGCGGATACCTGAATGCTGCGTATCCGACCGGGCGCTACGCAAGGCCCCCCTACCGCTAATGGCCCCGGTCAAGATCAAGCCGACCGCGATCGGGCCGGGTGGGCTTCCGACCTACACGCAGGCGCAGCTCGCACAGGTCAGGCCGGGGCTGGACTACAAGACGTACATCACCTACCTGACCAGGAAGCGCGCTGCCTTGAAGACCCCGGGCACGGTCGACAACCTCAACTCGCTGTATCAGAACGCAGTCGGCGGGGTTCTCTCGCCTGCCCAGCTCGCAGCGATGCAGGCGAAGCAGACCGCGCAGATCATCGCCGGTCAGCGGCAGGCGATCGCTGACCAGTACCGCAACGAGGCCGCGCTCGCGAACCAGGCCTACCAGCGCGCGCTAGGCACTTCGCAGGCGACGATGAAGGCGCAGAACGAAGCCGGTGAGACGGTCGCGCGCATGAACGCCGGGTTGCTGCAGAACGTCAACGACCGCTACGGCAGCGCCGCCGCGGCGCTGAACGATCTCGCGACCAGCACCACACAAGGCCTGGGTGCTGATGTCGCAGCGAACACGGCACGCACCAACGCCGCGCTCGCCGCGTTAAACCAGCCGGGGATCGACAACGTGATGCCCGGACCCGAGCAGCCGGGAGTGCTCGCCTACCAGACGGGCGGTTTGGGATCGCAAGGCCTGACCGCGCTCGGCAAAGACCAGAGCTTCGGCCTCGCCGGGTTGATCAACGCGCAGCTCCTCGGCGCGAACCAGCAGGCGATCGCGAACCAGCAGGCGGCGAACCTGGCCGCAGGACAGACGCAGGCGGACGCGCTCGCGCAGGCGCAGCGCACACGTACGGCCGCGACGATGGAGATGATCAAGAACCAGCCGGGGATCGCCGCGCAGATCCTGAACCAGTTGCAGACAGCGAACCGGCAGCAGATCGCGCTCGCCTCGTCGCTGCTGCAGCAGGAGCTGGCTGCGAAGCAGGCGGCGTTCACGCGCAACCTGCAGACGAAGCAGTTCAACCAGGGCGTGAAGACGACCGCAGCGCAGTTGGCGCTGGCGAAGTCGGCGCAGGAGCTGACGGGGAAACGGCTGGAGCAGCAGCAGAACCAGTGGTTCCAGAACCAGGAGCGGCTGATCAAGCAGTTCAACGCCGGACAGGTGACCGCGGCGGCGAAGCTGGGGTTGCCGAACGCGGCGCTCTCGAAGGCGGCGGGGATGCTGGTCGACTCGAACGGGAAGCCGATCCCGGACGCGAACGGCAACCTGCGGATCCTGCCCGGGTTCAGGTACGACCCGAAGACCGGGCAGGTCGTCAAGGTCAGTACGACTCAGTCGGTGAACGGCGCACCGTCGACAGCGGCGATCTCGAAGTATCTGGGGACGTTGCAGCCGCGGCCGACCTACGTCACGCAGACGCGCAAGACCGCGCAAGGCTCGGCGTCGCGCAAGGTGCAGACCGGCGTCACCTACCCGGTCACCTACCAGCAGGCGTACAAGCGGCTGACGACCTGGGGCAAGCTGTCCGACAAGGACGCGCGCACCTACCTGCAGTCGATCTACCCGCGCGGAGCCGGTGGCCGCGCCTGGCTGACGAACGAGGAGCAGAACGCCCTGAAGCAGGCGCTCGGCTGGGACTACGGCAGGCTCGGTGTGGGCCAGGTCCCGGAGGGCTGGCCCGGGCCGGTCAGGTCGGTGCAGCCGCATCTGGAGAAGGACCCGAAGGGCGTCATGCACGCCTATCTGTCGCGCGAGCAGGTGTGGGCGCTGCAACAGGCGAAGCTGTTACCGCCCGGGCACACGGGACGCCTGACTGACGGCACCCCGATCTACTTCATCAACGCGACGGTCTAATGGCGAAGAAGAAGCCGTCCGTCGACTGGGGGTCCAGCGGTGGCGGTTCTAGCGGCGACGCTGGCTGGGGGCCGACCGACTGGAACATCGCGCCGCAACACCACGTCGGCTGGCTCGGGGAGATCGAGAACGCCGCGCGCTGGGTGGTCGACCAGGCCGCGCTGAGTCCGATGATCAACCCCGCCGCGTCGATCCTGCGACTCGGCGGAAGCCACCTGCCGAAGCCGATCCGGGTGCCGCTGCAGATCGAGGCGGGACTCGGCTACGCCCCGTTCGCTGCAGCGGAGCATCCGCTGAAGACATCGGAGCAGGGGATCATGTCGCTGGCGGGGCTGCCGTCGATGGGTTTCGCGACGGGTGGGCTGATCCACAACAAGGGCTTCAGCAAGGCGTTCCACATCCTGGCGACGGGGATCGCGAACGACTACAAGAAACGCTACGGGCCGAACTGGCGGCAGGAGGCGGCGAAGAACCCGTTCGCGGACCTGTCGGACATGCTGATCGTGATGGGACCGGCGTTCCGGAGCGCGGCGGCGCTGGGCGCGCTGCGCAGCCTGCGGCTCGCGGGGGAACCGGCGACGCTCTCGAAGCTCTGGGGTGAGATCGCCGCCCCCGGCAGCAGAGGCGGGCTGATCAGGGACCCCGTCTCGGGCGAGCTGATGCCGCCGCCGACGACGCACAAGGTCACATACACGACCCCGGAGGGGACACAGCTCACGAAGGAGTTCCCGATCTCACGCTCGCCGTTCCGGCGCGCGATGCAGGAGGCGGGGATCGATCTCTCCGAGGAGCTTCCAGGGCTGCCCGGGTACGGGGCGCTGGCGCGCGTCAGCAGGGGCGCGACGAGAGACATCGCGCGCGCGGTCGACCGCACCCTCGGCCAGGTGCTCGATCCGACGGTGCTGAAGAAGCTCGGCAAGGCTGGCCGCACCCGGCTCTACTGGGTGTCCCAGTTGGGCGTCCACAGCGACGAGGGGCTGAAGGCGTGGCGCGACATCCTGCATTCGCTCTACCACGACGACACACCGACCGGGAACGCAGACGCGGACGCGTTCATCTTCCACGCGAAGCAGCTCGGCTTCGGAGACAAGCTGCTCCAGCGCCTCGATGACGCGATCGCCTACAAGCCGGACGCGAACTTCGAGAAGGCGTGGCAGTCGCTGCGTGACGCGACGAACGTGTCCGAGAACACGATCGCGGACGCGAACGGGTTCACCTCGCTGGCGACCGACCTGACGCGCGCGACCGACCATCTGAAGATGCTGCACGCGGAGGGCGCGAGCGCCGACGCGATCACAACCGCCACCGAGACGGTGGCCGGTCTGAAGAAGGCGCTGGTCGAGAAGGAGCCTGCACTGCGCTCCATGTTCGAGGGCAGACGCAACCGGATGCGCGAGACGTACCTCGCGAACCTGCGCTCGAACGCCCCGGAGGCGCAGGCCTGGCACGACTGGCTGTCGCAGCATCCGAACATCGGCCCGGAGCAGGCGGACGAGGCGATCTGGATCGCTGACCGCTTTGCGCACCGCTTCATGCCCGACAACCCGGCCGAGTATTGGCGAACACGGATCGGGTCACCGCAGGGCGAGACGGCGCAGCAGTTCATGACGCGCGTCGGTAGCAACGCGCTCTTCCAAAACCCCAGCAACTTCCGTCGCTTCGCCGTCGAGGACACGTTGGGCGCACACATGAACAACGCGACCGTGTCTGGCGACAACCCCTACTACTCGCAGTTGCAGCGTTGGGCGGTGAAGACCTGGGACGCGCCGAAGAGAGCAGTAGACCTGGAAGACGAGCTGAAGGCGGCGATCAAGGAACCGGAGTACTACAACGCCGGGTTCGACCAGTGGCTCCGCTCGATGCCTCCCGATCACCTGATCACACAGGATGAGTTCCTTCAGCATCTCTCGAACCCGCTGAACGCCTACGACATCATCGAGACGTATCGGGTCAACCTCGATCATCTGCCGCGCGAGGCGCAGACGATCTGGGACAAGCCGAACAAGGGTGGCCTGCTCTCGCGTACTCCTGCGCCGGGTGAGTACCGGGAGATCACGATGACGCTCCCTGGAGGCCCCGGGCAGCGTGGCACGTTCGGCCTGGAAGTCCCGATGAAGTACCTGATGGACCCGATCTCGGAGTCGGTCACGAACCAGGGTGCCGCGTGGATGCACTGGCACATGCCCGACGTGGTCTTCCACATCCGTTTGCACGTCTTCGAGGAGAACGGCGTCAAGAAGCTGCTGGTCGAGGAGATCCAGTCGGACTGGGAGTCCTCCTGGCGCAAGCAGGCGCTGGCGCATCTGAACGCAGAGATCGCCGTCAGCGGACGCAAGCTCGGACGCACCGAAGCCGAAGACGCGATGGCGCTGGCGAAGAGCCAGTTCAGGGATCTGCCGATGGACGTGAAGCAGCAACTGAAGCATCTGTTCGAGCAAGCCGACCTGATCGAGAACGAGATTGACTACGCCCGCGACGACCTGATCTCGGCGCGGCTGCATGGCCCCAGCGACGATGTCAACCAGTTGGAGCTGGAGCTGGGACGGCTTGAAATCGACCACCAGGATGTGCTGGACGAGATCGAGCGGCTCGGCGTCGTGCCTCCGTCGCCGCTCGGCAAGAGCTACTACGAGGCGGCGATCCGGCGCGTTGGCCGTGAGGCTGCCGAGGAACAGGCACATGAGGTGCACTTCACCGACCCGCGGGTGCAGCACATCCGCAACCACAACTACTCGAACGAGATCCCTCATCTGAAGAAGGAAGAAGAGGCGACATCGAGCAACGAGCAGATGGGGGCTTGGTTGGAGCGCATCGGGCAGCTCGACAGGCAAGACACCCGCTACAAGAAGTTCCTCGGTGGCTTCGGCAACTGGAACTCGCTCTACGCCGAGAAGTACCCGACCGCGTTCCGCAAGGAGTACGGCGTCGGCAAAGCGGAGGCGGTGCCGAACGGCTACCAGGGACGCTATTCCGACGCCTACGGGTACAAGACGGTCGAGGGTGACCTCCCCAGCATCCGCGTCGAGATGACACCGGCTGCGTGGGAGAAGGCGAAGCTGCCGCAGCCGCTGTATCAACGCCAGCCGGAATGGGGCGCGCTGCCGCACGGCGCGACCGAGCTGCTCGCGAACGGCGACCGCGTCATCCACATGTTCCGCACCGCGAACATCTCGACCTGGATCCATGAGCTTGCGCACACGGCGGTGTTCGACCTCGAAGGCGCAGATCGCAAGACGCTGGAGGACTTCTTCGGAGGCGGCAAGAGCATCGAGGAGTGGAAGGACTCGCAGCATGAGAACTTCGCGCGCGCCTTCGAGCAGTACCTGCGCGACGGCAACGCTCCGAACGAGGCGCTGAAGAAGCCGTTCGCCGCGATCGCACGTTGGATGCGCGCGGTCTACAAGGAGATCACCGACCAGAAGATCGAGCTGCCGCAGGAAGTACACGACGTGTTCGACCGCATGCTCTTCCACGACGAGAACGTCCCGGACGTGTTCATCCCGCATCGTGCGAACGAGGCGAACTTGTCCGGGCTACGAACGTCACGGATGATGCCGCGCGCGAACCGGGAGATCGGCACCGAGGTCAAGTCGCGCATCCCGATGTTCAAGAGGAACCGGCTGGTGCTGTTGCGTTCCGGGATGCTCGATGACGACCCGGCGCATCTGTTCGAACACGCGAGCCGCTCGCTGGCGCTGGCGAAGGCGAACAACCTGCGCGAGGCGGTGCTGGAGCTGGCGGTCCCGTTGCGCAAGGGCGACCCGCCGCCGGACTTCAAGACGCAGTACGTCGTCAAGCGTGCAGGGAACGGTGTCGACAAGGCGTTGTACGACGCGTTGGAGAACGCCGACAACCCGGACGAGATCCGGCAGGTGATCAAGACCTACATCGATGACGCGATCGTCAGCAACGAGAACGACTTGACGAAAGCGAAGCTGGCAGAGGGCTGGACAGGCGAAGACCAGCTCTACGTCGTGAACAAGAAGGCGGTCGACCAGTTGTTCAAGTACGCGACGGGCAAGAAGCCGGGTGCGACAACAGCCCCGAAGACGCTGGCGGGGAAGATCGCGGACTCGGTGCTCGACTCGACGCGCGCGTTGCTCCTGTACGCGAACCCGGGCTTCTACGTCGCGAACATGGCGGGCAACGGGTTCATGATGTCGACCTCCGACCCGATCGCGTGGCGCTACTTCCCCGACTCGTTCAAGAACGCGCTCAAGGCAGCGTCAGGATCGAGTGATGTCAGCCCGCTCTGGCACCAGATCACGGTCGAGATGGGACGCGGGCCGACGGCCGGTCAGCTCTCGTCCGGCCCCAGCTACCTCGGCGCGGCCTTGCAGTCGAAGGGGCGGACGCTGTCGGAGTTCCCGACGCAGATGTCGCGAGCGTGGGGCGGACGCTCAGGTCATGTGATCGATGACAGCTTCCGCGTCGCCGCCTGGAAACGCGTCGCCGCCAAGCACGGATTCGCCTCGGACGCACGGCAGTCGAAGCTGCTGGAGGCAGCGGCGGGACACAGCGCCGACATGCGCGGGCTGTCGAAGCAGAAGCGGCTGGCAGTTCAGCGGCAGGCCGAGAAGGAGCTGGCCTCGATCCGCGACGAGGCCGAGAACCTGATGCTCGACTTCGACTCGATGACGCCGTTCGAGCGCAACTGGCTGACCAGGGCGATCTTCCTCTACCCGTTCCTTAGAGCCTCGGTCAAGTACCCGTTCATGTTCGCCGGGGAGCGCCCCACCGTTGCCGGTGCGCTCGGGCAGGCGGGGCTGATCGGGAACATGGCTGCCAACCAGGCGTGGGGGCCGCGCGACCCGAACCTGCCGCTGTGGGCGCAGGGCTACTCGCGCATCGGCCCGAACACGTTCACGAACTTCGGCTCGGTGTCGCCGTTGCAACCGCTCCTGGGGATCGCGGAGTCGGCGCTCTCGGTCGGAGGCCCCGCCCCGGTCGGGATCAACCGGCCGATCAGCTACCTGAACCCGATCCCGCAGCTCTTGATCGAGATGGCGCGGACGCAGAACAAGTACGGGCGCGACACGAACTGGGGGCAGATCCTGAAGCAGGACTACCCGCTCCCGGCCTGGCTGGCGCAGCTCGCTCATGCGCGGCAACCGTCACCGGAGTACACGAACCGCGACTTCTGGGACACGCTGCTGCGTTCGACGCGGCTCTACCCGTTCGGGATGGGGCAGCAGAACCAGCCGGGTTGGCCGTCGGTGGACTGGGGATCGAGTGGAGGCGGCAGCGGTGGCTAGCCTCGGTGACCACGCCTACGACCACGTCGCGGACACGTCCGGCTGGCCGTCGTCAGCCGTGCTCGCCTACCGACTCGCGATCCAGCAAGGCGCAACCCCGGCGCAGGCGAAGGACTTCGCCGCCGTCCAGTTCGGGGAGTCCGGCTTCGACCCGAACGCGCGCAACAAGTCCTCGGGGGCGGCGGGGCTGTACCAGCTCCTCTCGCAGGGCTACGTCGACCGCGCGAACGCCCTCGGCGGCGTCTACAACCCGCGCGCGAACATCATGGCGATCCTGCCCGACTACATGTCGTACTACCGCGCGCACCCGACCTTGGTCCCCGGGGCGGCGGGGGCCGCTGTCGAGCGCTCAGGCCAGGGCGCGCAGTACTACGCCCAGGGCTACCAGCATCTGCCGGGGATGCCCGGGGCCGGACAGCCCCCGGTAGTGCCGGGGACTCCGGGCACGCCTGGGGTCCCCGGCTCAGCGCCGATGGTGATCCCGGGCGCGACGATCCCGGGGATCCCGGGTCAGCGGACGCTGAACACGGCCGCGCTCAGCCGCAGGATCCTCGGCTCGTTCGCGCAGTCGGGGAACGTCAACCTGATGAACCTGCCGCAGTGGACGCAGAGCGCCTACACGACGACGCCAGCGATCCCGCCGATCAGGCTGCCCTCCGTCGAGCTGGCCGGGACGCCCGGAACGCCAGGGGCAGCAGGCACGCCGGGGCAGATCCCGACCGCCAGCGACTTCTCGAAGACGTGGCTGTCGCCCGGGTTCTCCGTCAGGGGGCTGCCCTACCAGGGCACCCACGCGAAGGCGTTCAACGTCCGCGGAGGCTCCGACAACTGGCAGTCGGAGAACGCGATCGACATCTACATGCCGAAGGGCACCCCGATCTACGCCCCTGTCTCGGGGACACTCGGCAATACCGGTTCGCTCGGGCAGGGTGGACGCTTCGCTGGGTTGCGCACGAACCTGTACGGCAACGGGCAGGGCTTCTACTTCGCGCACATGTCGAAGCTCGCGCCGGGGATCAAGGCCGGGGCGAAGGTGAAGAAGGGGCAGCTCCTCGGCTACTCAGGCGAGGCCAACGGCGTTCAGCATCTGCATTTCGCGGTCGAGAACGGGACGCCGCTTAGCTACTACGGAGGGAAGTGATGGCAGCAAAGAAGAAGCGCGGTAACAACAAGGTGCACACCGTCATGTCGGAGTACAAGCGCGGCCAGTTGCACTCCGGTTCCAAGCATGGACCGAAGGTGACCTCGCGCGACCAGGCAGTGGCGATTGCCCTATCCGAACAGCGGAAGGCATCGGGGAAGAAACGGAAGAAGTGAGGCGCAACGGCGTCACGAAGATCTGCCCTGTTTGTGAGGAGCCGTTCTACGTCCCCGGCTACCGCGCTGAGAGTGCGACGTACTGCTCGCGCTCCTGCTTGGCGAAGGTGCATCTCGCGCAATTCGCAGAGCATCGCTTGCAGCCAACCGGAAAACCCCCGCACCGATACAAGACGAAGATCATCAACGGTAGGCGAATCC
>Ga0066395_10000548_pt1 | contig 13957 bp, 16 predicted proteins | sample PanSoiPlot1MoBio_FD_61218 | JGI IMG/M metagenome (GOLD analysis project Ga0066395, IMG submission 61218) | Tropical forest soil microbial communities from Panama analyzed to predict greenhouse gas emissions - Panama Soil Plot 1 MoBio | ecosystem: Environmental > Terrestrial > Soil > Tropical... | reverse complement strand
GGCGGCAGCAGCGGCACGGGCGGCAGCGGCGGCGGCACGGCGGGCGCGGGCGGGACGGGCGGCGGCAACAACGACGGTGGCAACAGCGACGCGGTCGTCGTCATGGACGGCGCGACGATGTCGAACGGCGCCTACGTGCGGACGGCCTGGACGGCGACATACACCTGCACGGGAACCTGCCCGGCGCAGGACTCGGCCGACACGGTCGACGCCGACACCAAGCGCGCCTTCGACGGAACGCTGGCGACCCGCTGGTCGACGGGCCAGTACCAGCAGTCGATGGCGCTGATGAGCAAGTTCCCGCTCTACTTCACAGTCGACATGCACGAGACCGTCAACATCTCCCGCATCAACATGGACCCGGGCAACCAGGACCACTTCGACGCCCCGGGCCAGATGGACGTGCTCGTGTCGCTCGACGGCACCAACTACACGACCATCGTTTCGGCCCACAAGCCGATGACGCCGTCGAACGGCATGCCCGACGACATCATGTTCACCCGCACGCCGGCCCGCTACATCCAGCTGAAGGCGACCATGACCATCAAGCAGGTCAACAACGCGCTCGGCGATCGCTTCTGGGCGATCGGCGAGATGAACGTCTACCCGTGATGATCGCGCGCTGGACGAAGCTGGCCGCACTCGCCGCGGCCATCGCCGCGGTCGGCTGCAAGTCGCAGCCCGCGGTCCCGGCGCCGGCGACGCCGCCCGCCCTCAGCGCGCCGGTCCATCTGTTCAACGGCCACGACACGGCGGGCTGGGTCCAGGTGCTCGATTCGAAGTGGACAGTCGAGGACGGTGTGCTGCTGGCGCGCCAGGATCCGGCGGGCCGCCGCGACGGCGAGAGCTGGCTCATCACCGAGAAGGACTTCACCGACTTCCTGCTGGCGGTGAAGTTCCGCGTGACGCCGGGCGGGAACAGCGGCGTCTTCCTGCGCGATCCGATCACGCGCGCCGACCGGCTGGCCGCCGCCGACGGCGGCAACCCCGGGCCGTGGGAATCCGGGTTCGAGGCGAACATCAACGCCGTCGATCCCGAGTACCCGACCGGATCGATCTGGGCGATCGCCAAGGGGACGAAGAACGTCGAGCGCGCCGGCGACTGGAACGACATGGTGATCGAGGTGCGCGGCGACCGCGTCTCGACCTGGGTCAACGGTCAGATCGCGGTGTCGAACGCCGCCCAGGCGCGTTCCAAGAAGGGCGGCATCGGCCTGCAGCGCCACGGCACCGCTCAGTACCGGGACAAGCTGGTCGAGTTCAAGCAGATCGACATCCAGGAGCTGTAGGCGCCCGCGATCTATTCGAGGTGAAGCGCGCTGAGATGGCGTTTCGCGCAGGTCTCGGCGCTGAGCGCGAGCCCCTTGTCAATCAGCGCGCAATCGTCGGCGAGCAGCTCGTTCATCGTGGGCGGGTCGTCACCGTTGCCGTAATGGACCGAGCAGGTCGACTCGGCGATGACGGCGCGCTTCCGGGCGTCGATCAGGCGGATGGAGCCATCGTAGCCGACGGCGAAATGAACCAGCTTGTTCGGGCTGGGCGCCTCGATCCGGTGAATGCCCCACCTTGACGTGCGGATGTCCAGGATCAGATCGACGCCGGGATAAGCTTTGATCACGTCCTCGGCGGCCTCCGCCTTGGTCTTCCGATCCGACTCCAGCACCTCCAGCGAAAGCGCCTTCTCCAACCCCTCCGCGACCGTGTCGCGAATCTCCACGACGGGGTCGTCGATGCCGCAGCCCTTCATCCAGCGTTCTCTCCTGTGGTTCGCCGACTGATCCCGGGCCGCAAGGGCGATGCCGCCCAATGCTCCGGAGACGGGGATGAATTTAGGGCCCTCTTTGTCGGGGCCCTCAGAGGTCATCGCCGGGCTCCGACTGTCGACCACCGCCAGCGTGCGCGGCCGGCTGGCCCGCAACGCGACCTCGTCGAACGGCGGCTGAGGTCGCTTCGTCGCGCACCCGGCGGCCGAAACGACGCCGGCGAGACAGACCAACGACGAAAGCCAGGCCGCCCCTCGCACGTTTCCGCGGAACGATACCGCCGTTCCGCGGGCAGTGCGAGAGAAGCCGGGCGTCCGAGGGGCTACAACGACGTCGGCACGTCGTAGGTCGCGGTCTGCGTCTGGCCGCGAAAGTACGCGACGTGGACCTGCGCCAGGTCGATGAACGCGTTCGCCGCGAGCCCGTTCTTCGTGACGCGGATGAAGTTGACGCAGTTCGGATAGCTGCCGCCGTCGATCGACGCGTTGGCGACGCTGAACGGCTGGGCGCCCAGCGTGACGAGGCCGTCGCTCCCCGTCATGGCGTCGATCTCCGCGACGTTGTCGGTCGTCTTGGGGCTGCCCTGCGGCGTCACGGTCTGGTAGACGCGGACGCGGGCGTTCGCGAGCGGCTGGCCGTTCGCGCCCAGGATCCGCAGCTTGTTCTGGGCCGGGATGTGAATCGGCGAAAGTTGCATGAACACGGTCATGCCGAAGTTCGGGTTGAAGTTCGACCACCCGGGCAGCGCGCGCTGGCGGGCGTAGGCGTTCAGCCAGTCGATCTCCCATTCGGAGTAGAACAGGCCCGTCGACTCCATCAGCGAGAACCCCGTGCTGGCGAAACGCGCCACGCCGTCATCGTTCGGGAAGATCCGGTTGCCGGTGTCATCCAGCACCGCGATCCCGGCGTCCTGGACGTCCAGCTGGTAGTTGTCGACCAGGAAGCGCGCGTGCGACATCTCGTGGAGCAGGCTCGGCTCGATGTTGAACGCGCTGTTCGGATCGGTCGGGTTGTAGAAGTCCATCTGGTTGATCTGCGACGACGGGAAACCCCACATCATGTCGATCGTGTGGTCGCGGTAGTCGGGCATGTTGGTCGGGAAGACCGCGTCGTGGGTCAGCGGCAGCGCGCCGTCGGGGACGACGATCACCTCCTCGAGCCGCACGCGATCCAGGCCGCCCTGGGGCGCGCTCTGCGGATAGACCGCGGACGAGAACAGCTGGTTCCACTTGCCCATCTGGCGCTGGGCCCAGTCTTCCCACGAGTTCGCGCCGTCGTTGATGCCATACGCCGCCTGGAAATCGAGCTGGTGCTCGTCGAAGAAGTCATGCTCCTTCTGTTCGATCCAGAGCCCCGTCATCAGCGCGTTGTTGCGAACGGTGCGCGAGTTATTGGCCTCGCTCCCCTCGGCGATCGCGTTGGTCGGATCGGCGGTCAGTGTGATGTCGGTGACCGTGTTGGTCCAGGTCGTCGCGTAGCTGACCGTCGTCGACGCGCCCGCCGCCAGCGACGCCACCGTCCCGGTCGCCACCTGGCTTCCGTTGACCAGCCACTTGTATCCGAAGCTGCCGAGGTCCTTCGTCCCGCGGTTCTTGATGTGGCCGACCCAGGTGACCGCCGAACCCTGCGCGGGGACATTCGGGCTGGCGTCGTAATTGATCGACGGCGTGTGGCTGATCCACTGGACGTCGATGTCCTTCTCGGCGACGAAGCGGACGGCGTCCAGCCGGTAGGTGCCGGTGGCGTTCGTCGGGACGTTGAGAGCGATCTTGAAGGTCAGATCCGAATAGGCCGCCTTCATCTTCGTGACGGTCGCGGCCGGGACGTCGAAGACCAGCCGCTTGTAGACGCCGATCGGCAGCGGCTTCAGGTCGAACTGGCCGAGGAACTGGTTGTTCACGCCCTGCGACGGAATGCTGACGTAGAGCTGCGTGAAGCCGTACCAGTCGGGGTTCGGCTCCTCGGGCGGGATCATCAGGTCGAACGCCAGCGACGCCGTCACGCCCGCCAGCGTCGACAGACTGTTGCTGGTCAGCTCCGTGTACGCGAAGCCGGACATCGCCAGCGCGGCGTTGCCCTGCACGCGCGTGCCGGTCGATTGCTTCGTTCCGGCGGTCGCCGACCAGCCCGACGGGTCCTCGAACCCGAGCACGTCGGCGCCGGTCAGTGCGCTCTGCACGCTGGTCACCGGATCGGACGCCTTGTTCGCCTCGCCTGCGCAGCCAACGAAACCCAATGACAGCAAACCTCCCAGCCAGATTTTCGATCGCATCTCCTCATCTCCCTTTCCGCGAGCGCGCACCCCGCGCGCCCCACGCGGGTCCCCATTGGCAACGGGCGTGCCGCGCGCCGGCCCGCGCGGCCCGCGGACCTGACCGCGGCCGGTGAACGGGCACGCAACAAACGCTGTGGCCTGGTCGTCTACTCGGCGACTGCTCGGCCTCTCCCGGACCCGCTCCCGCTTCGCGGGGCGAGGGGACCGGAGTCCTACTTCGCGGCGGCGACCTTCAGCTTGGCGCGGTCGATGTCGTTGAAGCAGACGGTGCGGTTGCGGCCGCCGTGCTTGGCGCTGTAAAGGGCCTGGTCAGCGCGCGCGATGATCTCGGGCTTGTCGCGCGAATCGTCCGGGTAGCTGGCGACGCCGATCGACAGGGTCGCGCCGAAGGTCCCCTTCGCCGACGGGAACGACTGCTGCTCGACCTCCTGGCGGATGCGCTCGGCCAGCTGCCGGGCGCCGGCGCGATCGGTCCCCTCGAGCACCAGCGCGAACTCCTCGCCGCCGTAGCGGGCGACGATGTCGATCTTGCGCGCGCTCGCCTTCAGGATCGCGGCCACCCGGCGCAGCACCTCGTCGCCGGTCGGGTGCCCATAGCTGTCGTTGATCTTCTTGAAGTGGTCGATGTCGGTCAGCAACAGCGACACCGCCAGCTCGTGCCGCTCGGCGCGGCCGAGCATCGTCGTGAACCGTTCCTGGAAGGTGCGGTGGTTGACCAGGCCGGTCAGCCCGTCGGTGGTCGCCTGCTCCTCCAGCGCCTCGTACATGCGGGCGTTCTGCATCGAGACCGCGACCTGGTTGGCGATGACGCCCAGCATGTCGCGGCGGTCGCTCGGGAACGCGCCCACCCGCATCGCCGCGACGGTGAACGTGCCGATCACTTCGTCCTTCACGATCAGCGGCACGACCAGCAGCGATTCGTAGTCCTTGATCCGCATCGGGTGCGAGAAGACCGGCACGTCGCGTTCGTGCCAGTCGCCGCCCGCCGGCAGCGCGAGCTTGTTCTTCGCGACCATCGACGCGATCGACGACGGGTCCTTGTGCGACGTCCCGAGCAGCTTGTCCGCCCCCTCCCCCACCACGCGGCGGATGGTGTGGCTGCCGCGGCGCGCTTCGTAGGTGGCGATGCACGCGAAGTCGAACTCGCAGACGCCGCGGGCGCCCGCGATCGCGGCGTCGTAGACCTCGTCCAGCGTCAGGGCCCGGTTCAGCGCCGCCGACGCGCTGTAGAAGCGCTCGTGCTCGTGCTTGGATCGCTCCAGGGCCTGGAAGACGCGCTCCGACTGGACGACCCGCACCACCTGCGCGGCGGCGCTCGTCACCAGCGCGACGTCCGCCGGCTCGAACTTGCGCGCGGCCGCACGATCACCGACCAGGATGCCACGCGCGCTGCGGCCCTCCACCACCGGCACGCCCACGAACGCGCCCACCTCCGCTGGGCCGGCGTAGTACGGGAGCAGCGACAGGCGCGGGGCCTCCAGCGTGAAGGGCCGCAGCTCTTTCAGAATCGCCCCCAGCGCCCCGCCGCCCGCGTCGATCGCCCCCTCGACGACGTGGGTCGATTCGGTGCACAGCTCCTTGACCTTGAGGCGCTCGCCCGCCTCGTCGAGCCAGAGCAGCGCGCAGGTCTGCAGTCCCAGCGACCCGCGCAGCAGATCCAGGTTGTAGTACAGCTGCTCGTGAATCGTCTGGATGGACCCCTGGGACAGCTTCTCCTGCTCCTCGGCGCGCGTCCGCACGCGGCTCTCGGGCGACAGCGCCGTGGAGATCAGCCGGAAGTCGCGGGCCTCCTCGCGCATCGCCGCGACCTCGTCGTCGACCAGGCGCCGGTGCTCGCGGCGCTGGCGCGCCACCTCGGCGTGCAGGAACACCACGTTGAGCAGCGCGAACACGGCGACGAACGCGGCGTGGCCGGCGAACAGTCCGGCCGCCTCGGGCGGCGCCGCGGGGCCGAAGCAGAGGACCGCCTCGAACCCGATCGCGACGGTGGCCAGCGGCAGCCCGACGACCAGCCGGTGGAACGTGACCAGGAAGCTGACGACCGCGTAGACCAGCGGGTAGAGCGTCGAGGTGACGCCCCCCGAAAACGCGAGCAGCAGGTAGACCGTCGTCAGCAGCAAGAGACCCAGCTCCGCGTCGGAGAGGGCCTCGCGCCGCGCCGTCCGCCGGCGCTCGGTGGTGCGGACGCGGGCGGCGATCTTGAACGCGAGCAGGCCGGTCAGCAGCGCCGCCATCGCGACGCGGCGCAGATCGGCGCCCGGGGCGCGCAGGTCGGGAAACCATCCGCGCCACAGCAGCGCCAGCACCACGCCGCACACCACGAACGCCATAGACGCGCGCGTCAGCCGGCCGGTCTGGTAGCTGATCCGCTCGCCGACGCTGCGGCTCTTCGGCTTCAGCTTGATCTTCATGGCCGGCGCTCCGACAGATCGACGACCACCTCGCCGGCGCGCACCCACCCGAGCTCGTCGCGCGCGACGCGCTCGATCGCGGCCGGATCGTCGCGCAGCGCCTCGGCCTCGCGGGCGAGCCGGTCGTTCTCGGCGGCCAGCTCCTGGTTGTGGACGCGCAGCGCCGTCAGATCGCGCCGCAGGACCAGCGTGTGTCGCAGGCCGGAACGGACGTAGATCTGGTACGGGAGATAGGCGAGCACGAAGACGACGACGGCGGCGGCCGCCAGCCGGCCCGCCCAAGTCTTGGTCTCCCGGCGCATGCGAGTTCCCCGCGCATGCCAGTATCGGGGGGGGTTCGCAGCTCGTCCATTTTCCGCGTGGACGCCCCGGGGCTGAATTGGCCGGCCGCATCCAGCGGGCCATCGAACGGCGGTCGGACCGCCCGATGACCCGCTGGACCGGCCTCAGAGAAGGTTTAGATGGCGGTCGGTATGCAGCACCCGGTGATGCAGCCGTAGTTCGCCGGGCAGCCGTCCAGCGGGATGCTGGTGCCCGGGCCGCAAGGCACGTAATCAGAGCCGCACTGTTGCCCCGGCGGGCCGTCGGTGCCGCTGTCGGTGCCACCATCGCCACCTTCGTAGCAGTCCGGCGGCAGCGTGGTCTTGCCGATGCAGAGCTCGCAGTGGCCGCACGGGTTCGAGCACTGGGTCACCTGCGTGCAGGGCGGGCACTTGGTCGGATCGTTGAAGGCGGCGGCCGTGCAGGTGGCGGCCAGCCGGATCGGTGTGCTGGCACCCGGGATCAGACAGCAGCCGAAGCAGTCGCAGCCGTTCGGCACCAGCTTCTGACACTTGCTGACGCAGGTAGCAGATTGCGACATCGACACCGAGCACTCCATCGTGTGCTGGGCCGCGTAGTTCGGATCGTACGGGCACTTCGGCTCGACGCTTTGCGGATCGCACTTGAGCTGCCACAGGCAGCCGTCGTCGCCCATGCCCGAGTTGCCGTCGAAGAAGCAGTCCTGCTTGCACGGGTCGATGTTGTCGCCCGGGATGCCGGTCGCGAACGAGCTCTCGTCGTTGTCGAGCGGGCCGACGCACTCGGGATCGGCGAGGTCGATCAGGCCGTCGCCGTCGTTGTCGATGCCGTCGCTGCACTGGGTGGTCCCCAGCTTGCCGGCGTCGACCGTGTTCGTGCCGCCCACCCCGGATCCAGCGGCGCCGCTGGCGGTCGTCCCGCCGGAGCTGCCGGCAGCGCCACTGGTTCCGGCCACGCCCGACCCCGTTGTACCTGCGGCTCCGCTCGTTCCACTGGTCCCGCCTGCCCCGCTCGCCGTGTTTCCGGCCGAACCGGTCGCGCTGCTTCCGCCGCTGCCCGACGGCCCGGCCTTGGAGCCGGAACCACAACCGGCGGCGACCAGCAGCGCCGCGCCGCAAAGACGAAACAATGAAGTCGATGTCATTGGGCCTCGCATTTCGATCTCCAATCGGTATTTGGCGGGGTGGATTGAGCGAAAGTTACGGAACCAGAATTCGACAGCAGCCGGTGATGCAGCCCGTGCCATTCGGGCACATGGTCGGGTCGACGCCGTATTGCCCGCAGGCGATCTCGCCGCTCGGGCAGGTGTAGGGCGTGCCGCCGTCCACGCCGGCGTCCGGCGTGCAATCGGAGGGCAGCGTCTCCTTGCCGATGCAGTAATCGCAGTGGCCGCACGGGGTCATGCACTGCGTGACCTGCGTGCAGGGCGGGCACTTGGTCGGATCATTGAAGGCCGCCTGCGTGCAGGTCGCCGCCAGGCGGATCGGCTGCGGCGCGCCCGGAACATTGCAGCAGCCGAAGCAGTCACAGCCGTTCGGCACCAGCTTCTGGCACTTGCTGATGCAGGTCGCCGACTGCGACGCGGACGTCGAGCACTCCATCGTGTGCTGGGCCGCGTACTGCGGGTCGTAGGGGCAGTTCGCCTCCGTGCTCTTCGGATCGCACTTGAGCTGCCAGAGGCAGCCGTCGTCGCCCATGCCCGAGTTGCCGTCGAAGAAGCAGTCCTGCTTGCACGGGTCGACGTTGTCGCCCGGGATGCCGGTCGCGAACGAGCTCTCGTCGTTGTCGAGCGGCCCGACGCACTCCGGGTCGGCGTAGTCGATCAGACCGTCGCCGTCGTTATCGATGCCGTCGCTGCACTGGGTCTGGCCGATCGGAATCTTAGCGCCCGTGCCGCCCGTACCGGTGATTCCGCCCGCGCCGCCCATCCCGCCCGCTCCCGCCAGCGCGGGCACCGAGCTGCCGCAGCCGGGCACGAGAAGAAGCAGCGCGCCCGTTGCCACGGCGGCGATGGTGAAAATGGCGACGTTCGTAGGCGACGGCTTGCTCATGCCACTTGGAGCCACCACATCGGCAAAATGGCTCACAGCGTTTAAAAAGAAACCTGAGCGCATTCGCGCACGTAGACCCACATTGGCGACTGAGCCTTTTGCCCCGACTCAGGTCTCTTACTGTCTAAAATGGGCGTGCTGGTGAGTCACACCGTCCTCCTTGCAAGCGCGGACGCCGCGAGCGACGCGCAGCTCGTCGCGCGCGCCATCGAGGGCGACCGCTGGGGGCGGGAGATGCTCTATCGCCGCCACGCGAGCTACCTCCTGGCGATCGCGGCGCGGCTGCTCGGCAACCGCAACGAGGGCGAGGAGATCGTCCAGGACACGTTCGTGACGGCGTTCGAGCAGCTGCGCACGCTGCGCGAGCCGGCGGCGCTGCGCGGCTGGCTGGCGCAGATCGCGGTCAGCCTGGTCCGGCGGAAGATGCGCCGGGGGCGGCTGATGCGGGTGCTGGGGCTGGATCGCGGAACGGATGATGCGACGCTGGCGGCGCTGGCGGCCCCGGGGACGAGGCCGGATCAGCGCGCCGAGCTGGCGCTGGTGGATCGCGTGCTGAGCACCATCAGCGCCAACGTCCGCATCGCTTGGATGCTGCGCCACGTGGAAGGGCTGGAGCTGGCCGAGGTCGCGTCAGCCTGCGGCTGCTCGCTGGCGACCGCCAAGCGCCGGATCGCCGCCGCCGAGACCGCCATCCGGGCCCACATCGGCCCGGGCGACGCGCCCCAAGAGGATAGCGACGAGCGTGCGGACCGGCCGGAGGGCGTGCAATGAGCCGCCTCAAGTTCCCGCTCAAAGAAGGGCTGCGCGATCCGGCCGACGAGCCCGCGCTGTCGCGGATGTGGCAGGCGATCGACGCGCGCTTTCCGCGCCGCCGCAGCAAGCTGTCGCTGTCGCTGATCATCGCGCCCGCGGCGGCGATGGCGGCGGGCATCGCGGTGGTCGCGTACATGCACCGCGACGCCGGGCCGCTGCGGCTGGCGAACGGCAGCGCGATCGTCGCGGTCGACGCGCCCGCGACGGGCCTGCGGCTTGCGATGTCCGACGGGTCCAGCGTCGAGCTGGGCGCCGGCGCGCGCTTCGAGCCGATCGAGTCGTCGGCGCAGAGCTTCATCGCCGTGCTGGACCGGGGCGATGCCAGCTTCGAAGTGAAGCCGGGCGGACCGCGCCGCTGGCAGATCGAGTGCGGGCTGGCGACCGTCGAGGTCGTCGGCACCCGCTTCAGCTGCGCGCGCGGCCCCGATCGCTTGCACGTCGGCGTCGAGCGCGGCGTCGTCCTGGTGCGCGGCGAGCGGGTTCCCAGCCGCGTGCGCCGGCTGTCGGCGGGCGAGTCGCTGGACGTGTTCGAGCCGGCGGTGGCGCCGGAGAGCCAGATCGAGCCGGAGGGCACGGGCCCGGCGGTGCCGGACGCGGAGATTCGGCCGGCGGCGGAGCCGGCGGTCGCGGCGCGCGCGGGCGCGCCGGCCGGCCCGGGCTGGCGTGAGCTGGCCCGCAACGGCCGCCACCGCGAGGCGTTCGCGACGCTGGGTTCACAGGGCATCCGGCGCGAGGTGAAGCGCCTCGGAATCGCCGACCTGTTCGCGCTCGCCGACGTGGCGCGGCTGTCGGGCCATCCGGCCGACGCGGTGGCGCCGCTCCAGCGCATCGTCGCCGGTTTTGCCGGTGATCCGCAGGCGCCGCTGGCAGCGTTCGCGCTCGGCCGGCTGGAGCTGGACGATCTCGGCCGGCCCGCGCCGGCGGCGGCCGCGTTCAAGCGCGCGCTGGAGCTGGGACCGCCCCAGAGCTTGCGCGACAACGTCCGCGCCCGCCTCGCCGAGGCCCAGGCGCGCATGCGCGCCGAAGGTCAATAACATTCACAGCGCGCGCGCGCGCGCGCGATCGGTCCGCGTGGGCGCAGGCGATGGTTCGGCGGTTGTGAGACAATCCGCCGTCCGTCCATGCCCGCCCTTCGCCGGGGAGTCCTTGCGCTGGTCGCCGCCGTGATCGCCCCGATCACGGCGCGGGCAGCCGACCTCCCGGTGATCCGAATCTTCCCACCGGCCTGCGAGGCGTCGCCCGTATCGTTTGACGACTTCGTCGACACGTTGCGGGTCGAGCTGGCGGGGCGGCAGCCGCATTGCTGCGTGGTCGGCCCGGGCGACGGCGCGGGCGACGCGATCAAGGTCACCCTTTCGATCGAGCCGTGCGACGCCACCGCGGCTCAGCAGATCGACGTGGTGGTCGACGTTGCGAACCCGCCGCGCACGATGCAACGCCCGGTATCGCTAGCCGACCTGCCGCCCGAGGCGCGGCCGCGCGCGCTTGCGCTGGCGGTCGCGGAGCTGATCCGCGAGGCGGGCGAGTCGGCCCCGCCACCACCGCCCGCCCTGCCGCCTCCGCCCGAGACCAAACGCGAGCGGGCGTTCGGAGAGCGCATCGACGTGATCGGCAGCGTCGCCGGCGAGATGCGCCACTATTTCGGCCACGGCACGACGCTGTGGGGCGCGCGACTGGGCATCACGCTGTGGTCGGGCCGCTGGCAGGCGACCGCCGACGCGGGCGCCGCCGCGAACCAGAGCCAGTTCAGCGTCGGCGACGTCGACATCCTGCTGGCGAGCGGCGCGCTGTTCGCCGGGCCGCGCTTCGTCGCCGGCCCGGTCGCCATCGACATCGGACCGACCGGCACGTTCGGTTGGGCGCGGATCACGGGACAGTCCACGGATGTCCGCACCGGCGAAGGGTCGGCGCTGGTCGTGACGGCGGGCCTTCGCGCCGCGGTCGAGGGGCCGACCGGGCACATCATCGGTCTCGGCGGCTGGCTCGAGGCGGGCCTGACGGTCCGCCGGCTCGACGCCCAGGTCCAGGGACAAGACGCGGCCGGGATCTCCGGCCCCTATCTGTTGATCGCGGCGGGCGGCCGTTTCGGCCCGGGTTAGGCGACGAACCCGGTTCGACGCGCGCCCGCCCGCGCGTCAGTATGGCTTGCTGGCGTTCGGCGACGATTCGCGTCCGCTCATCCCCGCGACGGCGTCGTCGGCGTCGGACGGAACGCGGCGGAAGCGATCGCGCAAGTCTTCGCGCAGCTCACGGCCCGGCTTGGGAGCCAGCAACAGCCCCAGCCCGGCGCCGACGAGCAGCCCGACACCAAACGTTCCCAGCGTGCCCGCCAGCCAGGCGGTCGTCGAGGTCTTCGTCTGCAGGCCCATCATCTCCAGAATGTCGTCCTTGCCGAGATTGCGCAGTTCCTTGAGCTTCATCATGACTCATCTCCCCTTGTTCGCGTTCGTCTTGCCCGCCGCGTGCCGGCTCTTGCCCTCTTCCTCTTCCTCGAGCTCCCCGACGAGCTCCGCCATCTCCTGCCTCAGCATCGGCAGCACCGCGATGCGCAGCCCGATCCGGACGCCGAGCCGCACGATCCGTCCGGTCAGCGGCGTGAACAGCCCCCCGCCGAGCACGTAGCCGATCCCTAAGGCCGCCGCCACAGTCCCGAATGGATGGCGATCCACGCGTCCCTTGATGTCCAGCGCTTCGCCCATGTCCGCGAACGAGTCGCGCGTTCGATCCCAGACCTGTTCGGCGGTCTGACCGACCTTCTCCATCCGCTTCCCCAGCTTCTTCGCGCCGTCGCCGGCCGCGCGTCCGTTGGGAGGGGTCTCCGCACGCGTCTCCACGGCGTCCTCCTCACCCGCGCCTGCTGGCGACCTTGCCGATCAGGTAGCCGACGGCGATCGCGCCGATCAGACACTTGCCGGGATTCGCCTTGATGTAGCTGGTGGCCGAATCGGAGAGCGACGAGATTCGCCGCCGCGCCTCGTCGATCTGCGGCCGCACGCGCGCACCGATTTCGCGCGCTGTCTCTTCGATCTTTTCCGTCATCTCCATGGTGTCACCTCCTGTTCGAACCGCGGCCGCCGGGACGGCGGTAACCCCAGATGAAACCGAGCAGCACCGCCGCGCCCAGGACGATGACGGGCCGGTGCGCGATCCATCCGCGCCAGTCCGTCCGCCGCGCCACCGCGGCGCGCAGCGCGCTGACCGACCGTTCGACGCGTTCGCGCGATCGCTCGACGGCCGCCTCCGCGCGCGCCACCTCCGTGAACGGCTGCGTCCGCCCCTCTTCGTCGTCGGGTTGTTCCAGATCGACCCGGGTGTCGGCCGCCTCGAGCTCGCTGTCGTAGGGCGCGGCCATGACTAGTGCGACCTCGGCAGGAGCCCGTTCGATCCTGGCATCAGCGCGTTCGGCCTGGCCGCGAGCGCGTTGACGCTGCGGCTGACCTCGTGCTTCGTCCCCTGCATGAGCTGGATCCGCTTCATGCGCCGCGCGATCACGACCAGCGCGATCACGCCGGCGACCAGGTGCAAGAGCGCGAGGCCCAGGAACGCGATCGGCGCGCCGATGACCCGCGCCAGGGCCATGCCGGCGGCGATGCAGCCGAGACCGTACCCGACCGCGATGATGAAGCCGCCCGCCAGCAGCATGCCGACGTCGCGCGCGTAACTCTTCGCGTCGGCCGTCATTTCGACGCGGGCCAGACGAATGTGGTCGGCGACGAGCTGGCCGAGCCCGCTCGCCGTCTCCTTCACGAGCGAGATGATGCCGTCGCCCGAGTCGTCGTTTTCCAGCGTGCCCATTCCGCAAGGAACGTAAACACGACCGTTCTCCGTGCAAGCCCTGGAAATCGGGCGCTACTTCGAGTGCGGCGACGCACCATCCAGGGGCGCGGGACAGACGTCGCGCAGCTTGCATCCCTTGCAGGCCGCGCCGCGCCAGATCCGATCGAAAAGCTCCTGCACGCGGTCCAGCAATCCGTCGTCCGCGCCCGCGAAGCCGAGCTCGAAGTTGCGCCGCCCCGTCCCCTTCGCCCCCAGGCCGGCCCCGGTCCAGTTCGCGCTGCCGACGTAGACGAAGGCGCCGTCGACCACGACGGTCTTGAAGTGGACCCGCGGGCAAGCCCGCAGCTGCAGGACGCGCGCCAGTGCGGGGCGGCGCGCCAGAGTGGCGCGGAACGGGCGCGAGGGCGGGGTCGCGTGCAGGATGCGCAGCTCGACGCCGCGCGCGGCGAGCTCGTCGAGCCGGGCCAGCACCGACACGTAGCTCGCGCGGCGCAGGCTGCGGCGCCGGCCGGGCGCGGCGCGGCCGTCGTCGACCATCAGCTCCTTGACGTTGGCGGTCGCGATCCA
>Ga0066395_10000546_pt1 | contig 13985 bp, 11 predicted proteins | sample PanSoiPlot1MoBio_FD_61218 | JGI IMG/M metagenome (GOLD analysis project Ga0066395, IMG submission 61218) | Tropical forest soil microbial communities from Panama analyzed to predict greenhouse gas emissions - Panama Soil Plot 1 MoBio | ecosystem: Environmental > Terrestrial > Soil > Tropical... | reverse complement strand
CAGCAACCACCGCACAACTCGCACCTGCTGTTTCCAGCCCTGATATGCCGCAGCGATGCTGATTAGAGTGCGGCCCGGCTTTGGAAAGGAGGGGAATACTTCTCCCCCGCGCTTGGCGGCAACCAGCTTAGATGCAGGCTTGCGGAATTCCTTGGCAGCCTCAGCAATCGCGCTGTCAGGGTCTGGCGCGTCAACGTAGCCCAGCCACCGACTGTGCTGCCCGGTTTTGCCGCCGTTGAGCACTCGCGCTCAGTACTCACCAACCCCACCATGGGCCATAGCTGTAATACCCACCATAATAGGGGTTGCCGTAATAGGGGCCGTAATATGCCGGGTAAAGGCGTCCATGGTACAGTGGTTGCCAAGCATGCCCACCATACCACCCACCCCATCCGCCATACCATCCACCCCATCCGCCGACATGCCACCCGCCACGCCACCCTGCTTCAGCAGGGCCAGACAAACTCCCCACAGTCAGGCCTGTAAGCAATCCGAGAAGGGCAACGCGCTTCAACATGATTACCTCCTCCTGACGAAACCCCAGCGCAATTGAAATCGTACCTCATCGGCGATGTGCTGCCCAGTCAGAGGGTCATAATGCTTGCGAAGGATCTGGCGCCCAGACTCGCTTTTTTGTTAACGTTATGCTCCAATTAACCTAAGTGCAACGTATTATCAGACCTTCACGATATCGCGTGCACGCGATCCACCGTCTGAGGGTCATTAATGAACGGGAATGGAACGAAACGAATGGGGCAAGATCATTCAACAGGCGTTGCGGAGCCTCGCCCTGTCACTTGAGAGGTGCGGGGGAGCCCCCACTATAAGCAGTCCAGCGGAACACAAACGGACCGAATACGGATCGAAATGCTTGCTGCTCGACCCTGAAGGGGTAGTGGCCCGACCGATGACTGATGGACTCTGCCTTTGGCCGCACGAGAACTTTGGTTCAACGGCGGTGAAAATCATGGTTACCCCTGCAAACGCAGCACGTTGGCTGCGACATGGTTTTATGAATCATGCGGCGCAGGTTTTACTTGCCATCTCCTTTCGGGATTCGCGTTTCGTCTCAAGGTGGCGTGTCGTCGTCATGTCGATAGGGTTGGCTCACTGGGTCAGCTACGGTGCAGCCGATGCAGAAGAGCGGTCGCGGCACGTTCTTATGCTCGACGCGTACAACAACACACTTCCCGCCCCCGTAGCTTTCAACCAAGCCGTGAGAAATCGGCTAAGGACGCATCCAAGCATCAAAACCGATGCCTATACCGAATTCCTCGATCTCGGGCGATTTTCCGGACCTCTTCACGAATCTCGGACAGCACACTATCTGGCTGAAAAATACGCGCAGGCGCCACCCGACCTGGTGATGGTGCTGGCTGACGCGAGCCTGAATTTTGCGATGAAATATCGGGAGATTTTGGCTCCCAACGCACCTATCGTTTTTTCCAACGTATCGCCCGCGATGCTTGCCGCCATAACCCGGCCGAGCGATGTCGTGGGTTTTACGGTTTCGATGGACTTCGCCCGCACTCTGGCGCTTGCCGAGCGTCTTCATCCGCATGCCCGAAACCTTGTCATTGTCAACGGTGGGACCGAGCTGGATCGCCAGTGGCTGGAAACCCTTCAAGATCAGCTGAAGCCGCAGGCGCATCGATTCAACACTCAATATTTGACCGGCCTCCCGTATGAAGAACTTTTAGCAACGGCGTCACGTTTACCGCGTGAAACGATTGTGATCTACACGACGGTTTTCGGTGATCGAACCGGCCGGCAATTCGTTCCGGCCGATGTTCTCGAGGATTTTGCGAAAGCAACCGCTGCTCCTATCTATGCGGCCACTGGCAGCTATCTCGGTCGAGGGATCGTCGGCGGATATTTTGAAAGCTTTGAGAAGATGGGTATTGCAGCCGCCGACCTGGCCTTGGAGATACTCACAGGCCGCGACCCAAGCACGATTACGCCGCGCCCTGGCGCCGACTATAACTTCGCGGTCGATGCCCGGCAGCTTGAACGCTGGAAATTGTCCGAGGACGTTCTTCCTACCGCGACTGAGATTTCATTCGGAAAGCCGACGCTCTGGCAAGAGCATCGTTTCCTCATCCTTTCTGCGATTGCGGCTCTTAGCTTCCAGTCCGCCTTTATCATACTTGTCCTGATCCAAAACCGCAGGCGCCGAGAAGCCGAGCGATCCCTCAAAGAAAGCGAAGAGCGGATGGCGTTTGCCGCCGCGTCCACAAGCGCCGGCTTTTGGCAGATCGAAACTACCGATTGGTCTCTTTGGACAAGTCATCATTGCAGAACCCTGCTCGGCTTTGCGACCGGCGCAACGCCTACGTTGGAAATATTGCTTGAGCACGTTCACCCGGAAGATCGCGACGGCTTCGCTCGAGCCGTTCGGAGCGCCGTGAGGCACAGCCGGCCGATCGACTTCGAGTTTCGCGTTCTCCGAACGGACGAAGAAATCCGCTGGCTTGCGGCACGGGGGCAGTTGCGCGAAGGTGATGCGCGTCGTTCGCCCTGCGTCAGTGGCATTTTTGTCGACATTACGGCTCTCAAGGCAGCCGAAGGTGATGCTGATCTGCAACGCAGACAAGTGACACACCTCATGCGACAATCAATGCTCGGCGAGCTGTCCGGCGCAATTGCTCACGAGCTCAACCAGCCGCTCACGGCAATCCTCTCCAACGCCGAGACTGCACAAGATCTCCTGAGCCGAAAGGAGATGGATTTGGACCAGGTTCGCGACATCCTGAATGACATCATTGAAGACGACAATCGGGCCGGCGAGGTCATTCGCCGATTGCGAAGACTGCTGAGGAAAGAGGAAGCCAAACCCGAACCGATCGATTTAAATCAGCTCGTCGAATCGACATTGAGCCTTCTGCACGGTGAGCTGGTAAGGCGGAAAATCAATGTCGAGGTCGCGATCGCGGCCGACCTGCCCGCGAGCCTCGGTGATTCGGTACAATTGCAGCAAGTTCTGCTTAATCTGATAATGAACGCCATCGAAGCGATGAACGCAGAGCCGCCCTTGCAGCGTGAATTGGTCATAAGAACACGGGCAGCAGCCGACCAGATCGAGGCGACCATCATTGATAGCGGTCACGGACTAACACCCGAAGCGCGTACACAACTGTTCCAGCCTTTCTTTACGACTAAGGAATTTGGATTGGGTCTCGGCCTGTCAATCTGTTCTACAATCATCAAATCGCATGGTGGAAAGCTTACAGTTCAGAACAATGCAAATGGGGGCGCCATCGCAACGTTTACCCTACCGATCCAACTTGCGATGGCGCCAGCATGACGAAGGACTCGAGCTTCGTTGTCTTTCTGGTCGACGACGATGCCAATGTTCTCAAGTCCTTGACGCGACTGCTGCGGTCGAAGGGGCATGAAGTGCGGGCTTTCTCGTCATCGACTGAGTTTCTTGCACGGCACGATCCTTCAGTCTGCGGCTGTGCGATCCTGGATGTATCGATGCCCGATCTGGACGGCCTGAAATTGCAGACTGCCCTCATGGCAAGCGGTGTGGAGCGACCAGTGATTTTTATCACAGGCCTAGGCGATATTCCGGTAACGGTGCGAGCGATGAGGGCGGGAGCCGTCGATTTTTTGACCAAGCCGGTGAATAGTCACCAATTGCTTGCAGCAATCGAGAGAGCAATGGAATTAGAACTCAAGGCACGCGAGTCCAAAAAAGAATTGGAAGTGATCAGCCGCCGAATTTCAGCCCTTACACCCCGCGAACTGGAGGTGTTGACATACGTTGTTGCCGGGCGGCTCAACAAGCAAATAGCGGCGGAGCTCGGCATCGTCGAAAAAACAATAAAGCTGCATCGCGGTCGCATGATGCGCAAGATGGGTGTGCGGACGGTGGCGGATCTGGTGCGGATTGCCGAGCGGGCCGGCATTCGGCCCCGTCGCAACGCTGGCGACGGAGCGGATAGGACCTAGGTCTACCTTGATGCATGCCGCGATCACTGCAATCTCCATAATGTGCTAATCGCGTAACGACACCGTGATGAAATTACACACCATCGTCATACCTGAAGCTATCTCGGTCATCCTCGTCTTCCTTGCGCAGCAAATGAGGCGCGGATGACCGAGATGAGCTCGGCGATGGCTCCGGACACTCCTTCGATAGCAACAAAACCCGCCATAGCCGTCGTAGACGATGATGCGTCCGTGAGGAAGGCATTAATGCGGCTGCTCCAAGCGTCGTCGTATACGGTAGAGATATTCGGGTCGGCGGGTGAATTTGTCGCTTCCCTCAAACAGCGCACTCCTGACTGCCTGATTGTCGATCTGCAAATGCCGGGTATGAATGGCCTCGAACTTCGGATTTCGCTTACCCGCGCCGGGATAGGAATTCCAACAATCATCATCACCGCACACGACATACCCGGCAGCAGAGAACGCTGCAGTACGGCGGGAGCGGCAGCGTATCTGCTCAAGCCGGTACAAAAGAAGGAGCTGATCGCAGCAATCCAAGCTGCAACAAAAAGTACGATGTAACTTCTAAGGACGACGATTCTTAGCCACACCTGCCGCAGCTGCCGGTCGAGCGCTCCGTCCTCGCGCCGCAACATCCACGGGTCGGGCGGTGCTGCACAGCCTCGGCATTGCCAGACTCCATCAGGTGATCATAGCCTCTACGCAGACCTGCCGGTCCGTTGAAACTTCAGCGCCACCTGAACGCGGTTTCGAACGTTAAGCTTGTGCATGATGTTCGTCATGTGGTGTTTTACCGTCCGCTCTGTACATTTCAGGACTCTTGCGACCTCCTTGTTGGACATGCCACGGGAGACAAGTGCGAAGATCTCTGCTTGGCGAGAACTGAGATCACGCGGATCACCGTCGATTGCTTCGACCCGTTTGCCTTTGCTGATCAGCAATCTCGCCGCGAGATTCGGTGCCACATACGACGCGCCACGAACGACGGCTCGCACGGTCTCGACAACCTCATGTCCGCTGCTACCCTTCAAAAGATAGCCTCGCACACCCGCGTTTAGTGCCGTGGTGACATCCTCCGCGTCTTCAGAGGCGGTCAGCACAACGACTCGCACTTTCGGACAAGCGCTGGCAATGCTCTCGGCTGCATTGACCCCGCCTCCCGGCAGATTCAGATCGAGCAGGACGACGTCTGGAACACGTTCCCGTGCGATCGCTACGGCGTCAGTCGCCGTAGCGCCCTCTCCGACAACCTCGATTCCAGCCGCGCCTGTCAGCACACTCACTGTGCCTTCGCGAAAAATCGGATGGTCATCGATGACGGCAATTCGGATCGAAGCAGGTACCGCTGTACTATTGGCTGCACGAATGTTTGTGGTGGCTTCCATGGAGGCCCCTCCGGCTTGGCACGGTAGCGCTGAATAATTTCAATCGTTCCCCCCCCCGCAGATTCCCGAGTCCCACTTCCCGTATCGACGCGTCGGCGCCAACGCGCCTCGATGCTTCCCGCAACAGAGATAAATTGGAGATGAGGAGACGGAAGCTAGACCTTGGTCCATCGATACGCTTCCATTGACTCACCGTCTGCTGGCCAAGTTGGCGAGAGTCGATAATCCGGAGTTGTTGCGACTCATTGGCGAACCTTGATCCGGCGCAATACTGCCGGTCCGCGGTGCGCTTAAGTCCAGTAGGTGATAATGTGAGAATAAGCACGAGCACAGCTCGCTGTGCCGCACACGCCGACCGGCCGGGAAGGAAAGATCATGGACGCTAACTCACCGACGCCAGCGCCTGCCCCCGCACCCGCTGCCCATCATCCCTGGTATACGATACTCTACATCCAGGTGCTGATCGCAATCGTGGTCGGCGTGCTGGTCGGACATTATCTTCCCGACGCCGGAAAGGCCATGAAGCCGCTCGGCGACGGCTTCATCGCATTGATCCGGATGATGATAGCTCCGGTCATCTTTTGCACCGTAGTGCACGGTATCGCGTCGATGAGCGACCTGAAGAAGATCGGCCGCATCGGGATCAAGACTCTCGTTTATTTCGAGGTGGTTTCCACTTTCGCACTGGCGCTCGGCCTGCTGGTTGGCGAACTTGTACAGCCCGGCAGCGGGTTCAACATCGACCCCGCCTCGCTCGACCCGAAGGCAGTCTCCAGCTACGTGACGCGGGCCAAGGAGGAAAGCCTCGTCGCCCATCTGCTGGCCATCATCCCGGATTCGTTTTTCGGCGCCCTGGCGCGGGGCGACCTGCTGCAGGTTCTGCTGGTTTCGATCCTGTCCGGTTTCGCCATCTCGACGATGGGCGAACTGGGCGAGAAGATCGCCGGCGTCATCGACGTTGCCGGGGGGATGTTCTTCCGAATCATCTACATCATTGTGCGGGCCGCGCCGGTCGGCGCATTCGGGGCGATGGCGTTCACCATCGGCGCCTATGGCCTGGGCTCGCTTGTTAACCTCGGCGCCTTGATCGCGACGTTCTACGCGACGTCGGTGCTGTTCGTTCTGCTCGTGCTGGGCACCATTGCGCGGCTCAGCGGTTTCTCGATCCTCCGCTTTATCGCCTACATCAAGGACGAGTTGCTGATCGTGCTCGGCACCAGCTCGTCTGAGACCGTGCTGCCCCACATGATGCAGAAGATGGAGCGTCTAGGCGCTTCGAAGTCAGTGGTCGGCCTCGTCATTCCGACCGGCTACAGCTTCAATCTCGACGGCACCAACATCTATATGACGCTGGCAACCCTGTTCCTCGCCCAGGCAACCAACACACCGCTGACGATCGGCCAGGTGCTTGGCATCCTGGTGATCGCCATGATCACGTCGAAGGGCGCCTCCGGTGTTACTGGAGCCGGCTTCGTTACCCTCGCGGCGACGCTCGCGATCGTTCCGGACATTCCGATCCAGTCGCTGGCGATCCTGCTCGGCATTGACAAGTTCATGAGCGAGTGCCGCGCGCTGACCAACCTGGTCGGCAACGGCGTCGCCACGGTGGTCATCAGCCGTTGGGAAGGCGAACTCGACACCGGCAAGCTGCACGAAACCATGGCTCGCCCACTCGCCGTGGGTGAGGAATTGGAAGCTCAGCCCGTGTAGAAAGTGGTGTTCCGGAGCGGATTCCCGCAGCTTTGAACCGCATAGCGTGCCGTCGCCGGCCCGTCCCGGCCATCCAAATTCTAGAGCGCCTATCTGGAAGCTACCTGTGGAAAGAAGAATTTGGTCAGGCGAAATTCAACGCCGATGTCGTTTTTGAATCCACCCACCCTGTCGAAATCATGAAAGACATCGGCAGCGAGTGCAAAGTCCGGAGCGAGCGGAACTTGAAATTGGAAATGGCCTCTCAGGAAGTCATCTCTACTCAAAGGCAAGTTGGCTTGCGGCACCACCAGAGGCAGTCCCGTTACAGCAAATCTACCATTTGTTGCAATTTGCTCACCACCCCAGGACTTCTCGATGCCCAGGGCGGCGAAGAGGAACGTCTTCGGTTCGTAGCGCAGAAAAGCTCTGACATCGTAAGATACGCTTTGAGTCAAAGTATCGAAAGTTAAGACGCCAGGAAGTGGGGAACTCGCTGGGTTTACAACGACCAGAGGACTGTTGCCGTCGGTATGGAATGACGCATTGGCGACCAGATCAAAAAAAACACCATTTAACGCCGGTGAGTACTTCCCCAGGCCCTCAGTATAGCCGATCTGCGGAACGTCGGTGAATTGACGTGCGGTCGAAACATTGACCGCCCTCTGGTTATCAAAGGGTCGTCCAAACGGAAGATAAAAATAATTGGAGAAACCGAGCCAGCGCTGGACTTTGGCATCGGAAATGAAGAAATATGTGAAGTGAACCACCGGGTCCGTGAACCCCCCGGCAACCAAGCTATTGGTTCCCGGAATATTTACATCCGTCAGGGTAGCAGCGGGTATCTCTGCTTCAATGGCGAACGGGTGTCCGCCGATCTGACTAATATAAACAAACCGCGTAAACTCCTCGAATATATTCGCATGTGAGTTTGGCAATTCGTGGCCGGTTGGGTCGACGAAGGCATTGGCGCGGGAGTAACCAAGGTACTGCAGGGCGATAAATGTCCCGGTTGGCAGCGATCCCCCCGTGTAATCTCCCGCGTATGTGTCGGTACTGTTATCAGATGCCGCGATGGCTGGCGCATCCCAGTGGATGAGGCTGAACACTGCGGCCGCCCCCATCAACGCCGCCTTGCTCCCACGTTTGAACCGCATGACGTCCCCCCCTTGAAAGCCGCCCACCTGCTCAAGATGCCAGTCGCCTATAAATCCCGCAACTTTTGGCCGTCCTATTTGCAACTGCTTACGCTCAATGGAAAATGCTGCAGAATCAAAATGATGCGGGGCATTCCATGGCCAAGCAGCCTGCGCAACGGAGAGGCATAAATCCGCGGTGGCCTACGAATCTCGGCAACCATGGCATTTCTGCAACAGATTCGACAGACCCGCGCCCTGACCACCGTGGCTTCCAAAAATCCAAGGAGGTCGAGCGGGGCGGCCAAGGCGTCCGCCACTCCGGCATGAATGCGCGGCACCACTGTGCTGCGGCGCAGCAAGTTCGCCACGCCAATCAGGCGAGCGCGCGCCCGGCTGCGGAGCCGATCCAGCCGATCGATCAGTTGCAACATTTCATTGCAGCTGGGTCTCCCTCGTTGCCCGGATCATCTTCCCGAGGCGGGTGCCTATTACCCCGGCGCATCGAACAGGTGCCTATGCCGATTGCCTCCCTGCCCGCATGGCCTTCCCCGTTAAGAGGCACACAGCGAAAGCCGGGAACGGCAGTGAATGTCGCTAGGTGGAGTGCCCCACGGAGGCTCAGGCGTATTTAGCGGTCGCGCCTCGGAGTGCGAATTCCAGCGCGCCGTCGTCAACCGAGCCAAACCGCAAATTGAGAAGGTCGCGCACGTAGTTCTGATAGAGCTTCCACGGCCTCTTGGAGCCTTGGCGCGGGAGGTGATCGATTGCGCGCTGGATATAGCCAGAAGAGAAATCGATCAGCGGCTCGGGCTTCACCGAAGGATCGCGCAGGCGCGGCGTGCACGCCTCATAGCCGCGCCGGTCCATGTGGTTGATCAGCCGGGCGACATAAGCGCAGGTCAGATCGCATTTGAGCGTCCAGGATGCATTGGTGTAGCCGAACGCGACGAACAGGTTAGGGACGTCGCTGAACATCACCCCCTTGAAGTTCGTCGTTTCGGAGAATTTCACCGGTTTGCCCTCGACAACTATTTGGATGCCGCCGAGCAACAACAATTTCAGACCGGTGGCGGTGATGATGATATCGGCGGCCAGTTCCTGGCCGGATTGCAGGCGAATGCCGGTCTCGGTAAAGGTCGTGATCCGGTCGGTAACGACGCCCGCCTTGCCGATCTTGATGGCGCGGAAGAAATCGGCGTCGGGCGCGAAACACAGTCGTTGCCGCCAAGGATTATAGCTCGGCGTGAAGTGGGTTTCCACGTCGAAGTCGGCACCAAGCTGTGCGCTCGCTTGGCTAATGATCCATTCTTTAGCCGCCTCAGGCTTGCGCCGGCACAAATTAAAAAAATAAATTCCCAATAGCACATTGTACCAACGGGCGGCCGCGTAAGTGATGCTGGTCGGTAACCGGCCGCGCAACATCCTGGCGAGCGGATCCAGCGACGGCCGCGGCAAGATATAGGTCGGAGAGCGCTGCAGCATGGTGACGTGCGCGGCCTTCTCCGCAAGCACCGGAATCATCGTCACCGCGGTCGCGCCGCTGCCGATTACGACAATACGCTTGCCGGCATAATCGAGAGTCTGCGGCCATTGCTGAGGGTGGACGATGTGGCCGGCGAATTTTTCCGCGCCGGGAAATTCGGGCGCGTAGCCGTTTGCATAGTCGTAATAGCCGGTGCAGCTGAACAGAAAATTGCAGGTGAAGCGAACCGGCTCCCGTTCGGCGCCACGTTCGGCCTCGATGGTCCAGAGAGCGTCGGCAGAAGACCACGACGCGCCCGTCACCCGATGGCGGAAGCGAATCTTGCGATCGATGCCATAGATTTTCGCCGTCTCGCGAATGTAGGTGCGGATTGACTCGCCGTCCGCGATCGCGGTGTGTGACTCCCATGGTCGGAAGGGATAGGAGAACGTGAACATATCCGAATCCGAACGGATGCCCGGATAGCGAAACAGGTCCCAGGTGCCGCCGATCGCATCGCGGCTTTCGAGGATGACAAAAGATTTGGCGCGGCACGACGTCCGCAGATGATAAGCCGCATCGATGCCGGAAAGTCCGCCGCCGACGATGACGACATCAAAATGTTCTGGCGTCATGGGGCTACGTTGGCTCGACGCTATGTTCATTTTCGGCTCATGCTTTGCGCGACCGCCCCCTCCCTTCCCTCCCCCGCCCGCGGGGGAGGGAAGGGAGGGGGCTCGGCCGCAAACGCACGCTGCGCCATGCGGGCGACGAACGCCGCTGCGCGGTCGGCGGACGTAATCAGTATCATATGACCACCGCCTTCAACCAGCTCGAGATCGGCGTCCGGCACTTTTGCAGCCAATCCTTTGCCGTGCGCCGCCGGGTCGAGGACCCGATCGTCGGTGCCGTATAGGATGCCTACCGGCACGGTCAGGTCTTTATATCGCGCCGGCATCTCCCCGAGTTCGTCGCGCGTCGCCACCAGCTCGGCGGATGCGCCGATGAAACTGGAGGGCCGCAAGTTCAATAGTCCCCCTCCCCTGACAGCGAAGTCGGGCGCGACCAGCTCCGGACCGAACAGCGTCGCCAGCGCCCGTTCGCGGTTCGTGATCGACAGCGGCGTTGCCAAGGTCCACGCCATGAGGTGGCGCAACAGCGGCGAGGCAATGGCGAGTCCGTCGAACAACGGCGGCACGCGTTCCGGCCGGTGCGTCACCGGCGCCAGCAGCGCCAAACCGGCGACCTGCTCCGGGTGGTTCAAGGCCAACGCCAGCGCGATCGCACCGCCCAGCGAATGCCCGACAATCAGCGGCCGCCCGAGCTCAAGCTTTTGGCAGAAACGACTGATGATACGCGCCTGGGCGCTGATCGTCGCCGATGCTTGCGCCGGTCGCGTGGAATAACCGCTGCCTGGCCGATCCAGAATGACGACGCGGAAGTCGTGCCTCAGCTTGCCGAGCAACGAATGGGTAAAGTTGCGCATCTGGCCGGCAAGGCCGTGGACGAGCAGCAGGGGCGGTCCGGTTCCTTCATCGAGATAGTGGATGCGCGCGCCGTCAACGTCGATGAAACGTCCGCGCGGTGGCACTTTCTTCTCCACCTGCCGCGCCGTCCAGGCCGCAAACAGAACCAGGCCGGCCAGAACGAAGCCGGCGACTGCAACGACGACACCCAAAATCCAGGCGATCATTGTTTTGCTCCTCGCCCGAGCCAGTTCCAGTATGTCACGGGCATCAGCCGTTCGACGAGGGCCGCATATTTGGCATCCCGTCCGACCAGAATGCGCGGCTTTCGATTTTCGACGCCGCGAACGATGATCTCGCCGGCAATTTCCGGCGGCATGGTGAGAACGGAGTCGAAGAACTTGCGTCGCTTCGCCACCTCTTCCTCGGATAGACTGCTCGGCAAGCGAGCGTTCTTTGCGATCGAGGTGGCGACCCCGCCGGGATGCACGACGGTGACGCCGACACGGGTTCCGGCAAGCTCGTGCCGCAACGCCTCCGAAAAGCCGCGGACGGCGAATTTGCTCGCGCAATACGCGGTCTGCCCCGGTGGCGCGATTAAGCCGAACAGGCTCGAAATGTTGACCAGCCGCGCTTCCTCGCTCTTTTGCAGGAGCGGCAGGAACGCGCGGGTCATCTGCACAACGCCCCAGAAATTAATGCCAAACAGCCAGTCGAAATCGCTCTCCGCGACCGCAAGGAAAGTGCCGCCAAGCGCTACACCGGCGTTGTTGACCAGAACATCGACGCCACCGTGTTCTGCCATCACCTGCGTGGGAAAAGCTGAGACCGCGGCGCGGTCCGAGACATCGAGATGATGCTGGCTGATACGGATGTCGTCTTGTGCTCGGTTGCCTCTGATCTCGGCGGCTGTTTGCGCCAGCGCTGCATCGTCGATGTCGGCGAGGGCGAGATGGCAGCCACGGTGCGCCAGCGAGACAGCGATTGCGTGTCCGATTCCGCCGGCTGCTCCGGTGACGACGGCTGTGCGGCCTTTGAGCTTCAACACGATTCGAGGCACCTCTCATCTTCTTACGATAGGCATCGAGTCCACAACCACGCCAATCCATCAAGTGTACGGACGACGCTCAAGGCTTCATAAAAGCAGACCTCAGGCCCCAATACGGAGACGAGGCCGTATACTTTCCAGTCAATGTCAGCTGCATGGGCCACAAAGGAATAGTGCTAGCTATGGCCAAGATGCCGCCAATGATCGGCGGCCTGATCGACATCAGCTCCCTTGCGCTTGGTGCGTTTAGCATGAGCAGCTGCGTGATTTCGTCGGCTTTGCAGCCAAGCGCATATATTGGCGCGGCAGATCATTGATGGTCAAAGTCCGGTGTCGTTTCTCGGGAATGATATCCCGGTCAGAGCCACAATACATACCATCAACGGGTTCTCGGCCCACGCCAATCAGGCTGAGCTATTGAAATGGCGCAGGCACGCCGGCGCGGGGCGCACGTTCCTCACGACGGAGAGAAGGATGCGATGCAGACGTTCGCGTCGCGACTTGCCAAAACACAAATCGAAATGCCCAAGCTTAGCCAGCTCTTTGATCTGTAGCGGCTGAGGCGCCACGCGCTTGGCGCCGGCCCGGGCCGCTAATCGCTAATGGAATGGTTGGGCCATGCTCCTGCCCCGGCGGCGAGTGATGGAGGGAGGCAGCCCCGTCTGTTTTCACGGTGAGTTTCGGAGGATAAGCGCACATTGCGTGGACGCGACGAAAACGACGCGAATTACCCGAAGCGCCGTGCATTGTGTACCTGTTAATCCGCTTTGTGCAGTGCGTTAGGACATGCCTCAGCTCTCACAAGAGGAGTAACGTTAGGGTAATGTCGGCGTGGTTACAGCCGCGAGTACGGCCTTTACTAAGAACGGGTTCAGATCGCGAACAATGCCGAGCCGAAGCTGTTTCAGGTTTTGGACCGGTCCCTGGACATCAATAACGGTCCCCGGCCGGAAGCCATACTTCTCGGCAATGAGTTTTTGGATCGGAGGCGACATGATGTGCTCGATGAAGCGAACCGCTGCTTCCCTCTGATCCGGATCGGTTGACGTAACGAGGAGCACCTGATCAGCCTGAATTACGCGATCATTGTAGAGGATGGTCGCGCCGGGGATGTGCTTGTCGATCTCCGCGATTGCTGATTCGTCCGTAAAGAAGAAATCGCATTCGACGGGGTTCCGGAAGCACTTCTCCATCAATTGGCCCGTCAAGGCCGCCGTGTGGTCGACGTTTTGACGAAGGGAGTTGACTACCGATTTGACCTTTGGATCGAACAGTTCGCGACCGGTCATATTCGTGTGGCCGGAAGCCGAGTAGGCGAGCGCTACGGCAACCACTTGGCAGCTTACCGAGCGAGCGCAGTCGGCGGCGTGGCCTTTCACTGTTCCCCAATTCGCAACCTCTTTGTCGCCCGGAGCGAGATCGGCCCAGTTTTTGCCAGCTACGGCTATAAGATCAACGAATGTGAGAGCCTTGGGGTCCTTATGGTAGAATTTTCCGAGAACTTCGGCCGCCTGTGGGTTGACGACAGCGATAATCATCGACGAGGCGTACATCATCTGCTCAGCGGCGTTCCACTTCAGTGAGCGCAAACCCAAGATCGAGGCGTCGGGCGAGACGGTCGAGCAGTTGAGCTTGCCGCTCTCCCATTGATTCATGACGTCGACGGACTCGAGAAGTTTACCAGAGGGGTAGCGGGGAAAGTTGATCGTCACCTTCTCATTGCCAGGGATCTTCTGGAAGTGTGCAACAACAGCCGGATCGGCAACCAAGGCGTTCTTGCCCCATGCCCAACACATGTTGATTGTAACCGGGTTTAGGGTAGCAATTCGCGCTGTACTCTTG
>Ga0066395_10000540_pt1 | contig 14096 bp, 13 predicted proteins | sample PanSoiPlot1MoBio_FD_61218 | JGI IMG/M metagenome (GOLD analysis project Ga0066395, IMG submission 61218) | Tropical forest soil microbial communities from Panama analyzed to predict greenhouse gas emissions - Panama Soil Plot 1 MoBio | ecosystem: Environmental > Terrestrial > Soil > Tropical... | reverse complement strand
TTGAACCGCTATCGCCAGGGCTCTGAGTCTGCCGAATTTCTAATCTGCCGAAAATGTGGGGTTTTGGCGGCCGTGGTTTACTCCGAGAACACAAAGCTACACGCATCGGTAAACGCCCGGATAATTGACAACAGTGAAGCGTTCGGTCACAAGCTGCCTGTGTCGCCCCAGAAGCTTAGTGCTGGCGAAAAAAGAGCACGGTGGAAGGAACTTTGGTTTTCAGATGTATCCATTTCGTGAATGGTGCATGTCATGAACAAAGAAGTCAGTATCCGAATACCTCGTGGTATCCCGCGGCTCTGTGAGGAGTGGTTTTAATGGCGTGGACGTATTTGTCAATTGCTGGCCTGCTGGAAATCGCCTGGGCAATCGGTCTGAAATATACCGCGGGCTGGACCAAACTTTATCCGAGTCTGCTAACGGCGGCGGCGATGATTGCGAGTTTCTACTTTCTGTCGCTTGCCGTAAAAACGTTGCCTGTCGGGACAGCCTATGCTGTGTGGACAGGCATAGGAACGGTTGGCGCAGCTATTTTAGGCATATTGATTTTCGGTGAATCGCGCGAAGTGAGTAAAATCGTCTGCATTGTCTTAATCGTAGCAGGCATCATCGGCCTAAAGTTGACATCTGCTCATTAGGACGCCACCGAACCATCGCGTGCATCGGAGCGCGGGCAGGCTAGTCCCTATTGTTATTTCACAGATAGTGCACTGGCCAGTGGCGCAGACGTTAATTAGACATCACTACTGAGATCGTCGCCCACCTTTTGCAACTGAGACAAAATCGAGAAATAAATGTTTACAGGGAAGACCATGAACAACTCGTCATTCACCAAATCCCCCGACAACCGTTATTTCGAAGACTACGTCGCCGGTTCGGTGCACGAATTTGGCCCGATCGCCGTTGAGGAAAACGAAGTGCTCGACTTCGGGAAGCGCTTCGTTCCGTTGTCGTATCATACGGACACGGAAGCGGCGAAGAAAAGTATTTATGGCGGTTTGATCGCGAGCGGCTGGCATACCGCCGCGCTCATGATGCGGCTCTATACCGACCATTATCTTTCAAAAGTCGCCAATCTCGGTTCGCCAGGCTGCGATGAGCTGCGTTGGAGCAAACCCGTCTTTCCAGGCGACGAACTATGCATCCGGGTAACGGTGATGGAAACGCGCCGGTCTGATAGCAAACCGGATCGCGGCATCGTCCAGTCGTTTACGGAAGTATTAAATCAAAAAAGAGACGTGGTGATGAGCGTTAAGATGGTTAACTTTGTGCGGGCGCGAGGTTCGTGAGAAACTCGCGCAGCCGTCAGGCCTCTTCGGCGTCTTCGTAGAACTCTTCCTCACGGCCGGTGTAGTCTTCGAAGCGGGTAAATTCCCTAAGGAATGTTAAATTGAGATCGCCGATGGGGCCGTTCCGCTGTTTAGCGATGGTAATAGTGGCGGTATTGTCGTCTGATTTCGGATTGTATGCGGCCTCGCGGTAAATGAAGGCAATCACATCGGCGTCTTGTTCGATGGCGCCGGATTCGCGTAAGTCAGACAATTGCGGGGTTTTGTCATTGCGGTCTTCAACCCGGCGATTGAGTTGTGAGATGGCCAGCACCGGGACGCTGAGCTCTTTTGCCAGCGCTTTGAGGGATCGGGAAATTTCCGAAATCTCTTGTTCTCGGTTTTGCGCCGCGCCGCTGCCGCGCATAAGCTGGAGATAATCAACGATAATAAGGGACAACTTTTTGTCCCGATCTCGGGCCATGCGACGCGCTTTGGCACGCAACTCTAAGACGGAAATCGCCGGCGTGTCATCGATATAAATCAGTGCATCGTGGAGCTTGCCGGCCGCCGTCGCCAATTTGGGAAAATCCCGGTCCGATAGATACCCTGTCCTCACTTTTGAATTATCGACTCGCGCTTCTGAGCACAGCAATCTCAACGCCAACTGCTCTCTAGCCATTTCCAACGAAAAAATCGCCACGCCGTGTCCCGCAAAGGCCGCGTGGCTTGCAATGTTTAGACTGAAGGCGGTCTTTCCCATACCTGGTCGGGCGGCAACGATGATTAAATCGCCAGCTTGTAGACCGGCAGTCTTGCTGTCCAAGTCCTTGAACCCGGTGGGTACACCGGTGATCATCGTCTTTCGTTCAAAGAGCTTCTCCACCATTTTGATGGAGTCTTTCATCATGTCTCCGACTTTGACGAAAGAACTCTTGATTCGCTGCTCGGTGATGTCGAAGATGGCTTTTTCGGCGGAGTCCAGCAGCTCCTCAACGTTGCCCTGTCCCTCAAACCCTTTGGTCGCAATATCTGTGGCAGCGTTAATTAAATAACGCAGGATCGACTTTTCTCGAACAATCCGGGCGTAGTAAGAAATATTGGCGGCGGTAGGAACGAAATCATTGAGGGAGGCCAAGTAGGCCGACCCGCCCACGGCTTCAAGCTCGCCGCGGTTCTTGAGCACCTCGCTCAAAGTAATAATGTCGACGGGCTCTGAACGATCCGACAGCTCGATCATGGCGCGGAAAATTTTGCGATGCGATTCGCGATAGAAGTCCTCGGCCCGAAGCGATTCCAAAACCACATTGATCGCGTCGTTCTCGAGCAGGATTCCGCCGAGGACCGAAGATTCCGCCTCGAGGTTTTGCGGAGGGATTTTGCGTATATTGTCGTCTATGGTTGCCATGGAACTCGGATGGTTGGATTCAGATAAGGAGCAACCACACTCCGTTGTCTGAAGCTTTGCTATCTGAATCGGAACGACGCTACACCAAGAAAAATAAAAAGCAAGAAAAATCTTGAGCTCGGAAGAATATTTTTCACAAGCAAAGAATCTAAGCGGAGAAGGGGATTTCCCAGCCTACACCATTTCGGCGTTCCAAATGTTTCCCGTGGCAATTCATTTCTTTCCCAAAAAATGAAACGGTTCAGCGCGCCTTATGCTCGGCCGTGATCGTCGTGTGAATGCCGCCGCGCACGTTAAAATCGCCCACCACGGTCATCGATTTTGGATGACACGCAGCTACCAGGTCGTCGAGAATCTGATTGATCACAGCCTCATGAAATGCGCCTTCATTGCGGTACGACCATAAGTAGAGCTTGAGCGACTTGAGCTCCACACACAGCCGGTCCGGCGCGTAACGAATCCGAATAGTGGCGAAGTCCGGCTGTCCGGTGCGCGGGCAAATACAAGTAAACTCCGGGCATTCCATAGCGATCTCATAATCCCGGTTCGGATGTGGATTGGGAAAAGTTTCCAGTTCTTTGCTTGGCACGGTCGGCACAACTCAATTTTATCCTAGCGCGTCACGATTTCCAATTCTCCCGGCAGCGGTTCGGCTCGGCATCAAGAAAGATTGCTCGACTGCCGGCTCGGAAAGACGTTTTGATGAAAGATAATCCACCAGAACTACCACTCCAATGCTTGCAGTAACCTTGACACTTTTTCAGGCCAATGATAATCGCCAGAGGGGAATAAGAACGATTTGCAACCTAGGAGGATCAAACGTGGCCAAGCCGAAAGAGCCAAAAGCGGGAGAGAAATTGACCGCTGAGGAAGCCAAAGCCTATGTCGATTATCTTTACGCGACGCTCTACAAAGCGTGGAACGAAAAGATCCACAATGGAGCCTTCATGACCCAACTTCGGGAGGGTAAGTTGCCTATGCCTGTGATCCGCCAGTTCTTCAAGAACTGGGGCCACTTCTCGATGGAGGTCAACGCCCTCAATGCAGTCTCCTATTACACCCATCTGCCGTTCTTCGTCCGTAACTTCGACCTTCTTGGGCCGTTTTGCGCGAAAATCGCCGACGAATTGATCTCGCCCAAAGCTCCAGGCCATGTGTTGGTGCTGTTAGAAACCGCCGAGGTCATGGGTTTGAGCCGCAAAGAAGTCTTAGAAGATCCCTATCTGCCTGCCGCTCGTGCCATCAATGACTTTTGCCATAAGATTTTTATCGATGGTTCCATCGTGGAGCTCTGGGGCCTGCATGTTTTCGAAGAGTCGTTGTCTCACTGGTCCGGCGAGTGGTTCACGGCGTTAACCACCAAATATAATTTCACCAAGCGTCAGGCGATTTATTTTTCCACCCACGAGGAAGCGGACATGGATACGCATCAACTGGGCGATGGCGGCGAGGAAGCCATGGGTCACGGGGCGTTTAACCGGACGGTTCTTACCCGCGCTCTCCAGGATGGCGTGGAGTTTCGCGCCGGCTATTCCATGGAATATTGCGCGCTTACAATGGTCGACCTGCACGCTCAGATGAAACAAGCGGCTATGGATAACCCTTATACTTGATTTGCTTCGGCACTCCGTTGTCGATTCGCTCAGGGGCCTGTGCGTTAAACTCTCACCACGCAGAAATCTTACAAGGGTCATCCTGAATTTGCGAGTTGGCGAATCGTATCTGAGCCTTCCCCGTTTATTCATTAGACACGGCTTGCAGACCCCTCTCAGCTAGGGCACGATCATCCCAATCGAACCGCAATTTGCCCGGTTCTGGACCAAACGCCATTATAAGAACAGGCAAGTTTACAACGTCACCGATGCCTGGAAGACGAGATGACTGATAGCGAACTCGAACCCCTGCGCTCGATCCTTGCGCAGTTGGCGCCGCAAGGCCGCAGTGCGCTCCTGCCCGCGTTACACGCCGCACAAAAGATCTATGGCTGGCTCGCCGAACCGGTTGTGGCTGAAGTGGGCCGTGCATTACACGTGCCCCTCGCCGACTTGTATGGTGTCATCGATTTCTACGCGATGTTCCAGCGACAACCGGCCGGCCGGATCGTGGTGCGCGTATGCAACGCGCCCGTGTGCGCCCTTGCCGGGGCCGATGGGGTCGCGCAGGCGCTGTGCCGTTACTTGCAAATCGATCCGGGTGAAGTCAGCTCGGATGGCGCGGTCAGCGTCGAGCATGTTCCCTGTCTGGGCTTGTGCGACCGCGCGCCAGCGCTGCTCGTGAACGAAACCGCTGTCGGACATGCTAATCCCGCAGATGCAGCGGCCATCTGTGCGATGAGGGGGCGGCGGGCGGTGAGCTTTGTCGGCGGCGATATCCGCATCCTTACAGGCAATTGCGGCAAAGGCCATCCTACATCCCTTGACGACTACCAAGCGCGCGGTGGTTACGCGGGGCTGAAAAAGACTTTGACGATGACGCCGCAAGCCGTGCTCGCCGAAGTAAAAGCAGGGGGTCTCGCCGGCGGCGGTGGTGCGGCATTTCCCACCGGCGTAAAGTGGGAAGGAGCGGCAAACGCGCCGGATCAACCCAAGTATATCGTCTGCAATGCCGATGAATCCGAGCCAGGCACGTTTAAGGATCGCGTTCTCATGGAAGAAGACCCGCACCGCGTCATCGAAGGAATGATCATCGCGGCCTGTGCCGTGGGCGCGAGTCAGGGCTACATTTACGTGCGCGGCGAGTATCCTTATGCCTTCAAGATCATGAGCGAAGCGGTGGCCGCAGCGCGGCAGGCCGGCGCTATCGGTCAAAATATTTTTGGCGCAGGATTGGACTTCGATATTGAAATGCGGCTGGGCGCCGGCGCGTATATTTGTGGTGAGGAAACCGCGCTGCTGGAATCCATCGAAGGCAAACGGGGCCTTCCACGCATCAAGCCGCCCTTCCCCACAACCCACGGCTTATTCGGCAAGCCCACCGTTATTAATAACGTGGAAACTTTCTGCAACGTCCCGCTGATTGTCGAACGAGGCGCCGCGGAGTTTCGCAAGCTGGGCACCGAGCGCTCGCCCGGCTCGAAGCTATTTTGCGTGTCGGGCCAGGTACAACGCCCGGGGCTTTACGAGGTGCCGTTTGGCATCACCTTGCGCCACCTGTTGTTCGATCTCGCGGGCGGGCTCAAGCCTGGGCACAAGCTGCAGGCGGTGCTCATGGGCGGCGCCGCGGGGGCGTTTGCGAGTGACAAAGATTTAGATGTGATCTTGTCGTTTGAGAATCTGAGCGCGGCGGGCTTGCCCCTGGGCTCGGGCGCCGTCATGGTTTTTGACGACAGCGCGGACATGCGCGACGTGCTGAAGCGTCTGGCGCACTTCTTTGCCGACGAGAGCTGCGGCAAATGTTACCCTTGCCAATTGGGCACGCGGCGGCAATATGAAATTCTGATCCGAGGCGCGAACGGCCATCTGCTTGCCGGCGATCGCAAACGCTTATCGGATGTGGGCCAGACGATGATCGACGCATCCCTCTGTGGCCTAGGCCAGACGGCGGCCACGGCGGTATTAAGCGCGATGAAATTGTGGCCGGAGATGTTTCGATGAATTGGGCTGATGGAGTACTGGAGTGATGGAGTGCAAAGGATTGGGGTAATGGAGTAGTAACGGAGTAGTGGGTTCCGGATTCCCAGCACTCCATTACTCCATCACTCCAGTACTCCAAAGGCGACTTATGCCTGACGTAACGCTCACTATTGATGGCGCTTCCGTCACCGTACCTGCGGGGACAACGATTCTTAAAGCCGCAGAGAAGCTCGGCCGGCAGGTTCCAACCATCTGCTATCACGAACATTGCACGGCAAACGGTCTCTGCCGCATCTGCGTGGTCGAAGTCGACGGCGTCAAGCCGCTGCTGCCGGCGTGCCTGAGCCCGGTGAACGAAGCCATGAAAGTTTCCACGTCGAGCGCCCGCGCCGAGCGCAGCCGTCGTACCATCCTCGAATTGCTCGACTCCGCCGTGGATCTTTCCGAGGCGCCGGAGATTCAAAAGTTCATCGAGGATTATCGGGCCGACCGCTCGCGCTTTCCGGAAGGTAAAAGGGCGCGAGGCTGCGGTGCTTGATGACAATCCGATGTATATCCGCGACTATTCCAAGTGCATTTTATGCTGGCGCTGTGTTCAGGTGTGCGCCGACGACGCGCAGTTCACTTATGCGATCAACTTCAAGGGGCGCGGCTTCGACACCGGTATCGGCACCTTCTTTGACAAGCCCATGCCGGAAACGAGCTGCGTATTTTGCGGCCAGTGCGTGGGCGTTTGCCCCACCGGCGCGCTTAAGCCCAAGCGCGAGGCGCTGCTCGAGCAGGGATTCGATCTGAATGAAATCATGCAGGCGACCAGGGGTGGAAAAAAGCGCCGGAGAAAATCGCCATGATCACCGCCGATCGCGTCGTCCCAACCACCTGTCCCTACTGCGGCGTGGGCTGCAATCTCGAACTGCATATCAAGAACGACTACATATACAAGGTGACGTCGCCGTTCGACGCGGTGGTCAACCACGGCAACCTGTGCGTCAAAGGGCGTTTCGGTTACGACTTTATTTACAATAAGGACCGGGTAACGACGCCGTTGATCCGCAAAACCGCGCAGGCGCCCGGCACGCGCACCCAGGCCTTCGATCGCAATCAGTGGCGCGAGGTCTCATGGGACGAAGCCCTCGATTACACCGCCGAGCGCCTGGTCGAGATTTACGAACGCGATGGCGCCGGTGCCATGGCGGTTTACTGCTGCGCCAAGGCAACCAACGAGGATAATTATCTCTTACAGAAACTTTTTCGCGCGCTATTTCGCACCAACAACGTCGATCATTGCACCCGCTTGTGCCACGCGGGCTCGGTGGTTGCGCTGCAGATGGCGATCGGCTCCCTCGGCGATGAGCAACACCGCCGCCGAAGTCATTCATAGCGATGTTTTTCTCGTCACCGGATCCAATACCGCGGAAACCCATCCGATCATCGCCCTGCAAATGAAGGCAGCGGTCGCAAACCACGGCGCAAAACTGATCGTCGTCGATCCCCGGCGCGTGGAAATGGTCAACTGGGCCACGCTCTGGTTGCCCGAGAAGCCGGGCACCGACGTGCCGCTCTTTTCCGCCATGGCGCATATCATCATCAAGGAACGGCTCTATAACCAAGATTTTATCGACCGGCGTACCGAAGGCTTCGCTGGCTTCGCCAAGTCCATGGAAAAATTCACGCCCGAATATGCCGAGGCGATTTCCGGCGTCGACCGCAATTTGATCGTTCAGGCGGCGCGCATGTATGCCGAAGCAAAGAACGCGGCGATTTATTGGGCGCTGGGTATTCCCGAGCATTCCCATGGCACCGACAACGCGATGTCGCTCATTCATCTGGCGCTGCTCACCGGCCACATCGGCCGCAAAGGCACGGGACTCAATCCACTGCGCGGACAAAACAACGTCCAGGGGGCGTCGGATTCAGGCGCCATGCCCTGGCACTATCCCGGTTACCAGCGCGTCGATGACGAAGCCGCCGCGCGCAAATTCGAGCAAGCATGGAATATCGAGCCAGGTGGACTCAACCGCAAACTCGGGCTGACGACAACGGAGATCATGAGCGCGGTGGGGCCAGGGGGAGTGCGAGCGCTCCACATCATGGGCGAGAATCCCATGATGTCCGAGCCCAACTTGAACCACACGCGCCACATGATCGAACAGCTGGAGTTCCTGGCGGTGCAAGACTTGTTCATTAATGAATCCGGCGCCTATGCCGACGTGTTTTTACCCGCCGCTTCCTGGGCGGAAAAGGACGGCACCTTCACCAACACGGACCGCCGCGTTCAGCGCGTGCGTAAAGCCCTGAAACCGCGCGGTCAGGCGCGAGCCGATTGGGAGATTGTCTGTGATCTCGCTAGGCGCATCGAAAAGAAGCTCTGCCACCGGCAAACAGCTTTCTGGGCTTACCAGTCGCCCGCCGAAGTGCTCGAAGAGATGGATCGAGTGGTTCCCGAATATGCCGGCGTGAAATATCGGCGCATCGAAAAGGAGGGCCTCCAGACGCCGGTGTGGGACGATAACCATCCCGGCACGCCCTATCTTTTCACCGAAAGCTTCCCTTGCGGCAGAGGCAAATTTCGCCCTTTGGAATACGTGCCTGCCGTCGAGATGCCCGACGAAGAATATCCTTTCATCCTCACTACCGGACGCCTGCTCGAACACTGGCACGGCGGCACGCTCACGCGCCACTCAAAGCTGGACGACCTCTATCCGGCGGCGCGCATCGAAATCAATCCCGCGGACGGCGCCCGCTTGAAGATCGAAGACGGACAGGTCGTGCGCGTCTCGTCGCGCCGAGGCACCGTCGTCCTGCGCGCGTGGTTGACCCAGCGGACGACAATAGGCGTGGTCTTCATTCCCATGCACTTTGTTGAAGCCGCGGCCAACCTCCTCACCATCGACGCCCTGGACCCGATCGCCAAAATCCCCGAGTACAAAGCCTGCGCCGTGCGCATCGAGCCCGCGGCTGAAGATGAACTGACGCCGCCCGAGACAAAGGTGGAACGGGGCCGGTATTGATAAGGGCGATACATAAATCGCCCTACGTAGAACCAAAATTCAGATCTATGATGATTGAAGGTTCAAAGTGCGTGCTTCGCTCATGCCGAGCTTCCGAAGGACCCCTCAAACGCGAAGAGGATCCTTCACTTCGTTCAGGACAAGCCTAGAACCTTCAACTTTGAACAAAGTAGTTAGCGCAACTGTCCGCCGGGAATGTGTACGAATGCGCTCATCTCATGGGAGAAAGTCACCGGTGGCGCTTTGCAGACATAATTCGACGTAATCTGATCCACGCGCGTAACGCCCAAGAGTGCCATGTCGACGGTGATTTCCTCCTCGAGGAGCTCAAGCACACGCACCAGGCCGGCCTGTCCGCCAGCACCCAAACCCCATCCTTGCAGTTTGCCAATCGTAACTGCCTTGGCGCCGAGAGCTAATGCCTTCACGACATCCGTGCCGCGCGTAACGCCCCCGTCGAGCACGATCTCGGCTCTGCCGCGCACGGCCTCGACGATCTCCGGTAGCGTGTCGATGGTGCCGAGTCCGTGATCCAGTTGCCGGCCGCCGTGGTTGGAAACGTAAATAACATCGACGCCGTGATCGACGGCGATCTTGGCATCTTCGGCTGTGGCGATGCCTTTGATGATCAGCGGCATGCCGGCGATTTTTTTGATCGCATCGGCCATTTCCCAGGTAAGCATCGCCTGATAAATGCGACCGGTTTCGGTTCTGCGGCTAGGCGGCTGCCAGCGATTGAGCAGCGGCCGCTCGCGACGGCTGTAATGTGCGGTATCGACAGTAAGGCAGAGGGCCATATAACCGGCTTTCTTCACACGCCCGAGGATCTCTTCGCACCAGTCCAGCCCACCGCGAATATAGAGTTGAAAAATCTTCGGATGATTGGTGCTGGCAGCGATTTCTTCAAGCGGCGGTTGAGTCACCGAGCTGACAAAATTCATGCTGCCAAACTCCGCCGCTGCCTTGGACACAGCCACACCGCCTTCAGGCGTGATCGTTTGCAGCGAGCCGATCGGGGCCAGCATCACCGGGATGCGCAGCTTCTGGCCCAAGAACGTCGTCGAGGTATCGATCTTGGAAACATCCACCAAAACCCGGGGACGTAAACCGAGGCTATCGAAGCCTAGGCGGTTGCGCCGCATCGTGGTCTCAGATTCCGACCCTCCAGTCAAATAATCCCACACATTCTGCGGCAGATTGCGCCGCGCCGCCTGGATGATTTCTTGGTTACTGACATAATCGAGACTCATTATGCTTCCTCCTACGAATGTTTTGGAATAAATCACGCCCAACCCGCTCGTGGCGTTGTGCAGCTTGGCGGGAACACTATCCAACCAGCGGGACGGATGTCAAATCATCCAGGATCCAAATCCTGAAGCAGTGAATTGCGAGTAAGCTCTGGGAAACTCTCAGCAGATGCGTTCTAATTTAACGCTGAGAATAAAAAAAGATTGGAGATTTTCCGTTGGTAAAGCTGGCAAACCTGATGGAATTCACCTAAGCGGCGGATCGGTTTTTTTGCACAAAGCTCTCGGCGATGAGCTTATCCACCTTTTCCCCGAGTTGAGCGAACTCGTTGTCGGTCGTCTCGCGCAATTCGACCACGGTCTCAAGAATTTTCGCGAGCTTTTTTGATTAATTTCCTCGCGTATTCGAGCCTTGGCTATCTCTCGTTCGAGGGCGAGGATTCGGTTACGTGTCTTTTCGATTTGCGCCTTATAGACAATGTACGTCGTGAGTACCGTCAAGCCCGTCCCCACTGCTAAAACTGTTGCCAGTACGGTCCAATCCGCCATCCGCTTCCTCCCTTGAATCTGTGTTTTACCGAGCCCTGGGTCGGTGAAATTTGCGACCTACCTGCCAGCGGCCTCGCCCCATTACAAGCCTCGCTAGTGCCGGTACTTCAAAAGTTCAAGAGTTCAAATGTTCAACGCCCCTCAACCCTGAACCTTGAACTTTTGAACTTTGAACCGTTTATCGTGTTACCGCGCCTTCAGACGCGGAAGAGACCAGCTTGGCATACTTTGCCATCACGCCGCTCGTATAACGCGGTGCAGGCGGCGTCCACTTTTGTAAACGCGCTTTCATCTCCGTGTCGCTGATCTCCACGTCGAGTTTGCGCGCTTTGATGTCGAACACAATGCTATCCCCGTCTCGCACCACCGCGATGGGCCCGCCGTGAGCGGCCTCAGGAGCCACGTGGCCGGCCATCAGTCCGTGGGTTGCGCCGGAGAATCGACCGTCGGTGAGAAGCGCAACCGAATCCCCTAAGCCTGCGCCCACCAGAGCCGCTGTAACCCCAAGCATCTCGCGCATGCCGGGTCCGCCTTTCGGCCCTTCATAACGGATCACGACAACATCATTCGGTTTGATTTGCCCATGCTTTACAGCGTGAAACGCATCCTCTTCGCGATCAAAAACTTTTGCCGGCCCTTTGTGAATCGTTCTCTCGTGGCCGGCAACTTTAACTACGCAACCTTCAGGCGCCAAGTTGCCTCTGAGAATCACCAAGCCGCCGGTGGCTTTGAGCGGTCTGGCGAGTGGCATAACCACTTCTTGCCCCGGAGTCTCTCTGGTCATCTGCGCCGCTTCGCCGATCGTTTTGCCGGTTACCGTCAACGCGTCGGCGTGAATGAGTCCGGCATCGATCAAGCGTTTAGCCACGAGTTGAATTCCGCCCGCCTTGTAAAGATCGCTGGCGACGAACCGGCCACCCGGCTTGAGATCGGCGATCAGCGGCGTGCGCGTGCTGACAACGTCGAAGTCATCGATGGTCAGCTCCACTCCCGCCTCACGGGCGATGGCAAGCAAATGCAACACGGCATTGGTCGAGCCGCCGGTGGCCGCCACGGACGCAATGGCATTCTCAATCGACTTGCGCGTAATGATCTGCGTGGGGCGCAGGTCGCGGCGCAACATCTCCATGACCAACTTACCGGCGTTGAACGCGGCTTCCTCCTTTTCCGCCACCGTCGCTGGAATCCCGTTACTGCCCATAGGCGAGATGCCAAGAAATTCCATTACGGTGGACATGGTGTTGGCAGTAAATTGCCCGCCGCAGGCTCCCGCCCCCGGGCAAGCGCTGTTTTCCACCGCCTTGAATTCATCCTCTTCGATTCTGCCGCTACGGTAAGCGCCAACGGCTTCGAACACGTCTTGAATCGTGAGATCGCGTTCTCCGAGATGCCCCGGCGCAATGGAGCCGCCATAGAGCGCGAGTCCGGGAATGTTGAGTCGTGCCAATGCCATCACCACCCCGGGATTGGTTTTGTCACAACCGGACAGACACACCAGAGCATCGAAATGATTACCGCGCGCTACCAGCTCAATGGAATCCGCGATCACCTCACGGCTGATGAGTGAACATTTCATCCCTTCCACGCCCATGCTGATGCCATCAGAAATCGAAACCGTGTTAAATTCCATGGGCGTCCCACCGGCGGCGCGGATACCTTCTTTCAACTTTGCCGCCAAACCACGCAAGTGAAAATTGCATGGACCGATTTCGATCCAGGTGTTCGCCACGCCCACGATGGGCCGCGACAAGTCTTCGTCAGTAAAGCCCACGGCCTTAAGCATCGCTCGCGACGGCGCCCGGTCCGGCCCATCGGTGACAATGCGGCTGCGCTGTTTTAAGTTTTCGTTCGTAGCCATTTGTTGCTTACCTTTCCCCGATTACCGTAGATTACCGAAGCCGGCGCTGCACTTGCAACAATCGACGTCGCTTACTATTCCTGAATCGGCGAAAATCCGATATATTGGCTTGAGCGTACCGCGGGAGCTGCTATTTCGCTAGCCCAGCCTTCTAGGGTCAGCTTACCGCGCCTCTGGGCAGCCTTGGACGTCTTCAGCCCGGTTATGGTGATAAGTCAGTTCGGGACTCTTCCCTTGACGCCCGCGCACCTTCGGCAAAATTTCGCTCCTCGCACCAGTAAATTCAGGCTGGGCAAAACCTTATATAACAACACTTCAGCTGCTGTTTATTCACCGTGCAACGCCATGATCGTTTCAAGGCTGTGGTTTACTAACGGCGCTCCGCCTCCTGGAAACGCGTCGAAGCGAAATCCGTAGGCGGCCCAGATCAAAGCAAACGCCGTGAAGTGTAACGCCCAGGAGAATTGAAAGAAAAATCAATTTTCGCAGCCGAGCAAATTCTCGATCTTGACCCGTTTGCCGTTCATCTTTTTTCAGCACCCAAACCAACCCAACCAAACCACAGGAAACAAAAATTCCAACGGCGGAGAATTTGGTAATGGCTGCTATACCGAAAAGAGTGCAGGCGGCTAGACTGTTTTTCGTCCGGCTTCCTTTCATCAAGGGCCACGCCACACAGATGCAGGCAATTGTGAATCCTCGACTGGGATTTGCAAGCAAGCCATGCGAGAGCTAAAGCTTCCCGAATAGACAACGGCAGTCCGCATCAGCCCTAGCGAAGGTTGTGGGATTTTGCATATAATATCGAGAGCGGAAGGATTATTGTGACGTACACACCATTCCTCCCGCCTAAAGCATCTAAATTGAAGCATCTGAAACCCGTCGGAGAAACAATGAATAATGGTCCGGTCCTTTTCCTGCGTCTGGTAGTTTTTTTGACATTTTTGTTCGCTTATCCCCTTTCCGCTCGTTCGGCAGAGCCAATGATCGCCGGCGTCGCGGGTCCCGCGGTCAATATGATCTATGCTTTTGTCGCGAGGGATTTTGGGTTTTGGCAAAAACAAGGCATCGACGCTCGAGTTGTCATCTTTGACGCCGGCTCTATTTTGGCGCAAGCCGCACTCTCCGGCGAGGTCAAGTTTTCAGTTTCCTCGGGACCGGCCACCATCGCTTCGCGCACCCA
>Ga0066395_10000539_pt1 | contig 14129 bp, 7 predicted proteins | sample PanSoiPlot1MoBio_FD_61218 | JGI IMG/M metagenome (GOLD analysis project Ga0066395, IMG submission 61218) | Tropical forest soil microbial communities from Panama analyzed to predict greenhouse gas emissions - Panama Soil Plot 1 MoBio | ecosystem: Environmental > Terrestrial > Soil > Tropical... | reverse complement strand
TCAACCCGACGTTTCGCTACGCCTTGAAAGGGGCAGCTCTCGGGCGGAGTGAAGCGCCGTAGTCGAGGAGCCGTGGACGTTGTGTTCCCGTCCCGCGCGCAGTTCCCGGAGCGGCCACGGGCGTGTGCCTAGCAGATCCGCGGTCTGCCGCGTAGGGGTGTTTGAGCACGGGATGGGAACACGACGGCCGCGGCCCCCGACGAAGAAGTGAGCGGAGCCCGACGAAGAAGTGAGCGGCCCCTGACGAAGAAGTGAACGGAGCGCGTCAGCCGATGCCGCCCGACGGGCCGCGGTCGCGGCGGGAGAGGAACGGCTCGATGCTGAGGGCATCGTGGCTGCTGCCGTTGTTCGAGAACTCGGTCGGCTCGCGGGGCGCATCGACGATCAGCGCCTCGCTGGACAGCAACAGCCCCGCGATCGACGCCGCGTTCTGCAGCGCCAGACGGACGACCATCGTCGGATCGACGACGCCCGCCGCCAGCAAGTCTTCGACCTTATCGCGCGCGGCGTTGTAACCGTGGGCGCCCTTGGCCTGCCGCACGCGCGCGAGGATCAGCGACGGCTCGCGCCCGGCGTTCTCGGCGATCTGCCGGCACGGCTCGTCGCACGCGCGCCGCACGATCGCGACGCCGGCCGCCTGGTCTTCCGACAGATTCTTGTCCGGCTTCGCCAGCGCCGCCGCCGCGCGCACCAACGCCACCCCGCCCCCCGGCACGATCCCCTCCGCGATCGCCGCGCGCGTCGCGAACAGCGCGTCCTCGATCCGCAACTTTCGTTCGCGCGCCTCGGCGTCGGTGGTGCCGCCGACCCGGATCACGGCCGCGCCGCCGACCATCCGGCGCAGCCGCTGTTCCAGCTGCTGGTGCTTGAACGTCGAATTCGTGTCCGCGTAGAGCGCGTTGATCTGCTGCACCCGCGCCTCCAGGGCGGCCCTGTCGGTGTGGCCGCCCACGATCGTCGTCTTCTCCTGATCGATGACGATCTTCTTCGCGCGCCCCAGATCCTCCAGCGTCACATCGGCCAGCGTGATGTGCGGCGGCTCGCCGATGATGCGCCCCCCGACCTGCGCCGCCAGATCGGCGAGCGCGTCCTGGCGGGTCGCGCCGTAGAAGGGCGGCATGATCGCGCAGACCTTCAGCGTCCCCTGCAGCTTGTTGACGACCAGCAGCGACAGCGCCTCGCCCTGAAGGTCGGCGACCACCAGCAGCGAGCGCCCGGTCTTCGCCACCTTCTCCAGCAGCGGGATCAGCGGCTGCACCTGGCTGATCTTGTCGGCGGTCAGCAGGATGTACGCGTCCTCGAGCTGCGCGACCAGTCGTTCCCCGTCGGTCACGAAGTAACCGGACGCGTAGCCGCGATCGATCTCCGCGCCCTCCGCGACCTCGAGCTGCGTCTCCAGCGCGCTCCCCTGCTCGACGTGGATGATCCCCTCGAAGCCCACCTTCCCGACCGCCTCCGCGATCAGCTTGCCGATCGACGCGTCGCCGTTGGCGCTGACCGTCGCCACCTTGGCGACGTCCCGCGGCCCGGTCACGCGCTTCGCCAACTTGGCCAGCGCCGCGACCACGCGTTCGACGCCGATCTCGATGCCGCGCTTGAGCGCCAGCGGGTGATAGCCCGCCGCGACCAGCTTCGTCCCCTCCCGATAGATGGCGTGCGCGATCACCGTGGCGGTGGTGGTGCCGTCGCCCGCCGTGTTACCGGTCTTGACGGCGCTCTCCAGCACCATCTGCGCGCCCATGTTCGCGAACGATTCGGCGAGCTCGATCTCCTCCGCGACCGTCACGCCGTCCTTGGTGATGAGCGGCGAGCTGTGCATCGGTCGCTCGATGAAGATGTTTCGCCCTCCGGGACCCAGCGTCACCTTCACGGCGCCGGCGAGCACGCGCGACCCCTCGAGCAGGCGCGCCCGCCCTTCCTCGCCGAACAATAATCGCTTCGCCGGCATCTAGCTTCGCTGCCCTCGGTTGAAAGCGGCGTCTCCCCGTCGGCTCGGCTCAGGAATGTCGGGGCGCGCGTCAGGAATCTGATGCATCGGCGGCGTCGGGCGCGGCGGCGCTCCATTATATCGCGGCCGACGTTGGCGCTGGGCTTGCTGTTTGGCGAGCCCATGTCTTTTCTTCGACTGAACCTTGGCTTGAGCCTCGTTCTGGCCGTGGCAGCCGGCTGCGGCGGCGGAAGTGGGATGACCACCGTGGCGTTCGACGCGGGCGCCTCCTGCTCGACCGTCCCGACCTATGGGCAGCTGCTCACCGCCACCTTCGTCCCGCGCTGCTCCGGCCGCTGCCACGGCGGCGCCAACTCGCCGCCGACCCCGACCTCGCCGGCCGGGCCGATCGACCTATCGGCCTCGTCGACCCGCGCCCAGCTGGTCGATCGCGCGTCGATTCACGGGATGGGCCTGGTGCTGGCTGTGCCCGGCGATCCGGGCGCCAGCTTCCTGCTGCGCAAGCTGACCGACAGCTTGCCCGCCGACGGCACGCTCGGCTCGCCGATGCCGATGGGCGAGGCGATCCAGTGGACGATGATCCCGCAGGCCGAGGTCGACGCGATCACCTGCTGGATCGCGGGCGGCGCGCCCTAACCGGGGATGCGGGCCAGAAACGCGCGCAGCTCGTCCTGAAGGCGGCCCGGGTCCACGTTCCACGCCCGTCCGAGCTCGCGCGCGACGTCGATGATCGATCGGCTGCCGTCGATCATCCCGAGCACGCCGGTCGTGAACATCGACGTCCGTCCGAGCGCGATCAGCGCCGGCGTGATCGGGATCGGCATCATCGGGTTGGCGACCCAGGGCGGCAGCGGGTCGGGAACCTCGACGGCCGGCGCCTCGCCGGTCTTGCGCGCCAGGAAACGGAACACGGTGTCGGTCCGGCGCGATCCGCTGACCGGCGAATCGAAGTACGGCAGGTCGTGCCGGTCGTGCGATCCGAGCTCGAACGCGCCGGCGGCGACGATCTCCAGCACCTCCTCGATCGTGTAGGCGCGTGACAGCACCTGCTGGAAGCGCAGCGGGCCGAGGTTGACCCAGAGCCCGCCCGGCCGGAGGACGCGGTTGATCGCCGCCGCCGTCTCGCGCAGATCGGCGCGCGCGATGTCGATGAACCACGACGTGACGACCGCGTCCAGCGACCCGGTCGGAACGGGCGGTCGCAGCGCGTCCGCGAACACCAGCTGAAACCCGTCGCGCACCGCGAACGGCCGCGCGAGCGCACGCGGGATCACGACGGCGTCGTCCGACGTCGGGTCGACGGGAAACTCGGGCAGCGTCACCGTCTCGCCCGCCAGCAGCCGATCGGTGACCAGGAACGGCAGCGGATTGACGTCGAACGCCAGCGTGCGCGCTGCGCCCGAGGCCTGGTGCACGTCGGCCGCCAGCCGCCCCGTGCCGGCGCCGTAGATCGCGACGCGTCCGAGGCCCGCCGGCAACAGCGGCGCGACCAGCCCAAGCGCCAGCTCGCACTCGCGCCCGCCCCACGCCCAGTCACGGAACAGGTGCTCGTAGCACTCGAGGATCGCCGCCTGCGCGCCGGGCTCGGGCCGGCTCGGGATCACGGCGGTCGCCATCGGGTCGGGGTCGGCGTCCAGCGGATCGAACAGCGCCGTCACCGTCTCCAGCTGCTGCACGAACGCGTCCGCTATGCGCCCGAGCCGCTGGCGCGTGCGCGGCAACATGTCGGTGGCCTCCGCCTCCTGGCGCAGGGTCGCGACGCGCAGCTCGATCCCCTGGCCGTAATCGTCGAGCCGCCGCAGCCACAGCGTCCGCCAGAGCGTCGGATCGTCGAGGAGACAGGGGACGCGGCCGAAGACCGGAAAGCCCGTTCCGCACTGCCCGCATCGGTGGCCGCCCTCGGCCTCGACGAGCGTCCCCGCGCACCGCGGACAGCAGAGGACGTCGCTCAGGCTGCCGGAGGGATCCATGCGCCCGGTTTTGATTACGTGACTTTCTCGTCGCTGTCGAGCACGGTCGACCGCGGTCGAGCGCGCGCGATGGCTTCAGGCTGCGGTCGGATCGGCGTAGCGGCGGCGGACCTCGCTGTCTTCCCAGACCCGCCGGGCCTGATCGGCTTCCGAGAGCGCGCCGCGCGCGTCGGCGGCCAGCTCGCGGCGGAAGCCGAGCGACTCGGGCAGGTACTGCCAGAAGAACGCCTTGCCGATCCGGTTCCACAGCTCCCAGTCGAAGGCGAAGCGGAACGTCTCGTCGTAGAGGCCGACCGTCTCGAAGACGCTCTTGTGGATCATCGTCGTCGATCCCTGGATCCAGCAGGCGGCCGCCAGAGCGTGGCGCTGCGCGAGGATGCTCGACCATTGCGGCGGCGGCGCGACGCGCCGGTCTTCCTCGCCCGCCGCGATCATGTAGTGGTGGCAGAGCGCAAGGACGTGCGCGACGTCCGCCGCCTCCAGCTGGGCGCCGATCTTCTCGGGCATGAACAGATCGGTCTCGGCGAGCCAGGCGATCCAGTCGGTCTTGGCCTCGCGGATCCCGAGGTTGAGGAGATGCGCCACGCCGGCGCCGGCTGCCTCGGCCCGGATGAGGCGCGCGTTGGGCGGCAGCTTGGCGACGTCGACGTCGGCCGCCGCGTCGGCGGCGACGATCACCTCGACGGGGACGGTCTGCGTCGCGGCCGAGCGGACGGCGGCGTCGCGAAATGCCGGCTTGCCACCGACGACCGGGATCACGATCGACGCTCGCGGCGCCCCCTCGAGGATCGTCGGCTCGACGGACCAATTGTTCGTCTTTCGGATGCGGTTGCGCGCCGCGAACCCGGCGTCCACCGTCACCTCGCCGAGGTGACCCAGCTCGAGCGTGGTGTCGACGAAGATCTCGTGGCCGGCCGCGGCCGCCCGCCGGAGGAACCAGATGTCATCCGACGCGTTGCCGTCGGGCGACCACCATCCATCGTCCGGCGAGATGTCGGTGAAGACGCGCCGCTCGACCAGCAGAAATCCGGCGCCGGTCGCGTCGACCCGCATCAGCGATCCGGAGCCGTCGGGCCCGATCTCGCGGCGCCAGTCGTAGACGTACGCCATCGGCACGTCGTCCATCGCCCGCTCGGCCGGCTGCCTGCGGAGCAGCTGCGGATGAAACGGAGCGCGGCGGTTGAAATAGAGCCCGCCCACGATCGGCAAACGATGCCCGAGCAGCCGGAGCAGGGCATCGCGCGGAAAAGACATGTCCGCGTCGATCCAGAGCAGGTGCGTCGCCGGCGTTTTGAGCGCCGCCTGCGTGAGCAAATTGCGCGCGGTGTGCGAGGCTTCTTGCTCGACGAGGAAGAGGTCGACGGGCACGCCAGCCGCCCGCGAATAGTCGCGCAGGATGATTAGGTCCTGCATGGTGCGCGGACGCACATCCTTCTGAACCGGCATGCAGACCGCGATCATCGCGGCCCACGATAGCATCGACGATGCTGGGTGATGTGGGCCTGTGTGCGCATGCCGCGCGGCAGCACCCGCCGACAAGCCGGAAATTTAACTGAGCTTTGACGACGCGCCGCCGTCACCTCAACAGCCAGAACACCCACCGGCCATTAACAAGCCGGTAGTCCCACCCACTCCGGGGGTCTTTGCACCCCACTCCCGTCGGAGGTTCCTCGATGCGGTACGCAAGCCGGCTTTCATTTTCGATGCGGTGGCTCCCTGCGGCGCTCCCGCTCTGCGCGGCGATGGCCATGGGTTGTCACGGCCAGGTCGGCGACGTCGGGGACGGCGGCGGCCAGCTCGGCGGCGCGAACGGGGACGGCGGGGTGGCGCAGCCCTGCACCGGGATGAACGACCCGCGAATGGTCGTCGCCGGTCAGCGCATCATGATGATCACGAAGCCGCAGCTGGTGAACACCGTCCGCTACCTGATCGACGACACGGAGGCGAACGCGATCCTGGCCGCGGGCGACACGTACGCTCTGACGAAGGACTCCGATCGCCACTTCCCGCCGTCGGATGGCGAGCAGGAGACGTTCAACGAGACCAACATCCTGCCCATCAACAACCTCGCCGAGAACGTCTCGAACTACGTCACGATGAACTTCGCCACGCTGGCGAACACGCTGGCGAAGTGCAACACGTCTTCGGACACCTGCGCGACGACGTACCTGAACCTCCTCGCGGCGAAGGCCTACCGGCGGCAGCTGACCAGCGACGAGCAGACGCGGTTCACGAACCTCTACACCAACCTGCGCAACCAGATGATCAACGGTTACGCGATGACGAACACGGTCGAGCAGGCGACCGGGTACGCGGTCTGGGCGCTGCTGATGAGCCCGCAGATGCAGTGGCTCTGGGAGCTGGGCGGCGTCGAGAACGCCAAGCCAATGCAGACGTCGACCTCGCCGGCCGGCATCTACGTCAGCGACGACGAGCTGGCGAGCCAGCTGTCGTTCTTCATGACCGACAGCCCGCCCGACGACACGACCCTCGCCGCCGCCAAGGCCGGCACGCTGCGCGCGAACCTGCCGATGCACGTCAGCCGCCTGCTCGGCACGCAGGTCGCGAAGGACTGGCTGCGGCACGTGATGGAGCTCTACTTCCTCGTCAACCAGCTGCCGCTCTCGCCCGTCGACCCGGGGAAGTTCCCGGTCGACAGCGGCCTGCTCGCGTCGATGGGAACCGAGACGCAGATGTTCCTCGACAATGTCCTCTGGGCCAACGGCAGCAAGCTGAACGACATGCTTCTGTCGAGGACGTCGTTCGTCAACTCGCGCATGGCGCAGGAGGTCTACAACATCCCGATCCCGGCCGGCGCGGACGCGAACGACCTGACCAAGTTCGGGCAGGCGACGCTGCCCATGGATCGCAGCGGCATCCTGACCAACGCCGGCTTCCTGACGGCCCGTTCGCGCTCGGACGGCCAGGACCTCGTCTCGCGCGGCAAGAGCGTCAAGGCGGCGTTCCTCTGCCTGATCTCGTCGCCGCCCACGGACATGGCGACCCAGATGGCGGTCACGGCGGCCAGCGGGATGCTGAGCCAGGAGACGGGACAGGAGCAGGCGGCGATTCGCGCCAAGGCGCCGGTCTGCGCGCAGTGCCATGGCACGTTCGACTCGTACGGCCTGGTGCTGGAGTTCTACGACGCCATCGCGCGCTACCGGACGACGTACGACTACCTGCCCAACATGCCGACGATCGACGGCACCACGAAGCTGCCGGACCTGATCGGCGGCGCGACCGTGCACACCGCGGCCGAGCTGGCGACGAACCTGACGCAGAGCCCGACGTTCATCAACTGCCTCGCGAAGTCGATGCTGCAGTACGGGATGACGGACTTCGCCGCGGCGGTCGAGCTGCCGCTGCCGCCGTCGCAGGCCGGCTGCGCCGCGGCCGACGTCGTCCAGCGCTACCAGGCTGGCGGCAACCAGACCTTCACGGGCCTCGTCAACGCCGTGACCCAATCGCCCGCCTTCGTCGTTCGCAACGTGACCCCCTAGCCCACGCATTCGACCGAAAGCCATTCGGAGGTAAATCGAAATGATCTCGTACAGGTTCAAGCGGCGCTCGTTCCTGACCGCGGTGGGCGGGGGCATCGGCCTCAAGGTCATGCTCCGCAACATTGAAGCGTCGGCGCAGACCGCGTCGTCGCCGCCGCGCCTGCTGGTCACGCACTGGCCCGTCGGCATCGTCGCCGGGGCCAGCGACGCCCTCTGGAAGCCGACGTCGGGCGCCGCCACCGGCAGCCCCGGCCTGCAGCCGTTCGTCGACAACGGCCTGAACAACGACATGATCACCCTCCGCGGCGTCTCGACGGGGGCGCTCAACCTGAACGGCGGCGGCAGCCATGAAGGTGGAACGGTCGTCCTCGTGACCGGCGTCGGCTGCGCCGGGACGCGCACCAACCGCGGCGAGTCGGACGACGGCTACGCGGGCGGCCCGTCGTACGACCAGGTGATGCTGTCGAACGTGGCGGCCCTGAAGTCGCCGATGGGCGGCGCCGGCTACGCCAACTCGATCTGCGACGCCCGCACGGACCTCGGCGAGGTGTCGACGAAGTGCCTCTCGTACGGAAACACCAAGGTCGCCGTCACGAACTACAACGGCAGCCAGGGGACGCAGAACCAGCCGCTCACGCCCGTGCTGAGCCCGCTGACGCAGTACACGAACCTGTTCAACAACTTCGTCCCGCTGCAGTACTCGGATCCGACGCTGGCGGCCGCGCCCGCGGCGGACGCGACGCTGACGAACCTGGCGTCCAAGAAGAGCATCCTCGACTTCGCGCTGACCGAGATCTCGACCCTGCAGAAGCTGGCGCCGAGCGATGCGAAGGCGAAGCTGCAGAACCACTTCGACGCCATCACGAGCATCGAGAGCCAGATCACCAACACCATCAACACGCGCTATCCGACGGTGACGGGGACGGGCGGCGCCGGCGGTGGCACCGGGGGCAGCGCAGGCGGCGCGGGCGGTCGCGGTGGGGCTGGCGGCGCGGGCGGACGCGGCGGCGCGGGCGGCACCGGCGGCGCGGCCGGGCGCGGCGGCAGCGGCGGCACGGGCGGCACGGGCACCGGCGGCAGCACGGGCACCGGCGGGACCGGCGGGACCGGCGGCATGAACGGATGCAAGACGAAGCCGACCGCTCCACCGTCGACGTCCGGACCGGACGACTACACCTCGGGCTCGCACGGCAACTACGGCACGCCCAAGAACGGCTCCACCGACGACGAGGCGACGCACAAGACGGTCGGGCAGCTCCACTTCGGCGTGCTGCAGGCCGCGTTCCTCTGCGACATCATCCGCTGCGGCACCTTCCAGTGGTCGCCGGGAACGAACCACGTCGCGTTCAAGGGCTACTACCCCGGCGACCTGACCGGCATCTACCAGCACCACCCGGTCAGCCACTCCGTCGGCAGCGCGACGTCGACCACGGGGACCACCTACGACACGCTGGCCGCGCCATCGATCCAGTACCTCTTCAACATCCAGAACTGGTACTTCTCGCGCACGGCGGAGAACCTCGCCCTCTGGAAGAACTCGGTCGACGGCTTCGGCAACTCGCTGTTCGACACGACGGTCATCCCGTTCGTCACCGAGGTCGAGCAGCTGAACCACAACCGCAGCAACATGGCGGCCATGATCTTCGGCGGCAAGAAGCTGGGGTTTCAGCAGGGCCAGTACAAGAGCGGCAACTTCAGCATCAACAGCTTCTGGGGCACGATCGCGCAGGCGTTCGGGTACACTTCCACGGCATCGCCGCTCGCATCGCCGATAGCCGGTCTCTGGGTGCATCCCTAGTAGCTTCTCCTGCGTCGCAGGTCGTGGACGCCGGCGGTCTTCACCTTCACGTTTCGATCGCCTGCCTCGCCCTCGTCGCCTGTTCGCCCCCACCGGCCGGCAAGTATGTGCCTCCGGACGGCGGGGCCGTGAGCGCGGAGGGCCCTTCCCTCGCCGCCGGCGCCAGTTACACCTGCGCCATCTTCGGCGCGGGAGCCGTCCGCTGCTGGGGCGACAACGGCAACGGCCAGCTCGGCCGCCCGCCGCTCGGTGATCCGCTGGCCGACTACAGCGTCGACCTCGGAACGGACCGCCGCGCCACCGCGATCTACGCCGGCGGGTCGTACACCTGCGTGATCCTGGAGGGCGGCGCGGTCAAGTGCTGGGGCAACAATGACTTCGGCCAGCTTGGCCTCGGCGACATGGCGAACCGCGGGGACGGCACGCTGGCGATGGGCGACGGGCTGCCGACCGTCGATCTCGGCACCGGTCAGCGCGCCGTCGCGCTCGCCCTCGGCGAGACGGCCAGCTGCGCGCTGCTGGCGGGCGGCCAGGTCAAGTGCTGGGGCGATCCCTACCAGGGCGCGACCGGCCACGGCGACATCGAGCCGACCGGCGGCTCGCCGGGGACGATGGGCGACAATTTGACGGCGGTCGATCTCGGCAGCCGCGACGGCGTCCCGCTGAAGGTGAAGAGCGTCGCCGCCTTCGACTACCACTCGTTCTGCGCGATCCTCGCCGACGCGGGGCCCGACGTCAGCGCGCTCAAGTGCTGGGGCAGCAACGACTACTGCGAGCTCGGCATCGGCTCGCATGACGGGGGCCGGGGCGCGGATCCCAGCACGCTCGGCGATCACCTGGAGTGGATCGACATCGGCACGACCAGCGCGGGCGCCGTGCGCAAGGCGGTCGCCGTGGCGGCGGGCTTTCAGCATGTCTGCGTGCTGGGCGACGACGGCATCGTGAAGTGCTGGGGCAGCAACCGCTCCGGCGAGGCCGGCATCGGGACGACGAGCGATCCGCGCTCGTGCTCGCCCGACGAAATGGGAAACGCGGGGCTGGTGTCGCTGCCCTATCCCGCGACTGCGATCGCCTCGCGGTTCGAGCACACCTGCGCGCTGCTGACGAACGGCGACGTGATGTGCTGGGGCCGCAACACCGAAGGACAGCTGGGCACTGGCGACACGGTGAACCGCCTCAGCCCGTCGGACCCCATCGTCTTCGGCGCGGGCTTCGCGCCCGCGAAGCTCGTGTTCGGCAACGACCACGACTGCGCGATCTCGACGGACGGGCGGATCGAGTGCTGGGGAAGCGATCAGCTGGGGCAGCTGGGACCGCCGGCCACCGGCGACCTGCTGGCGCCCGGACCCGACTTGCGGCTGCGCGGGGCGCCGGTCGACGTCGTGGCCGCGGGCGGCGACCACACCTGCGCGATCCTCGACGGCGGCGCGCTCAAGTGCTGGGGGCGCAACACAGAAGGCCAGCTCGGCCTCGGCGACACGACCGACCGCGGCGCCCTGCCCGGTCAGATGGGCGACGTGCTCCCGGCCGTCGATCTCGGCGCGGGCGCCGTCGCGACCGCCGTCGCGGCGGGCACGGCCCACACCTGCGCGGTCCTCGACGGCGGCGCGGTCCGATGCTGGGGCGCGGGCAACTCCGGACAGCTCGGTCAGGGGACGGCGGGGTTCGCCTACGCGCCGGGGCCGCCGATCGATCTCCCCGCCGCGGCGACGGCGATCGCGGCGGGCGACGACTTCACCTGCGCGCGGCTCGCGGATGGGCGCGTGCTCTGCTGGGGCGGCGGCGCGCGCGGCCAGCTCGGCGCCGGCGACTCCGCCAGCCATTCCACCCCCGGCCCCGCCGCGGCGCTGCCCGGGAAGGCGACCGCGATCGTGGCCGGCGACCACCACGCGTGCGCGCTGCTGGAGAACCACGATCTCGCCTGCTGGGGCGCCAACGACGCCGGACAGCTCGGCCTCGGCGACACGCAAGATCGATCCCGGCCCGCCGCTCTCGGGCTCGGACAAAGCGGCGTCGTCGCGGTCGCTGCCCGCGCCGATTCGACCTGCGTCCGGCTGATCGACGACAGCGTCCGGTGCTGGGGACACAACGACCGCGGACAGCTCGGCCTCGGCGACGCCGACGATCGCCCGGCGCCGCCCGCCCAGTCGATCGATCTCGGAACCAGCCAGACCGCCTCGGCGATCGCCGTCGGCGGCGCGTTCGCCTGCGCCGTCCTCGGCACGCGGCAGGCGAAGTGCTGGGGCGACAACCAGGTCTACGAGCTGGGCGCGCCGCTCCGGGCGCCCGCCTACGGTGACGGACCGAACGAGATGGGCGACGCCCTCGCCGCCGCCGTCCAGGGCGGGGGCCGCTCGGTGCGCGCCGTGGCCACCGGGCGCGCCCACGCCTGCGCCGTCCTCGACACCAGCGACGTGCGCTGCTGGGGCGACAACGGCTACGGCCAGCTCGGGGCCGGCGACACCGACGCGCACACGCCATTCCTCAACCCGACGGACATCGTCGATCTGGGCCGCGCCCCCTAGGTGAATGATGCGCGCGCTCTGCTGTCTCCCCATCGCCGCCGCGCTCGCCATCGCGGGATGCAGCGAAGGCCCACCCGCAACCGGCCGCGGCGGCGCGGGCGGCGGCACCCTCTCCGGCCTGGCCGGTAGCGGCGGCGGAGGTGGTGGGGCGAGCGGCATCGTCGGCACGGCGGGCGGGTCAGGGAGCGGAGGTGGCGGCGCGACGGGCGGCGGAGGCAGCGGGGGAACAGGCGGCCAGGCGGTCGATGGGATCGTGGTCAACACGCCCTCCGGACGCATCGCGACCGAAAACGCCGCGGATGGAAACTGCGACATCCTGGAGGCGGTCGCGGCGGCGAGCACCGGCCAGTCCGTCCACGAATGCGCCAACCCGAACGGATCGACGCGCATCATCTTGACCGGCGGCTCGGCCTACCCGACCGGCAAGACGCTCCGTTTCGCCACCGCGACGAATCAGCCGATCCGGATCGGGATCGCCGACGGGACGACCGGAAGCGCGACGATCGACGCGGCGGGGGGCTGGGTCGTCGATCCCACCGATCCGCCCACGAGCTGCCTCCTGAACGTGTCGGGCGGCGCTTCCGTCGAGCTCTCCGACGTCACACTGACGCAGGCGGCGTTCACCCTCACCGGCGCGTGTGTCACCCGTGGCTCGATCACCATCGAGCGCGGACGCGTGACCGGCTTCCGCCGGGGCGGGGCGAGCGCCACCTGCCTGCCCGCGAGCGGCTGCGACAACAACGCCGACGCCAATGCGACCGCGACGCTGCTGCTCCGGAACTCGCTCGTCGACGGCAATTCGACCGACGGTGACGGCGGCGGCATCACCTCCGCGGGCTTCGGCGCGCTGCTGGTCGTCTATCACTCGTCGATTGTCGGCAACACCGCCGCCGGTGCGGGCGGCGGCCTCTTCTTCGGCGGCGGCTGGAACACGCACGTCATCCGCGCCTCGACCGTGAGCGGGAACCGCGCCAGCGTCGGCGGCGGCGTGATGGTGAAGTTCGCCTGCTCGAACACCTACCTCAACGTCTTCAACAGCACGATCGCGAACAACACGGCCGACGGCACCGGCGGCGGCATCGAGTTCGAGCCGGCCGACCGGGCGTGCGCCACGCAGGACGTGGTCGTCATCTCCAGCGTCGTCGCCGGCAACCATTCGCTGTCGTCGCTGGAAAGCAACATCAACGCCGGGTGGTGGACCGCCGACCCGATGGGCAACCTCGGCATCTTCACCTGCCAGGGCGGCTCGTTGATTTACATCGCCCCCGGATACCCGCGCCCGACGGAGCCGGACGCGCCGTGCCTGCTCGCGACGCGCGACCCCCACATCGGACCGCTGGCGCCGATGGGCGGGCTTGGCGATCTGCCCGTGCATCCGCTGCTGGCCGGCAGCCCGGCGATCGACGCGGCGGGCGACGCAATGCTCGACGACGAGCGCGATCAGTGGATCCCGCTCATCGACCCGCCGTTGCAGCCCCCGGCGGACGAATGGCAGGTGTTCGATCGCCTCGTCGACGGCGACGGCGACGGCACGGCAGGCGCCGACCTCGGCGCCATCGAGATGAACGCGCGCGCGCAGACCGAGCTGCTCGCCGTCGCGGCCAAGGGCCCCTCGCCCCACCAGATCGTCATGACACCGTCGGGGTTCGACCGCGGCGCGGGAACGCAGTACGCGGCGGCGGGCGCGACGAACCAGCTCGTCACCTACCGGTTGCCGATCGGGGAGCCTGGCTTTTACGACTTCACCGTCGGCGTCCTGAACGCGCCGGACGGCGGCCAGTTCCAGATGGCGATCGCCGACGGCCCGAACGGCCCCTGGACGGACCTCGGTCCGCCGCAGGACACCTACGCGCCGAACCAGGCGTTCGCGGCGCTCGGTCCGTTTGCGGGGCCGCTGCTGGCGACCACGGGCGAGCGGTACGTGCGCTTCACCGTCCTCGGCCGCAACGCCGCCAGCGGCGGCTATCACCTGTCGTTCGATTACATCGACGCGCGCAAGCGGACGACGCCGTGCCCGGTCGTCCAGATCGCCAGCGGCGCCCGGCACACCTGCGCGCTGACCTCGGCGGGCGGCGCACGCTGCTGGGGCGCCAACGACGCCGGCCAGCTCGGCGACGGGTCCATGACGACGGCCGTGCGGGTGCCCGCGCTGGACGCGCTCACCGGCGTCAAGGCGATCGCGACCGGCGCGCGCCACACCTGTGCGCTGACGACCGCGGGCGGCGTCCGCTGCTGGGGCGCCAACGACGCCGGCCAGCTCGGCGACGGGTCCATGAACGCCCGGGCCACGCCGCCGACCACCGACGTCCTGACCGGCGTCGCGGCCATCGCCGCCGGCGCCAGCCACACCTGCGCGCTGACGACCGCGGGCGGCGTCCGCTGCTGGGG
>Ga0066395_10000533_pt1 | contig 14157 bp, 32 predicted proteins | sample PanSoiPlot1MoBio_FD_61218 | JGI IMG/M metagenome (GOLD analysis project Ga0066395, IMG submission 61218) | Tropical forest soil microbial communities from Panama analyzed to predict greenhouse gas emissions - Panama Soil Plot 1 MoBio | ecosystem: Environmental > Terrestrial > Soil > Tropical... | reverse complement strand
GTGTCGGTCTCGTGTCTTTTTTGCGTTGCAAGTGGTTGCAACCCTGCAACCCAACGTGAGACGAGGCCCTTGTCCAGGCCGAAGTCGCGTGCAGCCTGACCGATCGAGCTGCCGGCGAGGACGGCAGCCACAACCTGAGCCCGGAGTTCGTCTGGGTGTGGGACGCCGCGGGTCATCGGTCATGCTGGCGGTCATGGGCCCAGATATCGCGGAGCAGCAGCGAGCGCAGCCACTGGGTCGATTCGCGCTGCTGCCAGTACAGGGCGGCTTGCCGCGGCTCGGACTTGAGAGCGAGGGACTCGAGGCGCACCATGCGTCGAGCCATGCTACGCAGACGGGCTCGCTGCCACTGAGTTGGCATTGCAGGTCTTCGCGTGCTTCTCGCCATGGGTGAGTTCGGCGAGAGCACAACAGGCATTCGTCCCGTTCATCGTCATCGATGGCGCGTCAGCGCTGACGCCCTGGGGGGGCGAAGGGGGGTGGTCCGGTATGGTCCGGTTGTGTCCGGTACGGTTGTGTCCGGTAGACTGCTGACTAGTGTTGACGTCATCCTCTCGTAAGCGCTGACGTCGCGCTGACTGGGCTTTTCGATTGCGTTCCTTCCGCATCTCACGTTGTTCTCGCAGCCGGCCGGTGTAGTCATCCCAGTCATGCACCATTAGAACGCCTTCTAATCCCGATTCATTCAAGAATAGACTCGCTTCTAAGGCCGAAAGAAAGCGGCTTGGAAGCGGATTAGATCGGGATTCATTCGGCTTTCGATGCCACATACATGCCGCCTCAATGGCTAATGCATCGGCCATAGACACCAGTCCATTCGGCGCATAATCGAGTGCCCACCACCAGAATAGGTGCAGGTAGCCCAGCGCGCACGGCACGCTACAGCCGAGCTCTTCGGCCAAACGAATCGTCTTTGGATGCCGGCCCAGCGCTTGATGCGACTCAATCCAGGCCATTCCGCTTCTTTTTACTGACCCGCTCCCAGGGCGGAGCGAGCAGCAAATCCAGTGTGGGTTGCGTAATTTTGTTCAGGTCCGTCACGCTCTGAACTCCAGGCAACTCCCGAATATTCAAAAACAATCCATTGAACCGGCTGACATGCAGCCCCGGCTCCAATACCACCACCACGCTGGATACTCCACGTCCTAAATCAGTCCTTCCTGTTTGCGCTGACGCTCTACTTCCCGCTGTTCAGATTCTTTGATGCGCTCCTCCATGTCATCGTCAGCTTGCTCGGGTTCGTCCCCGAAGATTTCCTGATATTTGTCAGAGTTCCGCTTCACCGTCTCCGGGTTGTTCCGCTCTTCGATGACCGTGCGCGCGGCTTCCTCCAGCTCGTCATCGTCGACCAGCGACTCGGTGCCGAACGCGAAGCGCTCCGCTCGAGCGAGAGAGCGTTTCATCGCCATTTCCACCGGCTGCACCCTGGCGACTGGATTGTGGCGTACACCCTGGACTTGCTGGCCCTGCGCTTCTTCGCTGGATACCCGTCCATACGCGACGATGTCGCCATAGGTCAGCGTCCTGATGGTGGTCTCGACGACGATGTCCTTTGCGTACCAGCCCCACTCCTCTTTTTCGGCTTTGCTCAGTGGCCGCTGTTTGAAGCCGCGGTATTCGGGATTGCGACGGAGGAGCTTCACTCTGCCGTCGACAGTGATCCACGGCTTCGAGTCGTACAGCGTCACATCGTCGCCTGGCAGCAACTGGTGCTTCTGGCAGAACAGTGCCAGCAAGTTGAGTTGCGCCGGCGTGCCTTTCTCCAGGCCCCAGCCGGATTCTCGATTGAGTCGTATGCGTCGCTCGAGTGCTTGGAGTGAGTACACGTTGCCGTTGGTTCGTTCGATCGCTTGGGTCATCCTGGTCCTCCTCAGAACTCCATCTCGGTTTGGATTGCGACCTCGGTCGCTGCCGCGGGCGCCAGGTCTGCTGAAATCTCATCAGCTAAGTCACGTATGTGGTCCGGCCCAAAGAGCCAGACTCGCGCAATCTGTTTCCAGGCCGACCGCTGACGATTGGTCAACAAATACAGTTTGCTGTTGCGCTCTAGCACCGCGTGGCGACGCGCTCGACGTGCCACTTTGAGATCACTCCACGGGTCGCCGAATTCCGACCAGTGCGCTCGCATCATCGCCTGGACACCGACCGGAGCGTTGTACCCCCAGTAGGCTGCCCATCTGGATTGCAACCGCGCAAGATAGTCCACGTTGTTCACGTCCAAGGCCTTCTGGTACAGAACCTGACCAAACAACCAGCAATCGCATAGCAAGCCATACGTGTGCAGGTCGCGATAAAAGTCGAGTACCAGCTTCTCGCCACGCCGCCGAACTTTTGAATCGCGTGCGTAACGCGGGTCGCACAGCGTCATTAGAAAACTCGCCGTCGTTGCGACACTGGGCAACTCGCCCGCCTGGGTGACGTATTCGAACATCTCTGGAATGACTGGGACATGCCCCCAGCCACGCTCTGGGTCAGCCTCGGCTAAACTCGGGTATTGGAACGGCGAGTACTTGAGTTTGAACTCAACCTCGTCAGCCTTGATTGAGTAGATGCCGCTCATTCGCGTGCTGCCCGCTGGATATGGTCCTGATCACCCTTACGGAAGATCAGATACGTTGAGCCGTTGTTGTATGCACTCAGTTGCTGCTGCCACTTCGGGTCGACTAGTGGCGTCGTGCGCACCTGGTGGACAACGTCGTAAGGTTCCTGACCGATCGCTTCAATAACCCAACCGGTCTGACGACGAAACCACGGGCCCTCACCAGCATGGACGTGGTCGGTCACCTTGACCACGACGCCCAGCGTCGCCACCCGCCATGCTTCGCGCGCGCCCTCACTGATCACTAGCTTCAGCTCGGCCAGGTCATACGTGCCAAACCGCGCACGCATCAGCGACTCTTCGCCGGCGTCCGCAAGATGTGGCGGATCGAACAGAACCACGTCGAAGGCATCATCGTCATACGGCAGGTCGCGGAAGTCGGCCACGCCATCAGGCGCGCGCGTCGGATCGTTATCGTGTGCGGTGACCTGGACATGTGCGGATCCGTCCCAGAAATTGCCACTGCCATAGGTCGCGTCCAAAGCTGTCACCGCGTCCGGGAAGAGCACCCCTAGGATCAACGCGACTACAGTCGGCGTCTCCATGTCCGCAGGCGAGAACCGCAACAGGCCACCAAAAAGCGATTTGCTGTTCGGGTCGGGCGGTGGCTTCGCTGGCTCCGCCTGTTTCAATACATAGTCGACCGACAATCTGTGGGCGTCGAGTCCCAACAGGATTCGGTCCCAATCGGGTTGGTCAATCTTGGCCAGGTCTTGCCAACGGCTGGCTTCGGCATCACTCAAGCCTGCTTCTGCTAGCGCCTCAGCGTAGGGTGTCATTCAGAAACTTCCCCCGAACTTGGGGCAAGTTTTCTCGGACGTCCTCCACCCCTCCCCTGCTCTCGCTTTATCTGTTCTAGAACCTGCCCACCGCGTCGCTGGTACTCAAGCATGACGCGCACGGCTTCGTTGACACTGTCCAGGCTCAGATGCGCGCGTTCCGCCCAGGTCCGCAATGTCGCAGCAATGTCTGACCCAACACGAGCGTCAGTCACCGTCTCGACCCGCTCGAGCATGTCGCGCAGTCGTGTCAGTCGCAGATCAAATTCGGCCGGGTCTCGAATCTCAAGCTGCGTCATGCCGCCTCCGCTTTACCCCGGAGGCAATCGTGTCGTCGCACCGGGTAGAGCGAGTCATGCTCAGCGCAGAAATACGCCCGACACAAAGGACACCAGGTGACGGCCTCTTGCTGGCAACCGAATTGCTCGCAGCGGCCCGGGATGTCCTGGCCGTACTTGGCCGCGGCACCAAACAGCAATGCGGCAAGAAACCCCACCAGGCACCAGATACCGAGTACCTCGAGCAGGGTGCTCATCGACACCCCCGGTAGGTCGAGAACTCGCCAGCGCGGCCAACGCTCAACATCCAATTCACCATGCTCCTGTTGGCCACCGGATCGAACACGCTCGCCCCCGCGCGCCCGGCGGGGGTCGTCAACCAGGTGGACGGCAGAAATTGCCCGAGTCCGCTCGCTTTCGAACGCGGATTGACGGCCAGCGGATTGCCGCCCGATTCGGCCCGGATAATGCATTCAGCCACGCGCGAGCTCGGGGGCAGTGACGCCTCTACCGCGCGCACCTGGATAGAGGGTGGTGGGTTCTCGAGCTCGCCGACGGAGCGCAAGTACACCAGCGGATTGGTGATGCCGGTACTATCCATCGCGCCTTCGAGTTCAGTCCGATCGACGCCCGCGAGTTCAGCGGCGTGGGCGATCTGCTGACTCGAGGCGGCTTCCGGATCAGGGTCCGCCGCGTGTATGCCGAGCGCCGCTCCACCCACCACACCAACCACCACACCAAAGACCGCGCCAATCAACAGCCTTGCCATGGCTAAAACGGAAGGTCCTCGAGATTGGGCGTGTCCGCGCCATTGACGGGCAGCGGCACCGGTTCGGGCTTCGGATACTCGAGCGCTCGTCTGACGTTGCTTGATGGTGACTGCCCGAGTTCGTCGTGCACCAGGCGGCGCGCGGTCGCCAGGGCGGCGCCGATCGCCTCTTCGCACGCCTTGCCAATATCTTTTGGATCAGTCAGGGGGACATCATCGACCACGAAGTCATCCACCTCCAGCGTGACTTCGGCCACCTCGCTGCCGTAGTTGCCATCACTGACGGTCTTCTTGAACGTGACGCTGGTCACCGCAGCACCTCACACCACCAGGCACTGGTGGGATCAAGTGATCGATGCTCAATCACTTCAGCACCTCCACAATCTGCTGAAAATCGGACGGCTTCCACAGATACGTCTCGATGCCGGTACAGCGCTCTAGTAGCCACAGGGCCTGCCGCTGCTCCAGCCGTACGCGGCCATGCTGCGACTTGAGCTCCGCGACCACGTAGCGCGGCGGACGCACCAGTCGGAGATCCGGTTCACCCGCACGCGTGCCAGTCGAATCGAGCGTGTGCCACACCACCCAGCCATAGAGTTCCGCCAGTCGCGTCACGCGCCCGAGAAAATGTTTTTCTGATTCATCGCCAATGAGCACGGCCTTGCCTGAGCGCGGATAGGCAAGACCACGCGGCAGCGCGACAGTCATGGCCTGGTCTTCCAGTAGGCTGAGCCCTGCTCGGCTTCGTCGAGGCTCCCGAACTCCCAGCGCTGGTACAGGTCGATCAACTCCTGCAGGCGTGGGATCAGTTCGGCGAGCTGGCTGGTGCGATGCAGCACGTCCCAGGCGCCGTTCTGCCAGGCCGCCGTCCAGATCGCCACCGGGTCTTCGGCTTCGCGCGGGTGCATCGCGCGCCAGGCGAAGTAGCCACGCTGCGCCACATCTTCGGGACTGGGCAAACGCGTACGCGGCTCGGCCATCAGAAGGCTAGGCTGCCTGCTCGGTCGGCGACGGCTCGGGGTTGAGCCGGGCCGCAGCAATCAGTTTGTGAAGCAGGAAAGACGCCTGCTCGCGCGGAGTGCGGTGCTCCTGGTTAGCGAGCCTTCGCAGCCACTCCGCGTCCTCGGACTGGACGTCGATCAGCATGCGCATGGCGTAGTGTGTGCACATCTGGAATCTGCCGGCGTGACACGATGTGACAAGTCACCTGATTTCGTGTTTTTTGGCTGGCGGCCGTGCCGGTGGCCGACCGCCATTGCCACGCACGCGCCGACGAGCACCCACGCGACTACCACCAGAATCAGAATGGGAGGGCCTCCTCTTCGTACACCGGCGCGTCCGACGACCACAGCGCCGAGCCCTGTTCCGCTTCGCGCTCGATGTCGGCCGAGCGGTACAGGTCCGCCAGCTCCTCGAGCCGCTGGACAATCTGCGCCAGGCTCAGTCCGAGGTCCGTGTTGCGCCGAATGCTGTCCCACGAGCCCGACTGCCAGGCATCCAGCCACAGACGGTGCAGGACGTCAGGGTCGAGGTCGCGCAGCGCGTCGGCTTCGTTCGGGTGGCGCGCCAGCCACACGAAGTACGCCTTCCGCGCCGCGCTATCCGCAGTGGTGGTCATGCAGACTTCCGAGACATGCGCTGTTTGCGCAACTCGCGCGCGCGGTGGCCGTCGCGCTCGTTGCGCGCCTGGTCGAGACGCTGCTGCTGGTACTCGTTGACGGCGGCGATCGGTACCAGCACGCGCCGCCCCTCGTGAAACGACAGGATCTCGCCGGTGCGGATCAACTGTCGAACTTTTGTAATGCCCAGGTTCAGGACGGTGGCGCACTCGCTGACGGTGAGGTTGACAGGCTGCATCGGCGGGCCGTCATACCGCGGTGGCCACGAGTTTGGGCTTCGCGGCCAGCAGTTTTTCGCGGATAGCTTCGCGGAGGATGTCGGCCATCGACACCTGGCGCTCTCTGGCCAGGGCCATGATCGCGCGGTGCTGCTCCTCAGTCACGCGCGTGCAGCACATAATGGGTATCTTGCGTACGTCTGCCGCCAACGGAAGTTCCCTCCCACCATAGAACGGATATTCTATGACCCGCCGCCCGAAGCCGCCCCGCGTTAAGCAGTCGTGAACGGAGCGTGAACAAAATGCTGCACCCCCTGACCGGGTGCGTCAAGGTGGCAAGAATCACCGTCGCGGTGCCCCGCGACGCTCAGCGATACATGGCGACGGCCAGCGCACGGCCGCGCGTGTCGTGTCACAAAACCCCGCGCCGGTCTGGCGGATTGTGTAGCAAACTGTGTAGCAACGCCCGCGCCAGTGGGCGTTCCTGAGCGTCACTCGGCGACACAATTCGTTCTCAAAACACGTCGTTTCAAGGCGCTCTGAGAGAACTGGCACATCCCGGCCATTTCGCCCATCCCAATCTCAAATCGACCCTTCACACCCGCCTCAATTGCTTCATTGTGTAGCAACGCGGCCAAAGAACGCCGCCAGCCGCGTGCCGGCATCGGCCAGCATCCCGTCGTCGACGTGCTGGTAGTGCCGCGTCATCGCCGCCGAGCCGTGCCCCAGGATCTGCTGCACCACGCGGTCGGGCACGCCGGCGGCCAGCAGGTACGTCCCCGTCGAGTGCCGCAGCGCGTGCGGCGTGGCGCCTTTGATGCCAGCCCGCGCGCAGATCGCATCGAAGTGGGTACGTATGGTCCGCGCCGCCGGCGGGCGCCCGTCGTCAGACGCGAAGACGAGGCCGCTGAGGGCGCGCACAGGCCGCTTGCGCTGCTGCTCGAGCGCCCATACCGCCAGCGGCACCAGCGGCACGTGACGCCGTCCGTGGCGCGATTTCGGCGATGCCAGCGCGCGGTCCTTGTCGATCGACTGCTGCCGCACTTCGAGTGAGGGCTGGTCCAGGTCGACCGTCGCCCAGCCCAGCCCGCGCGCCTCGCCCGGCCGCAGCCCGGTCGCCAGCATGGTGGCGAAGAAATACTCGTAGTCATCTCCCCGCGCCGCCCTGAGAAAGGCGTCCGCTTCCGCGCGGGTCAGACAGCGCGGCTCCTGCGGCTCACTCCGCGGCGCGGTCACCAGCAGCACCGGGTTGCGCGCGATGAGCTCCCAGCGCACCGCCTGGGCCAGCGCCGCGCTCAGCACGTTGCGCGCCCCGAGCACGCTCGACTGACCGAGGCCGGCCGCGGCGACGCGCGCCTGCAGCCGCTGCACGTCGTGCGGGCCCAGCTTCGCCAGCGGCACCTTGCCGAGCGTCGGGATCAGGTGGCGGCGCGTGATGTTCTCGTAGCGCACGTAGGTCAGTGGCTTGCGAGTCGGCTTGACCGTCTCCTCGAGCCACTGCTCCAGGTACTGGCCGGTCTTGAGCTGCACACCCGGCACGGGTAGGCCCGACTGGCGCGCGGACAGCACCGAGACCAGCTCCGCGGCGACTTCCTCGCGCGTGCTGCCGTAGATGACCTTGCGCTCGCCGTAGTCCAGCGACACCGAGGCGCACCAGATCGTCTTCTCGACGACGCAGCCGTCCTTGCGCGTGTGGCGCTGCACGCGCGAGTAGATGCTGCCCTCGCCATTGCCGCGCCTGCTCACAGCTGACCACCGTTGGAGCCAGGCTGCTGATTGGCCAGGATGGCCGCCAGCGTGCGCGTGTGTTCGTTCAGCGTGTTGAGCACCAGACCGATCTCGATGCTGAGTTGGTCGAGCCGATTGTCAATGCTGCCGAGCGTGTCTTCCATACGATCCATGCGCCGCTCGAAACGGTCGAGGCGTTGCTCGACGCGGTCTATCCGACGCTCCAGTTCCATGCTCACCGTGGTGGGACCTCTGCATCCTGCTGGCGTTCGTGGTCGTTGCAGTAGCGCCGCAGCGCGTAGATGACCAGCGAAGAGAAGGTGCGGTCTTCGTCCTGGGCGACGCCGAGCGCGCGTTTGCGCAGGGTCGCGGGAAAACGGATGGTCACCGCGACGGTGTTTTCGGACGGCTCATCTGCATCGGCCCGACGACGCGGCATATTCGTAGCTGTTGACATGATAACGAGTCTACGACGAATCGACCGAATCTGCAACCTATATGGTTGCACTTGCCATATTGAAGGTGTATACTCACTGACGTGACCACACACAAAAAGCAGGCCAGCGTCAACACCACCGACCTGCTCGTGGCTCAAGAACCACTGGAGGGTTCCGAACCAATGACCATGCTAACCGCCTTCCCGACCACCGACCCGCGCGGCGCCAAAGCCGTCGCCATCGCCGCCGACAGTGGCCAGTGGCTCAAGATCCGCGCCCGCAACGGCGCCAAGTACTTCGGCATCCGCTCGAGCGCCAATGCCGACGAGATTTACTTCGTCACCCGCACCAGTTGCTCCTGCTACGACGGCGCGCGCCGCGAATGCAAGCACCAGATCGCCGTCCAGATGTTTTGCCAGTTGGTGGCCGAGCAGCGCCGCCCGAGCTATGGCGTCATCCCGGCCAGTCAAATCGTGCGGGAGGACTAGGGCGATGGACCTCATCCGCTTTACCGCCATCCGCGCCATGCGCTCCGATCAGGTCAGTGTGTGGATCAATCCGGCGCGCGTCATCTTCATCGAGCCCCGTTACAGCGCTGACGCCGTCGTCGGCACGCGCATCCACTTCGGCGGCTACGGCTCCGACGTGCTCGACCTGGTCGAAGAGCCCGACGAAGTGCTGGCGCTGCTCGCCGGTCACGACTACGACCGCGAGAACAAGCTCGACCTGACGTACGAAGCCGCGCGCGCGGACCTGCTGCCATGAGCGCGTCGGCTGCCTTCTTCCAGTGGAAGTTCCTGCATCCTCGCGAAGCCGAAGACATGTCCGCAGTGTGGGGCGCCGCCTGGCGCGCCGGCGGACGCGCGGCGATGCACGACTCGTCGCGATTGGTCCAACTCGTGCCGCTTTTGAGAGATCTGCTGTACCTGCTCGAGGACGGCCACGTCGAGGACCTCGTCCGCGCGAGCGACCGCCGACCGCCAACTGCCTGGCTGGATGACGAATGAACGGGCGCGTGCAAACGCAAGACGTCGAGGGCATCGTGCAGTCGGTCAACGCGACCGGTCTCAAGCTCGGCGGCGCGTGGCTGAATGTCTCCCAGTTCCACCCGGTGGAATTGCCCGACACCGGCACGCACGTCCGCTTGCAGGTCGACGCGAAGGGCTATATCAAATCACTCGAGGTGATGGGCGAAGCGGAGCGCAAAAGTGCGGGAGTCGAGCGCGACGAGCGGATTACCCGCCTGGCCGTGTTGAAAGCTGCCGCGGAGTTCGTCGGCCTGTGGGGCCAGACGCGCGAAGAGATCAAGTCGGACCATGTGCTGCTGCTTGCCGATCGCTGGTTGGAATGGGTGAACCGGTGACGTGCGCGCACTGTGGCCATCGGCAGGCGCTGCACGGGCATGCCGCGAGCGAGCACTGGTGCATCGCCTGGGACGGCCAGAAATTCTGTGGCTGCACGACCTTTGAGCGACATAAAGATGGTTAGTCAGATGGTCGAAGCCAAGCGCCGAGCGGACTTTGAGCGATTCGTCAGAAGGACGGATACGTGCTGGCTCTGGCGCGGAGCGAAGAACCCCGCTGGATATGGGCAATTTCGCGTAGGCACTATCACTGCTGGCGCCCATCGCTGGGCGTGGCAATGGGCGAACGGGCCGATCCCTGATGGCATGCAGATACATCACCAGTGCCACACGCCGGCCTGTGTGAATCCAACCCACCTGGCCGTGAGAAGCCAGCGAGAGAATCTGCAAGCACGCCGTTATTCGTCATGGGCCGGGCTGCACGACCGCGTCGAAGTCACTGATAACGAAGAACCTTTGACGGTGACCCTGACGCTCGTCCAGTCAGCCTGGATCAGAGAACGCGCTGCTGAAACAGGACAAAGCATCGATGAGGTGATCGAACGCGGCATCTACACCTACATGACGCACGTGCTCTACGTGAAGCCATCCCGAGAATAAAGATGGTTAGCTCGATCAAGCGGCCGGCGGGGATTGACACTACGCAGCCACGTAGTGCTAGCCTGTCTGGTGGTTGTGGGGCGCCGCCAGACGTGACCTGACGACGCCCCTGGCCCATCTAGTCCCAAGGAGACCAGAGGACCGTGCCGGACGCTAGCACACAGCAGCAGCAATCTTTTTTCGGGCCGCAGGACCCGCGTTACGAAGCCAAGTTCCGCGAGTGGAACCTCGAGTATCGCTTCGAACCAGCCTTTCCCATTGACGCTATTCGCGTGGCCGATTGGGCTCAAGTTCGGCGACCTGGTCATATCGCGCCCGAAGAAGAAGCCGAAGAGTACCGGCAGCACATGGCCAATGGCGCCGTATTCCCGCCGGTGATTCTCATGGCGCCCGAGACGCTGATCGACGGCAACACACGCCTGAAAGCAACCAAAAAACTTCACAAGAAGACCATCGCCGTCTACGTCGTCGAGCTGGCGAGCGTCCCAATGGCGAAATCACTCGCTGGCGCCATCAACAACATGGGCGGCAAGCGCCTGTCGGCTGAGGAAGCCGCGGACGCCGCCAGGACCATGATGGACATGAACTTTACCGACGAGGCGATCGCTCGAGAGATTGGTCGGTCGGTCGAACAGGTACGCCGCATTCGCAACCAGATCGAGTTCGCTGAACGCAGCCGCAAGCTTAACCTCGAACGCCACGCTGAGCAGGTCAGTCAGGACAATCGCGTGCGCCTCAACTCGGTCAAGCACGACCCGCCCTTCGCGGCGATGGTCGACTTCGTAGCGGAGCTGGCGCCACCCAAGAAGACCGTGTCTGAAGTCCTCAAACAGGTGAACGAGGCCAACTCAGATACCGATGCGATCAACGTCATCGAAACGGCAAAGCGTGAACTGCGACCCGCAGGCCCGCCCCCGCGGCGGCCAACAGTCTCGCCACAAGTCACTCAGATGAGCATGCACCTGGCCGGTCTGCTCAAGTTCAGCGCTGATCCAACGCAGATCTTCGATCCGCGCGAAGATAAACGCGAGGAGCGGGCAAAGCAGTGGCGGGAGCTAGTGGATCTCGGACAGAAGATGCTCGAGCTCTACGGCGTAGCAGAACGCGAACTCGTCACTGCGTGAGCCCGAAACGGGAGAGTGTGCGCGGCACCGGCCGGGATACCGCCGGTGCCACAAGCGTCACCATGCAAATCTGGTACGAGCTACATCAAGCAGGACAACCGGGCCTTAGCTTCGAAGATCTGCTGGACAAGGTATCGCCACGCGTACCGTCTGGCTACGCGTGGCGACGTTACCTGAGACACAAAAAGAGCCTGATACAAAGTAGGGGCTCGTCCTTTGTATCAGGCCCAGAGGACACTCCGTCGAATCGTGCCGCAGCGATTCGCTATGTGGTGCGTGCGTCCGCCCAGTCCATGATTCAGCTGCATAGCGCGATTCGGCGTCCTGATGGGCGCTATGCTGTGGGACCACGGAAACCGAAATCGGTCTTCACTGATGACCAGCATGACTTCGACCACGCCGTCAGTCGAAGGGCAGTAGCAAACATGGAATTGATGCGCTTGCTCATCGGTCCATTTGGACTCCTCGAGCGAATCCGACTAGGACAACTCAGACCGAAATCGGATATGCCAAAACTTAGAGTGGCGGAGGCTGCCGCACTCGAACGCTGGGCCGAAGCACACCGACCAGGGTCAGTCGGTGCTTACCCGTTATGACTAGCAAGGAATGGTCACGCGGGATCATGACGCCAGCCGACTATCAGGCCGATATCGCCCGCCTAGAGGCCGAGATCGAGCGGATTCAGAACCTGATCGCCGGCTCAGAGCAACGGGCGCAGGAAGCAGAGGCCGAGAACGAGCGGCTCGTGGCGGCACTCCAAGGCATCAGCAACTTGACTGAGGACAATGACGACTCGCTGGGCGATGCCATCATGGCTGCGCTGCGCGCCCTGCGTCCTAGTGATATGCCCCGTTATGAGGCGTAAACATCAGTGGGAATTGGTGAAGAATCCAGAGTGGACAGGCAAGACGCCGCAGCACTTCACCGAAAGCCTCTGCCATGATCACTCGCACTTCGTGACCGTTCAATGCAGATGCGGTGAGCAGATGCACATGCACCAGACCGCATGGGAACGGGTGCCTGAGACTCAAGGCATCGCCTCAAAATGCCACAGTTGCGGCAGGCTGATGAAGTTCCCGCCGAGTTACTTCCAGGGCGCCCTCGCTGCCATGCGCGAGAGTGGCTGGATCGCTTGATCGCGATAAGGAGTTAGGTTGACCAAGCCTGATGATGTGATGGCGAAGATCGCGGCCAGGGACCCGAACATGGCCGATCTCCTAGCGTTGGACCAGATATTTCATCTGCGAATTGTTGAAGCCGTGGCTGGTAGCGAGGTTACCAACGAAGACTGGCACGCCTTCTGGGTGGTCGTGGCGGAGTGTTTGGAACCGCGAATGCAGCAGACCTTCGCTCTTGGTAACGATAAGAACTATTAGCTCGTCCTACGAGTGAGTAAGCGCCTCGAGGATCCGCGGCACCAGAAAGACCAGGATGATCAGCGTCACCACGGCGCCGATGACCAGCAACCCGAACGAGTCGATGCGCGCCTCCCAGCGGTCGCCGCGCGTGTCCGGCCGTTTACGGGTGTAGGCGATCGACAGGGTGAACTCGATGGCCATCCGACTGTCGCGACCGTTGGGAAGCGGTGCGATCTCAGCCGGATCGTCCATCTGACCTAGGTCAATCGAGCTACAGCCAGAGCCGCGATCAGGCCGAAGATCACGGTCTGCGACATCGGCAGCACGCCCACCAGCCCCAGGATCGCCAGGATCAGGACGAGCAACGCGATCAGCCAGCCGATGGTCACTGGATACGTACCTACCGTTGCGACGTGCATCCCACTCCCCTCCTAAACCAGCCAGACCACGCTGAAACCGCCGAGACGCGCGAAGTCCTCGCGCGAAACGTTGTCATAGATGCCCTTGTAGCCCGGCGCACTGTTGGCTACCCAGATGGTGCTGCCCTGCACCCCGCGGATTGCCACCCAGTGATACCAGGCGGCACCCGACATCAGGCCTGGCGTCTGCTGTGCCAGCGCGTACGTGGAGTCGAAGTCGAGGTATCCCTGGTCGGACTCCGCGCCGGTCTGTTCCTTGATCACCCGCTGGAGTTGCGCGCCAGAGCCGTCCATCAGCCCGAAGGTGGGATTGATATTGTCGGGGTAACCGATTGCGTAGGCGACGAGCTCGCGGTTCGCGTAGATGTCTGCACCTCGGGAATACCCCAGCGCCCGCTCCACGAATTCGGTCGCACATGCACTGCAGGTCCAGTTGTAAAACTGGCCGGGCATTGCCGCCCACGCATCCCAGGTGGTCTCGGATTGAGAGTCCTCACCGAAAGGGCACCCGGTTGACCCGGTTGTCCTCCTCGAGCCAGAAGTACTGCGCGTCGCGACCGAAGGTCAGACTCACCTTGTGGCCTTCGTCCATGATGATGTAGCGCTCATCGGAGCGCGCCTCGTCACCGTTATCGGCGATGGCCTGCGCCACACCCGTGCCGATGTTGTAGTCGGTCATGCCATCGCCGCCAGCACGGCGTCGTCCAGAGCCCAGCGTTCAACGCCGTCCATCGCCGTGACGAGCTCCTTGACGTGATCGGCCGCGGTTGAGAGCGGAACCGCGCCGCGGGCCAGCATCTCGGGACAGACGCAGCCTTCGCGTTCGACTTTGCGGACGAACATCTCCTGGCCCATGACCGCGTCCG
>Ga0066395_10000532_pt1 | contig 14175 bp, 10 predicted proteins | sample PanSoiPlot1MoBio_FD_61218 | JGI IMG/M metagenome (GOLD analysis project Ga0066395, IMG submission 61218) | Tropical forest soil microbial communities from Panama analyzed to predict greenhouse gas emissions - Panama Soil Plot 1 MoBio | ecosystem: Environmental > Terrestrial > Soil > Tropical... | reverse complement strand
TTCCCGGAGATGTTCGACGGGCTGCTGGCGACCACCGTCGTCGGCAAGGCGATCGCCGCGGGAACGATCGCCGTCCACCGGACGAACCCGCGCGACTTCGGTCTCGGCAACTACCGGCAGGTCGACGACACTCCGTACGGGGGAGGCCCGGGCATGATCATGCGCGTCGAGCCGATCGCCGGCGCGCTGGACGCGATCGCCGCCGCGCGCGGGCCGTCGCACCGGATCCTGCTGACCCCGCGCGGTCGCCGCTTCGATCAGGAGGTCGCGCGCGCGCTGGCGGCGCGCCCGCGCCTGACGCTGCTGTGCGGACGTTACGAAGGGGTCGACGAGCGCGTCGGCGCGCTCTGCGACGATCAGATCAGCGTCGGCGATTTCGTGCTGGCCGGCGGCGAGCTGGCGGCGGCGATCGTGCTGGAGGCGACGGCGCGGCTGGTCCCCGGCGTGCTCGGCTGCGGGCAGTCGGCGGGCGACGAATCGTTCTCGGCCGGCCGGCTCGAGTACCCGCAGTGGACCCGCCCCGCCACCTTCCAGGGGCAGGCCGTGCCCCCGGTGCTGCTGTCGGGCGACCACGCCGCCATCGCGCGCTGGCGGCGGCGCGCGTCGGTGCGGCTGACCCGCGCGCTGCGCCCCGACCTGCTCGCGGCGCATCCGCTGACGGAAGAGGAGCAGGAACTGCTCGATTCCGACGACGACCCGGCTGGGCCATGACGCGGCGGCCGGGCTGCGGCGGCCGGGCTGAAGGAGAAAACGCCCCTCCGCACTTGACTCGCGCCCGCCGGCCGTCTAGGTATACGGGCTTTCCATGGGCCAGCACCCGCTGTTGAAAGAGATCGAGAGCAGCTATCGGCGCGCCGATCTGCCCGATCTGCGGGCGGGCGACAGCGTTCGCGTTCACACGCTGATCAAGGAAGGCGACAAGGAGCGCGTGCAGATCTTCGAGGGCGTCGTGATCGGTCAGCACCGCGGTGGTTCGCGTGCTTCCTTCACGGTCCGCAAGGTCTCTTACGGCGTCGGCGTCGAGCGCATCTTCCCGCTGCACACGTCTCGCATCGAGAAGATCGAGATCGTGGCGCGCGGCGAGGTCCGGCGCGCGCGGCTGAATTATCTGCGCGAGCTCGAGGGCAAGGCCGCTCGCATCAAGGGCGAAAAGAGCGGCGAAGAGTCCGACGAGCCGAGCGCGGGCGCCGCCGCCGGCACGGCCACCGAAGCCGCCTCGTAGCGGTCAGCGGAGGTCAGAGGATGGATCGTCGATCCATCTCGGGCCGGCAGGCGGAGAGCCTGGCGGCCGCGCATCTTGAAGCCGCCGGCCTGCGCATCATCGCGCGCAACTGGCGGCAACCCGAAGGCGAGCTGGACATCGTCGCCGACGACGCCGGCACGTGTGTGTTCGTCGAGGTCCGGTCGCGCACCGGCGAGGATCGCGGACACGCGCTGGAGGCGATCACGCCCCACAAACGCGCGCGCGTCATCCGCGCCGCGCGGCTCTACCTCGACGCGGAGACGCCGGCGGCGGCCGGCTATCGCTTCGACGTCGTCGCGGTGACGTTCTGGGACGACGGGCGAGCGCCCGACGTCGTGCACGTGCCGAACGCCTTCGAGGTCGGCGGCTGAACGTGAAGCCGCCGTCAGCCGGCGGCTAACAGCCCGGCGGCTTCTTGAAGCCGCCGGTCGGCTCGATGACGAAGTCGCGGCAGACGCAGAAGCTCTGACAGGCGAAGTCGCCCGTGTTCCCCGTCGGCCACATGCAGACGAACCCGTTCTCGCAATGCCGATCGGTCGGGTTCCCCTTCGGTCCCGTCTCACCGTCGGAGCAGTCGTCGTTCGAGCTGCAGCTGGCCGTGCAGAGCGGTCCGGTGTTCGCCATCTGGGCGTTGTCACCGCCGGGATAGATGCAGATGCGGCTCGGGCACTCGAGCGCGGGCGAAGAGATGACGGCGACCGAGCTGCCGCTGGATCCGCCGTCGATCGCGTTCGTGCCGAGCTCGCAGATCCGGCCGATGTGCTTGTCTTCGCAGGCCCCGCCCAGGCTCAGCGTCACCAGCGCGAACAACAGGAACCCACGCGCCGCGGAGATCGATGGGAGGGGGAGAGGGAACCTCATGGGGACTCCTTGGCGTCCGTTGGGGATCTCGCGAGAGCTTCGGCCCAAACGACCGGCATCGGCCAAAGCGCGAAGGGCGGCGCCATGTTACCTACACAACCGTAGGTGTCAAGCGTCGCCTGACACGCGGTCACGGGCACACCGCCGGCTTTTGAAAACCGCCCTGCGGGTCGCCAACCAGATCGCGGCAGACGCAAAGCCGCTTGCACTGCAGGGTCCCGACCGTCGTCGGCCACATGCACGCGAAGCCGGTCTTGCAGCGGGTGTCGGCGGGATCGTTCGCATTGGCAATCTCGCCGTCGGAGCACTCGTCGTTCGACCCGCAGCCCGCCGTGCAGAGCCCGCCCGTTCCCTGGCCGGGGTCGACCGGCCCGATACAGATGCCGCTCGGGCATTCGGTGGCCGCTTGCGAAATGACGACGATCTGGCCGCTCGATCCGTTCGTCACGTTCGCTCCGAGGTCGCACGGCCGGCCCACATGCTCGTCCTGACGGCAGCCCGACCCGACGGCGAGGGCCATCAGCAGGCCTGACGCGAGCCGCAAACCGACGAAGCGCACACCCCCCTAGTCGCGCGCGAGCGAAAAAAATCGGTCGAAAAAAATGCGATTGGGTGCTGCTCCGGATAGGTGGATGACGCGGCTAATCCGTTGATTTCGGGCGCGAATCTCCTTGACACAAAAGTTCGCACTTGCGTAGCATGAGCGGGTTTTGGGTATGTAACTCCACGCGCGCACACGCGCGTGTGGCGCTCTGAAGGTGATGGCGGTCAGTGTGGGGTGGGTGTAAGGGTTTTGCAGTTGCGACTCGTGATCCCTTTATTTCGGAATCCGTCGTAAAAGAGTCTCCCCCGTTCCGTGCTGTCACGCACAACCAGCGAGGTCCCCGCATGACCCGAATCCGTGTCGTTGGCTTGTTGTTGACCAGTTCGCTCCTGCTCGCGAGCCCGCTCGCGCACGCGAAGAAGAAGAAGAACGCCGAGTTCGTCCCGGAGGAAGGGGCGTCCGGCGATCAACCTTCGAAGGTGCTGGAACGCGCGTTCAAGCTGTACGACGGCGAAGATTTCTATTCGGCCTCGATCGAGCTCAACAAAGTCATCGAGGGCGAATCGGGCGACAGCGAGCCCAACAAGCAGAAGGCCGAGTTCTGGATGGGCAAGGCCCTCTACAACATGAAGTACTACTCGGCGTCGCTGTCGTACTTCGATCGCATCGTGACGAAGGGATCGTCGCACGCCTACTACAACGCGACGCTCAAGTGGCTGGCGTCGCTGTCGCGGCAGCTGCCCGATTCGACCGGCATCCTCGAGAAGATCGGTAAGTACAACAAGGCGGAGCTGGATCAGCCGGCGCTCGAGAAGGTGCGCGACGAGCTCTACTTCCTGCTCGGCAAGTTCAACTACCAGAAGGGCAACTTCAAGCAGGCGGTCGAGCTGTTCGGCACGGTGCCGGCGTCGAGCGAGTTCTACGTGCAGGCGAAGCTGTTCGAGGGCGCCACGCACGTCCGCGAGTACCAGGCCAAGCCGGCCGTCGAGGCGTTCAAAGAGGTGTTGCGCACCGCCGCGGACAGCACCGACCCGCGCATCAAGCCGTTCGAGGATCTCGCGAACCTGTCGCTGGCGCGCACGTTCTATTCGACCGGGCAGTACGAGCTGGCGACGAAGTACTTCGATCGCGTGTCGCAGGAATCGTACGACTGGGCGAACAGCCTCTTCGAGTCGTCGTGGGCGAACTTCATGCTCAAGCAGAAGGGGTACTCGAAGGCGCTCGGCAACATCCACACGATCCAGGCGCCGTTCTTCGAGAACTACATCAAGCCCGAATCGATCGGTGAAGGGCTGACCGTCAAGGCGACGATCTACTTCTACAACTGCCTGTTCGACCGCGCCCAGGAGGCGATCGACGAGTTCAACGCCGTTTATCCGACGGTCTTCACCGAGCTCAAGAAGCTGATCGCCGGGACCAGCGAGAACAGCCAGCTGTTCGAGCTGGCGGTCAAGATCCGCAAGGAGACCTCGGGCCTGCCCGAGCAGGTCGAGCGCGCGGCGCGCGGCGTCCTCGGCGACCTGAGCCTGCTCAAGCGCTTCCAGTACGTCGAGGAGCTGGACCGCGAGCTCAAGGCCTACGACAAATCCGACGCGGCCTGGAAGTCGACCAACATCGCGCAGGCGGTGTTCGCGGATCTGACCCTGCAGCGGTCGCTGGCCGTCAACGAGGCGGGCGATCTGGCGCGGCGCCGCATCAAGCGCCTCACGGAAGAGCTGTCGCAGCTCATCAAGCGCGTCATCAAGATCGAGTTCGAAATTCTGCAGGGCGAGAAGGGCGAGCTCGAGCACGAGGTGATCGAGGAGCGCGAGCGAACCTCGGGCCCGACCTCAAATAAGCCGGTGGAAGACATCCGAGCGGACGACGAGCACGTAATCTGGCCATTCGTCGGTGAATACTGGCGGGACGAGCTCGGATACTACCGTGTCAAGATCAGGAACAAGTGTCAGCGGAACGCGCCCGAGGGCGCGCCCGCGACCGGCGAAGGCGCGGCCCCGGCGGCGCCCGCAGGGGGCGAAGGTGGTGGTGGTGCACCCGAGGGTGGCGGCGCACCGACGCCGTAGCCGAGTTTTTTCCGTAACCCGTAACGGCACAATCGAAACGTCGCAATGTCTCACTGTCGATGTGGAGAAACCATGAGCATCCAGTTCCGGTTTTCTAAAGGGATCTGCGCAGCCACGCTTTCGCTGCTTCTCGTACCGTTGGCGGCCTCCGCCGCCAACGAGCAGAAGCCAGCGAACAGCGGTCAAGGCCGGTACACGAAGAAAGAGACCGAGGTCAAGGCGACGCAGACCAACTTGACCAAGCCGGAAGCGCCGCCGCCGCCGAAGAAGGAGACGCGGCCGACGCTGACCGTCGACGCCTTCCGCGAGACGAAGACCCAGGAGATCCAGAAGATCGTCGACGCGCAGATCAGCAAGATGCGCCGGCTGATCACGGTCACCCAGGACGACGATCCGCAGAAGCCGGACTTCATGTTCCGCCTCGGCGAGCTGTACGCCGAGAAGCAGCGCTACTACTTCAACCAGGCGCGCGGGCTGGATCAGAAGATCTACGAGCTGCAGCCGAACCAGCGCGCGTCGCTGCAGAACACGCAGAAGGGCTTCGAGGCGCAGGAGCAGAAGTGGCTGCTCGAGGCGGTCAAGGCGTACATCGGCGCGACCAAGTTCCGGAAGTACGACCGCATGGACGAGGTGCTGTTTCGCCTCGCCTACCTCCTGACCAGCGTCAAGAAGGAAGACCAGGCGCGTGAGTTCTTCTACCGCCTGATCAAGGACTACCCGACGTCGAAGTACATCCCCGACGCGTACCTGTCGTTCGCCGAGTTCTACTTCGACAAGGGCTCGATGGACGAGGCCCTCAAGTTCTACGAGAAGGTCGAGCAGTTCCCGAAGTCGGGCGTCTACCCCTACGCGGTCTACAAGAAGGGGTGGTGCTACATCAACCTGGGCGACTACAAGACCGCGCTCGAGACCTTCGTCGGCGTCGTCCGCATGACCCAGGAGGGGAAGGTCAACGTCCCGAAGAAGCAGCTCGAGGTGCTGGCCAAGGAGGCGAAGAAGGACATCGTCAAGGCGTACTCGCACGTCGGCGGCCCCGACAAGGCGTGGGAGTTCTTCCAGAAGACCGGCGGCGACTTCGCCCCGAAGATGATGGAGTCACTGGCGGAGCTCTACTGGGAAGAGGGCAAGTTCACCGAGTCGACGCGCGTTTACAAGAAGGTGATCGCGCAGAACATGGACTCGCCGCGCATCTGCGAGTGGCAAGGCAAGATCGTCCGCAACACCTTGTCGTCCGGCAACAAGCGCGACCAGGTCCAGGAGATCGAGCGCCTCGGCGCGGTCTTCGACAAGGTCGGCGAGATGAAGAACGCCAAGAAGGACCAGACGGAGGAGTGCCGCAACTCCTTCCACGACACGTCGAAGGAGCTGGCGCTCATCTGGCACAAGGAGGCGCAGCGGACGAAGAACCAGGACACGTACGAGCTCGACAAGAATGTCTACAAGGTGTTCCTCGACCACTTCCCGAAGGACAAGGACGCCTACGAGATGAACTTCTATTACGGCGAGCTCCTCTGGACGCTGTCGAACTGGAAGGACGCCGCCGAGCAGTACACGCACGTCGTCGAGATGAAGCCGGAAGGTAAGTACGTGAAGGAGGCGGCGTACGCGGCGGTTCTGGCGTGGAAGAACGCGCTCAACGTCGACGATCACGAGCAGAAAGAGCTGGTCGAGAAGGATCGCGAGCAGCAGGCGAAGAAGGCGGACAAAGGCAAGATCGAGCCGATGACGATCCCCGAGTACCAGAAGAAGATGATCGGGGCCTTCGATACGTACATCAAGTACGTCCCCGACGCGCCCGAGCTGGTGACGATCAAGTACCGCAAGGCGCGCATCTACTACGAGTACAACCACTTCGACGAGGCCGCGAAGCTGTTCGAGGACATCGTCAACAAGCACCCGAAGCACGAGCTGGCTGTCTATTCGGCCAACCTGCTCCTCGACTCGCTGAACGCGCAGGGCAAGACGAAGGAGGTCGTGAAGTACGTCGACAAGTTCCTCGAGATGCCCGAGCTGATGAAGGATCCGGAGTTCGGCAAGCAGATGATCTCGCTGAAGTCCGACACCTACGACATGGAGGGGATGGTTTTCGAGAAGCAGCGCAACTTCAAGGAGTGCGGGCGCTCGAAGCTGGCCGCCGCCGAGGCGCTGCCCGAGCACCCGAAGCACGCCGAGCGGTTGTGGGACGCCGCCCAGTGCTTCCAGAACGCGCACCTGGTCGGCCAGGCGCTCAAGGCGCGCCTGCAGCTGATCAAGGATCACCCGAAGGACGGCCTGGCGCTGAAGGCGCTGTTCCGCGTCGCCGCCGGCTATCACCAGCTGGCCTACTACTCGAAGGCGGCCGAGTACTACGAGGACTTCGCCACGAAGTTCCCGGGTGAGAAGAAGGCGACAGACGCGCTCGGCAACGCGACGACGTTCCGCATCGGCCTCGGCGAGGGCGACAAGGCGATCGCCGACATGGATTCGTTCGTGAAGTTTTACGGCACGCGCAAGCCACAGGACGCCGCGGGCGTCTTCTTCCAGATGGGCGAGGTCTACGAGAAACAGAACAAGATGGACGATCTCGCCCGCCACCTCGACAACTACCTCAAGAAGTGGGGCGCGCAGGGCGGCCCGGATCGCCAGGTGCTGGCGCACTACCGGCTGGGCGAGATGGCCTGGAAGGCGTCGTGCCAGCAGGCCTCGGAGGACGGCGCGTGCCTGGAAATCAAGCGCGTCGCCGCCACCGGCCGCCAGAAGGTCCTCTACGACCTCAACAAGAAGCGGAAGAAGGGACAGAAGATCCAGGAGGCGAAGCGGACGCAGTGCGGTCCGCCCACCAGCACCAAGATCATCGTCCACGACCGCAACAAGCAGCAGGCGGCCAAGGGCCAGGAGCACTTCCAGACCGTGCTGAAGATCTGGAACAAGGGCGCGGCCGCTTCGAAGATCACGGGCAAGGACGTCGAGACGCGCGCGGGGCTGGCGCAGTACGCCGTCGCCGCGGCGGCGTTCCACCTCGCCGAGACGCAGTACGAGAACTTCCTCCGGATCAAGTTCCCGGAGGGCCTCGACTTCCAGCAGCCGTCCCAGTACGACTCGAAGAAGCAGGCCGAGGCCAAGAAGAAGAAGGCCGAGGAGTCGGGCAAGAAGTTCGGCACCTACCTCAGCGACAAGGCGACCGCGCTCAACAAGGCGCGCGACCAGTACCTCGAGGTCTTCAAGATGAAGCAGGCGCAGTGGGCGATCGCCGCGGCCGCGCGCGTCGGCCAGCTGTACGCTGACTTCGTCGGCCAGCTGTACACCGCGGAAATTCCCAAGGACCTGAAGGTTCAGGACCAGTGGGGTAACCGCCCGCGCGAAATCTTCTGCGACGCCCTGGTCGACAAGGCGGAGCCGATCGAGCTCAAGGCCGTCGAGGGCTTCGACACCTGCCTGAAGGCCGCGACCGAATACTCCTGGTACAACGAGTGGTCGCGTCTGTGCGAGCGCGAGCTCAATCAGATGAAGCCGTCGGAGTACCCGCTCTCCTCGGAGGTCAAGCCCGAGGCCGGCTACACGTCCTCGACGATGTCGCCGTCGACGGTGGTGCTGGAGCTGAGCGAGTCCACGGCTGTGGGCGGCCAGGCTCAGTCCCAAAGCGGTGACAAGTGAGGACCGGGATCATGACGAGGGAAATCAAAGGAATGATCACCATGAAGAAGTCGAAGCTCCTCACCATCACCGGCGCCACGCTGGCGCTCGCCCTGGCGGGCTGCGCCACGGGGGGCGGCACCAAGACGGCGCGCGAGCCATTGCCCGACGAGGAGGGCAAGAGCGGGGGCGGCGCCGCCGTCACCGAGCGCGAGACCATCAGCACGAAGCGCGCCGAGGAGATCATCCCCAAGGAGAAGAAGCGCAACATCAGCGCTGACGCGCGGGCCGACTTCGAGAAGGCGATGCAGCGCTACCAGGCCGCCAAGAAGAGCGAGGGGGGCATGTCGCGCTCCGAATGCGGCGGCGTCGCGGACGCGTTCAAGCGCGTCGCCGACGACAACCCCGGGCTGGTCGAGGCGCGCTTCAACCAGGGCGCGGTGCTGTACGAATGCGGGCGCGACGACGAGGCCGCCAAGATCTGGGAGGGCCTGAAGTACGGGCCGGCGATGACCAACCTCGGCTACATCGCCTGGAAGAACAACGAACCGGGACGGGCCGAGTCGCTCTTCAACCAGGCGATCAAGGACGATCCGCTTCACAGCGTCGAGGCGCGCAACAACATCGCCCAGATCCTGCGCGATCGCGCCCACAAGGCGGATCCTTCGGCCCGGAAGGAGTACGTCGCCGCCGCGGTCAGCAACCTGCGCACTGTGCTCGCGCTCGACAGCAACAACCTGCAGGCGTTCTCGACGCTCGCGTTCATCTACTACGACATGAACATGCTCGAGATGGCCAAGCTGGTCGGCAACCAGGCGATCAAGAAGGCGGAGGAGATCGCGACCGGCAAGTTCGAGGAAGAGAAGATGGAGGAGGCCGCGGAGGGCAAGGCGGCCAAGGGGGCCAAGGGCAAGGGCAAGAAGGAGAAGGGCGAGAAGAAGGGCGAAGGGGACGAGGAGGCCGGCAAGCCGAAGGAGATCGGACGCGAGGCCGGCACCGGCGTCACCGCCGACATGAAGAAGCAGCTCGCGGTCGTCCACAACACGCTGGGCCTCGTGGAGCTGAAGAAGAAGAACATCAGCCCCGCCATCAAGCAATTCAAGGAGGCGGTCGGGCTCAACCCGAACTTCGCCGAGGCGCGCATGAACCTGGCGGCGCTGTCGCTCAACAACCGCGACTACGTCACCGCCGAAGAGAACTTCCGCGCGGTCGGGAAGCTGCAGCCGCGGAACTTCGAGGCCGCCATCGGCCTCGGCGTCGCGCTGCGCGGCAACAAGAAGATCGACGAGGCGGAGGCGCAGTACAACGCCGCCCGCAGCCTCGACCCGTCGCAGGGCGCGAGCTACTTCAACCTCGGACTCCTGTACCAGGAGTACAAGGACGGGCAGAAGCCGTCGCTGCAGAAGGCGCAGGACTACTACCGTCAGTTCCTGGGCCACACCACGAACTCGACGTCCGATTCGCTGAAGCGGGAAGCCGAAAAGCGGATCAAGGACATCGACGAAATCTACGTCGCGCTCGCCGAGGCCGAGAAGATGCAGCGCGAGGCCGAGGAGATGCAGAAGAAGGCCGAAGAGCAGCAGAAGCAGATGGAAGAGGAGATGAAGAAGCAGGAGGCCGCCGAGAAGGCCGCTGCTGACAAGGCTGCTTCAGACAAGGCCGCGGGCGACGCCAAGAAAGCTGGCGGCGACAAGGGTGCCGGCGACAAGGCCGCCCCCGCGTCGGGCGGCGACAAGGGCGCGGGCGACAAGGCCGGAGGCGAGACCGAGGGCGGCGGCGACGACAAGGCCCCCGCCGACAAGCCGGCGAAAAAGGGCGGCAAAAAGAAGAAGTAAGGATTAGAATCTGAAAACTGTAAGCGGCCTTTCGTTTGATGCGTAAAGCCGCTTCAGAAAAACGAAAAAAGATCAGTTTCGCCGGAACCGCAGGGGGCTTTGGTTGTCTGACACCAGGCAGCCGGCCTCCCCATTTAGAAGGGAGCTCCGAACCATGAAGACCAAGCCACTCATCATCGGTCTCGCCCTCTTCGGAGGGATGGCTTTGGCGGCTGCGCCGAGCCGGGTGTTTGCGCAGGACAAGGCGGCAGCGGCCGCCGCGCCCGCCGGCGACGACAACGTGCAGTACAAGGCAAAGACCGTCTACGACTTCGAGGACGACACCGTCGAAGGCGACCTACAGCGCCCGGACGGCGAGCTCGTCAGCTCGCAGAAGAAGGCGGAGCATTCCAGCCTCATCGAGATCCGCAAGGACTTCATCCCCGAAATGTTGAAGTCGCTCGAGGACGTCTAGCAGCCCGCTAGCGGCCATCGCGCGCTTCTCTAGAACAGCAACAGGAGAGCAGCCATGGCCGACGCGAACGTCCCCATCAAGTTCGAGATCTACAAGGGGGACCAACTGGTGCGCGAGGAAGTCCTCGCGCAGAGCCCGATCAAGATCGGGAAGCTCGCTTCCTCGGATCTGCGCCTCGACGACGAGACCGTGTCGCGCATGCACGGCGTCATCGAGGTGACGGGACCGGGTGACGTTCACGTCGTCGACCTCGGGTCGACGCGCGGGACGACGGTCAACGGCGAGCGCGTCACCAAGGCCCGGCTGCAGTCCGGCGACGAGGTGATGTTCGGCGACTGCCGCGTCATCATCACGTTCGGCGACGCGCTGGCGGCGCAGGCGACCCCGGCGCCGCAGGCGTGGGGTGGCGGCCGTCCGGCGCCGGGCGGCTTCGCGCCCCCGCCGATGGCTTACGCGCCCCCGCCGCAGCAGCAGTATCAGGCGCCGCCGCCGGCCTACGCGCCGCCGCCGCAGCAGTCGTACCAGCAGCCGCAGCAGTCCTACGCGCCGCCCTCGTTCGCGGGCGCGCCGGGCGCTGGCGCCGAGGTCGAGGTCCATGACGGTTCGCGCGCGATGGAGGTCCAGACCATCTACCGCGGCGTCGTCACCGGCACCCGGCACCTGTTCAACCCCGAGGGCAAGAGCACGCACGGCCAGGGGACGTCGATGATGTACGCGGGCATCGGCGCCGCGCTGGTGGCGATCGGCATGTTCGTCGCGACGGCGCTGGACGTCGGCGCCGAGAAGGGTGAGTACGAGAAGTGGCAGGCGGCCGGCCATGAATCGAAGGCCTTCCACTGGAAGGAGCGCACGCCCGTCAACGCCGTGGTCGTGTTCGGCGGCATGCTGGGCGCGATCGTCCTGACGTACATGGGCCTCAAGCGGCGCGGCAAGACCAGCGCGAACTTCCTGATCGGCTCCGACGGCGACGTCGACGCGCCGGTCTCGTCCGAGTACGTGCCGTCGTCGTCGCACCCGCTGGTCGCAGCGACCGGCGCCGACTACGTCGTCAACGTCACCCCGCGCATGACCGGCGAGGTCTACGTCGACAACCAGAGCTATCAGCTGCAGCAGTTCATCCAGCAGCGCGGCTCCAGCTTCTCGCTGCCGCAGGGCGGCTCGGCGCGCCTCGACGCGGGCGACACGACGTTCGTCGTCACGGCGACGCCGCGCCCGCGCACGCTGGACGTGCCGTTCCTGACCTGGCGCTGGGACGAGCAGATCTACACGGTCGGCTCGGCGGTCGCGCTGGGCCTGTTCCTGCTGATGATCTTCTCGGTTCCGCCGGACCCGAAGTCGCTGTCGCTGGACCTCTTCAACAGCGACAACCGCTTCGTGAAGTTCCTGATCAAGCCGCCGGAGGAGAAGGAAGAAGACATCCCCGAGTGGCTGAAGTCCAAGAAGGACGATCAGCAGGGCGGCAAGGGCAAGCGCCACAAGGGCGAAGAAGGCAAGATGGGCAAGAAGACCTCCAAGAACAAGGAGGGTCTGTACGGCCTCAAGGGTCCGAAGGACAACCCGGATCCGCACCTCGCCAAGAAGCTGGCCGAAGAGCAGGCCAAGAACGCCGGCATCCTCGGCGTCCTCAAGCAGACCGAGGGCTCGCACATCGCCTCGATCTTCGGCCGTGACACCGCGCTCGGCAACGACGCGCAGGACGTCCTCGGCGGCCTGATCGGCAACCAGATCGGCGAGGCCTACGGCGTCGGCGGTCTCGGCCTGGTCGGCACCGGTTCGGGCGGCGGTGGTACCGGTGAAGGCACCATCGGCCTCGGCAACCTCGGGACGATTGGCAAGGGCGGCGGCGGCGGCAACGGCTCGGGCTACGGCCGCGGCGCCGGCGGTCTCGGTGGCCGTCGCGCCAAGGCGCCCGACGTCATCCCCGGTCAGGCGAACGTTCGCGGCTCGCTGGACAAGGAGATCATCCGCCGCATCATCCGGCGCCACATCAACGAGGTGAAGTACTGCTACGAGCAGGAGCTGACGAAGAAGCCGGACCTCGGCGGCCGCATCATGGTGCAGTTCACCATCGCGGCGTCGGGCCAGGTCATCGCGTCGGTTCTGCAGAACTCGACGATGGGTAACGCCCGCGTCGAGAACTGCACCGTGCAGGCGGTTCGTCGCTGGGAGTTCCCGAAGCCGCTCGGTGGCGGCATCGTCATCGTGTCGTATCCGTTCGTGCTCACGCCCGCTGGCGGCGGTGGAGAGTAATCATGACCAAGACCCACGCGTTTCAGATCCTTCTCGGCATGGCGGTGGTGATGCCGGCCTGCGACGGATTCGTCTGCAGCCAGGAGCGCATCAAGGCGATGGAGCTTTCGAACCGGGGCACGGAGGAGTTCAAGAACAACCTCTACGACTCGGCCGAGAAGGACTTCAAGCAGGCGATCCAGACCGACCCGTCGTACGAGATCTCGTACTACAACCTCGGGAAGGTCTTTCAGAAGCAGCGCAAGTGGGACAAGGCGATCGAGTACTTCGAGCAGGCCGCCCAGCGGAAGCCTGACAACGGCAATTACCAGTACGACCTCGGCGAGGCGTACTTCGAGGTGAAGAAGCTGGACCAGGCCCAGACGGCGCTGGCGGCCGCCACCAAGGCGGAGCCGAAGCTGTTCAAGGCCTGGTGGCGCCTCGGCACGGTCTACAAGATCCTCGACCGACCCAAGGAGGCGGACGATGCGCTCCGCCACGCCATCGAAGCCCAGCCGCGCTTCTCGAAGTCGTACGTCGTGCTCGGGTACCTCTACCTCGACTACGACTTCAACAAGGAAGCCGCTCAGGTGTTCCAGGGCTGCGTGACGGCCAAGGAAGACGACGGCGAATGCCACAACGGCTACGGCTTGGCCCTCAAGAACCTCAAGCAGTACGAGCAGGCCACGGCCGAGTTCAAGAAGGCGATCGACCTGGATTCGGACCTCTACGACGCGCTCTACAACGCCGGCATGGCCTACTCCGACTGGTTCGACGAGGCGCACGGCAACGACCAGAAGGAGAAGGCGCGCGAGTACCTGCAGAAGTTCGTCGTCAATGCCGGGAAGACCGCCGACGGCAACTACATCAAGGCCGCGAACGACAAGCTCTACGCGCTGTCGGGTCCGTAGTTCGTAAGAGACCGACCTACATAACCCGCAAGTCGAAAGCGACCGAGGAGAGGGCGTAACCGCCCGTCTCCCGGTCGCTTTCCTGTTTTTAGCCGCACGTCGTCGTGCTATAAAAATCCTCCTATTTTCTCGTCTGTTTCGCGGACTTAGCGGGAGCGAAGTGTGAGTCGGTCGAGCCGGCAGACAGGCGTACGGGATCCGAATCTGGAGGAACGCAGTGGATCATGAGTCCAAGCAGGGACAAGGCCCGGGCCACGGCAAGAGGAAGAAAACCCAAGAGGCCGCGGTAGTGGGCAGCAACGGCAACGGCGTTCCCGACGATCTGCACTCCGAGCTGACGAGCAAAGCGAAGGCGGCCAACGAGGCCGCCAAGCAATCGATCGACAAGGGCATCAACGCCTGGAAAGAGATCGTCGCCGCCGC
>Ga0066395_10000531_pt1 | contig 14224 bp, 13 predicted proteins | sample PanSoiPlot1MoBio_FD_61218 | JGI IMG/M metagenome (GOLD analysis project Ga0066395, IMG submission 61218) | Tropical forest soil microbial communities from Panama analyzed to predict greenhouse gas emissions - Panama Soil Plot 1 MoBio | ecosystem: Environmental > Terrestrial > Soil > Tropical... | reverse complement strand
AGAAACAGACGCGAGTTGGCGACCGCGTAGACGCCGAAGGAATGAAAAAGATGGCTGAAGAAGCAGCCAAATCAAGAGATAAGAGATTCGAAGAAGATAGCCGCGCCTTTATTAGGGGCGAAATGGCCAAGCGAGATCTACTCGACAGCGATGGAAGACTGCGGCCCGAAGCGAATAAGCCCCTATCTGACACCCCTTTGCTTTCAAGTAAGGACGAAAGGGTAAAACCGGTTAAATAAGTGTCGAAATATCGACACTTATGTTGACTTCAATCTAATTCTAGACTTAATCTTAACAAGGAGAGGATTTATGCCACAGTATCAAGCCCCGGTAGGTAAGGGAGTAGGAATCCAGAAATTCTCAATGAAGCCCGGAGGCGGCCTGCAGCTCGACGGTTCGACTCCGGCCCCGGCTCCAATCGTTCCGACTCCAGCTGCAGATCCAACTCCGGCCCCGGCGCCTTCCTTTGAATCCACTCCGCCTCCGACTCCTTTTGAAAGGCTTTATCCTGGCGTAGATCCAACCAAGGTGGAAATGCGCTTTGATGATAAGTCGAACAAGATCAGATTCTCGCCTATCGAAACCGAGCCTCCGCCGGAAGATGGATTGAGGCCGCCGGAGGCTCCGGGTCCGGCGCCTAAGGTTGCGCCTTCGGCGCCGGAAACCGATCCCGTCGCAAGGCTCCAAGCTCAGCTTGACCAGCAAAACCAGATGATGCAGGCCGTGATAATCGCTTCCGCCACGGGCCGGCCTATCGGCGAAGTTCTAGGACTCCAGGCCGCGCAGGCTCCAGAGCCGGATTATTCAGGCCTCGATCTCTACGATGACGCGCAAAGAGCGCAATTCATCAAGCAACTAAGAGCCGACGCGCTGCAGACCGCGCGCAACGAAGTACAGGCGCAGATGCAAGGACACTTGCCAGGGATTCAGGGCGCTCAACGCTACGGCGAGATCGCAGCCGTCACGGCCAAATATGGCAAGGAAGCCGACTTTGATCGCAGGCTAGCCCTGACCGACAGCCTTGTCGGCGGCAATCCAAATATTTCCTATGAGGCAACATATAAACTCGTTTCTCAAATAGCGGAGAATTTGAGCAATTCTCCGACTAAGGCCGAAGGGGCGACGCCGACAGTCGCCCCGGAAGCCAAAACCATCATGCTCACACCTGATCAGCAAAACGCTAAAGCGGCGCAAGCCACGCGCTACCAATCAACTCCCGGAGGCCGTGCGAACGGTCCGCCGACCCCTCCGCCAGAAGTGGCGAAGGATTTTAAAAAGCTCGCCCGTTGGGTAGCTCATCAACAGGCGCTTGGAAATCTGGAATAGGAGACAATTAGATGGCTTTAGATACCTCCTTTAATCGCGTTGTGGCTACGACCTTGCCGCTGTATGCGCCAAGGGTTACAGAGTCCATAGTCGGGGCGATTTCCCTATTATGGAAAATGGCCATGATGGATGGAGTCGAAACCCGGCCCGGCGGAACTCAAATCGTCGAGCCGACAATTCTAACCGCGAATACCACGGTTAGAGGGTATACCGAATTTGAAACTCTCAACACCGCGCTGCAAAGCGATCCAAATGCGGCGTCTTATCTCTGGAAGATCATCGCCGGAACCGAAGGCCTTTCTCTTTTAGAGCAAGGCAAGAATTCAAACTCGGCCACGGCGCCGGTTGACCTTTGGGACGCGATCATTAACCGGCTGGCGCTTTCAATGCGAATCGAGGTCAACCGTCAGCTTTTCCTTGACGGAACCGGAGACGGCGGCGCCGATCTGACAGGCCTTCAAGTTGGCCTGGACTTCGCGGGCACTTTCAGCGTTTACGGAAACATTGATTCGAACCTCTTTACAAACTGGCGCAATCAGACCGTGGCAAGTCCGGCTAACTCGATCCTTTCAGGCGTCGCGGCTGATGAATTGGCCGGGGTCCAGGCGATGCGGCGGCTTGCCAATCAATGCTCGTCGCAAAACGAATGGCCTACGATGTACATCACGAGCCGCGAAGTTCACGAAGTTTGGGAAAAGACGCTCATCACAAATGAGCGGTACATCCGTGAGGCCTTCGACGATGACATGGTTCGGAGCGGATTCCAGAATTACATTTTTAAAGGCGGGGTGATGGTCTTCGACGACCTGATCTTTCCGAATACGCTCGGAGCCTCCGCCGCGACAACCGGTCACGGATTCCTTGCTCTGAATCTCCGTTATCTTAAATTCGTGATGATGGAGAATTTCGACTTCGTCATGTCGGACCCGATCCGGCCTTTCAACCAGATGGCCGACACAATCCAGATGATCATGCACGGAAACATGATCATGAATAACCGCCGGCGCCAGGGCCGCATTAACTTTAGGACCGCATAAAAGGGAGAAAGTCATGCCATTAGGAGTAGATGTAACAAGAGTTGACACGGTGGCCGCCTTTCCGATTGGTTACGAATGCGAAGACCCGAGAGGCGGAATCTTCGCCGGCAATAAATGCAAGTACGTAAAGGCCAATGGAACGATCACGGCGGCTGATATTGTCAAGATTGACATTACCGCCACGGCGGCAGACCGCCGGGGAGTGGTAATCAGGACCGCCGCAGCGGCGGAGCCAATCGAGGGAATCGCCCTTGTATCGCTGACCGCGAATCAATTCGGTTGGATTTCGACGTTAGGGCTATTCCAAAACGCGAACGTTACGACCGGAGCGGTCGCGGGCGCCATCCTGTCCTCAAGCGGAACGGCTGGCCGCGCGATCACGTCTCCAGGCGCCGCAGCCGACGCTAACGCTAACGCCGGAGGCCGGCGATTGCTTAACCTAGTCCTTGCCGCGTCGAACGTGGCAGACGTGCTAATCGGAGGATAGACATGCCAGCTATGAAGAAAATGAAGAAGGCTGACTACGGAGGAAAGGCCTTCAATACTAATTCCAAGGTCCCGAAGGCTGGAAAGGCCGACAGCCGTAAGGGCTTCGTTCGCGGCTCTCAGGCTCACGGGGTAACGGCTGAGACAATGGGAGTCGGCGGAAAGCCGACCGGTCGGGGCAAGGCAATGGGAACGGCCAAGGGTCGCGGCGGAAGGTCCTATTAACCAAGGAGAATAGATGTCGGATACTCTCACTTTTCCAAAGGCCGAAGATTCACAGGCTCCGCTGAAGAAAAAGCGGAGCCCTGAATCTATCGAAAAGCAAAAAGCAACACGCGCGGCCAATCGAGAACGGGCCGCCGTAGACGTTAAAACAGGTCTCGACGCCGAAGAGCTTGCGGAAATGGCCCATTTCCGCAAGCTGGCCGAAGCGGAGGCTAGAATCAAGGATGCGGCGATCAGTGAAGATAATCGCCGAATGATCCTTCAGGAAATCCAGGTAGATGTCTTTAACACGTCGCGTCGGTACGTCGAGCTGACTCCTTCAATGTGCGACGTTCGCAATTGCGGCTTCGACGCCGCGAAAGAGGCGGGCTGCGCAGGCTGGAGCGAAGCGCCGATAGATCAGCCTATGTCGGACGGAAAAACCTTCGGTGAGCGGCTGATTCAGATGAAGGAGTACCATAAAGCCACAGCTCATACTGTCCAGATGGAAAACGATCACATAATTACGGCCTCTGAACTCCATAAGAGACAATGGGGCGTAGGCAATAACGTCAAGGGGGACTTCTTGAAAGGGGCCAGGTGATGGCTAAGAAGAGCATGAAGCTGGGCGGAGGCGGGCGATTCGCCAAGGTCAAGGCGGCGGCCAAGCGGAGCGGGGCGAAAAATCCCGGAGCCGTCGCGGCTGCCGCTGGAATCGCCAAGTACGGGCAAAAGAAGATGACGGCAATGGCGCAGGCCGGAAAGCGGCGGGCCGCAAGGCGAAGGGCGATGTAAATGGCTACAGTGAACGCGATAGCGATCTCCCTGATACAAGAGGCGGAGGAATCAACGGACGATAGCGGATTCGTCACAAAGATCGAAAAACGCGTCAATGAAGCCTTACAGGAGATCGGACTAGCGGCCAATTTTAACCCGTTTCGAGCCCGGTCGACCTTCGCCACGGCCGCCGCCACTCCTAGCTATAACCTTCCGGCCAAGGCCAGCCAGATTATCCAACTCCGGTTTACCGTGGACGGCGTGGCCATTCCGATGAGATCGGTTCAAGAGCTGGCGCGGCTCGGGCTCCGGCTCGAAGACACGGGCCGGCCTCAATGTTGGGTCGAAGACGGGGTACAGCAATCAGGCGGTAATAACCTTGTTCGAATCCGTCTTGTTCCGGTCCCGGTCGCAATCGAAAACATCGAAGAAGAGCATTATTTCGACCCTACGGACACGGCCTCCGCTTCAAATCTCGAAGTTCCCGATTCGTATTTGGTCCCGCTTAAGGACCGCGTTCGAATCTACATGCTTGAAAATGACGGCAAATATACAGCCGCGTCCCTTGTGCGCCGCAGTTATGAAAAGAATCTCGAAAGGCTTGTAGAGCGCGAGCATGGGAAGCCGGCGCAAAAGATCGTGTTAAAGGAAGTGGATATTGTAAACGTGCGGCGCCGGAGAGGTCCGCGCCTGCCTGGCAACTTCGACGATAGATGGTAATGGAGACATGGCCGATCAGAATAAAGACACTCTCGACATACCGCCTTTCACTGTCGCAGGCTGGGGCCGTGGAATCATAACAAGCCAGCCATCCACGGAAATTCCAGATGACGCCGCTCAAGATATTCTCAATATGGAATTCGACGACAGTGATAATTTATCCTGTCGCAACGGCCTGACCGCGCTATTCTCAACAACCTTCGCCAATCGCATAACAAGCCTTTACTACTTCACATCCGGGGCCGGAGAAATCGGGATTCTCTACACAACAGGCGCACAGCTTAGAATCGTCGAGACCAACGGGACCGCCGACACGAATCTGACCGGAGCCTTGACCTTGCCAAATAATACCTTCTGGCAATGGATCACATACAAAGACATCGCCATCGGGGTAAACAAAGCGGCAAGCGGAGACAATCCTGTTAAGGTCTCGACCGGGGCCGTGGCCGCAGCGCTCGGCGGCTCTCCGCCAAAGGGGAAATATATCCAGCTATGGGAGAATCGCGTATGGATTGTTTCCGCCACGGAGCCGAATCAACTTTGGGGCTCGAAGTTGGGGGACCCGGAAAACTGGACGGTCGGAGCCGGGGCCGCCGACGCGATCACGCTGGATGTCGAGCTTGATGACGGGGACACCATAAGCGGTCTTTTCGCCACGCGAGAGGCCCTGTACATCAAGAAAACAAAGCGGATTTATAAAATAGTCCGAATCGATTCCAATAAATCAATCGCCGATCAGACCAATCTGAAGGTAGTTATTCACTCTCAGACAATCGGTTGTGTTAGCCCTTACTCAATACAGCCAATTCTTGATGATGTGGTTTATCTCTCTCCGCAAGGCCTCGCGTCGCTCAAGCTCTCGGAAGTTGTTGATGACTTCCGAACGGCGACCTACTCCCGGAACGTGGCGGAGATCGCTAAGATCAATAAGACTACGGAAGAAATCCCGAGCTTGCTGCTTCCGAACGTGAATCAATATTGGCTCTCGATTCCCGCCGCAATCTCCACAAGGCAGATTGATGAAGTTTATGTTTTGGACTTCTTGAACATTCAGCAAGGCTTAGAGGCGGCCCGCTGGACCCGGTTTACCGGTCTCGCCGCCTTCACAGCCGCGACATCTTTTGTCGGCGGAACCGGGACAATTTATGTCATCGGAGCAAAGAATATGGCCGGAACCTATCAGCTTTATACCTACAAGCCTAAGACATCCGGCGGGACCTTCAGCGATAACGGTGTGGCCTATTCGAAGCTCTTACGCACGAAGGCCTACGTGGCCAATCTCCCGCTAATCCGCAAGCATTGGCGAAAGTGGGGCTTCGCCTTCGACCTGAAGACCAATAGCGCGCAAGTCGCCATCAAGTATTTTCTAGACGGCAATATCACAAAAGGCGGAAGCTCTTCGTTTACGCTTAACGCTTCAACGCTCGGGGCGCTATGGGATCAGGCTATATGGGATGTGTCGTCATGGGATTCAGCCGTCCAGGGACCCGTTGATATCGTCCGAAAGCTTCTAAGCAATTCTTCCGGCCAGAGAGGCCAGAGCATAACTTTTGAGGTCTCGAATTCTCAGGATAACGAAGCCTACACGATAAAAGACTTTCTATTGATCTACAGTCTCTTGTCAGAGCTAAAGGTGACCGAGATATAAACAATGGCCGCCGTAATCGCCAGATTTACAACCTTCGTTCCCGCGACTCCGATCTTGTCGAATGACATGAACTCGGAGCTTAACGCGCTTGTTAATTTGCTCGCCGGGACTTCTTCAAATATCAAGGCGGTTTTTAAGCTGTCGGATTCGGGCGATCCGCCGCTTGAGCTGAACCAAACCGGAACGGGGCCAATTCAGAAGTGGTCACAGGCCGGCGTGGAAAAGGCCCGAGTTCGAAATGACGGCTCTTTCAGGCTTCCGGGGATCTACGACACAAACGACAACGAAGAATTGCTTTTCGCGGCAACGGCGTCGGCTGTCAATGAGTTTTCGATTGCGAACGCCGCGACCACCTTTCCGCCGGAGCTGAGAGCCACAGGCGGAGACGCCAACATTCCGATCAAGCTAGTTCCGAAAGGAACCGGAGTTGTAAAGATTCAGGCCGGCCTGCCGACAGCGCCAGAAGACGCGGTAAATAAGGCCTATGCCGACGCCGAAAGAACAAGATGGAGCGCTACTTTTATCATACAAGATCCGGCGGCTCGCGGCGCAGACGTTGACTTTACCAACGTGCAAGGGGCTTTGATTCCAGGCGCGAACTTCGTATGCACGCATGTCGAGCTGATCGCGCAGGCCGGGACCAACACCGGCGCCTTCATTGTCGGATTTAGAAAGCATCCTTTTGGAGCCGCATCGCTAAGCGGAACTTCGCTGGCCTCCATAAACTTTAATCCGGGATTGGGCTCCACAATCGGCGCGGGGATAGAGGTCGATATCGCCGATCATGCATTCACGGAAAAGGATTATATATTTGTCACTCTAGACGCTATCGCGGGACCCACCCAAAAAGCAATATGGTGTACGTTTAGGGGCTATCAAACGCCGCAACCGTAGGGCAATCTCATGGCTGTTCTTGTCAGAATTACAGATTTCGTTCCAAGTACGTTGATCAAGTCTCAGGAAATGGACGATGAGTTAAACCAGCTTGTTAATTTGCTGAGCGGCGTTTCGACAAATAAGGACACTCTTTTAAAGTTTTCGGATGGATCAAATCCGGTCTTACGCGTGGATCAGCTTGGAGCCGGATTGATTCAACAATGGCTGCAAAACGGCATCGAGAAAGCCAACATCACGAACGCTGGAGCCGTCACATCTGTCGGCATGACATCTACCGGCCAGATAAGTACAAGCTTCAACAACGCGGCCAATCCCGCGCTGAACGTAAACCAGATTGGGGCCGGCCTGATTCAGCGTTGGCAAAACAACGGAATCGACAGGGCGACCCTTTCGGCCTTAGGCAAGTTGCTCCTTCCGGCTGGAATCGGAGCCACCCCTTCGACCGATCAGATCAGCAATTTCGGGACGTACTTTTCTGACCCGGACTTTAGAACAACGCCTGCGAACACAAACGAAACCGACTTCTCAAGCAAGACCGTCGCGGCAAATACAGTTGGGGCGGCTGGCGACTTTATTATTATTTTTTCGAAGATTCACCATGCGGCAGACGCTAATGGCAAGCGATATAGGATTTATTGGGACGCCGGCGGGACGCCTGTCACGATTCATGACAGTGGCGTAGTCACTTATAGTGGCGTGATCTCTATAGTTCTTGTAATCCTATGGAGAGACACCGGCGGCTCTCTAAATACAGGCTCGGTCCAGCTGACACAGGGGCAAAATCCGATTACGACTTCAAGCGGGACCGGAGGCGTAACGTTTAATGCTTCTCATGTTTTGAAGAGCACTGGGCAGAATTCAGTGGCGGCGGCAAATGACATTTTCCAGCTCGGATTTACGATGATCAAAGGGAGCGTATGATATGGCGGTCAGCAATCTTAGTCCCTATCAACTAGCGATTCAAAACGCGGTCGGCAAAGGCAAGGGAGCCGGAGCAAATTTAACGAGCGACATGGCCGGCAGAATCGCCGATCAGGTCTTCGGCCCCGCTCCGGTTCAGCCCGGAAGCCGCATAACTTATCAGGACGCCGCGACGGTCAAATGGATTGACGCGGAAGGTTACGAGCACACGGCGACCAGATCCCTTGACGGTCGAGATCCGAACGCCGGCCAATGGCGCGACAACACGAATCGCCCCGCGATCCTTCCGCCTTCGCAGGGCCAGCAAAGCGTATTGGCGCAGCTGACCGGGCCGCAAGGCGTACTCTCAGACATCGAAAAGATTCGCGGCCTGGCTGGCCAGCTGGCGCAACCGGCGGCGCTCGCGCAACTCGATCCACAAACCAAGGCCGCGCTGGACACGATCCTTCAAGACAGCCTTTCAAGGCTTACAGAGCAATTCCAGCGGGACCAAGGCACACAGCTTGCAAACCTTTTCGGCAATCGCGTACAGCAAAGCTCCATCGCGACGAACGCGCTCGCCGAACTCCTCAAACAGCAAGGCCTTGTGACATCCAACGCTCTGGCGGAAGGCGCGGGCCGAGAATTGGCAACCAGACAATTTCTGACACAGACCGGCCAGCAAGGCCTACAAGCGGCGCTTCAAGGCCTTCTAGGCGGCGCTAATACGCAAAGCGACCTATTACAGAATCTAACGGGCCAGCAAACGCAGCGAGACATCGCCACCGGCGGCCTAAACCTGGACTACAGCAAGCTTCAGGAGGCCATTCGGCAGGCGAATCAAGGCTTCGAGCTAAGCCAGCAAGATCAAGATTTACGACTAGCGCAGTCCCGAAGCGTTCTCGACAAGATCGCGAAGATCAGTGAAATCATCGGTAACTTTGGCAAGGCCGCGTCAGGCGTAGGAACCGGACTCGGAGCCGTAGGAGTTAAGGTGTAGTTATGGCAGGCAACTCTATAGACGTACAGCAAGCGCTCGCGGCCCTGCTTCAAGGGACCGGACAGAATCCTTTTACGCCGGCGCAACCGGGGCCGACCTTCACAAACCCCGATCCGCTCGGCCTGGATACGCTGAAGGCCTTATTTCAAAACGCTCCGGCTCCAGGCCCGATAGACATCGGGGCGACCATTCCAATGGGAACGACTTCGACCGTTCCGACCTTCCGGCCTCTGCCGCCGATCACTGAAGAGATCGGGAATATTCTAACCATGTTGCAAGGCTTTGGCGTCGGGGTCCCGCCTCCGGCTCCGAAGCCTCCGGGCTTGCTCGGTAAAATTGCGCTCGGGCTCCAGGGGTTTGGAGCCGGGGTCCAGGGCCAGGGGCCGCAATTTCTAGCGGCTCTCCGGGCCGAGCGTGAGAGGCCTGCAAGGGAGGCGCAAGCGCAAAGAAACGCGCTCTTGGCTGACATAATCCCTGGAGTGATCTCCAGGCGGGGCCAGCAAGAGCAAGCCCGAGAGCTGGCGACATATGGAGCGGAGCGTCAATTCGGCCTGGAGCAATTACAGCAAGAAGGCCTTGCGGCCAGGGCCGAAGCTAAACGGCAGGACGCTCAATTAACCTTGATAGGAAACCGGGCCGCCAAGCTCGGCGAAATGGGAGTACCGGCGCAACTGACTCAACCTATAGCCGAAGCTCTCTCCGGGCTTCGGGTTTGGACTCCCGAATTACTGAGCGCTTATGACGCGTCGGTTCCGGCGAAAGCGCGGGCCGACCTGGCGCGGCAGGAAGCGGAGACGGCGAAGACCAGAGCAGAAGCGCAGCTATTACCGCTCCGAGCCAAACAGCTAAAGGCGGAAATTGGAAGTATCGGCCTCCTGAATCGGCAACGCCTTGAAGAGTTGGACCCAACATCGAATAAAAAAGTGAAAGAGGTCTTTGATTATTCAATCCGCGAAGCGCTGGCGCCGACCTTGGCGTCGGGATCGGAACCGGACGCGAATACGATCTTGAAGGCGACAAATGCAGGCCGGAGAGTGGCGGTCGAAAGGCTTGGCGGAGACCTTCGAGAATATGACAGATTCCTTCAGCGCGTGGACGCCGATCCAGCCTTCGCGGCAATAGTCCGGGAACAAAGACAGCGTGGATTAAACGATCTACAGTTACTCAGATTGGCCAAAGAAAGCGGTAAATTCTAATGCCTCAAAATCCATTCGACAGACTAGCCACAGGCGCCACGGCGGCGCCTCCGTCGAAGCGGAAAAAATCTAGAAATCCCTTCGACCAACTACAGCCCCTTCCGGCGGCCCCGCCCGTAGCATCCCAGATTCCGGCGGGGCCGCCGGAAGGCCCCGGCTTCTTCGAAAACGTCAAGATCGGAGCTCAAAGGGCGATGCTAAGCGCGGCTGACGCCGGACGCGTGCTAAACGAAGCGGTATCAGCCGCCGCATCGGGAGACTTCGAGCCGCTAAAACAGCTCGCCGAAACGGTAGGCCGTGGCGTGGCGCCGTTCGTCTCCGCGACCGCCAATCCACAGACCGCAGGCGCGAGCTTTATGCTCTCCCGGGAGGCGCAGGCCGAACCTATAGCCCAACTAACGCGCCAGCGAGAAGAGCGAATCGCGCAAATCCCCGAGCTGTATTCAAGCGAAGCGGTAGACGCTGAGACCAGAGCCAGGCTTGCCGCTCGGGCCGCGCTCGATCCGTCATTTTTAGGAAAAGCAACGCGTGGCGCTTCGGAATTCGTTACGGGCGCGCTTCCGGCTGTGGCTACCGGAATTGCGACCGGCGGGAGCGTCCCGGCGGTAGGCGCGGTTGTCGGGCTCCAGTCTCTCGGACAGCCCGAAAATCTGATCCCCGCCGTGGCGCTCGCCACAACTCCCCTACCTGTCGGCAAGGTTGTCGCCCCTCTGCTTCGGCGATTAAGGGGCGGAAAGATTCCAGCCGTCGAGCCGGTAATTGAACCTGCCGCAGCGCCGGAATCTCCGACCGCTCTCCCGGGTCCCGCCGGACCCGCGCTTCCCGTGAGGCGCGCTCCGGCTAACGTTCCCGGTCCCGAAGCTCCAGGGCCGCCAATCGCAAGGCCTCCGTCTCCGGCTCCAGCGTTTCCCGGAGCAAGGCCAGGAAACCTACCGGGGCCAGGCGGCCCGCGTAGGATGGTCATTCCCGAAGCGGAAAACCCCTTTTCAGCCATCGAAAGCCCTCCGGCCACACCGACAGTCGCGGCTGAAGCATCGCCCGCTCTACGGTCAGCCATGGAGAAATTAGGGACGGACGATGTAAACCAGATCGGGGCCATAATCGAGAATTCAAACCGCCGCTTCCGGCTTAGCTCGACACCCGAAGAGCGGGCTTCTTCGATGGAGGATTTCAAGCTTGTAAGTCAGCTCACGCCGGCGGAAGAAAACGCGCTCGCCGAAGTCTTACCGGCTCGGACGGTCTCGCCTATCGAACCGATTCCGGGACCGAGCGGCGCCGGACAATCCCGCGCGATCAGCGACATCCCGATGTCGGAGGCAAACGCGCAGCTTGACGCCAACTTGAGAGAATTAGAGGCCTTTTTCGGAGCGCAGGCAGGCAGGGCGGAGCCGAAAGCGCTCGCGATGGCGGTCGGAAGGGACGCTTTCGACGGAGCCAAGGTAAAGACCGCAGATATCGGGCTGCCGTCGAAGACGGCCCCGGCTGAAGCTTCGGACGCCATCCCTGTCGCAAGAATGGTCAAAGCCGAAGACCTAACCCTAGGCCGTGACGACCTGTCCAAAGGCCGAATGTTTCAAGTTCAAGAAAATCTCAATGAGGGACTGAAGCCAGGCGGCGCGGAATTCAAGACACCTGGAGGCAAAAAGGGCGTCACGACCGCGATCCGCGTGACGCCCGATCCGGCGGAGCCTGGCAAGTTCATTGTCGGCGGAGACGGAAACCACAGAACGGCGCTCTTAAAGCTCCAGGGGTATACGGGCGACATTCCCGTAGTTTCAATGGAGTCTCCGGCTCAGACGGCGGCAATGCAACTAAAAGCGGTCCCGTTGAATGAGCTGGAAGTTGCGGCCTCACGCGGCGCTAAGATCGCGGAGACGCGCGGGCCGGCCATCCAGCAAGAGCAAGCTCTAAAGAGTGGAACGCTTGTCGCCCCGGCGGAGAAATCTTCAATTCTCGACACCTTAACCGGGATGTGGAAAGCGGGACTCTTAACTAGCCCGAAGACTCATATTCGAAACATCTTCGGGACCGGCGGTTTTCAGCTCAGCGAGCAAGCCGCAAGGATTCCGGCCTCTATCGCTGACATTGTAAGAGCCGCTTTTACGGGTCGCCGGACAGTCGCCGGCCCGAATCTGGCTTCGCTCTTCAGGGCCGATGCGGCAAAGAAGGGGATAACGGGAGCGCTGGAGATCCTTCGAAAAGGGCTTACCGCCGAACAGGCGGCAAAAATGCAGACCGTGAAACAGCTGGCCTCCGGCAATCGCGTGATAGACGCCTACGTAAATGGCGTATTCCGCTTGCTCGGCGCGGAGGATCAATTCATCAGGACGATGGCGCTCCGAAGCGCTCTCGAAGAGCGAGCCACGGTCCAGGTCTTAAATGAGATCCGCCAAGGGATCACGGCTCGCGGAGATCGAGCCGCGCGAATCTCACAGCTTGTCGCCAATCCGGACAACGCGCTTGCGGCTCAAGCGGCTTCCGATGCGGAAATCGCGGTATTTACGAATGACAACGCGATCAGCACGGCCCTCGGCAAGGCTCGGCAATCGCTAGCGGCTTCCGGGACCGGAGGCAAGGCGGCAAAGCTGGCGCTTGACGTAGCGCTACCCTTCGACAAGACGCCGACAAATATCATCGCCCGAATGCTCGACTACAGCCCTGTCGGTCTCGGTCGCGGAACGGTCGGCATAGCCAGGGGGATCGCGGGAAAGGCCTTCACGCCAAAAGAAGAGCGGTTATTCGCTCAGCTCTTCGGACGCGGAGCCATCGGAACCGGTCTGATAGTTCTAGGATGGAAACTAGGCGAAGCGGGACTAGCAACGGGGATGTTTGAAGATGAGCCAGGGAAATCGGCCCGAGACGTGGCCGCCGGAAGGCTTCCGGGAGCGATCAGGATTGGCGACACTTGGCATCAAATTACAGGCTTCGCTCCGCTTGGGAATCTAGTAGCGCTCGGGGCTTCGCTCAATCGAGAATTCGAGCAATCGAGGGAGCCCGAAGAGAAACAACTCCCGGAGGCCATCGGCGGAGTATTCAAAAACTTCGCCATGGAGCAACCTCTCTTGCAGGCCGCTCAATCTGTGACACAGCCCGGAAGTCTAACCGAGAGAGCTGGAAGGCTTGCCGCAAGCGTGATTCCCGGCGCCGTGGCCGATGCCGGGGAAATGTTCGACGTTCGGCGCTCGGCCAAAGGCGAAGGATTTCTCGGTCAGATCGCGGCCCGCACTCCAGGCGTTAGAAACTATTTTTCTCCGCCGGCGGTAGACGCGTTAGGGAGGCCGCTCGAAGACCGTTTTAGTCGCTTTATAGACCCGACACTGACATCTACCGCGAGAGAGACGCGGGAGCCGCTGATTCAGGAAATGATCCGCCTTGATGTGGGGCTGCCGAAGATGCAACGGAAGCCAGGCGAAGACGCCGACGCCTATTTAACCCGTGTTCGCAGATTCGGCCAGTTGTACCAAGATTACGGGCTTCAGCTCTTGAACAGCGGGAGGTTTCAAGGACTAAACGATCAGGTAAAAGCAAAGGCCTTCGACGCGCTCTCGCGGCGCGCGCAGGCTCAAGTAAGCGAGGAGTTCGAAGAGCGGCGCAAGCATCCGATCAAGAATCCGAATCTTCGATTGAATCCAAATGAAGTTATTCAATCCGCGCTTTCCTCCAAATAGTCGCATAAGCGTGCGGCAACTATAAACACGCCTAAAACCAAGGGGTTATATGGAGTATGAACACGAAGAAGCCGAAGCAAAGCATGTCTATCATCATCACGAACACACTGGCGAGCCCACACTTGCCGCTGATGATGTGGATGATGACGGCGGCCAATCTTCGGAAGGAGAATCTATGTTTACAAATCCAGCTTTGCCGGTAGTTACGGGAGCCGGATTCGGTCAAGGCTTCCCCTGGCATCAGGGATTCCAGCCAGCCGACGCCGCGCTTGTCCAATCAAACAACCTCGCAATTCTTGGAACTCAAATGAATTTTGGTTTCCAGATGATGCAGCAAACAGTCAGTCAAAACAGCAAGGAAAACG
>Ga0066395_10000530_pt1 | contig 14236 bp, 13 predicted proteins | sample PanSoiPlot1MoBio_FD_61218 | JGI IMG/M metagenome (GOLD analysis project Ga0066395, IMG submission 61218) | Tropical forest soil microbial communities from Panama analyzed to predict greenhouse gas emissions - Panama Soil Plot 1 MoBio | ecosystem: Environmental > Terrestrial > Soil > Tropical... | reverse complement strand
TTTCTTTGTCAGTTCCGTCTACGCCGACTCGCAGAACTTTGACCAGGACACCACGTCCATTGGGCACATCGTTGACCGAGGGCTTGCTCATGTCTGCCAGATGAATGCTGTCCGGTTTGCCTGGGAACACACTTATAGCTTTCATTTCGTTCTCCGTTTGAAATTGGTCTTGAACTCAGTCTGCGAACGCTACTTCGCTTTGCTCGTGGCGCTTGAGCTTGCTGGATTTCCCACTCTGCTGCAGCATTTTCGTAACCAACCCAGTCCAGCCGGTCTGATGGCTTGCACCCAGGCCCCTACCATTGTCCGCGTGAAAATACTCATGAAAAAGAATGAGATCGTTCCAATTGGAATCGGACTGGAATTTCTGAATGCCGCGGCAGACTGGCCGCTCGCCTTTCTCATCTCGTAGGAAAATCTGCGAAAGCCTACGGGAAAGCTCAGCGGCGACGTCCCACAGCGTAAGCATGTTCCCCGACCGTGCCGGGAACTCAACTTTGAAGTCGTCGCCGAGGTAATGGTGGAACTTCTGTAGTGATTCGATGAGAAGGTAGTTCACAGGAAACCAGATCGGCCCCCGCCAGTTGGAATTACCGCCGAAGAGTCCAGTGCTTGATTCTGCAGGCTCATAATTGACGCGATATTCCATACCGTTCACTGCCAGCGTGTAGGGATTGTCTTGGTGATATCGGGAGAGTGCGCGAATACCATACGGTGACAAAAATTCATTTTCGTCCAACATCAGTTGCAGAACGCGTCGAAGCCGATCACGGTCCACGATCGACAGCAATCGTCGTTCACCTCTACCAGGACTCCTCATGCATGCAACGTTCCCGATCAAGTCCGACCGGTTGTCAATGAACCATTCGAGGCGCCGTTTGAATCCTGGTAAGCGTTCCAGCAATTCAGGTTCGAGTGTTTCGACCGCGAACAGTGGAATGAGTCCTACGATGGAGCGAATCCTCATGGGATATTTCCGGCCCTCCGGGAAACGGAGGACGTCATAGAAGAAGCCGTCCATCTCGTCCCACAGCCCGACGCCATCGTTTCCGCGATGATTCATCGCCCGGGCGATATAAAGGAAGTGCTCCCAAAACTTGCTGGCCACGTCTTCGTAGGCAGGTTCCTCACTGGCAAGTTCCAGCGCAATCGCAAGCAGGTTGAGCGTATACATGGCCACCCAGCTCGTGCCGTCGGACTGTTCGATGTATCCACCAGTCGGAAGGGGCGCGCTACGATCAAACACGCCTATGTTATCCAGTCCAAGAAATCCACCTTGGAAGATATTCATTCCGTCGGCATCTTTCCGGTTTACCCACCACGTGAAGTTGAGAAGGAGTTTGTGAAACACACGTTGCAGGAAGGCTCGGTCCCCCTTGCCATTGCGCTTTTTGTCAATTTTGTACACCCGCCATGCCGCCCAGGCGTGAACGGGTGGATTAACATCACCAAATGCCCACTCATAGGCTGGCAGTTGACCGTTCGGGTGCATGTACCATTCGCGGAGCAACAATACGAGTTGCTCTTTGGCGAATTCGCAATCGAGCAGGGCTAAAGGCACACAGTGGAATGCAAGGTCCCAGGCGGCATACCACGGATACTCCCATTTATCTGGCATCGAAATGACATCGGCGTTATATAGGTGTGGCCACTGGCTGTTGCGTCCATATGTTCTTTCAGAAGGCGGGGGTGGATTGCCGGGATCACCTGCGAGCCAGTCCTTCATTACATAGTGGTAGAACTGCTTTGACCACAACATGCCAGCAAAGCCCTGACGCATGACGTTCTGAGCGTCTGCGGAAAGATCTTGAGGAATAACCGTGCGGTAATATTCGTCAGCCTCGTCCTTGCGAAGGGCGAACACCCGATCGAATCCTTCGAACGCCGCCTGGGGAACTCCAGAAAAATCAATATCCGTGAGACGCAATCGGACCGCTACGGTGCCACCTGCTGGAACCCTAAACTTGTAATGTCCTGTCGCTTTTGTGCCCACCGGCATGGGAGCTACAGCATCTGCCTGCCCGTTCACAACGTAATCGTTGATTCCATCCTTCACACATACGCAACGGTTCTCGACGCCGAACAGCCGTCGTGTATTGGTTTCATTTTCGGTAAAAAGGATCTCGGGTGCTCCTTCGCAATAAAGCCATCTTTTTCCTAAGGCAGAATGATCGATCTCAATGCCGCCGTGCACGCGATGCAAATCTGGTCTTGACTCACCGGCGCCCCACGACCAAGTGTTACGAAACCATATCGTCGGAAGGAGGTGCAGGGGAGCCGCTTCCGGACCACGGTTTGTTGCGGTGATCTTGACCAAAATATCTTCGACGTCGCCTTTCGCGTATTCGACGACGACATCGAAGTAGCGATCGTCATTGAATACGCCGGTGTCGAGTAGTTCAAATTCTGGCTCGTGCTTCCCGCGTTGACGGTTTTCCTCAACCAGCTGGGCGTACGGAAACTCAACTTGAGGATATTTGTAGAGGTATTTCATGTAAGAGTGCGTAGGTGTGCTGTCGAGGTAGAAATAGTATTCCTTCACATCCTCGCCATGATTACCCTCCTTGCCAGTCAATCCGAACAACCGCTCTTTTAAAATAGAATCCCGCTCATTCCACACAGCCAGTGCAAAGCAAATGTATTGGTGGCGATCGGAAATGCCGGCAAGACCATCCTCATTCCAGCGATACGCGCGTGATCGAGCATGATCGTGAGGGAAGTATTCCCAGGCGTTCCCGTATGGACTGTAGTCTTCACGGACCGTCCCCCATGCCCTCTCGCTGAGATATGGCCCCCATCGCTTCCAATGCTTCGTCCGCGCTTCTGATTCGGAAAGCCGGATCTGTTCTCTGGTCATGGGTTGCTTCATGCGGATTCTCTCTCACCAGCCAATACTCTGAGTAAGCAGGCGAACTCACCAGAAAATGTGTGTCCGGTCCCCGGTAGAACTAAATCCGCAACTGTTGGCAGTTCGTCGGAAGAGTACCGTCTGTGAACCAGTATCGGAGTGCCGTGTTCAGCCACTCTGCTGATGTCATGCATGATTTCCTCGCTCATGCTCGTGCTCCTCATTTCTGTTCAATCTCGATCGCATGGCCGTCAGGATCTCTGACGATAAATGCGGATCCGTAACCAAGCTCTCTCTTCTGATTCGCTATTACTCCAGAAGAGACAAAACTGACCTTAGCCGAAAACAAATTTCGCGCGGCCCGATCGGCGCTTTTCGTGACTAGCCGTGTCTGTCGATGGATCATGTCATTGGCGTGTTCATCACCGGGGAAAGGGCGTCCGTCGCCCGGAGCTATATATTCCAGAAGCTCGATGCCAGGACCTTCACTTGCACGCAGTGCCGTTATTCTTATGTGTGCTCCGAATACGTTGCTGAGGCGCTCCTGTTCGGGTCCGTAATTCTCACTTTGCCCAGCAACATCCATCCCCAACAGATTGCGATAAGACCTGAGGCTCGCGTCCGTGTCAGACACAACGATTGCGGTGTGATCGATACCAAGAAATAATTTGTCGCTTGGCCGATGCCATTTATCGGCACCTTTGTCCGGAGGGAAATGCAGAATCTCGACCGGATGTCCGTCTGGGTCCTTAAAGTAAAAGGCCGAAATACCACCTGTATTTGTGTTCCACGCCGGCAGCGTTTGTGGCCCTGAAGATGCATGCACGACTTTGTTTTGGCGGAGCCACCGGTAGGCCTTGTCCATATCGGAGACAATGATGGCGATGTGTTGAGAAGACTTGTCATTGCTTCGTGCACCTGCAGGAATCGGCCGACCCTTTGGAGCCAGGTATTCGGTCAAAAGAATGAACTCGTCTCCGAGACGCATCTGCACAACCCGCATTCGGACGCCGAATACACCTTCCAACTGCTCGTAGCTCTCGCCAGCAACCTCAGTGTCGGACATTGTTGTGAAACCAAGCACCTGCGAGTAGAAGGCCACCGCACGATCCATATCGGCGACTGTAATTTCGATCGCCTCGACTGAAGAAATGAGCGGAGGCGTCTGCGACTGCACGGTTACGAACACAGTGGTGACAAGTCAATATTGCAGTCAGGAGCAGTTGCTGTTCACGAAATGGAAACACTCGTGCCATGCTCGTTAGTCGCCTACGGTTTGCACTTCTCGGTTTCCTGTGCCGCTCGCAGCACGCTCAGCGCTGGTTACGTGCATCCGCTCTAGCAGGTGATCGCCGACTCGAAACGCGTTCGCAATGATTGTCAAGGCGGGGTTTACCGCTGCGCTGGATGGGAAGAAGCTGCCGTCCACGACGTACAGGTTGTCCAAGTCGTGAGCCTTGCAGTTGATGTCCAGGACTGACGTTTGCGGATCCGTGCCGAAGCGGATTGTGCCGTTCTGGTGTGCAACCCCAGCAAGAGGAATGCGTTGTCCGACGTACAGACTGCGTGCGAACAGGCCTTGGTGGCATTCATGTCCGTGAATTGAACAGCTGGTTTGCTTCATGGCCATCTGCAGGTGTGCCTTAAGTTGGCCATGCGCTTCGAGGTTGTTCGGCGTATACCTAAGGACGATCTCTCCGCCGCGGTTGATAGTCACGCGGTTGTTTGGATCGGGCAGGTCCTCTGAAGTCAGCCAAAAATCAAGCGAATGCTTGGCCATCAACTCTAATGTAAAACCGGGAGCGATAGCAGGCGCACCTGCGCGCAACGTGATCGCGTCAAGCTTACCAACAAAAGAAATGTGGCCCATCGGATAGTCGAAGTCTTCAGAACCGAAATAAAAGTCATTCACTGAAAGTGTCTTTTGAAAAATCGTGGGGTTCGGGCACTTGGAAATCGCCATCAGAACGGAATTGGTGTGGCCCATATAGTGACGTCCCACCATGTCAGAGCTGTTTGCAAGGCCATTCGGATGCTTGTCATTCTCGGAACGCAATAGCAATGCGGCGGAGTTGATTGCACCGCAAGAGGCGACGACGATGTCGGCTGAGTACGTCTCAAGGACGCCATTCCGTTCAACAATCACTGCGCGCACGTCGCGGCCAGAATGATCGGTTTCGAGCCGCTTGACGAGCGCATTTGTAAGCAGCGTGACACCGGGGTATTGCAAAGCGGGATCGACGCACAGAACCTGTGCATCCGACTTGGCATGCACCAAGCAGGGGAAACCGTCACAAGTATCGCAACGAATACAAGGACTGAGCTGGGGATTCGTCTCGTCGAGCATCACGCCGAGCGGCGTGTGAAAGGGATTTAGACCGCTGGCGCAAAAATCATCCGCGAGCTGCTGAATACGCCGCTCGTGACTTACAGCCGGCCAGGGATAAGCCTTCTCAGCCCGTGGCTCTGTCGGATCTTCGCCCCGATTTCCGTGCACCTGGTACAGGTTCTCGGCTTGCGTGTAATACGGCTCGAGTTCGTCGTAGCTGATCGGCCAAGCTGGAGAGATTCCGCCGTGGTGCCGAATTTCCCCGAAATCCCTCTGGCGCAGGCGAAACAGCGCCGCACCATAAAACTTTGTATTGCCGCCCACAAAGTAATTGGTGTGAGGATGCAGCTCTTCGCCCTTCGCGTCGCGCCACACGTCCTTCGTGTTGTACTTCGCATCGATGTTGACAGCTTTCGGATTCCAGTTGTCCTTCTCGCGAGGAACATAGTCTCCGCGTTCGAGTATGAGGATCCGCTTGCCGGAGGGAGCCAGGTGGTAAGCAAGCGTTCCACCCCCGGCTCCGGTTCCGATAATGATCACGTCGAACTGGTTCTCGCGGCTCATGACCTTCTCCTTCAGAGAAACTCAGGCAGTTATTGGTGCACTGCGCTCAATGCAGCACTGTTGGAGGTCAGCGGTGCCGTGCCAAAGTTAACGCTGAACCGTTTGCACCATATCGTCACTGCGCGATATTTGGTCAAGTCAACGCCGGCTGGAATGTCATAGTTTTGATCGCCGACGTTGCCCTTGAGTGACCCCAGTTCGAGGAAGCCGGCTTTCTTCACAGTCTCACTGTCGCTCGCATCGTTCGCAGCAACGAGGTAAACGCGTACGTCAGGGCCATTCGAAGTCTCAAAGTCGGTGAACCGGAGGATCCGTTTCCCGCCAGCCAACTGGTAGATACTGGCGGTTCCCTTGCTATCGTGCGCGACGCTGTGGAACGACCCTGAAGTCAGGACAGTTTCCGGTGCATCGAGACTTGTCGGCATGGCTTCATTGACCTTCGCATTTACAAATAGTCGCTCGGGTCGAAACGCAGCCCACAGCGCGATCGCAATCACTACAGCCAAAATGTAGATCAACTTTTTGTGCTTCATTACATCGTCTCCTTAAGAGTGATTGGTGTTAACAGAGTCTGATAGCTGCAGCGAAAAATGCAGCGCTTATCGTTTTCGTGATGGAGCTTCGCGCAACAGACTGCCTGTGATCCCCGCAGCCACAGGTGAACCTGCGCGGCCAGCAGCATGCCGAGCGGGGGAGCGCTGAAGTAGATCCAAATCGAACTCCAAAGCCCTCCGGGCACGGCGGACGCGAATGAGCGCGCCGGACTCATGCTCATCCCTGAGAGTGGTGATTCGAGCGTGATGTAGGCTGCGACCAGTGCACCGGCAATCACGCCGGTAAATCGGGCAATTCGCGCAGAATTCGAAAGATTCAGGATCGTCGTCATCATCACGAACGAGATGACCACCTCGGCAACAAATGCAACCCCTGGGCCACGTGTTCCGGGGAGGGTGGCTGCATAGCGCACGTTCTTTTCCGCTATCGCGTCACCCCAGATCAAGCCGCTGAACAGCACGCCGAGAGTTGCGCCAATAAACTGCGCCAGCACATAGAAACACGCATCCCATGGCTCAATCTTTCCCAGCCGGAAGAACGTCAGCGTTACAGATGGATTCAAATGGGCGCCAGATTGTTTTCCCCACGGCGAATAAATGAGTGTGATTGCAGTCAGGCCCATCGCGACGCCCATAAAAACGCGGCGAACGAATGTACTCGGCAGCATCTGTCGGATTGCGGAGCCTGGGTGCTGCAGCAAGACTGTGAAGCTGCACGCAGAGACCATAAAGAGGCCAAGGCAAGCCGCTTCGATCGAGTATTCCGGCCAGTGTGTCACTGTGGCCGAGATCGCGCCACGCATCCAGGTTCGGCCCGCAATTCGCACCTCGGTCGCCATTGCCGGCTGCGTAGTCTCGCTCTTTGCTGCTGTTTGCATTCTCACATCGGATTCGCCGCTACCAATTTGGTGACATCGGATTGAGAATTTCAGTTGAGAGCTGCTGGCCCTAAACAAGAGAATGGACGTCACTTTTCCTTCGGACGCGAATCCCATCTTCTTGGAAAACGGTTTGGGATCGGAAAATATCCCCGACTGGAGGAGTTGTGAAGATTAGTTGCTTGGATGTGATCCGGGAACTCTCGACCTACATTGACAATGATGTCACGCCACAATTGCGAGATCAGATCACTGCCCATCTGCCCACATGCTCGCATTGCACCGCAATTTATGATGGTCTGCGGAACACTATCACGCTAACCGGCGACGGTCGTGCTTTCGAGTTACCAGCGGGATTCAGTCAGCGGTTGCGCACCAAACTTGAGAAACGGTGTTGCTGATCAGCATCCTGCTTAGGCTTTGCCCGTCCACGCTCCGCCCCAACCCGGCGCCAGGCGGTCACGCATTTGCAACCGAGCTCGCGAAGTTCGCGTCTTGACGTTTTCTTCCGAAATCTGCAACAGTTTCGCGGTCTCCGAAATGCTCATCTGCTGCACGTCGCGAAGGACAAGAACAGCGCGATACTTCTGCGGGAGAGACTTTAACGCGTTGTTCAAAGCTTCTCTGAGTTGACTCTGTTCCAGCGCCTCCGAAGGTATCTCACGCCAGTCCGCAAAATCAGTTGGAATGTAGTCGCCCTCGTTTGTATCCTGGCCGGCGTCGATCGATTCATAAAGGTGGCGCCGGTCTTTACGCAATTTCATTTTGGCTTCGTTGATCGCGATCTGAGTCAACCAGGTGCTGAATTTCGATTCTTGACGGAAGCGGGCCAGGTTCCTGTAGGCTTTCATAATCGCCTCCTGTGCCGCGTCCTCTCCATCGGCGTCGTTGCCTAGAATTGAGGTCGCAGCAAGAAACACACCGCGTTCGTAGGGCTGAACCAGCTCATAAAAGAGGTTATTCTCACCTGCCAGCACACGACTTATTAACTCGCGCTCACGGGCAGCTTTCGCGTCACCCTGGGGCATTGACGTCTGTGCTACATCCGCTTTGCTCACGTCGCTGATCACAATAGGGGCCGTCATATGTTTGCCTCCTTGAGCTGCTGCCTGACAAAGTTCGAGCAGTTAACGCATTCGACATGTCGTTCGGCGAGTTCTCGCAGGAGAGCCACGCCGCGAGGATCCACAAACAAGACTTTCGAAAAATCAAGCGTTAGGGTTCCTGCCCCATACAACTGCTCCTCGCTTTGTTTCCGTAGTTCGTCCACCCACGGTCCGACCAGCCAACCCTCCAGCTCCAGCCGAACTCTCTGTTCCGACCCGATGATCATTGAAATTCTCAGCACTGCTCGTTTCCTTTAAACCCAATGGGTAAGGCAAGCGCTGTGCCAACGCACAAGGGAAGTGCAGGGATCATCTATGTTGTTGGAAAAATGGAGGGCGAGCACACGCGCTCATCCGAGGGAGTGCTCTAACAGCCACGAACTGTCGTGGCCGGAGCCTTCACGGCCTTCGTGGCCACGAAATTTCGTGGGAGCAGGGATTCAGAAGAGCTGCCGAATCACTTTGCAAGGATTGCCGACAGCGAGCGCATTCGCCGGCAGATCGCGCACGACAACAGCACCTGCGCCGACGACAGTGTTGTCGCCGATGCTCACACCCGGGCAGATCACGCACGATCCACCGAGCCAGACATTATGGCCAACGGTTACAGGTTTCGCGGTTTCAAGCCCACTGCGTCGCGTGTGTGCATCAAGCGGATGAAGAGCGGTGTAGATCTGAACCCCGGGTCCGATCTGAGCGTCGTCGCCGATGCGAATGGAATTGCAATCTAGGAAAGTGCAACCGTAGTTAATGAAACCATTGCGGCCAACGTGGATATTCCATCCATAGTCGCAACTGAAAGGCGACTTGACTTGCGTGAGTTCACCGATGCTACCCAACAGTGCTTGCAACACCGCTTGCCGAGGCCCCAGATCTTCGTTTGGTGTTGCGTTCAGGCGACGGAGTAGTATTTGGGCTTGAGCCGCTGCAGCCTGCAGTTCAGGATCGGTAGAACGGTACAGGTCTCCCGCCAGCATCTTTTCTCTTTCGGTCGGCGTCATTTTCCTCTGATGTATACGGCGGAGTGAGGTTACACCGCCGTGCCACGACCATCGGTCGATGCCGAGGGGCTCGACCGGTCCACAGGCCGCTCGATGCCAAGCTTCTTCATCCTGCTGCGTAGCGTATTGGGGTTGAGATTAAGGATCCGGGCTGCGCCTCGGGGTCCTTCGATAATGCCGCGAGTTTCCTGCAGGACCTGCAAAATATGAGCGCGCTCTACACTCTCAAGGGAATTGGTAGAACTTGGAGCGCCGGGCACTGCATTTTTACGTGCGGCTTCATCAACTCCTGTAAAAGCGATCGGCAGCAGGTCCTCTCCTAGACGCAGAACAGTGCCCGGGCACAACACCACCGCGCGTTCAATCACGTTCTGCAATTCTCGGATGTTGCCTGGCCAAGCATATCGCGTGAGCCCATCGATTGTGTCTTGCGAAATCCCGGCGATCTGCTTTCCGAATTGGCGGCTGAACCTCTCGACGAAAAATGATGCCAACAGAGGGATGTCGGAACGGCGTTCGCGGAGAGCGGGCAATGCGATCGGCAAGACATTGAGCCGATAGAAGAGGTCGGCACGAAACCGGCCTTCCTGGACTGCCTTCTCGAGATCACGGTTGCTGGCGGCAATGATGCGAACGTTAACCTTGATCGTGCGGCTACTGCCCAAAGGTTCGAACTCATGTTCTTGAAGAACCCGAAGCAACTTGACTTGTGTTTCTAGTGGCAACTCGCTGATTTCGTCGAGAAACAGGCTGCCACCGTCCGCTAGTTCAAAGCGGCCCGTACGGCGTTCCAACGCACCGGTGAATGCTCCTTTCATGTGTCCAAAGAGCTCACTCTCGACGAGTCCGGTCGGTATAGCTCCGCAATTCACTTTTACCAGAGGCCGATGTTTGCGCTTGCTGCGGTTGTGAATCGCGCGAGCAATCAATTCTTTTCCGCAGCCCGTTTCGCCAAGAATCAAGACTGTGGAATCGGTCGGCGCAACTGTCTCCACCTTTCGTAGCACATCAAGCACGGCCTTGCTGTTACCAACGATCTCTTCAAAGTTGTGCTCTTTGCGAATCTCCTCCTGCAAGTAGACGTTCTCAGCTTCGAGCTTCTTCTGCAGTTCCTGCACCTGCTTCAAGGCTGCATGCAACTCGGTCTCGGCTTTTTGGCGTTTTAGTTCTGCCGCTGCGCGTGCCGCAAAAATCTTAACCAAATCGATCGCGCGTTCATCGCGCTCCATCGGTTTGTCGTCAATGATGGCTATGTGCCCAATGACGCGGTTGCCTTGGTCGAGCATTGGCACACCGAGGTAGCTGCGAGCCCCCAAATCTGCAAGAGGCTTGTCTGCAGGAAACAACTCAACTAGTCGGTCGTGGTAGTGACAAATTTCACCTTGCACAACCTTCAGGCACGGTGTTCCTGCAACATCGAATTCAAAAGTATTGCCGAAGCCTTCGCCCTCCCAAAATGCCAGCGCCTTGGCGTGCTTGCCGTCATCACACGCCGTAACAAAGGCATATCGCGCACGCAGCGCCGCCGCCATGTGCTTGACAAGGGATGGAAAAAATTCATTTCCCGTGGAGGAGGCGGTTCCTACGACGATGGCGCGAAATGTCTCCTCCGCAAGATGCCGGTCGGTGACGTCGTGGACAAGCCCGACCACGCCCATAATATTTTCGTTTGCGTCGAACTGGGGCGCGAAAGTGCACGATTCCCAAACGTCGCGACCCCCGGCCGAATGCTTTGGTACAAGGACGTCGGAAATTTTTACCACTTCCCCGGCCAGAGCGCGCCTGAGCATCGTCTCCACGCCGCTTGTGCGCAAACGCGGAAAAACCTCGACCGCAAGCCTGCCCAGTACCTCCTCAGCCCGCTTGCCTGTCAGGCGTTCCATAAAGGGATTGAAGACCTTGTAGCGCAGTTCGTGGTCGTAAACAATGATGCCTTCGCCCGCATCCTGCACGATTGCGTGATTGAACTGCATGGCATCGCGCAGGGCGTCTTCGCTGACCGTCTGAGCGGTCACGTCTCGTGACAGGGCAAGAATTCGCTCGGGCTCGCCTGCGGCATTGCGGATCGGACTTACGACGACATCCCACCAGCGCGGTCGCCGGTTGATTCGCGTTTCAAAATAGCCAGTGAATCGGCCCGTCTCGCCGCGCCTCGCTGCCTCAACGGCTGCCGCTGCAGAATGACGATCTTGTCCTTCCCAAAAATCAATCCAAGAACTGTTCAGTACTGGAGCGACATCGCAGATCTCGAGGGACCGCATACCTCCTTCATTCATGTAAACGAGCCGCCCTTCGAGATCCAGTACCTTGATGCAATCGCGACTGCAGGCAAGCAGCCGGCTTTTGAATTCTTCGCTGGCGCGCAAAGCTTCGAAGGTCGAGTCAGCAGCACTCGCCGCCCTACTTAGGTCGACCTTCGTTTTGCGCAACTCAATCTGGGTAATTGCCTGCGAGCTCAGCACCCGCAGCGTCTCACGTTGCTGATCACTGAGTTCGCGCGGAACATAGTCGAGGACGCAAAGCGTGCCAAGGGCGTGGCCTTCAGGAGTGATCAGGGGTGCGCCAGCGTAGAAGCGAATGTGCGGCTCGGATGTAACGAGAGGATTGTCCGCAAAGCGTTCGTCCGATGCAGCATCCGGAATAACGAGCAGATCACGCTGCAAAATAGCATGCGCACAAAAAGCCACATCGCGAGATGTTTGCTGAAATCTAACCCCGACACTTGACTTGAACCACTGCCGGTCGGAATCGATGAGGCTCAAAATTGCGATTGGCGTACTGCAAATGTTCGCTGCCAGCTCCGTTAATTGATCGTAAGAAGTTTCCGGAGCGGAATCGAGAATTCCGCTGGCCTGCAAAGCTTGCAGGCGTTCCTGCTCGTCTTCTGGTAACGGAGCTCTCACCCAAGTTCCTGGCGAACTAATGCTGATCGGCGTTGTTGCTAGCCGATGGCTTTGGCGAAGATCGTATCAAAAAGGCGATATTCTGTCCGTCTTTGATAACGCTCTGGTGGCACACGAATTCAAGCGGCGGCTCGAAACAGGAGGCGAATGCAGCTATGCAGTCGGCCCGGTCGAAGACTTTGATTGAGAGGACATGAATGTGAGCACAATCTGCTTCGATCGAGGTGAGAAAATGGACATAAGTCACAGGGATTAATTTGGCTGCCCCCCAGGGATTCGAACCCCGATATGCTGATCCAGAGTTATTTCGCTAACTCTGAAAACAAACAAGATCCAGGTCTTTGTTCTGCAGAATCCGGCAAAGTGCAGCAAAATCCGCACCCCAGACGCACCAAAAAAAAGTCGTAATCCGTGAGCAAGCAGCAGCACCAAAATGATTGTCACGGCGCAGCGAAGTTTGCCCTATTAAAATTCAGCTTGATGCTGACAAGGTAAGATCGGCAGAATTGGACATTCGCTCAGTTGCGGGCAGGGCCCGGCCTGCGTAAGCGGATTTTTCGCTCTGTTGCAACGACAAAGCAACCGGTCCAAGCGGTTATATCTTCTGCCTCAAAGAGTTCGTTTGCCCGAGCGATCAAATTCTGCCGGCTGGGTGATCGCAGACGTATGAGTACAATTCCGTGATGCGTGCCCGGCTGAAACTTGCGGGTATCCGAAAAATCCAGATCTTGGGTGATTAAGAGACGTCCCTCACTTTGGGCCGCCTGCCAGACATCAGCATCCGCCCGCCCTGTGAGACCTTCTTCCCCTACGGTATCGACGTCATGTGCCCGTGCGCGGAGTTCAACGGCGATTTGTCGAGGCAGATTCTCATCGAGCTTTACTTTCATTGAATTCGCGGAACAGCTGGTACCGGCAAGTCCTCTTCAGCCGATGCCGCCGCGAATACAATTGCAGCTTGAATGTCCTCAGGCGTAAGGCTGGGAAAGTCAGCCAAGATCGTCTCGGGAGTGTCCCCGGTCGCGAGACTGGCAAGCACGGTGCGCAGCGTGACCCTCGTTCCCCTGAAAACCGGTTCTCCACCGCAGATCTTAGGGTCACGAACGATACGTTGGTCGAAGTGTCGGAGATCCTCGGCGCGGTCGCCCATATTCTATTACTCGCTTTCAGCTTATCTTACATCAGCCGGTTTCGGCCCAATTGATCTTGTTTCAATGCTGGTTCCCTCTAGATTGCTGTCACCCGATTGCGATGGAACTTCCGGATCGAAAGTGCCGCGTAAACGTCGTAAATCGCGATGTCGGTAGGTTCCGCTGTCGTTCGAAATTCAGTGTGACGAGGAATCACCTTATGCTCGAATGGCGTGGCCTCGGTCATCGTTCGGGCGCTCATGCTGAATCGGGTCGGTCCGCACTGCATATAGATGATGGGATGATGACCGTCTTTTCGGGTTGGCGTCGCCGTCAGCCCTACAACGTACTTGGCCTTCACTTGCCTCATAACCTTCTCGAATGTGAACGCAGAGATGTGGTGGCACTCATCAACAATTACCTGGCCGTACTCGACGACAAAATCCTTCACCTCTTCTTTGCAGCGCAGGCTCTGGATGACCGCAATGTCCACGCGTCCAGTCCGGTCCAACTTCCCACCGCCAATCTGCCCGATTGCCGTCGCGGGCAGGTTCAAGAACATTGCCAACCGCTCGTGCCATTGATCGAGCAACTGCTGCCGATGAACCATAACTAGCGCGTTGACCTTGCGCTTCGCGATCAGCCATGCGGCAACAGCGGTTTTCCCGAAGGCCGTCGGCGCGCAAAGGATCCCATCGTCATGCTGAACGGCCCTGGAAACGGCTTCCAGTTGGAGCGGTCGTAGCTCCCCTTTGAACTCCACTTCTATTGGCGTGCCCGAAGATCGTTCGTCGCGCACGTCTGGGTAGACCCCGTGGGCGTCAAGCAGCGCGATTGTCTCCGGGAAACAGCCGCGCGGCAGCGCCACGTGCTCGGCGATGGTCACACTTCCATGGGATAGGCAAGGTCCAAGCCTCGTCCAA
>Ga0066395_10000528_pt1 | contig 14297 bp, 14 predicted proteins | sample PanSoiPlot1MoBio_FD_61218 | JGI IMG/M metagenome (GOLD analysis project Ga0066395, IMG submission 61218) | Tropical forest soil microbial communities from Panama analyzed to predict greenhouse gas emissions - Panama Soil Plot 1 MoBio | ecosystem: Environmental > Terrestrial > Soil > Tropical... | reverse complement strand
GACGCCGCGGTTGGCGATGTTGAACTCGCCGTCGAAGTTGAACGCGCGCGGATCGCTGTCCGAACCGAACTCGGCGATCTTGCGGTAGTTGATGTCGCCGGTCAGCTCCGTCGAGTCCTGGTTCTTCTCGTCTTTGGGCTGGAACGTGCCGATGCCGACGCGGTCCTGCTCGGACAGAATCAGCCGGCGCACCTGGACGTGCTTGACCACCTCGGCCCAGTCGCCCTTGTGCTCGGCCATCAGCTCCCGGAAGATCAGGCGGCAGGCGGGATCCAGGTCGCCCTCGATGTGAACGTGCGGCTTGCCGGCGGGGTTGAGCCCCAGGTCGGTCAGCGCGCGCTCGCGCCACTCGGGCGGAATCAGGCGCAGCGGCTCCTCGTGCATCGGGCACTTGAAGGTCGTCTGGCCGCCCGTCACGCGCGCCAGCTTCTCGGGCAGGGTCCACTCGTAGGTGTAGAGCGCGCCCTCCGGCGTGCGCGAGTACTCCTCCATCCCGCGCTTGATGAGTCGCGCGATCGTCGACTTCGAGCTGCCGACCGGGCCGTGCAGCAGGATCACGCGGCGCTCGGTGCCGTAGCGCTGGGCCGCGCTGTGCAGCACGCTGACCAGCCGCATGAGCGGGATGTCGAGGCCGAAGATCGCGTCGCGCCCGCCGTGCTGCTCGTCCTTGAAGAAATTGAAGCGAATCAGCCGCTTCTTGTTGTCGATGTACTCTTCCTGCCCGTACGACAGGATCATGTCGTAGACGCGCTGGAACGCGCTGCGCGTGACCGACGGGTTCTTGCGCACGATCGCGAGGTAGTCCTCGAACGTGCCTGACCAGTTGAGCTCCGCGTACTCTTTCAGATTTTGAAGCGCGGCGACCTTCGCGATCAGGGCGGGCATGTCACCCGCCTTGGCGGGCGATTCGGAAGCGGCCATCGGTTGACTCCTTTCGGCTAGAAGCAGGCGGATAGGTGGGTCTCCATCCCCGGCCCTAGGAACGGCTTCCGTCATTGTACCGCAAGTTGCCGCGACGCGCGATTCGCGCGTCGGGGCGCGCCCCGTCTCGCGTCAGCGGGTGACGGCGCCGACGGGCGTCACGACGAGAAGCCCAGGGACAGCGCGTCCGGCAGGACCGTCCGCTCGCGGACGTGGATCGGGACGCCCTCTTTCAACGTCGCCAGCACCGAGATCTCCTTGATGGCGTCGGGCGGGACGCGCAGCGGGTTGGCGGACAGCACAGCCATGTCGGCCAGCTTGCCCACCTCGATCGATCCCTTCCGCCGCTCCTCGAAGTGCTGATAGGCCGCGTCCAGCGTGACGGCGCGGAGCGCCTCCGCCGCCGTCAGCCGCTGCTGCGGCCCCATCACCTCGCCGCTGCGCGACAGCCGCGTCACCGCGCTCCAGATCAGGAACAGGATGTTGGGCGGCACGACCGGCGCGTCGTTGTGCAGGCTGAACCGCAGCCCGCGCCGCTGCGCCGACCGGGCCGGGTTGAGGCGGTGGGCGCGCTCGCGCCCCAGCGTCGAGGCGACGTGCCAGTCGCCCCAGTAGAAGCAATGTGAGGCGCAGAAGGACGGGATGATCCCGAGGGTCTGCATCCGGTCGAGCTGGTCCTCGCGCACCAGCTGCGCGTGCACCATCACGGGCCGCCGATCCTCGCCCTGCCGCCCGTGCCGCCGCTCGGCGCGCGCCACCGCCTCGATCATCTGCTCGGCGGCCGCGTCCCCGTTCGCATGGACGATCACCTGCACGCCGCGCCCGAAGCAGTCCGCGACTATCCGGTAGACGTCGTCGTTCGAGAACAGCGAGACGCCGGTGTACGACGCGGGCTCGCCGTGTGGCGGGACGCGATAAGGCGCGGTCAGCCAGGCGGTCTTCCCCTGCGGCGACCCGTCGAGGACCAGCTTCAGGCCGCCGACGCGCACGCCGCCGACCCCGCCCTCCCTGTAAGGCTGGGTCTGGGCGCGCAGGCGATCTTCCAGCTGATACAGCGGATAGGCGATGACGTCGATCGGCAGCGACCCGTCGTCCGCCGCCATGTGCAGCATCTGCATGCCGGCCACGTCGGTCCCGCCGTCCTGCGCGGTGGTGATGCCGAGACGGGCGTAATGCTCGCCGGTCCGTCGAATCAGATCGGGATGATGATGCTCCGGGATGGTCGGGACCAGCGTCAGCCGCACGTGCGCCCAGGCGGCCTCGCGCAGCAGGCCCGTCGGCTCGCGCGAGCCCGCGCGACGGACGATGGCGCCGCCGTCGGGATCGGGCGTGGCCGCGGCGATGCCGGCCTGATCCAGCGCCACGCTGTTGCCGACCGCCATGTGGCGCGAGGTGTGAACGACCCAGACCGGAAGCTGGGTCGACACGCGATCCAGATCCTCCTTGGTCGGGTGGCGCCGCTCCTCCAGCATCGAATCGTCGTAGCTGACCCCCAGCACGTACTTGTGCTGGGCGGCCAGGCGACCGAGCCGGTGGCGGAGCGCCTCGATCATCTCGTCGATGCTGCTGATCTCACCCGCGGGCGGCGGCGCCAGGTCGACCCAGTCCAGCTCGCCCGCCACCTGCGTGAACTGACCGTGACCGTCGATGAAACCGGGGACCAGCACCCGGCCCCCGAGGTCGAACAGGCGGGCGCCGCGCCCCGCGGCGTCCAGCACGTCGCCGACCTCGCCCACCGCCAGGATGCGGCCGCTGCGCACCGCGACCGCCTCGGCGAAGGGGCGCCGCTCGTCCATCGTCACCACGTCCGCGTTCACGAACACGGCTGTGGGCTCATGCGTGCGCCCGGACATTGTCTCCTGGAAGTTGCGACCGTCCGTCCCGGTCGCACAGATCAGCCCGGGGCCGATTCGTCGACGTCAGTAGTGCGACAGCGATCCGTCGACGCGGGCGCGGCGGAGCGCGAAAGCGAACACGCCGACGCCCACCGGCGCGAGGACGCCCGCGAACAGCGCGAGCGCGACGAACGAATGCGCGAGCGCGCGCGGACCGGCGCCGACGAGGAGCGCGCCCCGCAGCGCCGCGAGCGCGTGCGTGAGCGGCAGGAGCTGCCCGACAGCCCGGAGCCAGCCGGGCAGCACGCTCATCGGATAGAGGACACCTGACAGGAAAACCGACAGCGAGCCGATCACGGTCGCGACCGGGTTCAGCTTGCGAACCAGCATGGTCGTCCCGGCGGCGAGCAGGCCCAGCCCCGAGAACGCCGCGATAACGAGCGGCACGGTGACCGCGAGCGACAGCCAGTTGGCGTGGTCGAGATCGAGCCCGAGCAACAGCGCCGCGGCGGTCAGGTAGGCGGCCGAGCGGAGCGCCGCGACCCCGAATTCGTAGACCGGCGGCGCCCCGAGGACCATCCAGGGGGGCGCAGGCGTCGCGATCTCGGCTTCCAGCGTCCCCATCATCTGCGCCGTGCGGATGCGCTGCGCGAGCCCGGAGACGCCGACCTGCTGAAACTCGGCCGCCAGCAAGCCGAGAACCATGAAGCCGAGGTAGTTGCCGTTGTACTCGGCGAGGTGCGGGTTGACCGCCGCGCTCACGAACCGCGACAGGAACACCATCGACCCGACCGCCGTCGCCAGACCGAGCATTCTGACGAAGAACGCCGCGCGGTAGCCGCCGACGGCCGAGAGCTCGCGCCGGACGAACGCCCAGAGGACCCGCCCGAACCACCAGGGGGCGTTCACAGCCCGAGCTCCGCTTCGATCCGTTCGGGCGGGGCGTCGCCGTGCAGCCTGCCGGCCTCGAGAAACAGCACCCGATCGGCGAGCGCGCGCACCTCCGACGGATCGTTGCTGCAGACGATGGCGGTTCGCCCCGGCTTCCGGATCACCTCGTCGCGCAGGAACTGGCGCATGTCGCGGGCGCCGCGTGGATCCAGGCCCAGCGTCGGCTCGTCCAGCAGGATCACCTCCGGGTCGGCGAGCAGCCCGCGCGCGAGCGCGAGCCGCTGGCGCATGCCCCGCGAGTACTCGCGGTAGGGGCGATTGGCCGCGTCGTGGAGGCCGACCCGTTCCAGCAGCCCGGACGCCCGCCGCCGGGCTTCGCCCGCGGGCAGGCCGTGGAGCGCGCCGAAGTAGTGCAGGTTCGCGCGGCCGGAGACGCGGAAGTGGAAGCTGCGCTCATCGCCGACGACGAAGGCGACCCGGCGCCGGAAGGCCGACCCGCCCGTTCCGGCGTCGACGCCGCAGACGCGCGCCGTGCCGGACGACGGAAGCAAGAGACCCCCGAGGATCCGCACCAGCGTCGACTTCCCCGCGCCGTTCGGACCCATCACGCAGACGATCTCGCCGGGCGCGATCGAGAACGACACCTGCGACAGCGCCGTGGTCGGGTGGCCGAAGAACCGGCCCCGCAGCATCTCGCCCAGCGACGCGGGCGGGCGGAAGACCTTCCCCAGCCCCTCGGCCACGACGACCGGCGCCGCGCTCATCGCGCGCGCGTCCCGCCTGCCGTCATTCGGGCAGGGCCTTGCCGCCGCGCTGATACTTCACGACGGCGGCGTTGTGCTCCGCGACGGTGCGCGAGAACTGGTGGGTGCCATCGTTCTTGGCGACGAAATAAAGGAACGGCGTGTGGTCGGGCGCCAGCACCGCCTCCAGCGCGGCGCGCCCCGGGTTCGAGATCGGTCCGGGCGGCAGCCCCTCATGCGTGTACGTGTTGTAGGGGTTGTCCTTGTCGTCCAGCTGGATGCGCCGGATGCGGCCGTCCCACTTCTGGCAGGCCGCCGAGCGCGGCGTGGCGACCGTGCAGCCGTAGATGATGGTCGGATCGGTCTGCAGCAGCTTGGGCGTGAACGCCGGCATGTGCAGGCGGTTGATGAAGACCTGCGCGATGCGCGGCCGCTCCTCGGGGCGCCCCGTCTCCTTCTCGACGATGGACGCCATGACGACGATCTGGTGGTCGTCCCACCCGAGTGTCTTCTTCAATTCGAGGGCCGCCTTCGCGTGGGCGGCCCGCAGCTCGCCCCAGACCTGGCGGTGGCGGCGCACCAGCGGGATCAGCGCGCGCGCCGGCGTGCTGTGGGGCCGCAGGCGATAGGTGTCGGGGAACAGGTAGCCTTCCAGCGTATTTCCCGGGAGGCCCAGCTCCGCCGCGAAGGCCGGATCGCTGGCCTTCGCCGCCAGCTCCGCCTTGCCCGCGACCCCGGCGGCATCGAGGATCTCCGCGACCTCGAGCAAGTTCTTGCCGGGGGGCACGACCACCGTGACCAGCTCGTCGGCGGCGCCCTTCACCAATGTGTCGAGGATCTGCTTCGGCGTCGCGGGCGCGGCGATCTCGTAGCGCCCCGCCTTGAACCGGCCGGCGACGCCGCGCTGGCCCGCGTACAGCCGGAACACGGTCGGGTTGCCGATCAGGCCGGCGTCCTTGAGCCGGGACGCCACGTCGCCCGCCGTCGCGCCGTTCGGGATCTCGACGGCGACCTTGCCCTGCGCTGTCCCGCCCGGTGTGTCGCCGTAGCGCCAGGCGGTGCGCGCGGCGACGATCAGCACCACCAGGCCCAGCGCGCTGGTGATCAGGAAGGCGGTGAGCGCGCGTTTCATCGACTTGTGCATCTTACTCGTCGGAGGAGGGTGGGGGCCCCCTCCCCTCCGCTCCCCCCGCGAAGAGCTCGCGCAAGCAAAGCTCGCGCTCGCTCACGCGATCGATTTCGGTCCATGGGCGTCCAGCCACCGGCGGAGAATAACCGCTGCCGCCATCTTATCGACCACTTCGCGACGGCGGGCACGGGAAACGTCAGCCGCCAGCAGCACCTCCTCCGCCTCCACCGTGCTGAAGCTTTCGTCGATGAGCTCGACGGGCACGGTCACGGCGCCGCGCAGGCGGGCGGCGAACGCCTCCGCGCTCTTGGCGGCGCGCCCGGGCTCGCCGTCCGGATCCAGCGGCAGACCGACGACGATCCGGCCGACGGCGTGGGTGCGGACCAGCGCGGCGATCGCGTCGAGATCGCGCTGGCCGCCGCGCCGCGGAATCGTCTCCAGCGGCTGGGCGGTCAATCCCAGCCCGTCGGTCATCGCCACGCCGATGCGGCGCGCACCGAGATCGATCGCTATCACCCGGACGGGCGCCGACGAGGAGCTCATTGCGCGCAAATGAGTGTATACCGTAGCCATGGCTGACCAGCCCAAGGCTCCTCCGGGTGAACAGACGGCGCCGGCGATCGCGCCGCAGATCCAGATCGACGTCGACGAGACGACGGCGCAGGGCGCGTACTCGAACCTCGTCCTCATCAACCACAACGAGAACGAGTTCGTCCTCGACTTCGCCTACATCCAGCCCGCCGCGCCGCGGGCCCGGGTACGCGCGCGCGTCATCTCGTCGCCCCGGCACACGAAGCGCCTGCTGCGCGCCCTCGAGCACAACGTTCGGCGCTACGAGGAACGCTTCGGCAAGATCGAAGAGATGGAGCCGATGCCGCTCCCGTCGTCGCCTTCGGGCGGCCTGATCAGCTGAATCGCCCGGCCGACGCCGCCGCCACGACATTTTCACAACCGCGCCACCGGCGATTCATCGCAGGGCGCTATCGATGAGGCGTGCTCGACGCGCGCGACTGGCTGCTGGAACGGACCAAGCGCCCCGCCTTGCGCCTCCTCCATCGGACGCGAGACGGCGAGGCCCTGCTGGTCCGGTTGTACCTGGAGGCCGAGCGGCACGCGGAGCGGGCGGCGCCGTGGGAGCCGATGCTGGCCGGCGCGCCGCCGTGGCTCGCCGCGTGGTTGGAGTTGCACCGCGCCGACGAGCGGCGCCACGCGGCGCTGTTCGCGGCGCGCCTGCAGGCCCTGACGGGCGAAGGGGGCGACGGCGAGGCGGCCGACGGGCCGGGCGGCTTCGACGCCGTCAGCCGCCGCAAGCTGGCGGCGCTGCACCGCCTCGTGCGCGCGTTCGCACCCGAGTTCCGCGCCGGCGCGGTGGTGCCGGCGATCGCCGTCGCGTGGCGGATGGAGGAGATGGGCGCCCGGGTGTTCGCGCGGCATGTCGATGTGCTGGCGGGCGCCGAACCGGACGCGCCGCTGCTGCCGGTCTTGCGGCGTGTGCTGGCCGACGAGCGGCGGCACGCGCACGCCTGCCGCCGCTCCCTCGATCGGCTCATCGACGACCGCGAACGGACGACATTGGCGCTGCTGGTTAACTGGATCGATCGGATCGAGCGGCGGCTCGGCGTGCTCGGCGCGCTGCTGCTCCTGACGACAGGAGGTCTCCTATGGATGCGCGCCCGGTTCGCGTCCTTTACCTGGCGGTAGCGGACGGCCGCGGTCACCTGATGCGGGCGCATCTGCTGCGCGGGCTGCTCGCGGGCCGCGGGCTGACGATCGACGTCGTGACGACGTCCGAAGCGGGGCAGGCGTTCCTCGCGGGCCTCGGGACACCGGCCACGGTGCTGCCGGGTGGATTCGCGCTGCTGTTCGACGATCGGCACCGTCTGCTCGGCGGGCCCACGGAGGGTCACCTGGCCGCCTACCTGGCGTCGCCGCGCGGCCTCGCGCGCGACATCGCCGCCCTGGCCCGGCTCGCCGCCGGGGCGCGCTTCGTCATCAACGATTCGCTGCATCCGGCCGCGCTCGCCCTCGCCGGCGCTTCGAGCTTCCCGCGCGCGCCGCGCGTCGTGAACGTGCACGGCGACGGCCTCTGGCGCGCGACCATCCACAATTTCGATCGCCGGCTGCCCGACTGGGCCAGCCGCGCGTTCCGGCGGACGATCCAGGCCGCGGACGCGCGCGCGTTCGGGCGAATCGTCCATTCGCTCGCGCCGCGCGATCGTTTCGGGCGGCGCGAGGGACGAAATCGCTTCCGCCTCCCGCCCCTGCTGGCCCCCCCGATCCGCTCGCGCGCCCAGGTCCGCGCCGCCCTCGGGCTCCGCGAACACGACCGGCTCGCCGCGATCTATCTGAATCCGCACTTTCGCGATCCACGTCTGGCCGCCGCGCTCGAAGCGGCGCTGGCGGGCGCGGGCGTCCGTTTCGTCGGCATCTCGGAACCGTGGGCCGGCCGGCCGGGCTGGCGCGCGTTCGATTCCGACTTCGGCGACGTGATCGCGGCCGCCGACGTCTTCGTCTCCGGCGCCGGCGCCGCCGCGCTGGAGAGCGCCCGTCGCGCCGGGGTGCCGCTGCTCGCGCTGCTCGGCGATCAACCGGAGCAGGCCTTGAACCTCAAGCAGGCGCACGCCGCCGGAATGGCTGTCTGCCCGGTCGACGCACGAACGCTCGCCGGCCTGTCAGAGGCCGTCGCGTCGCTGACGCACACTGCGATTCACCCGCGCAACAGGGAAGACGCACACGCACACGTGAGCCGCCTCTGGGGCGAGGCCTTTCTGTCGCTCGCAGCGCGGACAAAGGAGGAGGAACATGCAACCCGAAGCAAAGTCACCGACGACGGCCTTGGTGCTGGAGACCATCAACCTCGGGAGCGGCCGCCGCGATCCCGATATCGTCGAACGGAGCCTCACCCGCCTGCTCGTGCGGCTGTGCGGGCAGACGCGGCCGCTCGCGTCGCTCGATGAGGTGATCATCGTCCACGATGGCCTGGCGCCCGGCGCGCGCGACCGGCTCCAGGAGACGGCCGGGCGCGCCCTCGCCTTCGTGCCGCTCGACGCGGACGCCGCCGACTACTACGCGGCGAAGGATGCGGGCTTCGCGGCTGCGCGCGCCGAGGTGATCGTGTTCGCCGACGCCGACTGCTGGCCCGATCCGGAATGGCTGCAGGCGCTGCTCGATCCGTTCGCGCGCGGCGACGTGGACGCGGTCGCCGGCCGCACCAGCTACCGCGCGGACCTGTTCGGCGCGGCCGCGACGGCGATCGACTTCATGTACTTCGCCAGCCCGCTCGGCGACGGATGCACGCGCAACTTTTACGCGAACAACGTCGCGTTCCGGCGCGACGTGCTGGCGCGCGAAGGCTTCGGCGCGCACGAGTTCTATCGCGGAAGCTGTCAGGTGCTGGGGCTGGCGCTGCAGGCGCGCGGCGTTCCGATCCATTTCGCGGTGCGCGCGCACACCGTCCATCGCTTCCCGGATTCGGCGGCGGACCTGCTGCGGCTCCGTCTGCTGCGCGGGGCGGACAGCGTCGAGCTGGCGCCTCACCTCGCCGACGCGTACCTGCCCGCGCGGGCGCGCTGGCTCGGCCGGCTCGGCCCGCTGTCGGGCCTGGCCGTGCTCGCGGCCCGCTGCGTCTGCAGCCTGATCGCGCTCCGGCGGCAGCGCCTACCCGCCGCCCGCGGGGTGCGGTGGTTCGCGGGGGCGGCGCTGGTCGGCGCGATCCACGCCGCGGACGCCGCCGGCGCCATCATCCGCGGCCTCCGTCTCGGCCTCGCGCCGCCGGCGCGACGGGCGCGGACGCTCGGTTATCACGGCGACGTCGATCGCCTCGCGGCCCAGCCGTGACCTCAGCTGACGGCGCCCTCCAACCCCGTCAGCGTCCCGGTCGCAGTGTCCAGCTCGCACAGCGTCCCGTAAGGGAGCGCCCGATTCCGCGTGCCGTGACCGAAAGCGCCCCCGAGCGCGACCGGTATCGGCAGCCGCCCGAGACGCTCGGCGAGCACCTCCTCCGCGGTCGGAGATTCCGCGCGACTCGCCTGCGGCTCGCGGCAGCCCGAGAAGTCACCGACCAGGACGGCGCTGACCGCCCCGAACAGTCCCGCCAGATCGAGGTGCGCCAGCAATCGATCGATCCGGTAGGGACGCTCGCCCAGATCCTCGAAGAACAGGATCGCGCCGGTCACGTCGGGCAGGTAAGGCGTGCCGATGAGACGCGAGAACACCTCCAGGTTGCCGCCGAGCAGCGGCCCGCGCACCCGCCCCGGGATCAGCCCCTCCAGCCCATCGAGCAGCACGCCCGGCCCCGGCGTCTCCAGGCGCTCGAACAACGCCTGCTGATCGGCGGCGCCCAGGTTCCCGAGCTGTGTCACCACCGGTCCGTGGATCGCCGCCACGCCCGCCCGGGCCGCCAGCGCGAGCAGCGCCGTCCCGTCGGAGAAACCGACGATCGGTCGGGGCCGGCGGAGCAGCGCGCCGACGTCGACGAACGGCAGCAGCCGCATCAGCCCGTACCCGCCGCGCGCCATCACGATCGCGCGGCTGTCCGGCTCGGCGAGCGCCGCCTGCAGCTCGGCGAGCCGGCGTTCGTCCGGTCCCGCCAGGTAGCCGTCGCGCGCGAACAGGCCGTCGTCCTGGCGGACGTCGTAGCGCGCGCGCAGCACCTCGATCCCCGCGGCGAACGCCTCGCGCGGCACCGGACCGGACGGCGCGATGACGCGGATCGGGTCTCCGGGCGCGAGACGCGGCGCCCGCGCGATCACTTCCGGCGGCGGCGGCGGCGACCGCCTTCGCCGTCGTGATGAGGGGCGTTCGGATCGGGGGCGTGATGCGCGCTGGATTCGCCCGCGGGGACGCCCGTGGATCCCGTTCCCGACGACGCGTCGCCGCCGATCGGCACCGGCACGGGAGACGACGCCGGCTGCGATGCCTCGGCGACGGCCGGAGCGGGCGCGGCGGCCGGCCGCTCGACGGCGGGCGCGGGTGCAGGCTCGGGCGCGGCCGCGGCGGCGGGCCGTGAAGCGCGCGGCGGCTGGGGGGCTGGCGTCTCATCCCGGGGGCGCGCATCGGCGGCGCTGATGAAGCGGACCCGCATACCGGCTGCGGCGGCATCGGCCGCCTCCACGACCTCTGTCACCCGAGCGTGCCGCTCCTTGTCGTCGAGCTTGAACACGATCGGCGTCCCGACCGGCATCGGCTCGCCGAATACGACGAACGCCCCCCCGTCGGTTCGATCGCGGATCTGCGGCGACCGCCCGATGATCACGCCGCCATACCGAACTTCAGTCGCGCTGTCCACGTGCGCATTTTACCACGTGGTTAAATTGTCGGGCGTGCTCAGGGAACAGGAGAACTGCTGGCGGATCGTGCGGGCGCCGCGCGCCGCGTTCCTGATCGACGCCGACGCCTACTTCACGGCGTTTCGCCACGCGGTCAGCCGCGCGCGCGACAGCGTGTTCATCCTGGGCTGGGACATCGACAGCCGGGTCCAGCTGAACCCCGGAACGGCGGCGCCGCCGCTGACGCTGCTGCCGTTCCTGAACGAGGTGCTGGCGAGTCGGCCGACGCTGCGCGTGTTCGCGCTGGCCTGGGACTTCTCGGTCCTGTTCGCGCTGGAGCGCGAGCCCCTGCCCACCTATCGCTTTGCCTGGAACGCCCACCCGCGCCTCGCCTTCCACCTCGACGACGCGCACCCGTTCGGCGCTTCCCACCACCAGAAGATCGTGGTCGTCGACGACGCGCTCGCCTTCGCGGGCGGCCTCGATCTGACGATCCGGCGCTGGGACACGCCCGCCCATCACGCCGACAACCCCGGGCGCGTCGATCCGACCGGCCGCCCCTACCCGCCCGCGCACGACATACAGATGATGGTGGACGGCGAGGCGGCCGCCGCGCTGGGCGAGCTGGCGCGCGACCGCTGGCACGCGGCGACCGGACGAACGCCGCCCGCCCCGGGCCCGGCGCCCCGCGCCGACCTCTGGCCGGAGGCGACCGCCCCGGACGCGCGCGACGCGCCGGTCGGCATCGCCCGCACGATGCCCGCCTTTCGCGACGCCCCCGCGGTTCAGGAGGTCGTCTCGTTCGCGACGCAGTCGATCGCGTCGGCGCGCCGGTTCATCTACATCGAGAACCAGTACCTGACATCGGCCGCCGTCGGGGCGGCGCTGGCGCGACGGCTGGCCGAGCCGGACAGCCCGGAGGTGGTGATCGTCCTGCCGCGCGAGGAGCACGGCTGGCTGGAACAGAGCTCGATGGGCATCATGCGGGCCCGGCTGCTCCGCCTGCTGCGCGCTTGCGATCGTCATGGCCGGCTGCGGCTCTACTACCCGATCATCCCCGCGCTGGATCGTGCCTGCATGAACGTTCACGGCAAGGTGATGATCGTCGACGATCGCACGGCGCGCGTCGGCTCCGCGAACCTCTCCAACCGCTCGATGGGTCTCGACACCGAGTGCGACTTGATCCTCGACGCGGACCTCGACCCGCAGCTCGGCGCCGCGATCGCGTCGCTGCGCAATCGCCTGATCGCGGAGCACCTCGACTGCGAACCCCAGGCGGTCGTCGACGCGCTGGCCGCGCAGGGGTCCCTGATCGGCGCCGTCGAATCTCTGCGCGGGCGCGCCCGCTCGCTCGCGCCGCTGCCCGCGCCGGACGACGATGCCACATCCGCGGCCGTCCCCGATCCGGCCGCCGCCGCGCGACCCGCGCTGGACCTGGCGTTTCTCGACGGCCTCGCCTGCGATCCCGAACAGCCGGCGCCCGACGAGCTGATCTCGATGCTGGTTCCGACCGGCCTCCGCCGGCCCGTCCGCCGATCGCTCGTCGGCTGGGGACTGGCGGTCGCGGCGGTCATCGCCGTCGTCGCCGCCTGGCGGCTGACGCCGCTGCGCGCGCTGCTGAGCGTGGACCGCGTCGCCGCCCTCGGACAGACGCTGAGCCGGCACCCGGCGGCGCCGTTCGCCGTGCTGGGCGCCTACCTGGCCGGGACGCTGGTCTTCTTTCCGATCACGCCGCTGCTGGGCGCCACCGCCCTGGTCTTTCCGGCCCCTACTGCGTTCGCCTACTGCATGATCGGCGCGCTGTCGGCGGCGGTCACCACTTACGGAATCGGACGGCTGGTCGGCCGGTTCCGCCCGCGCTGGCTGGAACGCCCGCGCGTGCAGCGCGTGAGCCGGCAGCTCCAGCGCCGCGGCATCCTGGCGGTGATCGCCGCCCGCCTGCTGCCCGTCGGCAACTTCTCCCTCATCAACATCACGGCGGGCGCGCTGGGCGTCCGGTTCCGCGACTATCTGCTCGGCAACATCCTGGGCCTGCTTCCGGGCGTCCTGGCCCTGACCGTGTTCGCCGACCGGATCGGCGCCACGGTCCGGCAGCCGCACGCGCGCAATCTGATCGTCCTCGCGCTCGTCGGCGCCGCGATCGGCGGCGCGCTCTGGTGGCTGAAGCGCCGGATCGCGAGGCGGCGATGACGGGCCGGCTGCGCGTCGCTTCCTACAACATCCACGCGTGCGTCGGCGCCGACGGCCGCTGCGATCCGGCGCGCATCGCGGCGGTGCTGCGCGAGATCGACGCCGACGTGATCGGGCTCCAGGAGGTGGACGCCCGCCCCGGCGAGACGGACACCGCGATGCAGATGCACTACCTCGCCGCGGCGCTCGGCCTTCACGGGATCGCCGGTCCGACGCTGCATCGATTTGGCGGTCACTATTACGGCAACGCGCTGCTGACGCGCCGGCCGGTCCTGGAGGTCCGTCACATCGATCTGACCGTCTACAGCCGCGAGCCGCGCGCCGCGCTGGACGTGGACCTGGACATCGACGGGTCGCCCGTGCGCGTGATTGTCACCCACCTGGGCCTTCTGCCGGGCGAGCGCCGCAGGCAGGTGCGCCGGCTGCTCGATCGGCTGGGCGGCAACGGGTCCGAGCTGGTCGTCCTGTGCGGCGACATCAATGAATGGTTCGCGATCGGCCGCCCGCTTCGCTGGCTGCACGCGCGCCTGGGTCGGACCGACGGCGTCGCCACCTTCCCGGCGGTATTTCCGGTATTCGCGCTGGATCGCATCTGGGTGCACCCGCGGGGAAGGATGGCGGGACTGACCGCGCACGCCAGCCCCGAAGCCCGGCTGGCATCCGACCATCTCCCCGTGCTGGCCGATCTGCGGCTCTGATCGGGCGCGCGGCCCCGATCGCGCATATGATGATGCCCGATGCGCGGCGCGCTGGTGGTGGCGTGCGTCGCCCTGCTGATCGTTCCCGGGGCGCACGCCCAGCAGCAGGACACCGACCCCTGGTTCGGCCGGGACAAGGCCCTCCACTTCGCCGCCAGCGCCTCGATCGCAGTGGTCGTCTACGCAGGCGCCTCCTTCCAGACGGACAGCCGCCCGAAACGAGCCATCGCCGCGGCGTCGGTCGCCCTCAGCGCCGGAATCGCGAAGGAGCTTTGGGATCTGAGCGGCCACGGCGACGCCTCCTGGCGCGATCTCACCTGGGATGTAATCGGCGCGACCACAGGGACGCTGGTGGCCTACGTGATCGACTGGGCGGTCAGCCGCCTCCGGGGTCCTGCCAGCCCGGTGCCGGCCCGGTGACAGGGGCATACGACTCTTGAACTTGGGAAAACAGGGGCTTAAGGTCATCGGGCAGTCCCGTCGATCCACGCAGTTCGAAAACGCACCCGGAGGCGACCCACTTTGATGACAGCGCGGAGACGTGTTCTGCAGACAACCCTGGCGGTCCTGACCTGCGCCGCGCTCGGCGGCGGACAGCGCGCCGCCCTCGCCGGCGAGGAAGA